>Ga0307477_10001249_pt1 | contig 22145 bp, 23 predicted proteins | sample atmos_gasesECM2C_FD_203316 | JGI IMG/M metagenome (GOLD analysis project Ga0307477, IMG submission 203316) | Hardwood forest soil microbial communities from Morgan-Monroe State Forest, Indiana, United States - atmos_gasesECM2C_515 | ecosystem: Environmental > Terrestrial > Soil > Temperate...
GCCTCCTGGGCCACGTCCTCGGCCTCGTGCGCGTCGTACAGGCGGCGCAGGCACAGCCGGTACAGGCGGCGGTAGTAGTGCAGGTACAGCTCGTCGAACGCCCCCCGGTCGCCGTCCTGGGCCCGGGCGATGAGCACCCGGTCGCGCGCCAGGTCGACCTCCTCGCCGAGCGGCGCGCGGCGATGGACGGCCCGGTCGCCGAGAAGAGAAGTCACCCCCCACCCCGTTTCGTCACGGTGCCGGCGACGGAGGCGCCGCCCGCACCTACCCCACTCGACAATATTGTGTCCTTCACGCCGGAAGGACAAGTCCCACCAGTTTCCGCTGCGAAGGCGCGCGTCGCGAATCCTTTCAATTCACAACGATGCGCGCGTTGAAGGACATGAGCATCACAAGTCGTGGTCACCGTCGGCACGGCCGCAAGCACCACGGGCCTCACCCGTTTCCGGCACAGGGAAGGGGTCGCGCCGTTTTCGTCAACCGGAGCCGAATGGTGCCACCACCCGAGATGCCAAGAAGCAACGCCGAGGCCGATGCCCGAACGCGGGGGGAAGTGCGCGACTGGTCGCGACGACGGGGCCTCGTCGGGTCGAACGCCGATCGAGGCGATCAGAACCCGCTGGCCGTGCTCGTCGTGGACCAGGGCGGGGACACGTGGAGCCCGGTGGCCGACATCCTGCGGGTCGCGGGGTACACGGTGATCCACGCCACCGCCGGCAGCGACGCCATCGAGATGCTCCGGCACATGCGGTTCGACGCGATCGTCCTCGACGTGAGCGTTCCCGACCTCGATCTGTTGCCGCTCCTGACGATGCTGCCCGAACCGCCGCCCGTCGTGCTGCTGTCGTCGGTCCGCTCGGACAAGCAGCTGCGAGGGCGACTGGCGCGACGGGCTGCCGCCCATCTGCACAAGCCGGTCGAGCCCGAAGACCTCGTCGGCGCAGTCGCCCGCGCCGCGGGCCGCGGACACGGGTGAGGGCCTTCGACCGAGATCGTTGAGACCCGGCCGCCCGACTGCGACCAGTCCGGCATGCCTGCGGTCGCCTGCTCTCGTCGCGTTTCGAGCGACACGCGCGCCCCCGCGCTCCCCCGGTTTTGACACCGTTGGCATCATACGCTTCGGAATTCACTGAGCCATCAGGGATAACACGCACGTGTCTCCTCGCGCGTCCGATCCCGAGTCGGGACGCGCCGAGCGTGTCCCGAGGGCCGGGCGCGACCCGCTCTCAGACCGGGTGGCCCACCTCGACCACCCGGGTGTCAGGCCGGGCAGGCGTCGACTCGGGTAGGAACCAGCGAAACCAGATCAGCCCGCTCCGATGGCCGGCGGTCGAGATCCAATTCGGTCGGCCAGGGTCGCGGGGCGAGACGACCACCCGCCACGACCCGTCCGGTTCGTACACGATCTCACCGCCGTTCAACGAGACGCGTTCGTACGCGTAGTCGTAGGTGTGCAGGAACTGGTTCCACAGACAGACGTTCCAGAACGCGCAGGGCGGGGAACGTCCCTCAATGACGAGCGCCTCTCCGTGCTCGAGGGCGTAGCTGCCCATGGCGTACGCGGCGTCTCCCGCCGCCCAGCCGAAGGTCTGCGTGGGCACCGGGTACGGCTCGTCCACGACGTTGGGAGCGCCCAGCGGGACGGGGACGATGCGTGCCTGGTCGCGCAGCCAGGTCAAGGTGGCCCGGAACCGCCGGGCCACCTCCGCGTCGTCGTCCCGGCGGAGGGTCGGAGCGTCCACGGCCTCGATTTCCCACGAAGCACGTCGCCCCCGGATCGGGTCGACGAGATAGTCGCGCGTGATGGCACAGACGGCGTCGGGTTCGAGCTTGATCCAGTTGCCGGCATGGGGCTCCGGGCTGAGGACGACGCGGAACGCGCCGTCGTCGTCCACGTCCATGCTCCGGTCGTTCATCCAGCCCACGATGCGCTCGGAGTAGCGCCCGTCGGAGGGACCGCCGTACACGGTGAGCGAGAGATACACGGCATCGCCCTTGCGTCCGGTGACGACGTAGGTGCGCGCCGGGTCAAGGGGCGCGTACTGGTAGAACGCGTCCGGATTGTCGCCGCCCCACTTGCGGTAAGGGCCGACGATGTCGACGAAGCGGGGCCGTTGCGAGTCCGCCCATCCGTACGCGTCGAGGCCGACGGACAGAATGGTGAAGATCCACCGGTAGCCCTCGAGCACGGTGGCGGGGTCGAGCGGCACCTCGGGGAGGCGCAGCCGGCCCTCGAGGGACCGCAGCTCGTCGACCAGTTCGGCGAAGACGGCGCTCGTGAGCGGGACGGGGGAAGAACCCCTGGGCGATTCGGTCGACATCGCCCCAATCTACGAGGGGCTCCTCAACCGCCCCGAGGGCCCGACGGGACCCGCCCGAAACCGCGGCGAGGTCCTCGGATCCGGACCCGGGAATCCACGCGAGTGGGCCGGGAATTGACCCGGGGGAGATCGCCCCCGGGACGGGCCATGGGACCGCAAGTTGATACCGGACGCGTCGTACCTCCGTCGTAAGGATTCAGGGGGTGGGCGATGAGTGACGACATCGACGTGGTCGCCGTGTACGGGCGCAGCGTCACGCTGTTGGGAGACGACTGGCTGTCGCGTCGGGCCGAACGGTCCTTCCGGGCGGCGCAGCGAGCCCTGGACGACTGGCACCGGTTCATCGGGGCCCGGTACGTCCCGGCGGTCTGCCCCGTCGATCGCGACTACGCCGCGCCGCGCCGCACGTACGGCTGACGACGCCCCGCCTGGCCCGTCCGGGCGGGTTCACCGGCGTCGCGAGGTAACCGGGTCCCACTCCCGCCGGTACACCACCCACTCCATTCGGCGCCCCACCTCCCCGGGTGCCTCGGGCTCGTGCTCGACGATCGACTGCAAGCGGTAGCCGAGCCGGGCCGGCACCGCGGCACTGGCCGCGTTGGCCGCGTCGCAGTGGATCTCCATGCGCTCGACGCCCCGCAACCCGAATCCGACCGTGGTGAGCGCTCCGGCGCAGCAGGTGGCGACGCCCTGGCGGACATGAAGGACGTGCACCCAGTACCCGATCTCGAGCGCGCCCGGCCCGATCCGGCGGTGCAAACCGCACATGCCGACCAAGCGCCCGTCGTCGACACGAAACGCCCCGAATTCGTAGCCGCCGTTCGCCGACCACGATCCGGCCGGACCGCTCAGGCGCTCGGTCTGGGCCTCGACCGTCGCCGCCTGTGGGGTCGCCCAGGCCATCCAGGGGCGCAGGTGGCTCAAGCTTTCCTCGGCCGCCGTCGCCACAGTGGCGGCATCGTCAGCGGTCAGGCGTCGTAGCAGGAGGGCGGCGACCTCGACCCGTTCAGGGGGGACCTCGGCGCGCGCCACCCCACCATCGAAATCCATCCGGGGCGAGGGCCGAAATCCGATCGCCACCGCAGCCGCCGCCCTCCACCGGGAGACCAGGCGGTGGTGCTCCGGAGGAGCCGGACCGCGAGGAGGGCACGAGGAGGGCAACGAGTCGCCCCACCCATGGCGAGCCGAGACGCCGCGTCTCTAGACTGACTTGTCAGTCAACCTCGGATGTCGTCTTGCAGCCCGGGGACACGCGCTCCGAACGTGCACCCTGTCACCCGGCCGAGATGCGCGGCCGGGACGTCGGGCTCTCGGGGAAGGGAGGAGATCGCATCATGCGCACGCGACTCACGCAGGTGCTCGGGATCGAGCATCCCGTCATGCTGGCCGGCATGGGGGGCGTGGCGTACCACCAGCTGGTGGCCGCGGTGTCGGACGCGGGGGGATTCGGGTGCCTGGGAGCGTCGACCATGTCGACGGACCAGATGGTCGAGGAGATCGACCAGGTCCGGAGACTTACCGACAAGCCCTTCGGGGTCGACCTTCTCACCGCCATGCCCGGAGACATGGCCGCCCAGGTTCGCCGGGTCATCGACGGAGGCGCATCGGTGTTCGTCGCCGGCCTCGGCGTCCCGACCGAGGTCGTCGACCTGTGCCACCGCCATGGCGTGCTCGTCGTGAACATGTGCGGCAAGGTCGATCACGCGCGCCGGGCCGTGGACGCCGGCTGCGACATCGTGGTCGCGCAGGGAACGGAGGCGGGCGGGCACACAGGTCTGGTCGCCACGCTGCCGCTCGTACCGCAGGTGGTGGACGCGGTGGGCGAGCATGTCCCGGTCGTGGCGGCGGGCGGCATCGCAGACGGGCGCGGCCTCGCGGCCGCCCTCGCGCTCGGCGCCGACGGCGTGTGGGTCGGCACCCGGTTCATCGCCACACCGGAGGCCCGCTCGGTGACCGGATACAAAGAGGCGTTGCTCCGGATCGGCGAGGACGGGACGACGGTGAGTCGTGCCTACTCGGGGAAGACGATGCGAGTCGTGGCGAATCGGTACACGTCGTATTTCGCGGAACATCCCGACGAGCTCGAGCGGTTCCCGGCACAACTCGGCCGGTCGATCGGCGACAAGGCCTTCCATCTCGGTGGCGACGACCACACGCCCGATGTCGACCCCGACGTCGAGTGTTATCCGGCCGGCCAAGGGGCGGGGACGATTCACGAGCTGGTCCCGGCGGGACAGCTGGTACGCCGATTCGTGATGGAGGCGGAGGCCGCGCTCGAACGCGCCAACGCGACGACGGCGCGCGTATAGGTCGCACGCGACGCGGGAGCCGAATGCGACTGAGGTAGGGTCGTTGTGATCGCACATGCACGCTCCCGCACTGCCGTCGCTCCGGACCCCTGGCCGGCACGAGCCCGATAAGGCGGACGCGGCCCGCGGCACGCACGACAACCATGGCGCCGTCCGGATGATCCCGCACAGGATCACGGTGGACGGTCGACGGCTGCGGTTCGCCGTGTCCGACAACCAGCATGTCCACGGGCCCGAAGGCCCCGACAGCGAGCCGATCTGGGCCGTCAACCTCCACGGCTACTTCGCCGGCGGCGGGATGTACTGGCGGGAGAGCAGCCGCCTGGCCGAAGCACTCGGCTGGCGTGTGCTCAATCCCAGCCTGCCGGGGTTCGCAGGGAGCGACCCCCTGCCCTGGGAGCGGGTGACCATCGGTGAGATCTCCGCTCAGGTGGTCCATCTGCTCGATCACGTCGGGGCGCGACGCGCCCTTGTGCTGGGCCATTCGATGGGTGGGGCGGTCGCGGTGCAGTTCGCCGACTCGCATCCCGAACGTGCGCTCGGCATCGTCTACCGCGACGGCGCCGCCACGCCCGCGTGGAAGAACCGGCGGGGTCTGCTCGTCAGCCTGCTCTCGCCCGTCCTGCCCGACATGGCCGGGGTCGCCGACCTGTTGGTCGCCGCCATCTTGGACACACCGGACCTGCTGGTGGGCCGGCGGCTGGCGTCCACCCTGCGCGGGCTGTGGCCCGACGCGCGCCGCAACCTCAGGTCCATGGGACGGACCCTGCCGGTCGGTTCGATGCTCATGGCGATCGACCTGCGCGACGAGTTGGTCCGCGTCGCGCGCAAGGGGGTGCCCATCCTCCCGGTGTGGGGGTGCTTCGACCGGATCGTGAGCCCCGACACCGCCAAGGAGTTCTCGGATCTCACCGGAATGGACGTGGTATGGGTCCCCGGCGGACATTCGTGGATGCTGCCTCGACCTCGCAGCCAGGCCGACATCTTGCGCTACCTGCCACGCGGTCGCGCCTTCATCGACGCCATGCTGGCCAGGCGGCGCCGCCTGCTGGCGATCGAGGCGCGCGGGGGCTCACGCCCCTGGATCCGCGCCCTGAGCTGAAACGCGGCCGGGCCGGCCGCGCGGGACGCACCGACATGACGACCGCCCAAGCACTCGTTCTCGAGGCACCGCGACGTCTGACGCGGCGGGCATTCCCGGTCCCCGACACCGGCGACGACGACGGAGTGCTGCGGGTCGAGGCGTGCGGGTTGTGCGGCACGGACCACGAGCAGTACACCGGAGCGTTGCGCACCGGCTTCGACTTCGTTCCCGGCCACGAGGCCGTCGGCGTGGTCGAACGCGTGGGAGAAGTCGCGGCCGCACGCTGGGGAGTCCGCCCAGGCGACCGCGTCGCGGTCGAGGTCTTCCAGTCGTGCCGGTCGTGCGACGCGTGCCGACGCGGCGAGTACCGGCGGTGCACGGAGCACGGCATCGCGGACATGTACGGATTCATCCCCGTCGCCAAGCCCCCGAGCCTGTGGGGCGGGTACGCCCAGTACCAGTACCTCGGGCCCGACTCGATGCTGCACCTCGTGCCCCGCGGCCTCGCTCCGGCGGTTGCGACCGTCTTCAACCCGCTCGGGGCGGGTATCCGGTGGGCGGTGACGCTGCCGGGGACCCGGCCGGGTGATGCTGTCGCGGTGCTCGGCCCCGGTATTCGAGGACTGTGCGCGTGCGCAGCCGCGAAGCAGGCGGGCGCGGGATTCGTGATGGTCACCGGCAAGGGTCCACGCGACTCCGACCGTCTTTCGTCGAGCCTGCTCTTCGGCGCCGATCTCGCCGTCGACGTCGAGGAGGACGACCCGGTCGCCGCCATCCGGCACGCCACGGGCGAGTTGGCCGATGTCGTGGTCGACGTCACGGCCAAGGCTCCCGCCGCGCTGGCTCAAGCGGTCGACCTGGCGCGCCCGGGGGGCACCGTGGTGGTGGCGGGGACTCGAGGTACCGAGGAGATCGGCTTTTCCGCCGACGCCGTCGTGTTCAAGGAGCTGCGCCTGCTGGGGGCTCTCGGTGTGGACGCGCCCGCCTACCGCGCCGCCTTCGAGCTGCTCGCGTCCGGGGCATTCCCCTTCGCCGACCTGCCTCGGCGATGCGTGGGTCTCGACGACGCCGCGTCGCTCCTCGAATCGATGGGCGGCCGCGACACGCATCCTCCCGTCCACGGCGTGATCGAACCGTGGGGCGCTGCCGCGTGACCGGTTTGGATCGCGACGCCGGCTCTCGGTCCGCGTCCGCGGCCCGCATCGCCCCCCTGTCGTACGAGGAAGCCAAGGCCGCCGCGGACGATGCGGGGATCCCGCCCTACATGGCCCGCCTGAGCATCTTCCAGATCCTGCTTCGGCACCCGCGACTGGCTCGTGCCTTCCACGACATGCTGGCCGTGTTGTTGTTCGACAGCGCGCTCGACCCCAGGTTGCGTGAGCTGATCATCATGCGGCTCGGTTGGACCACCGGCTCGGTCTACGAGTGGACGCAGCACTGGCGTATCGCCACCTCGCTGGGCGTGGCAGAGGCCGACCTCGTGGGCGCACGCGACTGGGAGGCGTACCCGGCTTTCGGGCCGGCCGAGCGCGCCGTGCTCGCCGCCACCGACGAGGTCGTCCGCCAAGGCCACGTCTCGGGTCGAACCTGGGACTCGCTCGTGGCGGAGGTGCCCGGGGGCGAGAACCCCACACACGTCCTCGTCGAACTGATCACGGCGATCGGGGCGTGGCGCATGGTGTCGTCGATGCTGTCCAGCCTGGACGTGCCCCTCGAAGACGGGGTCGACCCGTGGCCACCCGACGGCGCGGCGCCTGCGCCGGGCTCCGACTGAGTCCCGCCAGTCGAAACGACCTCCACGTGTGCGGCGACGCCAAAGCCACCATCCCCGTCCGGTCGCTGACTGGTCGGTACACTGCCGCACGATCGCGACCAGGAGGGCGCCATGGCGAGAGCGCTTGCCTTTACTGTCGTCGGTGCGGTGGTCATCGGCACGGCCGTGGCATTCCCCGCAGCGCTTGCGTCGGCTGACGTCGTGACCCCACCCGGCACGTGCACCGCCACCGGTCATTGGGTCCAAGGCGGGTTCACGAGGAGCTCGACCGACTACAAGCCGAAAGACGTAGTGCTCGTTCCCCAGAAGGACACCGTGAACTGGGACGGCCACGAGTTCGGCAAGCCGATCGGGTATTTCGGGCCACCTCGGCCCATCGACGGAGCGGTGCAGGTGGCGGTGCCCTTCGGGGTCAACGTGACGATCTGGCACTGGGGAGGGCACCAGAGCCCTCGCTATTCCAACGAGGGCCAGGAGGCGTACAACGTCCCGTCCATCCTGATCGGCGTCAAGCTCAAGCTCTCGGGCTACGAGAACGACAACGGCAAGCGCGTGTGCTCGGGATCGGTGTACGTCGAGGTCACCGGGAGCAAGATCAAGAACCCGATCGGGTGGGCTGGCATCGGGGGAAGCGTCATCTTCGCCGCCGGCCTGCTGGCAGCCGGCTTCCGCAAGACCAAGCTCGCATACGACGACATCAACCCGTGAAGGATCATCCGCTCATGACGGCACTGCCGCCCGGCAACGGAGTCGAACATGGCTAAGGCAAAGGGTCATCCCATCCTCGGGATCATCTCGGGGCTTCTGTTCGGGTTGTTCCTGAGCGTCACCCTGACGGTGTACGCGGGCATCCCGTTCGACAGCGTGATCTACATCATCCTCGTGGCGGCGGGTCTGGTCGTCGGCGTGGTGATCGGGTGGACGGGACCGTTCCGCCGGCGCCGGGCGCGACCGGCGCACGTGAGCGTTCCCCAACCTCCTGCGCACGCCGAGCCGACGCCATAAGTTCCTCGACCATCGCGCCGCGGCGCGCCCAGTCGCCCGACGGGCGGCTCAGACGATGCGGTAGGTCTGCAGCGCGTGGGCCACGACCGAGCCCTCGGCATCGGTCGCGGTGATCTCGGTGAAAATGAGCTCACGCCCGCGCTTCACGGCGCGGGCGTGACAGACCAGGTCGCTCTGCTTGGCGGCGCCGACGTACTGAACGGACATGGCCACCGTCGAGGCGCGCATCCCTTTGTTGAAGTCGTGGTTGGACCACGCCGCGGCCGCGCCCGTCGTGTCCATGGCGGCGGCAATGACGCCACCGTGGTAATAGACGCTGTCGTTGGTCAGCTCGGGGCGAAACGGAAGTCGGATGGTGACCTCGTCGGGCCGGTAGGACTCGAACACGAGTCCGAGGCTGGACAAGTAGGGCGTCGCCAGCATCGTGTCCGGGACGGCTTGCCGGAGTCGACGCTGCTGGTCCTCGTCCAAGCGGCGCGCGCCGTCCTCGTCGGTGGTGGCCATCTGCTCGCCTCCCCTACACTGGACGGAGCCGCAATTGACTGACGGATCAGTTTAGCGGCGTCGCCGCGAAGCGATCGTGGAGGATGGCGCATGCGCTGGAGGATCGAAGACACTCCCGAACAGGATGCGTTCCGCCAGGGCTTTCGTTCCTGGTTGCACGACACCCTCCCGGCCGGATGGACCGAAGCGGCCGACGCCGGTGACGACAGCGCCCTCGAGAAGATCAAGGCGGACAGCGGGTTCAACCCGTTCATGTGGCAGGGGTTGATCGGACGCAGCCCGTACGCCGCGCCGCTGTGGCCCAAGGAGTACGGCGGCATGTCGGGCGAGGTCTGGATGCAGCAGGTGATCCGCTCGGAGCTGGTTCGATACCGCCTGCCGACGATCTCGGTCAACCTTCTCGGGATCGGTCTCGCCGGCCCGACGCTCATCGAGCACGGCACCGAGGACCAGAAGCAGCGGTACTTGCGAAAGATCCTTTCCGGGGAGGAGATCTGGTGTCAGCTCTTCAGTGAGCCGGGATCGGGGTCGGACCTGGCGTCGTTGTCGACACGGGCGGTGCGCGACGGCGACGAATGGGTGGTCAACGGGCAGAAGGTATGGACGACGATCGCCCAGCTGTCGAACTTCGGGATGCTGCTCGCCCGAACCGACCCTGACGTCCCGAAACACGAGGGTCTTACGTACTTCATCGTCGACATGAAGGCCCCCGGCGTGGAGGTTCGGCCTTTGAAGCAGTTGACCGGCTCGTCGGAGTTCAACGAGGTGTTCTTCACCGACGTCCGGATCCCCGATGCCAACCGCGTCGGCGCCGTCGGAGACGGGTGGCGATGTGCTCGAACGACGCTCATGAACGAGCGGGTGGCATTGGCCGGGGTGTCCTTGGACCCGGTGTCGTTCCTGGGCGGCGTTCGGCGCGACCCCTGGCAGTCCTACCTCGACGGCGTCCCGAACCGGACCGACCCACGCATCCGGCAACGGCTGGCGCAGTTCTACATCGAGTCCGAGGTCAAAGAGATCACCGCGTTCCGAGCCAACTCGGCACGGTTGCGAGGTCAGCAGCCCGGGCCCGAGGGGGCGGTCAACAAGGTGTTCAACGCCGAGTTCAACCAGCGGCGCTCCGACTTCACCATGGACGCGAACGGGCTGGCTTCGGTGGCATGGGTCCCCACGGACTCCGTCGCCGAGGGGCGGGCCCACACCTTCCTGCGCGCCAGGGCCAACACCATCGAGGGCGGCGCCTCCGAGGTGCTCCGGAATCAGGTGGGCGAGCGGATCCTCGGACTGCCGCGCGACGTCGAGGTGGACAAGGACGTCGCGTGGGCCGACGTCCGGCGAAGTTGACGGCGCTCGACGAGCCCGGGACGACCGCGGCCGCGGCGCCCGGGACGACCGACCACAGCCGCCCAGCGAGGCAACCGGAACGAGGCGGCCCCGGCAGGCCGGACGGAGACGGCCCCTTCGAGGCTCGAGTGCGCGCCGCGGCGCTGCTGCGCCGGCTCGGCCACGCGGTGGTCGCTCACGAGGTCGACGGCGCGCTCTTCGATCAGATCGCCGCTCGCACCTCGGACTTGCTCCGGCAGGTCGAGACGGCACCGCCGCGCACCCGGCCCACGCTCGACATGAAGCGGGACGTGTTCGCGGTGTCCCCGCCGGATGGCGGGGCGCGTTCGCATTTCCCCGACTGCATCGTCACGGGCGAAGCCAACCCGATGGGGATGGCCGCACTCGTGTATCGCGACGACGACGAAGGCGTGCTGTGCACTTCGCTCGGGGCGGCGTTCGAGGGTGCGCCCGGTCGAGCGCATGGGGGCGCGATCGCTGCGCTGTTCGACGAGGTGATGGGGTTCGTGCTGTCGATCCACCGCTCGCCGGCCTATACCGGCCACCTCGCCGTCACGTACCGGGCGCCGGCTCCACTCGAGGTCGAGCTCGAGTTCCGGGCCCGACTCCGGTCCCGCGACGGACGCAAGCTGGTCATGAACGCCGAGGCCCGCCACGGTGACCGTCTCATCGCCGAGGCGGAGGGCGTGTTCATCGCGGTCGACCCGGAGCGCTTCGCGGCCGGGTAAGGCCGGCGACGGAGCCTTCGCCCCCTGTGCGGCCGCGCACCGGAGACCGAGCTCTCGAAGGTCTCGCCCGGGCTCTCCTGCCACCCGAGGCCGGCGGGCCCGAGTCAGGCGCCTTGGTCGTGACGCTCGGCGAGCTGCTGGGGCGACTGCCTCGACCGGTCGAGGCTGCGGCGCGTGCCGGCGCCATCGCACTCGACGCCGTTTCGGTCGTGGGGACCGGACGCCGGCTGCGGTCGCTGCCGCCGGGCGTCGGGGCGTCGATCCTGTCCCGCCTGGCGCGCATCGACGCCGTCGCGCCCGGCCTCGACGGGCTCAAGGCTCTGGTGCTGTTGGCCGAAGGTGCCGATCGCGCGGCCGACGAGGCATTCGCGGCGGCCCGGCGCCGCCCCCCGGCCCGTCCCGACGCGGTGCTCGACGTGACGCCGTCTGTGGCGTGGCCGGGCCGCAGCACCTTCGACATCGTGGTGATCGGCTCGGGCGCCGGGGGCGCGATGGCGGCGCGCACGCTGGCCCGCGCCGGGATGAGCGTGGCCGTCCTGGAAGAGGGCCGGCGTCACGCCGTCGGCGAGTTCAGGACCCGCCACCCCTTGGAGCGCTTCACCTCGCTCTATCGCGACGGCGGGGCCACCGCGGCGATCGGCCGCCCGCCCGTGATCCTGCCGATCGGGCGGGGCGTGGGAGGCACCACCCTCGTCAACTCCGGCACCTGTTACCGAACGCCGCCCGACGTCCTGCGCGCCTGGCGAGACGACGCCGGGCTGGAGCTGGCCGATCCGGACTCTTTCGCCGCGCACCTCGACGACGTGTGGACGACGCTCGAGGTGGCGCCGGTCCCCCGTCGCATCATGGGCCGAAACGGCCGTCTCGCCCTGGCGGGCGCGCAGGCACTTGGTTGGCATGCAGAACCGATCGCACGCAACGCCCCGGGATGCGGGGGATGTTGCCAGTGCTCCATCGGCTGCCCCCGCAACGCCAAGTTCGGCGTCCACCTCAACGCGCTTCCGCAGGCATGTGACAACGGCGCCCGCATCGTGGCCGAGGCCCGGGCCGAAAGGATCGGGGTCGCCAACGGGCGGGCCACGTCGGTGCTCGCCCGCAGGCCGGACGGCTCGCATCTCGTCATCCACGCCGCAGTGGGCGTGGTCGTGGCGGCCGGTGCGACCGAGACGCCCACGCTCCTGCGACGCAGCGGGCTCGGCACCCACCCCATGCTCGGGCGGAACTTGGCGCTCCACCCGTCGGTCGGCGTGGCCGGGCGGTTCGACGAACCGGTCGTGGCATGGCGTGGTGTCCTGCAGAGCGCGTCCGTCGACGAGTTCCACGCACGGGATGGAATTCTCGTCGAAGCCACCTCGACTCCACCCGGCATGGGCTCGGTGATGCTGCCCGGGATCGGCGCGGAGCTCGTCGAGGAGCTCGACCGGGCGGATCACCTGGCAACGCTCGGCGCCATGGTGGCCGACGCCGCGGTCGGACGCGTCGTCGGTCGACGACGGGCTCTCGTGCGCTACGACCTCACCCCTCGCGACGGTCGCCGCTTGGTGCAGTCCATCGAGGTCATGGGCCGCCTCCTGTTCGCAGCCGGGGCCCGCGAGGTGTTGACGGGGATCCCGGGGCACGAGCGCGTGCACGACTCCCGCGCCCTCGGCGATGCGGTCGCCCACGCCCGGCCGAACCGGCTCCACGTCGCGGCGTTCCACCCCGTCGGCACGGCCGCCGCCGGCGCCCATCCGGATCGGTCGCCCGTCGATGCCCGGGGCGCGCTGCGTGGCGTGCAAGGCGTCTGGGTCGCCGACGCATCCGCCCTGCCGAGCTGTCCGACGGTGAACCCGCAGGTGTCGGTCATGGCGCTGGCGCTCGCCATCGCGGACCGGATCGTCCGCACGAGTTGATGCTCGGAGGAGGCGTCACCGGGGACCGCACCCGGCGTCAGTGCGTCGCCGGTGCCCACGGTGCCGTCAACCGCCTCCCGCCAGTACCGAGCGATCGCCCGCCCTGAGCGCCTCGATCATCCTCCGGTACGTGCCCGCCGCGTCGAAGCCCATGGCGTCGGTGTCGAGGACCCGCACCCCGCGCTCGCGGTCGATCCCGAAGATCCCGAACCGTGGTTCGTAGCTACCCCATTCGTAGTTGTCCATGAGCGACCAGTGGTAGTACGCGCCGACCGGCAGCCCCGCCTCGACCGCGGTCACCACACCGGACAGGTTCGCTTCGAGATAGCGCACGCGGTTCCAGCCGTCGAGACGCGGAAAGCTCCGACCGCGACGCACCCGGTTGCACAGCCCGTTCTCGACGACCCACAGATCGAGCCCATCGGTCCGATTGGCGCGGCAGTACGACACCAGCCCTCGGGCGTCCACGGTGTCGTCCCAGAGCTCCCGGCCTGGGCGCCACGACCGTCCTCCCGCGGTGACGTGGCCGGGTGGACGGATGTGGTGGGCGACCACGGGGTCGTAGTAGTCGATGCCCACCACGTCGAGCGTGCACTCGTGGGGGCTCGCCCACACCGCCTCGATCGCCGTGGGCAACGTCGCCGCATTCGCCGCCCGCCGCACAGACAGACGGCGCAGCCCGCGCTCGAGCGGGCTGGGCGCGGCGAGGCCCTCGTACCACTCGGAGCGCCGGCCGGCCAACCACGGCGCGACGTCGTGTTTCGAAACTCCGAGGCGGCGCGCCACGAGCACGTCGATGAGAACTCGGTCGAGCTCGTACAGGCTCAAGGCCACGTTGTTGGTCGTCACGGTGGCGTCGGGTTGAAGCCGATGGATGATCTCGTGCGCGCTGACGTGGGCAGCCAGCATGTGATCACAGGCCGTGGCCATGTCGGCGAACGCCCACGACCGGCCCGGAGGGAAGATCCCGACGAGGTACGACCCGAGCGCGAACGCGTTGATCTCGTTCAGCGTGATCCAGTGGCGACAGGCGGGCGCGAGACGACGGACGGCGGCTTCGACCCACCGACTGAAACGGTCGGGGGCCTCCCTCGACAGCCAGAAGTCCTCTCCCAGCCACGCCGGGTGGGTGAAGTGGTGCAGCGTGACGAGCGGCTCCAACCCCCGCTCGGCACACGCCTCGAGGATGACGCGGTACCGGCCCAGCGCGTCGTCGTCGAACTCCCCTGGCTCGATCTCGACCCGGGCCCATTCGACACCCAGCCGAAACGCGTCACACCCCATGTCGACGGAACGGTCGAGATACTCCTCGTAACGGTTCCAGAAGTCGGCGGCCGCGCCCGATGGTTCGACCCGGCCGACGCGCTCCCATCGCACCCAGTTGTTGGCGGGCTCGCCCGGTCCGTTGAAGCCGCCTTCGATCTGGAACCCCGACGTCGCGACGCCGAACCGAAACCCGGGCGGGAGAACGCCGCCTCCTTCGGACGCCACCGACCGGGCCCGCGCCGTGCGCCGGCGCGGCGCCGCGCCGCGTTCCCCGACCGACTTCGCCGCTTTTCGCGGTGCCTTCCGGGAGCTGGCCCCGGTGGTGCCCGCGGGGCGCGCCCCTCGCGGGGAACGAGCCGCCTTCCTCGGTGCCTCGGCCCTGTCGCCTGGTCCACCGGGGCCCTCCCGGCCTGGCGGGGCAGGCAAAGCGTCGTCCTCGGCCGGCACGGCGTCAGCATGGCACGCCGTGAGGCGAGTTCGTAGACTGACGAGTCAATCGTGAAGGCCCCGGTGTCGGGCACTCGGGCACGACGAGCGGACACGTTCGTTCGCCCCTGTGCCGGCCGCCGACCCAACTCCGGGGAGGTTGACGAGATGTCGCAAACGTCGTTGATCCAGGTGCTGGGGGCGGTCGCGTACGGCGAGCACAAGGCCCACGAAAAGGCGCGCGGCTATGCGGCCGAGGCGACCGAAGACGACCAACGGCGCACGTGGCAGGTGATCGCGGCCGAGGAGCTCCGGCACCACAAGGGGTTCGTGCGGCGGCTGAACGCCATCGGCGCCGACCCCGAACGGGCCATGCGACCGTATCGGGCGTCGCTGGACAGGTTCCACGGTTTCGCTCCCGATTCGGACGAGATCGTCGAGGCGGTGTGCTCGTTGCTGGGCGAGGGCATCGCCGCCGACCTTCTGGCGTGGCTGCGCACGGTGGCCGACCCCGATACGGCGGCCTTCATCGACACCGTGATCGAAGACGAAGCCGGCCACGAATCACGGGCAGCCGAAGAGTTGCGACGTCTCCTCGACGCTCAACCGGACGGGCGGGTGCGGGCGGCGCGCGGGGCGGCGCGCATGGTGGGCAAGATGGTGGCGAGTGGCGCGGCATCCGGTCCGTCGTTCGCCGCGTTCGTTCGCCTCGGACGCTCCCCGGCACTGCTGAGCGGTCTGGCCGCGGGCTTCGCCCGACGTCTCCACCTCGTCGGTGTCGGCCCCCTCAGCGCGCTCGAGCGGCTGGACCCCTTCGGGATCGTCGTGCGGCTCGACCCGTTCACCGCCTCGGCTCGCAGCCGTCCGGCGGCCTGATGCCGCATCCCGGCGGCCGACTGGCGATCCCGGGCACTCGCCGTTCCGGTGATGAGGCCCCGGCGGTCGACGCGCTCTCGCCACGGTGGCGGGGCCAAACCGACCGGGCCGAGGTCTGGTACGCGACGCTGTCGGATCCCGCCACCGGTCTGGGCTGCTGGATCCACCACGAGCTGACCTCCCCCGTCGAGGGGTCTCCGTACGCGCACGGCTGGACCGCGGTGTTCCGGCCCGACGTGCCCCCGGTCATGGAGCGGTTCGGGCCCGGACCGGTGGAAGAGCGAGACGCGACGGGAGCGTGGGCTTCGGTCGACAACGCCGTGCTCGACCCGCCCTCGATGCACGGGAACGCGGGCCGCGTCGCCTGGGATGTCCGATGGGAACCGGACGAGGCCTCACCGGCCGGTTCCCTCGGCTCGGCCCCCCTGTTCACCTTCCCCGCGTGGGCGTGGGAGCAAGAGGTGCTTCCGGCCGCCCAGGTCGTGCCCGTGCCGAGCGCGCCGTTCACCGGGGAGGTGTCCGTCGACGGCGAGCCGCATCACCTCTCGGAACGCTCCACCGGAAATCTCGCGCACATCTACGGCCACGGCAGCGCGGCGCGCTGGGGTTGGCTCCACGCGGAGCTGGGGGGAGGTGACGTCCTCGAGGTCGTCAGCGCGGTGAGCCGCAGACCCGGCCTCAACCGCCTCCCACCCCTCGCCTTCGTGCAATTGCGCGCCGGGGGGCGGGACTGGCCGCGGGACCCGCTCGTCGCCGCTCCCCTGTTCCGAACCCGCCTCCGCCTGCCCACCTGGAGAGTGCGGGGCACCGTCGGCCGGTGGCGGCTGCGCGTCGACGTCACGATCACGCCGGAACGATCAGTGCGCGTCGGCTACGTGGACCCGGACGGGGCCACGGCCACGTGCACGAACAGCGAGCTGGCCGACGCCGAGGTCGTGCTCGAGCACCGGAGGGCGACGTGGGAGATCGAGCGTCGCTGGGAGCTCCGGGGCTGCGCGCACGCCGAGATCGGGACCCGCCCATGACCCAGCGCGTGGACGACCCTGTCGTCACCGTCCCGGTGCCGGGCACCGGGACCAGGACCTCGACGCCGGCTGACGTCGACGGGGCCGTCGATCGGGCCCGCCGGGCGTTCACGCAATGGAGCGCTCTCTCCGCACGGGATCGTGCGCGTCTCATGTTGGACGTCCGGCGCAGGATCCTCGCCCGAGTGGACGACGTCGTGGACACGATCGTGGCCGAGACCGGCAAGCTCTCGGTCGAGGCGGTCGTGAGCGAGGTGTTCGTGGCGTGCGAGGAGATCACCTACTACGCGAAGCACGCCCCCGGGTTTCTGGCCCCCGAGCGGGTGCGCCCGGGGATCTTCGCCCACAAGCGGGCCGAGAAGCGGTTCGAGCCCCTCGGCGTGGTGGGGGTGATCAGTCCGTGGAACTACCCGTTCGTGTTGTCGACCGGCCCGGTGATGGGTGCGCTCTTCGCGGGCAACGCGGTCGTGCTCAAGCCGTCCGAGTTCACGCCGGGCGTCGGTGTTCTGATCGGCGACCTGGTCGCCGAGGCGGGACTCCCCCGCGGGGTCGTGGAGGTCGTGACGGGAGACGGCACGGTCGGCGAGGCGCTCGTCCGCTCCCCGGTGGCGAAGATCTGCTTCACCGGGTCGGTGCGCACGGGGAGAGCCGTGGCGCGGGCCGCGGCGGACAACCTCACACCGGTCCTCCTCGAGCTCGGCGGCAAGGATCCGCTCATCGTGTGCCGCGACGCCGACCTCGATCGAGCGGCGCGCGCCGCGGTGTGGGGCGGGTTCTCGAACTGCGGTCAGACGTGCATCGCGACCGAGCGCGTCTACGTGGTGGAGGACGTCTACGACTCCTTCGTCGACAAGGTGGTGAACCTGACCGCGGCCGTCCGCCAGGGTTCGGGGCCAGGTCACGACGTCGGCGCCATGACCCATGCCGGGCAGACCCAGATCGTGATGGACCACCTCGCAGACGCGGTCGAGCGCGGGGCGACGGTGGCGACGGGCGGCACGAGCGTGCTGGTCGGTGGCCGCCCGTCGGTGACGCCCACGGTGCTCGTCGACGTCGACCATTCGATGGCGGTGATGCGCGACGAGACCTTCGGCCCGGTGCTGCCCGTCATGAAGGTGCGCGACGAGGACGAAGCGCTCGCTCTTGCCAACGACTCGCCCTTCGGGCTGAGCGCCTCGGTGTTCGGGAAGGACCCCACGACGATCGAGCGCCTCGTGGCCGGGCTCCGGACGGGAAGCGTGTGCGTCAACGACGTCATGGTGAGCTTCGCCATGCCGGGTCTGCCCTTCGGGGGCGCCCGTGACTCGGGCAGTGGGCTCGCCCACGGACCAGAAGGGCTTCGGGAATTCACCCGGGTGAAGTCAGTGGCGCGGGACCGGGCCGGCCTGCGGCGCGAGCCCATGTGGTTCCCGGTCCCCCGCAGCCTGGAGCGGCTCGCACGGGGAGCCATGCGGCTGCGCTACGGGCTCGGCCGGCACGCCCGATGAGCTTCCTGGTGGACCCCCCGCTCCTGCTCGCCTCGGGCGCGGCCATCGAAGCCTCCGTCGCCGACGAACGCCTCGCCCATCGGGCCGAGAGTGCCGTGCTCGCGATCTTCTTGGTCACGTCGATCTCGCTCTACTGCAATGCCCGGTGGACGCGGTGGCTCGCCCGTCTCTGTCGGGCCGACTCGGGGCGCGACTGGATGTTGAACTCGGGGGTGTTCCACGTCGACCCCGAAAAGGTCGGGCCGGGTACGCACCTGGGCGCGGCGCTCGCGTTCTCGACCTATCCACTGTGGATCCGGCTCGGTCGCCAGGTGGGGCGCCGCGTCGCGTTCGGCCGCGGTGGCGCCCCGACGTGAGATCTCGGCGCCGTCGCCGTCGGTTTTGGGCCAACGGGGCGGGCGTTCCAGAGACGGCAGTACTGACTGATGGGTCAATCGATGACTGGTAGCGTGGCCGCCGTGGCCGGCGCACCGTCTTCTGCCCGAGCACCTCGCCCCACCCGAACCGTTCGGCGCGCCATGAGCGAAGAGGACAAGGAGGAGCGGCGAAGCGACATCCTCGCCGCGGCCAAGAAGGTCTTCGCCCGCAAGGGCTATCACGCCACGACGATCGCGGAGATCGCCAAGGCCGCCAAGCTGTCCTACGGGTCGATCTACTGGTACTTCGATTCAAAAGATGCCCTGTTCCACGCGCTCATGGAGGCTGAGGGCCAGGCCCTGCGCGACCACGTGACGGACGCGCTCACCAACACCCCTGCCCGGGGCTCCCCCGTCGCGCCGTTTCGTGCCGCGGTGCTCACCACGTTCGAATTCTTCGAGTCCGATCGCGCTCTGGTGAAGCTGCTGTTTCGCGATTCGTACGCGCTCGGCGACAAGTTCGAGAAACATCTGTTCGGGATCTTCGAAGCCTTCATCGGCGACGTCGAAAAGATCATCGAGGACGCCCAGCAACGCGGGCTCATCATCCAGGCGCCCGCGCGCATGGTGGCGTTCTCGGTGGCGGCACTGGTGGGCCAGGTCGCCCATCGGCGACTCGTCACCGACGACGGACTTCGCGCCCCGGTGGTAGCCGACTTCGTGGTGTCCCTTCTCCTGAACGGCCTGCTGCCGCGCTGAGCTCCACATGACCGGACGCGACGATCGCATCCCCGTCGTCCTCGCCGCGGGCCAGTCCATCGAGCGCCAGGCGGTGGTCTCGGGGCTCGAGCTCGCCACCCGAGCCGGACGCGAGGCGCTCGAGCTCGTGCCGGGCGTGCGCCCGCGCATCGAGTGGGTGTCGGTCGTCAACATCTTGTCCAACGTCGGCCCGGCACCGGCCACCGAGCTGGCCCGGCGCCTCGGGTTGTCGCCCCGCCGGACCGAGGTGACGACGATCGGAGGCAACTCCCCCCAGTGGCTCCTGAACCGGGCGGCCGAGGCGATCGCCGCCGGGGAGCTGGACGCGGCGCTCGTCGTGGGAGCCGAGGCCCAGCGTTCGGCCCGGGCCTCACCCGCCGCTCGGGACGGACGGGACCGCTCCCGCCCGAAGGTGTCGACGAACGCCGGGACGCCAGTCGCCGGGACGCCTGTCGCCGGGACGCCCGTAGCCGACCCGACGATCGGGGACGACCGGGCGGGGATCGGACCGGCCGAGATGAACGCCGCGCTGCTGGCGCCGGTCCACGTGTACGCCTTGTTCGAGAGCGTCATCGCGCACCGAGCCGGGCGGACCCCGGCGGAACACCGAGCCGCCCTGGGCGAGCTCATGACCCGGTTCACCCAGGTCGCGGCCAAGCATCGGTACGCCTGGTTCCCCGAGGAGCGCTCCGCGCTCGAGCTGTCCGAGCCCGGTCCCGACAACCGGCTCGTGACCGAGCCGTACCCGAAGCGCATGTGCGCGGTGCTCAACGTGGACCAGGGTGCGGCGGTCGTCGTGACGTCGCTCGCCACGGCTCGGGCAGCCGGATGCTCCGAGCGTGCCGTGTTCGTATGGTCGGGCGCCGAGGCGAACGACGTGTGGTTCCCGTCCGCCCGCCCGGACCTCGGCACGTCGCCTGGACTACGCGCCGCGGCGACTTCTGCCCTGGAGGCGGCCGGTGTCGGCGTCGATGACGTCGGCGCCTTCGACCTCTACTCGTGTTTCCCGTGTGCCGTCGAAATGGCGATCGACGCCCTCGGCCTGGCCGCTGACGACCCCCGTGGTCTCACCGTGACCGGCGGCCTGCCCTATTTCGGGGGACCGGGGAACGACTACTCGCTCCACGCCATTGCGACGATCACCGACCGAATTCGCGATCAGGACGGGCTCGGCCTGGTGAACGCGCTGGGTTGGTACGTCACCAAGCACTCCGTGGGCGTGTACGGCGCGACACCCCCGCCGCGCGGCTGGCGGGCCGGCGACACGTCCGCCGCCCAGCGGGCCATCGACACCTCCGTCCTCGAGGTGGCGTCCCACGCCGAGGGAGTTGCAGAGGTGATCGCATCCACCGTTGCCTACGACCCGCGCGGCGGCGTGTCGGCTGCGCCCGTCATCGCTCGCCTCGACGACGGGCGACAGATCGCGGCCGCCGCAGCCGACGACGAACTCGCGCCGTTGGCCGGGCGAAGCCTCGTGGGCCTACGGGTCCACGTCTCGGGCAACCCGCCCCGTTATCGCCTCACGGCGTGACCGGGACGCCGGATGGCGGCCCGCCGGCCGTCGAGGCCAGACTCGAACCACACCGCACGGAAGGAGCGAAGATGGCGGCAGTCGAGCGAGAGCGCCGGGGCCTGGTCGAGATCCTGACCATCAACCGACCCGAGGCGCGCAATGCCATCAACGGCGAGGTCAGCTCGGGCATGTCGTCGGCCCTGGACGACATCGAACGCGACGACGAGTGCCTGGTCGTGATCGTCACCGGTGCGGGCGACAAGGCATTCTCGGCCGGCATGGACCTGAAGGCGTTCGCCTCGGGCGAAGGTGCTTCGATCATGAGCGGTTCGGGAGGGTTCGCGGGCATCACCCAACGCGACTTCCCCAAGCCGCTGATCGCGGCGGTGAACGGCGCGGCGCTGGCGGGAGGTTGCGAGATCGTCTTGTCGTGCGACCTCGTGGTCGCAGCCGATCACGCCACGTTCGGCATCCCGGAGGCGAAGCGGGGACTGATCGCGGGCGCGGGCGGTCTGCTCCGGCTTCCGAGACGCCTACCGCTCGCGGTCGCGCTGGAGTTCGCACTCACCGGCGACCCCATCGACGCCCGGCGCGCCTACGAGCTCGGCTTCGTGAACCGCGTCGTCCCCGCCGCAACGCTGCTGGACGAGGCACTCACGCTCGCCCACACCATCGCCGACAACGCGCCTTTGGCGGTGCGGTGGTCCAAGCGGGTCATGGTGCGCGCCGCCTCGCTGCCCGAGGAGGAGGGCTGGAAGCTCAACGCCGAGGCCGCCGCGGCCGTGTTCTCGTCGTCCGACGCCATGGAGGGCTCCGTCGCGTTCGCCGAGAAGCGTCCGCCCAAATGGCAAGGGCGATGAGCGTTTGTCGGTGACGCTCGCGCCGGCCCTCACCGGGGTCCGCTTGTCGCTGCACGTCCTGGCCGCGGCCGTCTGGGTGGGGGGACAGATCACGCTCGCCGGCTTGGTGCCCACGGCCCGGGAGCTCGGGCCCCAAGCCCCGCGGGCACTGGCACGCGCCTTTGCCCGGATGCAGTGGCCCGCGTACGCGGTATTGGTCGCGACCGGCTTCTGGAACGTCGGCGCAGCCGGCTCCGGACGGGCCACCGCATGGCAGGCGGTGCTCGGCGCCAAGATCGCGGTCGTCGCCCTGGCCGGGATCGCGGCGTGGCAGCACACCCGTGCCACCACGACGCCCGCCATCGCGGCGTGGGGCGCGCTCACCACGCTGTCCTCCCTCGCCGCACTGGTCATGGGGGTCTTCCTGGCGGGATGACGACTCCGACCGGGACGGGCAACCGGCCGCGGACGACGGTGTCGTCGGGAACCCGGGAAGGTCTAACCTTCTCATCGGACGTCCCCGCCCCTGGCGGGTGTCACGGAAGAGAGATGGTGCACATGCTCGGCCTCATCGAGAGCGAGTGGGGGATCATCATCGTCCTCGCGGTGGTGGTGCTCGTCTTCGGCGGAAGCCAGT
>Ga0307477_10001250_pt1 | contig 22141 bp, 13 predicted proteins | sample atmos_gasesECM2C_FD_203316 | JGI IMG/M metagenome (GOLD analysis project Ga0307477, IMG submission 203316) | Hardwood forest soil microbial communities from Morgan-Monroe State Forest, Indiana, United States - atmos_gasesECM2C_515 | ecosystem: Environmental > Terrestrial > Soil > Temperate...
AGGGGTCCGGGTCTAAAGAGCGACGGCGTAGGACTGCGGACCCTCGCCCAAACGGAGGGAGGGAGGCAAGGGCAATCCAGCGAACAAGGACACTACCCCGCGCCGCTGCCCCCCCCGCCCTACTCCGCCACCCCTTTCGCCTTCAGGATGTCCCAGACCTTCTCCGGGGTGATCGGGATGTCGATGTGCCGTACGCCGAGGTGGGCGAGAGCGTCCACCACCGCGTTGGCGATCGCCGGCGGCGCGCCCACCGTCGCCGACTCGCCCACCCCCTTGGCGCCGAACGGATGGTGCGGCGACGGCGTCACCGTCTTCGCGGTCTCCCAGCTCGGCGTCTCCATCGCCGTCGGCAACAGGTAGTCCATGAAGCTGCCGCCCGAGATGTTGCCGTTCTCGTCGTAGCTGATCTCCTCGAGCAGCGCCGGCGCCATGCCCATGGTGAGGCCGCCGTGGATCTGGCCGTCGACGATCATCGGGTTGATGATGTTGCCGCAGTCGTCCACCGCCAGGAAGCGCCGGATCTTCACCGCGCCGGTGCCGCGGTCGATGTCCACGACGCAGATATAGCTGCCGAACGGGAACGTCAGGTTCGGCGGATCGTAATAATCCACCGCCTCGAGGCCCGCCTCCATCCCCGGCGGATGGTTGGTGTAGGCCGCGAAAGCGATCTCCTGGATGGTCTGGGCCTTCTGCGGCGCCCCCTTGACGAAGAACTTCCCGGTCTCCCACTCGAGGTCGTCCTCGCTCGCCTCGAGCAGGTAGGCGGCGATCTTCTTGGCCTTCTCGCGGATCTTCCGCGCCGCCACCGCGCACGCCGCTCCCGAGGTCGGCGTCGAGCGGCTGGCGTAGGTGCCCAGGCCGTAGGGAGCCGTGTCGGTGTCGCCCTCCTCGACCTGCACGTGCGCCGCCGGGATGCCCAGCTCCTCGGCGACGATCTGCGCATAGGTGGTCTCGTGCCCCTGGCCCTGCGACTTGGTGCCGAAGCGCGCGATCACCTTGCCGGTCGGGTGGACACGGAGCTCCGCCGAGTCGAACATCTTGATGCCGAGGATGTCGAACTGCTTCGACGGCCCGGCGCCGACGATCTCGGTGAACGACGAGATGCCGATCCCCATGAGCTCGCCGCGGCGCCGCTTCTCCGCCTGCTCCCGGCGCAGCTCGGCGTAGCCGATGGTCTTCATCGCCAGCGCCAGCGCCGCCGGGTAGTCGCCGCTGTCGTACTCCCAGCCCAGCGCCGACTTGTAAGGGAACTGCTCCGGCTGGATGAAGTTCTTCAGCCGCAGCTCCGCCGGGTCCATCTCGAGCTCCTGCGCCAGCACGTCGGTGATGCGCTCGATCGCATGCACCGCCTCGGTGACGCGGAACGAGCAGCGGTAGGCGATGCCGCCCGGCGGCTTGTTGGTGTAGGCGGCGTCCACCTCGGTGAAGGCGTGCTTCAGATCGTAAGAGCCGGTGCAGATCGAGAACAGGCCGGCCGGGAACTTCGACGGGTTGGCCGCGGCGTCGGCATAGCCGTGATCGGCCAGCGTCTTGATGCGCAGCGCCGTCATCGTGCCGTCCCGCTTCGCCGCCAGCTCGGCGGTCATGTGGTAGTCGCGCGCGAAGGAATCGGCCTGCAGGTTCTCCATGCGGTCCTCGATCCACTTGACCGGCTTGCCCAGCACCACGGAGGCTGCCACGGCGATCACGTAGCCCGGGTAGACCGGCACCTTGCCGCCGAAGCCGCCGCCGATGTCGGGCGAGACGATGCGGATCTTCTCCTCCGACAGGCCGACGTGACCGGCCACCAGCGCGAAGACGGTGCGAATCGCGTGCGGCGCCTGCGTCGTCATGTAGACGGTCAGGTGGCCCATGGCGCGGTCGAAGTCGGCGACGCAGCCGCAGGTCTCGATCGACGCCACGTGGATGCGCGGGATGTAGATGTCCTGCTTGACCCTGACGTCGGCCGCGGCGAACGCCTGGTCGGTGCCGGCGCGGTCGCCCGCCTCCCAGTGGAAAATATGATTGTCTTGCTTGCCCTTCTTGTCGGTGCGCAGCACCGGCGCGCCCGGCTCGAGGGCCTTCCTGGGGTCGACCACCACCGGCAGCGGCTCGTACTCGACCTCCACCGCCTCGACGCCGTCGGCCGCGATGTAGCGGTCGGTGGCGATCACCGCCGCGACCTCCTGCGCCTGGTACATCACTTTCTCGACCGGCAGCACCATCTGGGTGTCGGACATCAGCGTCGGCATCCAGTGCAGGTTGAACTGCTCGAGCGTCTTGCCGGTGATCACCGCCAGCACGCCGGGGATGGCCAGCGCCTTCTCCGTGTGGATCGCCGTGATCTTGGCATGCGCGTAGGGACTGCGCACGATGTCGAGGTGGACCATGCCGGGAAGCTTGATGTCGTCGACGTAATGGCCCTGCCCGCGAATGAAGCGCGGGTCCTCCTTGCGCTTCATCGAGTGGCCCATGCCGCAGACTTCCGCCGTCGTCTTCAGTGCCATGGCTCTTCCTCCTCAAGCCGCCGTCGTGCGCCGTTGCTTGGCGGCGGCGGCGGCGTGCTGCACCGCCTTGACGATGTTCACGTACCCGGTGCAGCGGCACAGGTTGCCGGAGATCGCCTGGCGGATCTCCGCCTCGCTGGGGTCGGCGTTGCGCTCGAGCAGCGCGTAGCCGGTCATCAACATGCCCGGCGTGCAGTAACCGCACTGCAGGCCGTGCTCCTGCCAGAAGCCATCCTGGATCGGGTGGAGCTTGCCGTCCTGCTCGAGGCCCTCGACCGTCATCACCTCTCGCCCGTCGGCCTGCACCGCCAGCACCGTGCAGGACTTGACCGGCTGGCCGTCGAGCAGCACCGTGCAGGCGCCGCAGTGGGTGGTGTCGCAACCGATGTGGGTGCCGGTCAAGCTCAGCACCTCGCGCAGGAAATGCACCAGCAGCAGGCGCGATTCCACCTCGGCCTCGCGCTCGGTGCCCTGCACCTTGACCTTGATCTTGTGCCTTGCCATGGCTAGTGCTCCTTGGCCCGCTGGATGGCCCGGCGCAGGGCCCGGACGGTGAGGACGCGCGCCATCTCGCGCTTGTATTCGACCTTGCCGCGCCGGTCGGCGCTCGGCGCCGCGGCCGCCCCCGCCAGGCGCGCCGCCTCGGCGATCGCCTCGTCGGACGGCTGCTTGCCCGCCAGGTAGCGCTCGGCCTCGGCGGCGCGCACCGGCGTCGGACCGGCATTGGTCAAGGCGATGCCGGCCTTCTCCACCGCCCCGCCAGAGGTCAGCGTGACCTGCACCGCGGCGGCGGCGGTGGCGAAGTCGCCCACCTTGCGCTCGAGCTTCTCGTAGGCGCCGCCGCTCCGGGGCGGCGGCAGCGGGATGCGGATCTCGGTCAGGATCTCCCCGGCGTCGAGCGCCGTCGCGAACAGGCCGACGAAGAATTCGTCGATCGGGATCGTCCGCGTGCCGCGCGGTCCCGTCGCCACCACCTCGGCGCGCAGCGCCAGCATGGCGGCCGGATGATCGTTCGCGGGATCGCCGTGCGCCAGGTTGCCGCCCACCGTCGCCAGGTTGCGCACCAGGGGATCGGCGATCACCGCCGCGGTGTCGGCCAGCAGCGGGAGCTTGGCGTGGATCAGCTCGGAGCGCTCGAGCTCCGACTCGCGCGTGCGGCCGCCGATCCTGAGCGATCCCCCCTCCTCGCGAACGTATTCGAGGCCAGGGATGCGCCCGATGTCGACCAGGTGCGCGGCCCCCCCCAGCCGCAGCTTCATCAGCGGCAGCAGGCTCTGCCCGCCGGAGAGCACCTTGGCGTCCTCGCCATGCTCCGCGAGCAGCGCCAGCGCCTCGTCCAGCGTGCGCGGCGCGTGGTAATCGAAGGCTGCGGGAATCATCGATGGCTCCTTTCAAAGACTGCGAGTCGCCAGCCAGTAGACGATCACGACGACCAGCGCAACGCCGATCCAGAACCCCGGGCGCCGCAGCGTACGCATCGCGGCATGCCCCAGCGCCGTGGTGCCAAGCGCACCTACGTCCAAGACGCTTGCTGCAGCAGCAGGAGGCGAGGGCGGAGACGGAGGCGCTACTCGCGCCTCCTCCTCCCCCGCCTCCAGCTGCCGCCGCATCGCCTCGGTGAACTTGCGGAACAGCTGATCGCTGACGTCCTGGATCATGCCACGGCCGAACTGTGCCAGCACGCCGACCACGTTGACGTCGGAGGCAACCGTCACCTCGGTCTCGCGGGGACCGCGCTCGACGACGCGGCTCTTCATCCGCATGTCGGCGCCTCCCTTGCCGCGGGTCTCCTGGCCGGAAGCGGCGATCTCCGCCTCGCGCGCCTCCGCGTCGAGGCGCTCGAAGCGCAGCTTGCCCCGGTAGCTCGCGGTGACCGGCCCGACCTTGACGGTCATCGTTCCGACCCAGGTCGCGTCGCCCTCCTTGCCGGTGATCGCGGCGCCGGGCAGGCAGCTCGCCACCCTGGAGGGGTCGGTGAGGAATTCCCACACCGCGGCCGCCGGGGCGGCGACTACGAAGCGCTTCTCGATCGGGATGCCCATCGTCGCTCCCTTCAGGCCGACAGCAGTGGCAGCAGCCGCTCCAAGGCTTCGAGGTTGTGGGCCGGCGCCAGCCGGTCGACGTAGGGCATCGCCGCCGCCATGGCGCGCGCCGTGGGCTGGTAGCGCGTGTCTCCCGCCAGCGGGTTCAGCCACAGCACCTGCCGCGCCCGCCCACGGATCGCGCGCATCGCGCCCGCGAGCGGCCCGACGTCGCCGCGGTCGAGCCCGTCGCTCAGGATCAGCACCGCGGTCCGTCCGTCGACCAGCTCGTCCAGCCACTGCTCGGCGAACGCGGCCAGGCACTCGCCGATCCTGGTGCCGCCCGACCAGCCGGGCACCTCCGCGGCGAGCCGCCGCAGCACCCGATCGATCTCCCAGCCCGCGGGCGGCGCCCCTGGGAGGCGGATCTCCTCCCCGGCCTCCTTTGGGCGAGGCGCTGCAGTCCAGGCAGCGCTGTCGCCGCCGCCACCCTCGCCCAAAGGAGGCCGGGGCGGAGATCTGCCTCCACCCGGCGGCGCCGCCCGCGACTCCCGCGACTCCCGCGACTCCCTCGACTCCCGCAGCCAGGGCGTGAGCCGCACCAGCGCGGTGTTGAACGCGAACAGCTCGCAGCGCCGCGCCATGCGGCGCAGCGCCAGCACGAAGGCGAGCAGGAAGCGGGTATGCGGATCCATCGAGCCGCTGGTGTCGCACAGCACCACCAGGCGAGGCAGCTCGATCGCCCGCCGCCGCCGGGCCAGTGACAGCAGCTCCCCGCCATCGGCCAGCGCGCGCCGGAAGCTGCGCCGCAAGTCGACCTCGCCGCGCACCGCACCGCGCGCCGGCAGCCGCCGCCGGCTGGGGCGGGTGGCGAGCCGCAGGGCAAGCCGCGCCATGAGGCGCTCCATCGCTTCCAGGTCGGCCGGCGAGCACTCCTCGAAGGACTTGCGCCGCAGCACGGCTTCCGGGCTGTAGCCCGGCTCCTCGCCGGCGGGCACCTCGCTCCCGGCGGGCACCTCGCTCCGGGCGGTCTCCGGCGCGGGCTGGCGCTCCGGGCTGGCCAACCTCGGGCCGGTCCGCCGCAGCGGCCCCGGCCGCGGCGGTCTCGTCGGGTCCTCGAACCGCGGCTGCTCGGGGCGCGGCGTCTCGGCAGCCTCGCGCGGCGGCCGCTTGCTCCACCAGCGCGCGAACAGCTCGTCGAACGCCGCCGCGTCCCGCGGCCGGATCTTCATCGCCGCCCGCAGCGCGCGGCGCACCTCGTCGCGGTCGCCCAGGTCGACCAGGGACAGCGCCTCGAGAGCGTCGGCCTCGTCGCTCAGCCCCACCCCGACGCCGCGGTCGCGCAGGGCGCGCCCGAACCGCGCGAGGTGCGGCACGAGCCCGGAGCCCGCGGCGGCAGGCGCCCGGGCAAGCTCGGCGACCGCGGCCGCGGGCCGGTTCGGTAGGGTCGGCCGGATCGGTCGGCTCGGCCGCGTCGGTCGGGTCGGCCGGATCGATCTGGTCATCGCGCCGCGGCCTCCGGCGGCGCCGCCGGCAGCGGCGGGACCTCCGCGAGCGCCGCCGCCAGCGCCGCCTCGAGCTCGCCGCCGCCCAGGTCGTGCAGATCGTGGTGGTCCTTGAGCACGCAGCCCAGGGTCTGCTCGACCGTCTCGAGATCGAGGTGGTCGCGATCGAGCCGCAGCAGCGCCTGTGCCCAGTCGATGGTCTCCGCCACCCCCGGCGCCTTGCTCAGCCGCCGCCGCCGCAGCGACTGCATGAAGCTGGCGATCTCCACCGCCAGCCTCGCGCCGGCCTGCGGCACGCGGGCGCGCAGGATGCGCACCTCCTTCTCGAGCGTCGGGTGATCGATGTAGAGGTAGAGGCAGCGCCGCCGCAGGGCATCGCCGATCTCGCGGCTGCGGTTCGAGGTCAGCACCACGTATGGCACGTGCTCCGCCCGCACCGTGCCCAGCTCCGGGATCGTCACCTGGTAATCGGAGAGCACCTCGAGCAGGAACGCCTCGAAGCCGTCGTCGGCGCGATCCACCTCGTCGATCAGCAGCACCGGCGGCGCCTCGCGCCGGGTGATGGCGCGCAGCAGCGGCCGCTCCAGCAGGTAGGCGCGGCTGAAGATCAGCTCTTCGATCTCCGCCGCGCTCTTGCCCTCGTGCTCCGCCAGGCGCAGCCGCAGGATCTGGCGCTGGTAGTTCCACTCGTAGAGCGCCGTCGCGACGTCCAGGCCTTCGTAGCACTGCAGCCGGATCAGCTCGGCCGGCAGCAGCCGCGCCAGCACCTTGGCGACCTCGGTCTTGCCCACGCCGGCGTCGCCCTCGATCAACAACGGCCGGCGCATCTCCTTGGCCAGGAAGACAGCGGTGGCGACGGCCGCATCGGCGACATAGCCGTGCCGCTCCATCGCCTGCAGCAGCTCTGCGATCTCCGGCTTCACACCCCTCCCGCCGATCTCCGCGGCCGGCCTGGTGCCGGTGGTGCCGGGGACGCCGCGGATCCCCGGGGCGCCGAGGCCGCTCGTTCCCGGGGTGCCGCGGCCGCCGCGAACCGCTCCGGCGCGGCCAGGAACCGCCCGCGGCAACCCTCGCCGCAGAAGTACCACGTGCGCCCGCCGGCCTCAGCGGTGTGGCGGGCGCCGGCGGTCTCGACCGTCATGCCGCAGATCGGATCGATCGCCTGGCCGGAGGCGGCCTCGTCGATCTCCGACGTCTCCGCTGTCTTTGCTGTCTCCGCGGTCTCCAATATCTCCGATGCCGCCGATGCCGCCGATGACGCCGAGGTCCCCGCGCTCCGCCGCCCCTCCGCGGCGGCGTGCCGCAGGGCGACGATCTCGGCCAGCACGCTCACCGCGATCTCCGCCGGCTCCTGGGCCCCGATCGCCACCCCGGCCGGGCTGCGGATCGAGTCGAGCGCCGCCGCCGCCACTCCCTGGGCCAGCAGGCTCTCGCGCACCTGGGCGAAGCGCCTGGCGCTCGCCACCACTCCGACGTAGGCCGGCCGCAGCGCCAGCGCCGCGCGGATGGCCTCCTCGTCGCGATCCCCCATCGTCGCCACCACGGCGTAGGAGCGCGCCCCCCGCGCGGCAGGATCGCGGGGAGCGGCGCCGCCGCCGCCAGCGGTGGCGCCGCAGGCAGCCGTGGCAGCAGCGCCGGCGGCCTCCGCCGCCGCCTGGTCCGCCGCGCCAGCCATCATCGCCGAGACCGAGTAGCCCATGGCGTGGCCGAGGGTCGCCAGGGCCCGGGCGATCGGCGAGGCGCCGAAGATCAGCAGCCGCGTCGCCGGCAGGATGGGATCGAGATAGATCTCCACGCTCCCTCCACTGTGGCAGGTCATGGGGAAGACCGCCACCCCCGGCCGCCGCTCGGCCTCCGGATCGGGCGACAGCGCCAGCAGCCGCGGCCTGCCGTCGGCGAGCGCCCGCCGCGCCTCGCGCACCACCGTCGGCTGCGTGCAGCTGCCGCCCAGCCAGCCGTGGAACTCGCCCGCGGCGGTGATCAGCGCCATGTCGCCTGCCTGCGCCGAGCTGGCAGGCTGGCGGCGCACCACCACGGCCAGCACGAAGGGCTCCTCCCTCCCCGCCAGCTCCGATGCCATCCGCAGCAGCTCGGCATGCATGAGGATCAGCGGCCCTCTCGGTTCCCGCGGGCGCTGCGCATCGTGCGCGGCGCCCGTATCGTGCGCGTCGCCCGCATCGTGCGCGTCGCCGGCCGCGGCGCCCGCGTCGGGGGCTGCCGCTCAGGCCGTCCCGACCGGCCGGCCGCGGTCCCGGATCCGCGCATAGTCCTCCGGCACGTCGAGATCGGCGAGAGTCGCCGGCGGCCAGGACAGCACCTGCGCCTCGGTGCGATGGCGCTTGACCACCTGCCGGCCGCAGCCGCCCGCGGTCATCTGACGCAGCTCGCCGAAGAGCCTGCGATCGTACAACATGGGCGGCGCGGTGACGCCCCCGTAGTCCGAGATCACCAGCGGCGCCCCGGTCGCGCGGTAGCGCGCCACCATCTCGGCGATCATCTCGGTGCTGACCAGGGGCATGTCGGCGAGCAACACCACCGCCGCCGCCGCCGCGGGCGGCAGGGCCGACACCCCGGCCTTGAGCGACGCGGTGATCCCCTGGTCGTACTCCGGGTTGATCACCACCTGGCAGGCGAGGCCGTCGAGCTCCTGCCGCGCTCTCTCCGCCTGGTGCCCGAGCACCACCAGCAGCGGCGACAAGCCGCCGGCCAGCGCCCGCCGCGCCGCGCCCCGCAGCACGCTCTCGCCCGCGAGCTCGAACAGCATCTTGTTGCACCCCATGCGGCTCGAGGTGCCTGCCGCCAGCAGCACGCCCGCGACGCCCGCAACGCCCGCGACCGGGCCGGCGCCTTCCTCACCGGCCGGCAAGGCGGCGTCATCCGGCATGGATGGCCTCCTGCCGCGCCGACAGGTGGCGTGCCTCGCGCCGGGCGGTGAAGGCGAGCAGCTCGGCGACGATGCTGATCGCGACCTGCCGTGGCCCGTCGGCGCCCAGGTCGAGGCCCACCGGGCCGAAGACCCGCTCCGCGGCGGACCCGCCGGCGGCCGCCTCGGGGCCGACGTCGCGCAGGATGGCCTGCGTCCGCCCGCGCGGCCCCAGCACGCCGATGTATGGCAGCCCGGCCGCCAGCAGCCGCCGCACCCAATCCCGGTCGTGCGCCAGCGAGTGGGTCTTCACCACCGCCAGCGTGCGCGCCGGCGGCGGCAGCGCCAGGTCGGGGTCGTCGGGGCGGGCCACGACCCGGCGCAGCGCCTGCGGGAACCACTCGGGGGCCAGCAGCGCCGGCCGGTGGTCGAGCAGCGTGACGCGGAACCCGACGTCGGCGGCGTACGCGACCAGCGGCCGGGCGTCGTCGCCGCCGCCGCAGACGAGCAGGTGAGGCGGCGGCGGCAGCACGTCGATGAACACCCTGCGGCCGGCAACCGCCTGCACGCCCGAGCGCCCCGCCGCGGCCAGCCCGCGGACGCGTTCCACCACCTCGCGGTCGAGCTCCGCCGATCCCAGCGAACCGTGAACCGGCGCCGGCGGATGACTGCCTGGCCGAGGCTCCCCGGCCTGCGGATGACCTCCGGCGCCGCCAGCCTCGCCCGGTTCCCGCTCCCGCCCTGGCGTCCTCGCTTCCCGGAGCAGCGGTGTCTCTTGCATCGCGCTGCAGTCGACTGCAAGGGTCGCGCCGACCTCGCCAGCCGCGGCCGCTTCTGCCGCGGCACCGGCCCCCGCGGGTCCGGCCCCCACCACCGTGGCGAGCGCCACCATGCCGTCGGCGGCGAACAGCTCCCGCAGCGGTCCCGCCAGCGCCGCCAGCGGCCCGTCCGTCGCCGGCTGCACGAAGACGTCCACCAGCCCGTTGCAGCCCAGGCCGAGACCCCAGACCACGTCCTCGTCGCCGGTGTTGTAGTGGCGCAGCGACGGCGTGCCGCTCTCGACCACGGCGTTCGCCACCTCGCGCACGTCGGCTTCCAGGCAGCCGCCGCTGACGCTGCCCAGGGTGCTGCCCGTGTCCTCGATCAGGAACTTGGCGCCCGGCCGCCGGTAGGCCGAGCCCACGATCTCCACCACCGTGGCCAGCGCCGCCCGCCGCCCCGCCGCCCCCAGCTCGGCCAGCCGCGACAGGATCTCCGCCGTCTCTTTCCAGTGGTTCATGCCCGCCGCGCCCCCGGCTGCCAAAAATACCTCCGGTGCGCCACGCTTACAAGAGCGTCAGACATCCGGGCGACACCCCTGCCGACCGGCGATACCGCAGGTCATAGTGCCGCACTACCGCTACCGACCGCCGCTCGGATCGCGAGGCACGCTGATCGAGGGAGCGCTGGGAGAGCTCAGCTGACAGATGCCAGGTCTCCGTCCTGTCCCTGTGGGTGAGGGGAGCGGTTCGCTCACCCGGCGCGCCTGGCGGTGACTTGAGCTGGGGCCACCTCGGCGAGGTAGGTCGCCCGGTCGAGCCCATAGCGGAGCATCAGCCGGCCAAAGTGATCGATGTGGCCTTCGAGCCGTTCGCCGATCCGTTCGGCCACCCGGATCGAAGGCAGATTCTGCGGGCTGATGAGGCTGATGACGTGATCCCGCTGCCAGGCGGTGAAGGCATGGGCGAGTGCCGCCCGCGCGCCCTCAGTGGCAAAGCCCTGCCCCCAAAAGCGCCGCGCCAGATGGTAAGCCAACTCGAAGCCAGGCCAGGTCGCCGGCTCCCAAAAACCGACGATGCCGACGAACGCTGCGGTCGCTCTCTCCTCGGCCACCCATATGCCCGCCCCTTCAAGCTGCCAGTGTCCCACCGCAAAGGCCATGTGCCGCCAAGCTCGGCCCCGATCCCAAGTCTCCCGGGTGCCGACGAAGCGAACGACTTCCGGGTCGGCGTAGAGGCCAGCGTAATCCTCGAAGTCGCTGCCGCGGAGGCCTCGCAGCCGCAGGCGCTCCGTCATGAGGGTAGGGATTTCGAACGCGTCCATGCTATGAATCCTCCTTCCTCAGCCATCCCCTAAACAAAGCAGTAGCTTGTCCTCAGGCCCCGAGAGGCGGAGACTCCGACCGTGGGGACACTTTCCGCGGGCAATGCCGCCCGTGCGGATGCTTTGTCCCCGAAGGGAGAGCCATGCTTCGCTTGGTGTTGCTCTTGCTGTCTTTCTTCGGCTCGTCGTCCTCCGGCCCAACCCCGGACTACGGAGGGGGCTACGACCCAGACGGCTAGGTCAAGGAGGTAGCCCCTCCCGGAAGGGGAGGTCTCTCGCGGGGGCCTCCCCCTCTTGTTTCCCAATGTACATCGGCTCGTATTTGGCGTTAGTCTAAAGCGCCGTGACGGATTTCATCTTTTAGAGAGAGCGTTGATGGCGCATCTCTCTGAGGCAGAGCTGCTCTGCGCCATCGGCGCGGGCCGGGCCGAGATCGAGCGGATGGCCGCCCATCTCGGGATCTGCCCCGCCTGCAGGGCGCTCGCGGCCCGCCTCCTCGAAGACCGGGCGCTGCCCTCCAAGCGCGAGCCGCCGCTCCGGATGCTCCTCGGCCTGGCCGCCTTCGAGCGGCAGGCGGCCATCGAGCGGCTCATTGCGCGGGCGGAGCTCGCCGACATCAGGCGGCAGACGCGGGCGGCGCAGAAGGAGCGCGTGATCCGCTCCCGAGCCGCTCACACCCCAGCCTTCATCGACCTCCTTCTCGCCGCAGTGCGCGCGCCGCATCCGAAGGACGAAGCGGAGTTTCTCTCGGGTCTCGCCGTTCTGGCCGTGCAGGGCATGGAGGAGAAGCGGGACTCCGCCTCCTTCAAGAACGATCTCTTGGCGACCATCTGGACCGAGACCGCCAATGCCCGGCGGATACACGGCGAGTGGCCCCACGCTCACGCCGCCCTGGAGCGCGCCAAGCGATACCTCGAAACCGGCACCGGCAACGCTTCGCTCCGCGCCCGGTGGCTCTCGATCAGTGCCTCGCTCCACGCCGAACAGGGCGCGCGGGCCAAGGCCGTGGCGTCCTTGGAGGAGTGCCGTCGGATCTACGAGGCGCGGCGGGAGTGGCCGCTCGTGGCCCGCTCGATCGTGCAGATGGCGCACTGCACCATGGAGCACGACCCGGCAGAGGGACTCGCCCTGCTCGATCGCTCGGGTGTTGCCTCGGTGTCCGAGGACCCGACCTTGAGGTGGATCGCGGAGAGTATCCGCGCGGAGTGCCTCGCGACCATGGGCCGCGTCGGGGACGCACTCCTGGCCTTCCAAGAGGCCGAACGGTTGCGGCCCTTGCAGCAGCGGCCAAACGGCGGCGTTCGCTCCGCATTCACCGCCGCGCGCCTCCTCGAAGCGCTCGGCCGCGTGCGGGAGGCGGAAGCGCTCTTTGACGAGGCTCTCACCGGCGACCTCGAGGCAGGACTTCACAAGGACACCCTCCTCGACCTCCTCTATACCTTCGGCTTCCACGTCCGCTCCGGCGCGCCGGAACGGGCGGCGGAGCTTAGCCTCCGCACCCTCACAGAGATCGAGCGCCAAGGCACAGTGCTCCATGAGCAACTCCGGTCGGTCTGGACGCGGCTCGTCGACGCCGCGGTGGAGCATGCCCTCGATGAGCGGATGCTCCAAGAGGCGGGTGAGTACCTCCGGGCGCATTGGAAAAACCCGGCACCCGCGGAGCCCATACTCGCCTCCGGCGAACGGGGGGCTGCCCCTGCGGGCACCTCTGCGATTCTGGCCGACGAGAAACTGATCGCGCCGCTCCTCGCGCGGGCGCTTTGGTCCCGCATCAGGCGGGAGACGAGGAAGAACCAGCAGCGGCGGGTAACCGAGTCTCCCGAGTGCCACACCAAGGACTTCGCGGAGTTGCTCCTCGCCGAGCTCCGCGCTGCGCCCTCGCGCGACGAGGCGGAGTTCATCGCGAGCTTGGCGTTTCGCGCTGCCGAGGGCATGGCCGAGCCCGCTGCGTTTAGAGAGGATTTCCTCGGTCAAGTCTGGACCGAGATCGCTAACGTCCGGCGCATTGCAGCCGAATGGAACCACGCGCATGCCGCGCTCCGGCGCTCCGCAGAGCACCTGTCTCGTGGCTCGGCAGACCCACGCCTCAAGGGCCGGATGAGATCGATCGCGGCATCCCTCGCGGGCGACCAGGGACACCGCCCGGAGGCACTCGTGATCCTCGCCGAATGCCAGGCGCTTTATGAGAGAGAGGGAGCGGTGCCACTCGTGGCTAGCACATTGGTGAAGACGGCGCACACTCTCGTAGAAAGCGCACCTGTCCGCGCCCTGGCGCTTGCGGAAAAGGCGCTCCTCATGATTCCCGCGCATGACACGGTGTTGCGCTGGCTTGCCGAGAGCATCCGCACGGAGAGCCTCATCGAGACGGGCGAGATCGGCCAGGCGCTTCAATCGTTCCAGATCGCGGAGTCCTTGCGCACCAGTCACGCGCGAGCGGACGCAGCGTACCGGAGTAGTTACACCGCCGCCCGGCTCCTCGAAGCCCTCGGGCACCTGCGAGAGGCGGAGCAGCTCTTCGATGCCGTTATCGCCGAGGCGTTCGAGCGCGAGGCGTACCGGGAAGCCTTCCTCGACATCCTCTACCTCTTCGGAGTGCATGTCCGTCAGGGGGCGACGGAGAAGGCGGTCGCTCTCTGCCGCTTCGCCCTTGCGCGGCTCGACCTCTTCGACGTAGGGCACGAGCAGCTCCGCACGGTGTGGACGGAGCTCCGGGACGCGGCGATGCAGCGGGCCATACGTCTCGAGTCTCTTGCCGAAGTGCGGGAGTTCCTCCGCGTCCACTGGAAGACCCCGGCAGTAAAGCTTCCGCGGTTCTCTTTGCGGTAGCGGCTCCGGCAGCGAACGTAAGCGCCGGTTGCGCGCAACAAGCCCTGTCTCGGAGACATGCGCCATTCTCGCTGTCTCTAAAAAGTCAACTTCGCCAGATCTCTTCAGGCTAACGTAAAGTACGATGCTCTGTATATTGAAAACAAGCAGGGCTTGGCGGCACTCTCCGAGACCTACCGGGAGAGCTCACGTGGTGATGCCACCGCGCGTCGGATGAGCGCACCGGTCATCGGTCCCTGGTCCCAGGAGCTACCAGGCTGCCCAAAAAGTCTCGAGCCCAACGCATACGGGTGACCATCCGTATGATTGGTTGAGCAAGAACTCGGTTGTTGTAGAGACGCGGCCCGCTTGCGGGCGTGACTCGTTCCACCGCTACTCTGACAAGGAGGCAGTGCCATGCGATCCACCTGTTCGAGTCTCTCCCGCCGGTTCCTGCCGTTGCTAGTCCTGCAGCTCCTGAGCGTCGGAGCTGCCGGCGCACAGGTCATCGTGCCCAATCTCATCTATACCAGCGTCGTGCCCTGCCGAATCATCGACACCCGGGGATCCGTGGTCGGGAAGTTGCAGCCCAACGTCGTCCAGACCTTCAACATCGTCGGCAACAACACGGGGACTTACTTCACCAACCAGGGCGGGCCGAGCGGCGGCTGCTCGGTGCCCGGGTTTGCAGTCGTGCAGGGCGAAGCACCGATCCGTCGCTCGGCGGCTGTCGCCACCGTACCTGGTGGCGCGTCGCAGGGCCCGCCGCAGGTGCAGGCCGTGGTGATCAACTTGGTGGTGGTGAACCCGGCCGGCAACGGCTTCTTGAATGCCTGGCCGACGGACCACAGCGAGCCGGCCACCTCGCTCATCGTCTTCTATTCCGGGATCACTCTCGCCAACCAGGTCGTCGTCGCCGTGCGCCAGGACACGCAAGGCGCGGACATCAGCGTGCTCTCGGCGGGCTCGAACTCGAGGACCGACCTGGTCGGGGACATCGTCGGATATTTCAGCAGCGGCAGCGTGATCCCCGGCAACAGCCCGAACGTCAGCCAGGGCAACCTCTTCTTGGGTCCTGGCGCCGGCAACATCAGCTTCACCGGCAACAGCAATCTCGGCCTTGGCCAAGGGGCGTTATCGCAAATCCAGGGTGGCACGTACAACACCGCTTTGGGTACGAACGCCTTGGCGAACAGCCTCAACTCCGTGGGCAATGTTGCGATAGGCTTTGACGCCGGCGTGAACCTCAGAGCCAACGACAGCGACGACATCCTCATCGGCAACCAGGGCGTGAGCGGTGACAATAACGTGATCCGGATCGGCTGCGCAGCCGGCGCGTCGTGCCCAAGTCCTAACACCGCGGCCTTTATCTCCGGGATCAGCGGCGCGACCACCGCCAGCGGCATCCCGGTGTACGTGAACAGCAACGATCAGTTGGGGACCTTGACCTCGTCGCTGCGCTTCAAGCAGGACGTCGAGGACATGGGGACCGCCACCGCAGGCTTGATGCAGCTGCGCCCGGTCACCTTCCGTTACAAGCCCGAGTACGATGACGGCTCAGGGCTCCTCGAGTACGGGCTCATCGCGGAGGAGGTGGCCAAGGTCTATCCGGGGCTCGTGCAGCTCGACCGCGACGGCAAGCCGCTCGCGGTGCGCTCGCAATTCGTCGATGCGATGATGCTCAACGAGGTTCAGCGCCAGCATCGCACGATCGCCGCCCAGCAGGAGCGCATCGACCAGCAGCAGGCGCAGATCGACGACCTGCTGCGCGAGGTCCGCGCTCTCTCGCTGCAGCGCCGGCCCGACGTGGGTACCTCTCGATGACGGCAGGCTGACCGTCGTCGCGGCCACGGCGCGAGCGCTCCCGCCGGAAGCGCTCGCGCCTGGGCCGTCGCTGGCCCGCGCGGACGTCCCGGGTCCTTCGGAGCCGTCGGAGGGCCTGGCTCCGTCGGCCTGTTGCATCCCGCTCTACCGGCGCCGGCGCGGCCACCTCTAAACATCGCTGCATCTGCACTTTAGAATAAGATATCCGCCCGCATGACCCGCGCAGCTACAACGCGAAATGTGCTAAGCTTCTCCGCGATTCCCATGAACCCGAGGTGAGTGGGGCAATGGGGAGCCGCAGGCGCCAGCCGGCTCCGCGGTTCGAGCTGATCGCAGGCAGAGGTTCTGGTGGGGGGTATCGATGAGATTTCAGATTCGCCGCTTGCAGCCACGTTGGACCCGACGCACGCCCAGGACCCGGATTGTCGCGTACCTGACGGTCCTGGTCTTTGCTGCCGCCTCCGCGCCCCTGGCGCACGCGGGCGGCACCGGTCCGAGCGGCGCCACGTCCACGACCAGCACCGCCCTGTTCATGCCGCAAGGCACCTTGGCCGACGTGCAGTTTGGCGACTTCTTCACCTCCAGTGTGACCGGCCACCCCGCCGGGTGCGCGCCCGGAACAACCTGCCTGCAAAACACCGGGAGGAACACCCTCTACCGCTACTACATCGAAGTGCCAGCGGGCCTGACCCGGCTGCGGGTGTCGATCTTCGACGCCGACTTCGGCGGTGGTGGCGCCCTCGAGAACTTCACGACCAACGGTTCGGCGCAGCGCGACCGGACCAAGCAAGGGGGCACCAACGCCTTTTCGACCAACGTCAGGTACACACTCCTTAACCCGAGTGGGACGCAGGTCGCGCAGCAGACCTGCATCGCGAACGACGGCGGCACGACCAATGCCTTCTGCAAAGACGACGCTTGGTCGACGCTCTTCAACACCACCACGACCCCGATTGCCAACGGCCACTGGGAGATCGACGTCGACCAGACCACGGCCCAACAGACTGGCGGCAACGAGGACGATATCAACGCCTTCGGCATCTCCGCCGACGAGGGGTCGGGTCAACCCGAAGGCACCCAGGCTGCCACCGAGCTGCCGATCTACTACTCCGCCCAGACTCAGCTCGGCCAGAACCCGACGGGCGCCTCGCCTAGCGCCCCCGGCGCCAAGACCTACAACCTCTTTCCCTACATCACCTCCGGCTGTTCCTTCCAGATCAACGACTTCGACTACGACATCGACAACCACGGCAGCGCGCCCGCCAACCAGGACGTCGGCAACATCGTCCTCACCAGCCCGAGCGTTGCGCCCCAGAGCGCCTTCAACAAGACCCTTGCGACCGCAGCCCTGTCGAACAACGACGCCTGGAACACCAACTCGATCACCGGATGGACTACCGACGACTCGTCGACCGACTACGGGATCTGGACGATGGCGGCCACGATCAAGAACTACTGCACAGGCGGGATGATCAACGGGACCTGCGTCATCAACGGCAACTACGCCAACATCGAGGTCGCCAACTCCTCCGTCACCGCCTGCAACCAGGGCGCAGGTACGCAAGGCTGCGTTCCCGCGGACAACGCGCCGACCGCCAACACCTTCCGGGTCTATCTGCCGACCGATTCGCTGGGGACTCCCGTCAAGCCCTACCTGATGCAGGAGGTGCGGTACCTGGGCGGCAGCAGCGGCCCCAACCCGCCGGTGGTGGGGTCGACGACCACCTTCGTGGTCACCGTCCAGGTGGTCAACCCGACGGCCCACGCCATCACCTTCTCCGCGACCAACCTGGTGACCGTGAACGTCCCGGGCGCCGGCGCCGTGTACAACAGCAACGCCGCCGTGACCCAGGGGACGATCACCGCACAGCCCGCGACCGGCGGCACGGGCAATATCACCTGGAACCCGGGAACCGTCGCCGCGGGGACCACCGCGCTGCTCAGCTACCAGGTGAACGTGAAGCCCACCTCGTCCGGCCAGAGGATCCCGGTGGTCGGCACCGTCGCCTCGGGCAATGGCACGAAGGGCGTCTGGGTCGACGAGACCGGCAACACCACCCAGGCGCGCTCCACCCTGACCTTCGGGCCGCTCTGCGAGCTCGCCGCGACCCAGGGCGTCATCACGCCCGTCGTTGTCACGAACGTCCGTGCACGGCAGGGCGAGCGCGGCGGCGTGGTCGTCGAGTGGGACTCCCGCTCGGAGGTGGGGACGGTCGCCTTCGACCTGCTGCGCTGGGAGCCGCGCGAGGGGCGCTACATCCTCGTCAACGAGAAGCCCGTGCCGGCGATGCTCACCGCCATGCAGGGCGGTCACTACCGGGTCCTCGACCGCACGACGGGGTCGCGAGGTACCGAGCGCTACCTCATCGTCGAGCACGTGACAACCGCCCGGCGCAGCGACCGCGTGGTCCTGGGACCCTTCGATCTCGACGTGGCGGCCGCGGACTTCGATCCCGATCGCCCGGCCCTGCCGGAGCAAGGCTTCGACCGCGTGCCGCAGGCGCCCCTGGCTCCGCTGCCGCTCGCCTCCGAGCAGGACCGCGCGCTGGCTGCCGCGGCCATCCAGGGCGGCGGACCGGCGCAGCTCCTGGCGCTCCGCGTGCACGACTCCGGCATCTACGCCGTGCCGGCGGCACAGATCGCCTCGGGCCTCGGCCTCAGCCTGCCGGTCGTCCAGGGGCTCATCGCCTCGCAGCAGCTTCGCTTGACCAACGCCGGAGCGGAGATCGCCTGGTTCCCGGCGACGATCTGGGCGCCCGAATGGCAGGGGATCATCTTCTACGGCCAGGCGCCGCAGAGCATCTTCACCGCCCAGAACGTCTATCACTTGAGCGCCTCCCCCGGGACCTGGATGAGCGCCCGGTACCTCTCTCCCGCGCCGCCGATTCCCGGGGAGAGCTTCGCCTACACCGCGCACGTCGAGCAGGAGATCTTCGCCGCCACGGTCCTCGCCATGGACCCGGAGTCGGACTACTGGTACTGGGCGAGCCTCATCGCCGGCGATCCCCAGCTCGGCTCGCAGACCTTCCAGCTCAGCGGCGAGGCCGCGAACACCATTGGCCAGACCGCCCACTTGCGGCTGAACGTGCAGGGAGCGAGCGATACGGGGATCGCCAACGAGCACCAGGCCCAGGTCTCCCTCAACGGCACTCCTATCGGCAGCGCGCAGTGGACGGGCGCGACGGCCCAGACCCTCGATCTTCCCTTCAACGAGGGGCTGCTCCGGCCGGGCGGCAACAGCGTCCAGGTCACCGCCGAGCTGGGCCCCGGGGTCCCGTACAGCTACTGGTACCTTCAGAGCTTCGATCTCGCCTACCAACGGCTCTACCAGACGAGCGCGAACGCCCTGGTCGTGCAGGGCGGCGGCAACCCATCGGTGACCGTCGCCGGCTTCACCGCCCCGCGCGTTCACGTCTTCGACCTGACCGACCCCACCCATCCCGTCTGGCTGTCGGGACCCGCGGTGACTTCCGCGCCCGGCGGCGGCTTCGAGGTCTCGTTCCTTCCGGTTCTTCCCCAGACGCCCTACTTCGCCGCCAGCGGCGCCTCCTGGCGGCTCCCGGACTCGATCGTGGCCGAGTCGCCGATGCCGCTGCGCACCCCTGCCCTCGGCGCCGACGTCCTGATCATCGCCCCGCAAGCGCTGCTGCCCGCCGCCCAGGAGCTGGCGAGCTACCGCGCCAACCAGGGCCTCAAGACGATGGTCCTCGACGTCCAGAACATCTACGACGAGATGACGGGCGGGCTGCAGAACCCGCACGCGATCCATGATTTCCTGGCCTATGCGCACTCGTACTGGAACCCGGCGCCCCGCTACGTCGTGCTGGCGGGCACGGGGACCTTGGACTACAAGAACAACATGGGACTCGGCGGCAACCTCGTGCCGCCGTTGATGATCGCGACCGCGTACGGCCTGTTCGCGTCCGACAACGCCTTCACCGACATCTACGGGACCGGGATCCCCGACACCGCGATCGGCAGGCTGCCGGTCAGCACCAACGCCGACCTGCACAACCTGGTGCAGAAGATCGAGGCCTACGAGGCGGCCCCGCCGGACACCTGGAGCAGCCGCGCCATCCTCGTCGCCGACAGCGCCGAGAACTTCGCCAACGACAGCAGCGTCATCCAGGGCGTCGTGCCGCCTCTCCATCAAGCCGAGCGCATCGACCTCGACTCGCCGCCGCCCGCGGGTGCGCGGCCGACCCTGCTGGCGGACCTGCAGAGCGGCGTCGGCCTGGTCAACTACATCGGGCACGGCGGGCAGAGCCAGCTGAGCTCCTCGGGGCTGCTGCTGGCGAGCGATGCGGCGGGGCTGACCAACGGTCCCCGGCAACCAATCCTGACCGCCCTCAGCTGCACCATCAACCGCTTCGAGCTCCCCGGCATCCCGTCGCTCGGCTCCGCCTTCGTGGCGCAGCCGAGCGGCGCCGCGGCGGCCGTGTGGGCCCCGAGCGGCCTCTCCATCTCGGACGCCGCCAAGCTGCTCGGCCAGAAGTTCTATCTCGAGCTGGGACGGGGCCAGGGGACGAGCCCGCAGCGGCTGGGCGACGTCGTCCAGCGCACCCTGCGCGACTTCGCCACCGCCGGCGGGAACCCCGACGTGCTCCGCATCTACGAGCTGCTGGGCGACCCGGCGCTCCTCATCAAGCCGGGCGCTCTGCCGCCGTCAACGGTTGGCGGCGCCAGCTCGAGTCGCGAGTAGCCGCCCTCATTCCTTCTTCTCCGCCTCCCCCGGGTCCGGTCCGCTGTCGAGCTCGGCGGCCGCCTCGGGGGTGAGGTGGATCCAGGGCGAGGCGGTGTCGAGCCACAGGTCGCCGGCACGCCGGTAACCGTGCGCGCGCAGCATCGGCACCACGACGTCCACGTCTCCCCAGAGCTGCAGGACCGCGTCGGGCCGGCGCACGTCCAGCAGGTAGCGGTAGTCCCACTTGACGTGACCGGGAACGTAGTCCTCGAAGCTGTCCTCGTCGAGCTGGCTGGCGGGCTTGCCGTGCGCGATGCGGCGGTCGTTGTAGCCCAGGGTGTCGACCAGCCGGAAGTCGCTGAAGTAGGCGGGGGTGCCGGCCCACACCACCGCCACCGAGGCGGCGGGCTCGGCGATGCGCTGCAGCTTGTGCACCAGGTCGAGCAGCGCCGCGTAGCGGTCCGCGTGGGTCGGACGGTTCACTGCGGTGAACGTCTTCCAGCTCTCCTCGAGGTCGTCCTGCCGCCACAGCCCGTTGGCCGCCAGCAGCGCGGCCACGGTCGCCGCCAGCAGCGCGTAGCGCAGCGGGAGGGGCTCGCCAGCGGCGGCCGGTGCGGCCCGGGGCCGGCCGGCGGCCACCGCGTCCCCCTCCGAACCCGCCGACTGCAGGCGCCGCAGCCGGCGCAGCCGCCGCAGCCGCCGATGAACAGCCGACAGGGCCTGGTTGGCCAGCGCATTGAACAGCACGAAGACCTGCGGCATCGCGAAGGCGACGAAGCGGTTGGCCGTCGCCTCCTCCTCCCAGGCATCGCCGCCGACGTAGACGCTGTAGGCGCAGCAGAGCATGAAGAGCATCGCCGGCAGCGCCAAGCGGCTGCCCCACTCCCGGTCGCGGCGCGCGCCGGCGGCGGGCAGCGCCAGCGGCGCGATGCCGATGCCCACCGCCAGCAGCAGCGGCCAGTGCGCCCGCCACGTCGCCAGCATCGTGCTCAGCCCCTGCAGCAACCGCACCGTCAGCGGGACGCCGCCCAGCTTGAGGTAGTAGGTGTTCGGCAGCAGGTCGTGGAAGTAGACCCAGCGGAAGATCTCATAGCCGCCGGCCGCCACCGCCAGCATGGCCGCCCCCAGCAGCCAATGCCGCCCGGCCCGCGGCCCGCCGCGCCGCAGGCCGCCGTGAGCGATCACCCAAGCCTGCACGGCGACAACCAGCGGCGCCATGTCCAGGCGCGTCAGCACCGCCAGCGTGCACACGGCGAACAGTGCCAGGTGGCGGTCCCGCCGCCCGTGCACGACGTCGAGCGCCAGCAGGACCATGCCGGTGGTCAGCACCGCCTGCAGGCCGGTCTCCATGCCGATCAGGGCCCAGTGAGCGAGCGGCAGGTAGAAGGCGGTCAGCACGCACGCCGGCGCCCAGTGGCGCGCCCCCGGCCGCGTGAAGTGGCGCAGCACCAGCCGCCGCACCAGCGCCACGTGCAGCAGCAGCAGCGCGAGCGCCGCGACCTGCACCACCAGGCCGCGGCGGTCGAGCGCGATCGGCAGCAGGTTCACCGGCACCATCAGCGCCGTCCACAGCGGATGGGAGAAGCCCTCGACCGGCGCCCCCTGCCGCGCCCAGTTGAGGCCCCAGCCCTCGACCAGGTTGCGCGCGTAGGTCATCGAGATCATGGCGTCGTCGAAAAGGCAGAAGACCCGCCGGCCGTCGAGCACGAACGACGTCCTGAAGATGAGCCATCCGCCCCACGCCGACAGCGCGCCGAGCAGCGCCAGCCAGGCCGCGCGCTGCCGTATGGCTCCGGCACCGGCTCCCCCCTGGCGTGGGGTGTGGGGGGGGCGCCCCGCGGACGGGGGCGGGGCCGCCCGGGCGCGGCCCC
>Ga0307477_10001252_pt1 | contig 22083 bp, 20 predicted proteins | sample atmos_gasesECM2C_FD_203316 | JGI IMG/M metagenome (GOLD analysis project Ga0307477, IMG submission 203316) | Hardwood forest soil microbial communities from Morgan-Monroe State Forest, Indiana, United States - atmos_gasesECM2C_515 | ecosystem: Environmental > Terrestrial > Soil > Temperate...
GTCGCGAGCACCGGCATCGCAGCCCGCTGCCGCCTCGACGCCGGCTCCCTCGACCCCGGCACCCCAGCCGGCGGCAGCCTCAGCGCCGCCCCCCGCCCGCCGCAGCGGCCTCGTCACGAGCCGTCCCGCCAGTGAGGTCACGGTCCCGCCACCGCCCGGCCCGCGGCCGGTGAGCCGTCCCGCCGCCCCGGCCGCCCCGGCTACCCCGGGGGGCCCCGCCGCTCCGGGCGCTCCCGGCGGTGTGGCGCCACCCTCACCGGCAGCAGCGTCACGTGGTGCGGGCGCACCCCCCGCCGCTCCCGGTCGGGAGGCGCCCTCGACCGACCGCAACGGCCAGTCCGGAGGTCCGCCGGTCAGCCCCTCGGGTCGACCCATTCCGCCCCCGCCCGGCCCGCCCCGTTCGACCTCGGGTCGTCCCATCCCACCTCCTCCCGGTCGGCGGGCGCCCAGCGCACCGTCGCGTCCCGGCGGTGCCCCGGGCGGTGGAGGAAGGCCCTCGGGCGCCGGACGCCCGGGAGGGGGAGTGGGCCGTCCCGGCGGTGGGTTCGGTGGCCGGGGGGGCGGTGGAGGCGGCCTGGGAGGAGGCCGGCCGGGAGGCGGGCCACCTTCGGGCCTGCGGGGCGGGCCCGGTGGACGGGGGCGTCCGCCCCAGCGCCGGCCCCGGCGCCGACGCCGGAACCTCGAGGAGCTCGAACCGACCCAACTCACCACCTACACGCCGTCGAGCGCCCCGGTGCCCGAGCAAGAGGTCATCGTCGAGCGGGGGTCGACGCCGCGCGAGCTGGGTCCGAAGCTCAACCGGTCGGCCGGCGACGTCATCCGCTTCCTGTTCCTCCAGGGTGAGGTGGTGACCGCCACCCAGTCGCTCAGCGACGACATGATCGAGCTGTTCGCCGCCGAGCTCGGGGCGCACGTGCGCCTCGTCGATCCCGGTGAGGAGCAAGAGGCCGAGCTCCAGGCCCGGTACTTCGAGGACGAAGAGGAGATCGACGAGGCCGAGCTGCGACCGCGTCCTCCGGTGGTGACCGTCATGGGCCACGTCGACCACGGCAAGACGCTTCTGCTCGACCGCATCCGCGAAGCCAACGTGGTGGCCGGTGAGGCGGGCGGCATCACCCAGCACATCGGCGCCTACCAGGTGGCGGTGGGCGACCACCAGATCACGTTCATCGACACCCCCGGCCACGAGGCGTTCACCGCCATGCGGGCCCGTGGCGCTCAGGTGACCGACATCGTGGTCCTCGTGGTCGCTGCCGACGACGGCGTCATGCCCCAGACGGTGGAGGCCATCGCCCACGCCCGCGCCGCCGACGTGCCGATCGTGGTGGCCGTCAACAAGATCGACCGGCCCGACGCCGATGTGAACCGCGTCTTGCAGCAGCTCTCCGAGCAGGGGCTCGTGCCCGAGGCGTGGGGCGGTGACACGATCGTCGTCGAGGTCTCGGCCCTGCAGAGTCTCGGCATCGACGACCTGCTCGAGCAGATCGGGCTGGTGGCCGAGCTGGAGGAGCTGCGAGCCAGTCCCGAGGGACGGGCCCGCGGCGTCGTGCTCGAAGCCAACCTCGAAGCGGGGCGGGGGCCGGTGGCCACGGTCATCGTCCAGTCCGGGACGCTGCGAGTGGGCGACTCGGTGGTGGCCGGCGCGGCGTGGGGGAAGGTGAAGGCCCTCATCGACGACCACGGCGACCAGGTCAAGGAGGCGCCCCCGTCGATGCCGGCGCAGGTTCTCGGGTTCTCCGAGCCCCCTGCCGCCGGTGACGAGTTCCGGGTCACCGACGAGCAGTCGACGGCCCGTACCATCGCCGAGGCCCGCGAGCGTCGGTACCGGGTGGCCGGTCACGCCCCGGTGGCGTCGGCTCCGGGGGCCAAGCTCGAGGACCTGTTCGAGCAGATTCAGCGGGGCGAGGCGGCCACGCTGAACCTCATCTTGAAGGCCGACGTCCAGGGCACGCTGGAAGCCATCACCGACAGCATCCGCAAGCTCGAGCGTCCCGAGGTGAAGCTGAGCTTCGTGCATCGGGCCGTGGGTGGCATCACCCAGTACGACGTCGAGCTGGCCGCTGCCTCCAACGCCACCATCATCGGTTTCGACGTCCGGCCCGACCGCCGGGCCCGAGAGCTGGCCTCGGCGCACAACGTCGAGATCCGCACCTACGAGGTCATCTACAAGCTCCTCGAGGACCTCGAAGCCGCCATGGTGGGCATGCTCGCCCCCGAGTTCGAAGAGGTCGTAACCGGCGAGGCCGAGGTGCGCGCCGTGTTCCGTGTGCCCCGGGTGGGTGCGGTGGCCGGCTGCTTCGTCCAAAGCGGCACGATCACCCGCGGTTCCAAGTGCCGCTTCCTGCGCGACGGCGTCGTCATCTGGAAGGGCAGCATCACCTCATTGCGGCGGTTCAAGGACGACGTGCGCGAAGTCCAGTCCGGCTTCGAGTGCGGTATCGGCCTCTCGGACTTCCAGGACCTGAAGGACGGCGACGTGATCGAGACCTACGAGGAGCGAGAGGTGCCCCGCACCTGAGCGCCGCTCGACGTCGCCCGCTGCCGGGGCCGGGGCGTTTCCCTCGGACCGTCCGGGTCAACCAGGTCCTGCGTGAAGTGGTCGCCGACGCCCTCGAGCGCATGGCCGACAGTGACGAGCGGCTGCGCCTGGTCACGGTCACCGCCGTCGACGTGGCGCCCGACCTCCGGCACGCCAAGGTGTACCTGAGCTCCCTGACGGAGGACTCGGCCGGGGCGCTGGCCGAGCACCGCTCACAGCTGCAGCGGGCCATCGGGCGCCAGGTGCGGCTCAAGCGCACCCCCCAGCTCGACTTCGCCGCCGATCCGGCGGTGGCCGCCGGCAATCGCGTCGAGGAGATCCTGCGCCAGATCCGCGAGCGCGACGTCCACCACCACGGTGCCGGGCACGGAGCCGACCACCATGTCGACGAACACGAGAGCGGGGACCGAGGTGGCGGCTCGAGCTGACCAGTCGTCCGGGCCCACCGGGCTGGTCGTGGTCGACAAGGAGGCCGGCTGGACGTCGCACGACGTGGTGGCCCGCTCCCGGCGCATCTTCGGCCAGCGCAGAGTGGGACACGCCGGCACGCTCGACCCCGACGCCACCGGAGTGTTGCTCCTGGGTCTGGGCCGCTTCACCCGGTTCTTGGGGTTTCTGTCCGACCTGCCCAAGGCGTACACGGCGGAAATCGTGCTGGGCACGGCGACGTCGACGCTCGACGCCTCGGGAATCGTGACCGGCACCTGGGACATGTCGTCGGTCGGCCTCGCCGAGGCACGCGCCGCCGCCGCCACCCTCACCGGCACGCTCCAGCAGGTGCCGCCGATGGTCTCGGCCTTGAAGGTCGACGGTCGCCGGTTGTACGAGTTGGCCCGTCAAGGTGTCGAGATCGAGCGTGCGCCTCGGCAGGTGACGGTGGAGCGCTTCGACGTGGAACCTGGGCCTGAGCCCGGTGTGTTCGCCGTGTCGGTCGAGTGCTCGACCGGCACCTACGTGCGATCCCTGGCCGCGGATCTGGGGACGGCCCTCGGCGGGGGAGCCCACGTCCGTCACCTGCGCCGCACCCGGGTGGGATCGTTCACGGTGGACGAGGCCCATCGCCTCGAGGAATTGGTGCCCGCCCACGTGCTCAGTCCTGCCCAAGCACTGCGCGACCTGCCGCACGTCGTCGTCGGGACCGACATGGCGCGTACCGTCTCGCACGGCTTGGCGCTCGACCGAGTGTCGGTGGGGGCGGCCGGGACCGGTCCGTGGGCGGTGCTCGACCGGCGCGGGCGGCTGCTGGCCGTGTACGAGGCGACCGACACCGACCGTCTCGTCGCCGCTCGCGTCCTCGAGAGCGCCTGAGGTTCGCCCATCCGGGGGACGAGGTCCCAGCCCGGTAACCTGCCGACATGCAGGTGGTGCGCGGTCTGGACGGCATCGTCGCACCCGAGCAGGGCTCGGCCGTGACCATCGGCGCCTATGACGGCGTCCATCTCGGACACCGCCACGTGCTGGGGCTGCTCCAGGACATGGCTCGAGCACGAGGACTCGAGACCGTCGTGCTCACCTTCGACCGTCATCCGGCGTCGGTGGTGCGTCCCGAGTCGGCGCCGCTCCTGCTCACCGATCTCGAGCAGAAGCTCGAGCTGCTGGCCGAGGTCGGGATCGACCGCACCGTGGTGCTCACCTTCGACCCGGCACGGGCCAACGAGAGCGCCGAGGACTTCGTGGACGAGGTGCTGGTGGGCGCGCTCAAGGCCCGTCTCGTGGTGGTCGGCCGCGACTTCCATTTCGGGCACCTGCGCCAGGGGAACGTCGCCCTGCTCTCCGACATGGGTTCCCGTGAGGGCTTCGACACGGTGGGCGTGGTGCTCGAGGACGACTCGAGCGGCGAGCCCGTGTCGTCGACCCGAATCCGCAAGCTGGTGGCAGCCGGCGACGTGCGCGGGGCGGCACGCCTTCTGGGCCGGCCCCATGAGGTGCGGGGGCAGGTGGTGCGGGGCGACGGGCGCGGCGGGGCCGCCCTGGGGCTCCCCACCGCCAACCTGGCCGTGCCCCCCGAGATCGCGCTGCCCGCCGAGGGCATCTACGCCTGCACGTACCGGCGGCCGGACGGAGCCGTGTACCGGGCCGCCGCCTCTTACGGACGGCGCCCCACCTTCTACGCCGAAGGCGCCCTGCCCTTGCTGGAAGCCCACCTCATCGGGTTCACCGGCGACCTCTACGGGGAGGAAGGGCAGCTGGCCTTCGTGGAGCGCCTGCGCGGTGAGGAGCGCTTCGACTCCGTCGAGGCCCTCGTGGCCCAGATGCGTGCCGACGTGGAGCGGGCCGACGCCGTGCTCACCCAGGCGCCGTGAGGGTGCCAGGGCGTCCGGAGCAGGCCTCCTGCTAACATCGATCGGAGCCGGGGCGCCGTCCCGGTGATCCGGGGGGCATACGGCCAGCATCGCCGTGCGCCCCGAGCCCTCCCGAGCGTTGCCCGAACATGGCTGACAAGACTGCGACAATCACCGAACATCGGCTGCATGACACCGACACCGGTTCCCCCGAGGTCCAGATCGCGCTCCTGACCGAGCGCATCTCGCATCTCACCGAGCACCTGAAGGTGCACAAGGGCGACCATCACACGCGTCGGGGCCTCATGAAGCTGATCGGCCGTCGCCGCAGGCTCCTCGACTACGTGCGGAACAACGACGTGGAGCGCTACCGGAACATCATCGGCAAGCTCGGCATTCGCCGTTAGGCAAACCTCCGGGCCCGAACGGCCCGGGGCACAAGCAGCACCGGTCAGCGGTCAGCTGCCAGTCGCCGACTACCTCGCCGCCGCCCCATGCGGCGGGCCGGGACTTGGGTCCCGGGAGCGGAGGTGGCCGACCACTGGGAACTGGCCTGGCACGGTGCTCGTGACAGACAGGAGATCCCATGGCGCAAGCCATCAGCGTGTCGGGTCCCATCAGTGACACCGACCGCACACTTTCTTTCGAGACGGGCAAGCTGGCCGGTCAAGCCGACGGTGCCGTGGTCGGTCGCATCGGTGACACCGTGGTGCTCGTCACCGCCACGGCGGCCCGATCGGTCCGGGAGGGCGCAGACTTCTTCCCCTTGACCGTCGACATCGAGGAGCGGATGTACGCGGCGGGCAAGATCCCCGGTTCGTTCTTCCGCCGAGAGGGGCGAGCCACCGATCAGGCCATCCTCACCTGCCGGTTGATCGACCGGCCGTTGCGGCCGTCGTTCCCCGAAGGCTTCCGCAACGAGATCCACGTGGTGGGGACGATCTTCGACGCCGATCTGCACAATCCCCATGACGTCCTCGCCATCAACACCGCCTCCGCCGCTCTCATGGTGTCCGGCATCCCCTTCGACGGCCCCATCGGCGCCGTGCGCATCGCCTGGTCCACCGAGGGCGCGTGGATCCCCCATCCCACCTACCAGGAGGGCGATGCCTCCTGCTTCGAGCTGGTGGTGGCCGGCCGGGCGCTGTCCGAGGATCCCGGAGCGGAGATCGCCATCATGATGGTGGAGGCGGGCGGGACCGAGCGCTCGTGGCAGTACTACGAGGACGGCGCCCCCAAGGTGACCGAGCAGGTCCTGGCCGATGGGCTCGAGGCCGCCAAGAGGTGGATCCGGGAGTCGATCGACCTCCAGCGTCAGATGGTGGAACGAGCCGGCAGGAAGCCGACCATTCCCTACGAGCTGTTCAAGGACTACGGCGAGGACGTCCTGGCCCGGGTGACCGAGGTGGGCACCGACGCCCTGACCAAGGCCAACACCATCACCCAGAAGTCCGAGCGCAACGCCGCCATCGACGACGCCACCGGGCAGATCGTCACGCAGCTCAGCGCCGAGTTCCCCGAGCGCGAGCGGGAGATCAAAGCGGCGGCGCGCGCCCTCACCAAGAAGCTGGTGCGCCGGCGCATCGTGGAGGAGGGGGTGCGCATCGACGGCCGGGGCACCACCGACATCCGTCCGCTGCACGCCGAGGTGGGGCTCCTGCCCACCGTCCACGGTTCGGGCCTCTTCGAGCGGGGTGAGACCCAGGTCTTGAACGTCACCACCTTGGGGATGCCGCGCATGGCCCAGATGCTCGACACGATCGGCATCGACGAGACCAAGCGCTACATGCACCACTACAACTTCCCGCCCTACTCGACGGGTGAGACCGGCTTCATGCGCGGCCCCAAGCGCCGCGAGATCGGCCACGGGTTGCTGGCCGAGCGGGCCCTGCTTCCGGTGATCCCCTCCGAGGAGGAGTTCCCCTACACGCTGCGCCTGGTGTCCGAGGTGCTGTCGTCCAACGGGTCCACTTCGATGGCGTCGGTATGTGGATCGACGCTGTCGCTCATGGACGCCGGCGTGCCCATCAAGGCGCCGGTGGCGGGCATCGCCATGGGGCTGGTCTACGACGAAGGCAGCTACGTCACCCTCACCGACATCCTCGGTGCCGAGGACGCCTTCGGCGACATGGACTTCAAGGTGGCCGGCACCGCCGACGCCGTCACCGCCCTGCAGCTCGACACGAAGATCGACGGCCTGCCCGCCGACGTGCTGGGCAAGGCGCTGCACCAGGCCCGGGAGGCCCGGCTCAAGATCCTCGAGGTGATGCACGCCGCCATCGCCGAGCCGCGGCCCGAGGTGAGCGACAACGCGCCGAAGATCGTGTCGTTCCAGATCCCCGTGGACCGCATCGGCGAGGTCATCGGCCCCAAGGGCAAGGTCATCAACACCCTGCAGGCCGAGACGGGCACCGACATCACGGTGGACGACGACGGGCTGTACGGCATCGTCACCATCGGCTCCAAGGACGGGGGCGCGGTCGAGGAGGCGCGTCGACGCGTCTTCATGATCGTGGAGCCGCCCGAGGCCGAGGTGGGCGCCACCTACTCCGGCAAGGTGGTGAACATCACCAAGTTCGGTGCCTTCGTCAACATCCTGCCGGGGCGCGACGGCCTGCTGCACATCTCCAAGCTGGGAGGCGGCAAGCGGGTGGAGCGCGTCGAGGACGTGTTGTCGCTCGGCCAGGAGCTCCAGGTGCGCGTCGACGACATCGACCCCCAGGGCAAGGTGTCACTGTCGCTGGTCGGCGAGCTGGCCCCGTCGTCGCCGGCCTCGGGCAACGGGGCCGAGGGCGCCGGGGTGGCCGGCGCCGCGCCCGGCGCCGTGCCGATGGCGTCCTTCGAGGCGGCCTTCGAAGCCGAGCTGGCCAACGAGCTCGGCGACCTCGGGCCGGGGCCCGAGCGCTCCTCCGATCGCCCCGAGCGCTCAGGCGGAGACCGCGACCGCCGCAACCGCCGACCACGGCGGCGGTGAGTCGGGGCCGGGGGGTCCCGGCGTGATCCACACTGACGTCCTCGACTGCGGGGCTCGCCTCGTCACCGAGGCCATGGCCGACGTGCGCTCTGCCTCGGTGGGGGTGTGGGTCGGCACCGGGTCGCGCGACGAGGACGACATCCGATCCGGTGCCTCGCACTTCCTCGAGCATCTGCTGTTCAAAGGCACGCCCACCTGGAAGGCGGCGGAGATCGCCGAGGCCGTCGACGAGGTGGGGGGCGACATGAACGCTTTCACCACCAAGGAGTACACGGCGTTCTACGTACGTCTTTTGTCGCGCGACCTCCCATTGGGCCTCGACGTGCTGGGCGCCATCATGACCGATCCCGCACTCGATCCTGCCGACGTCGACGCCGAACGACAAGTCATCCTCGACGAGATCCTCATGCATGCCGATGAGCCGGCCGACCTGGCGGCTGAACAGTGCACGGGCGCGCTGTTCCCCGGGCATCCGCTCGGCCGCGAGGTCCTCGGGGCCAAGTCCAGCGTGTCGGCCCTGGACGACGGCGAGATCCGCCGCTTCTTCGACCATCACTACCGCACCGCCAACATGGTGGTGGCGGCGGCCGGTGACGTGGATCACGATCGATTGGCGACGGAGATCGACCGACGTTTCGCCTCGCGCTCCGGGGGAAGCTCGCCGGTTCGAACGCCGCCCGATCGCCCTCCTGAGACGCGCGCCGTCACGACGAGGGCCACCGAACAGTCGCACGTGGTGGTGGGGATGCGAACCTCGGGACGGCACGCCGATGAGCGCTGGGCTTTGTCGTTGTTGAACCACGCCCTCGGGGGCGGGATGTCGAGCCGCCTCTTCCAAGAGATCCGAGAGCGCCGCGGCCTTGCCTACGCGGTGTGGTCGGAGCGCACCGCCTACGACGAGGTCGGGGTGTTGAACGTTGGCGTGGGCACCGCCCCGGACCACACCCGGACCGTGCTGGGCCTCGTCGACGAGGAGTTGGACCGACTGGGCGAGGACGGCATCACGGCCCGGGAGCTGGCCGTGGCCAAGGGGCATCTCCGTGCCGAGACGCTGTTGTCGCTCGAGGACTCGGGCGCCCGCATGAGCAGGATCGGCTCGAGCCTCCTGCTGCACGGCCGGGTCATGGACGCCGACGAGCTCATCGAGCACATCGAGGCGGTGACCTTGGAGGACGTGGCGGGCGTCGCCGCCAAACTGGCTGCCGAGGCCCGAACCGTATCGGTGGTCGGTCCCTTCGCCGTCGACGACTTCCCCGAGCGCTGATCTCGTCGGGTCGAGCGAGACCGGCAGCGCCCACCGGTAGGGTGGCCCGCCATGGTGCGCGTGGGCGTGCTCGGGGCAGCGGGACGCATGGGCCAGGCCGTGTGTCAGGCGGTCACGGCCGACGCCGATCTCGAGCTGGTGGCGGCGGTCGATCCCCGGCTGGCCCCCGCTGTTTCAGGGCAGATGGCGGCCGATCCCGGCGCCGTGCTCGGGATCGACGTGGCGGGTGTGCGCACCGGAGCCGTCATCGACGACCTGCTCGGAGCGGGCACGGAGGTGGCCGTCGACTTCACCGACGCCGGGGCGGCAACGGCGAACATGCAGTGGTGCGCGCAGCACGACGTCCACGCCGTGGTGGGCACGACCGGGATCGGCTCGGGGGAGCTCGAAGACCTTCGCCGGGCATTCGAGGCCTCGAAGGCCAACTGCGTGATCGCCCCCAACTTCGCCATCGGCGCCGTGCTCATGATGCGTCTGTCCGCTCTGGCCGCTCCCTTCATGGACAGCGTGGAGATCATCGAGCTGCACCACGACGCCAAGATCGACGCCCCCTCGGGCACGGCGCTGCGCACGGCGGAGCTGATCGACGACGCCCGTCGCTCTGCCGCCGCCGAAGCCTGGCGCCCCGATCCCACCACCAAGACCGTGCTGGCCGGGGCCAGAGGCGCCACCGGACCGGGCGGGGTGCACGTGCACTCGGTGCGCCTGCACGGCTTGGTCGCCCATCAGGAGGTGCTCTTCGGCGCCGCCGGCCAGAGCCTGAGCGTGCGCCACGACGCCTATGACCGCACCGCCTTCATGCCCGGTGTGCTGCTGGCCGTCAAGGAGGTGGGCAGCCGCCCCGGTCTCACCGTCGGCCTCGAGCCCCTGCTCGGCTTCTGATCGGCTGGTGGCGGCGCCGCCGGACACCCGGCCACCGTCGACACGGCGGTTAGCGTCTTCGACGTGGAGAGCGGGACGCGCCTGCGCATCCTCGAGGCCACCTACGCCTGCGTGGCTCGATGGGGCCTGTCCAAGACCACCGTCGAGGACGCCGCCCGGGAGGCGGGACTGAGCCGAGCCACCGTGTACCGCTACTTCCCCGGCGGACGCGACGAGCTCGTCGCCGCGGTGGTCTCGTGGCAGTACGTCGAGTTCTTCACCCGCCTCTATGAGGAAGTGCTCGACGCCGCTTCGCTCGAGGAGGTGCTGGAGCGGGGTTTGCTCTTCGCCCGTCGCGCCGTGCTCGAGCACCAGGTGTTGCAGAAGGTGCTCCAGACCGAGCCCGAGGTGCTGCTGCCACAACTGACCTTGCAGTCCAACCGCACCATCGCCGCCATCGCCACCTTCCTCGAGCCCTACCTGTTGCGCCACCCGCTGGCCGAAGGCGTGGACGTCCACGAGGCCGCCGACTTCCTGGCCCGGATGATCCTCACCTACATCGCCTCACCGGGGCACTGGGACATGTCCGACCCGGGCCAGGTGGCCGCCCTGGTCCGCACCGAGCTGCTGGCAGGGGTGGTGGCGCCGGCCTGACCGGGTGTCCGGCCTTTGGTCCGCCGGGTGGTTGACGATGAGACAAGATCGGGCATATCGTCTCATCGTGGGCAGTCGCACCCTCAGCCTGGTGCAGTCCGGCCCGGCGCCTTCGGTGGCCGGATCCCCTCCCGTCACCGCTCGTCACCCCGTGGCCGGGGCCTCGGACCAGCGGGTGCGCGTCATCGACGCCACCCTGGCCTGCATCGCCCGGGTGGGGCTGGGCAAGACCACCCTCGACGACGTGGCCCGTGCCGCCGGGTGCAGCCGGGCGACGGTGTACCGGGCCTTTCCGGGTGGCAAGGACGCCCTCATGACGGCGGTGGTGGACACCGAGGTGTCCCGGCTGTTCAGCGAGCTAGCCGTGCGCATGGGTGCCGCCGGGGACCTCGAGGAGGTCTTGGTGGGTGGGATCACCGGGGCGGCCCGGCGCATCAGCGAGCACCAGGCACTGGCGTTCCTGCTCGAGCACGAGCCCGAGGTGGTGCTGCCCCATCTCGCCTTCGACCACCACGACCGCCTGCTGGCCGAGGTGTCTGCGTACGCGGCACCGTTCCTCGGCCGCTGGCTGGACCATGCCGAGGCGCTGCGGGTGTCGGAGTGGACGGCACGCATCGTGCTCTCCTATCTCGGGTGTCCCACGCAGTCCATGGACCTCACCGATGACGCCGACGTGCGTCATCTGGTCCGCACCTTCGTCTTACCGGGCGTCACCGTGCTGTCCGGTGCGCCCGATCACGCCGGCACTGAAGCGGTGCCGCAGACCCGCCGACCCGTCCCCATCGCGGGACCGACCACCAGCAAGGGGGAAGCATCATGACCCAGGAGATGCGCTCGACCGAGGAGATCATCGGCCGGTCCGACATCAACGACCTCGAGGCCATCATGGCCGTCTACAACACCGACGTCGACGAGGAGCTGCACGCCGTGCACTCCGACTACGACACGGTGTTCACCTGGGACTACGACAAGGGTTCCCGGCCCAAGCTGGACAAGCTGTACGAGAAGGCCAAGAAGGCGCAGTGGAACGCGCAGACGGACTTGCCGTGGGAGACCCCTGTCGACCAGGAGGCCCTCGTCATCGCCAACGCCGTGGCCAACGGCGCCACCTTCAACGGTGAGGGGATGGACCTGAGCGGCACGCCGCTGGTCAAGTGGGGCGACAAGGAGTGGATCGAGTTCGGCGTGCAGAGCCAGAACTGGACCCTGTCGCAGTTCATGCACGGTGAGCAGGGGGCGCTGGTGTGCACCGCCAAGATCGTGGAGTCGGTGCCCTGGATCGACGCCAAGTACTACGCCTCCACCCAGGTGATGGACGAGGCCCGCCACGTCGAGGTGTTCAACAAGTACCTGGACGAGAAGCTGTCGGGTCACTACCCGATCAACTCCCACCTGCGGCTGCTGCTCGACGACATCATCGCCGACAGCCGCTGGGACATGACCTATCTGGGCATGCAGATCATGGTCGAGGGCCTGGCCCTGGCCGCCTTCGGCTTCCTGCACCAGATGACCACCGAGCCGCTGCTCAAACAGCTCCTGCGCTACGTGATGTCCGACGAGTCGCGCCACGTGGCTTTCGGGGTGCTGAGCCTCCAGGAGTACTACTCGCAACTGTCTGCCGCCGAGCTGCGCGAGCGTCAGGAATTCGCCTTCGAGGCGGCGGTGCGCATGCGCGACCGCTTCCTCCAGCAGGAGGTGTGGGACCGCATGGGCGTCGACCCTCGCGTCATCGCCCCGCTCCTGCTGCAGGTCCCGGAGCGCCAGATGTTCCAGAGCATGCTCTTCTCGAAGATCGTGCCGAACTGCAAGAAGCTCGGTCTGCTCGACGCCGCCGACGGGTGGCTGCGGACCAAGTTCACCGAGTTGGGCGTGATCGCCTTCGAGGACTTGACCGACACCGGCGAGGAATACGACACCTTGCAGGCCACCGGGGAGGCCGCCGTCGCCTCCTGACGGCTGGCCGGTTCGGCGTTTCGGGCCGGCCGGCGCTGGCCGCCGCCACCCCGATCGTCGAGCACCAGGACACTTCGGCCGACGGGTAGCCTGAGCGCGTGGGAATCGCGCAAGGTCCTGGCCGTTTCGGCGCCGTGCTGACGGCGATGGTCACCCCCTTCGATTCCACCGGGGCCCTCGACGTGGACGGCGCCGTGGCCCTGGCCAAGTACCTGGTGAGCCACGGCAGTGACGGCGTGGTGGCGGCCGGCACCACCGGTGAGTCGCCGGTGCTGTCCGAGGACGAGCTGGCCGAGCTGTGGCGCACCCTGTCCGAGGCCCTCACGGTCCCGGTGGTGGCGGGCACCGGCACCAACGACACCCGCCACACCGTCGAGCGCACCAAGATGGCGACGCAAGCCGGCGTCGACGGTGTCCTCGTGGTGACCCCGTACTACAACCGGCCTTCGCAGGCCGCTCTGGCCGCCCACTTCACGGCGGCCGCCTCGGCTACCGCCCTTCCCGTCCTTCTCTACGACGTCCCGGTGCGCACCGGACGGCGCATCGACCTCGACACGTTGCTGCGACTGGGCCGTGACGTGCCCAACATCGTCGGTGTCAAGGACGCCACCGGGGACGTGGCCGGCGCCGCCAGCCTGGTGGCATCGGCTTCGCCGGGGTTCGAGGTGTACAGCGGCGACGACAACCTGACGCTGGCGCTGCTCGCCGTGGGCGCCGTGGGCGCCATCAGCGTGGAGTCGCATTGGGCGGGCGAAGAGGTGTCGCAGATGGTGGCCGCCTTCGGCAAGGGGGACGTCGAGGGTGCCCAGGCGCTCAACGCGGCGCTGCTCGAGTCGCACCGATTTCAGAGCACCGAGGCCTTCCCCAACCCGGTGCCGGCCAAAGCGGCGTGCCGGATGCTGGGGCTGGCGGTGGGGGAGTGCCGCCCGCCCATGGGGCCCGGTGGTCCCGAGCTCGACGAACTGGCGTGCCAGGTGCTGACCCGCCTGGGTCGCAGCATCCCGGCGGACGGGGCGGTCGGCGGGCCTGTTGGCTGAACCGGTCCGCATCACCTTTCTCGGCGGCCTAGGGGAGATCGGCCGAAACTGCGCCTGCATCGAGACGGCGGGGAGGATCGTCGTCCTCGATTGCGGGGTCATGTTCCCCGACCCGGACATGCCCGGTATCGACCTGGTGCTCCCCGACTTCACCTACCTGCGTGACAACGCCGACCGGGTGGAGGCGGTCGTGCTCACCCACGGGCACGAGGACCACACGGGCGGGCTCGCCTTTCTCCTCCGTGAGCTGTCGGCCCCGGTGTACGGCTCGGCGCTCACCCTCGGCCTGGCGCGCAACCGCGTCGAGGAGGCGGGCGTGGAAGACCGGGCGCGGTTCGTGGAGGTCGTCGACGGCGAGCGCCGCACCGTCGGTCCCTTCGAAGTGGAGTTCATCCCCGTCACCCACTCCGTGCCGCACGGCTTCGCCACCGCCTTCCACACACCGCAGGGGGTGGTGCTGCACTCAGGGGACTTCAAGCTCGACCTGACTCCCGTCGACGGACGGCTCACCGACCTGGCCCACATCGGTGCCCTGGCCGACGGCAGCGGCATCCGACTTCTGCTGTCGGATTCGACCAACGCCGAAGAGCCCGGGTTCACCCCGTCGGAGAGCACCGTGGGTGCCACCTTGCGACGGCTCTTTCACAACTCGCACGGTCGTCGCCTGGTGGTCACCTGCTTCGCCAGCCACATCCACCGCATCCAGCAGGTGGCGGACGCCGCCCTCGACTGCGGGCGCAAGATCGCCACCCTGGGCCGGTCCATGGAGAAGAACGTCACGCTGGCCCGCCGTCTCGGGGTGCTGGCCATCCCCGAAGAGGCGATGGTCGACGTGGAGGACGTCGACCGCCTGCCGCCCGGCGAGGTGTGCGTGATCTCCACCGGCTCACAAGGCGAGCCGATGTCGGCACTGGCGCTCATGGCCGCCGGCGAGAGCAAATGGCTCCACCTGCGGCCCGGCGACGTCGTCGTGATCAGCGCCCATCCGGTGCCGGGCAACGAATGGGCGGTCGGTCAGGTCATCGACGGTCTCCACCGGCGCGGCGCCACGGTGGTCCACACCGGGGTGGAACCGGTGCACGTGAGCGGCCACGCCCGCCAGGGCGAACTGCAGACCATGTTGTCGGTGGCCAAGCCAGAGTGGTTCGTGCCCGTGCACGGTGAGTACCGCCATCTCGTCAACCACGCGCAGTTGGCGACGGGCGTGGGCGTCGCTGAAGACCGCGTCCTCGTGTGCGAGGACGGTGACAGCCTGCTGCTCGACGACGACGGGTTGCGGCGCGGCGAGCCGGTGCCGGCCGGGATGCTGTACGTCGACGGCACCGTCGGCGACGTGGAGCACGGTGTGTTGCGCGACCGTCGGGTGCTGTCCGAGGAAGGTGTGGTGGTGGTCGTGGCCACCGTGGATCTCCACCGGCGCGAGGTCGTGGGCCGGCCCGAGATCGTCACCCGGGGATGGGTGCACGCCCCCGAAGCAGAAGAGTTGCTCGAAGAGGCCAGTGACGCCGTGCGCAAGGAACTCGAGGTGGCCCTGGCCGACGGCGCCACCGAGCACGACATCTTGCGGCGCCACGCTCGGCGTGCGTTGGGAAAGTTCGTGGGGGAGCGCACCCGGCGCCGGCCCATGATCGTCCCGGTCGTGGTCCTGGTCTGAGCCCTGCCGGCGGGGCCAGAACGGAAGATCCTCGGGCCCGGCCCGGGCCCGTACTTTCCGCCATGTAGTCCCTCGGTGCTCGTGAGACTGCTGTTAGCGTTGAGGCCACTGTGGTGACGACCAAGCGCCGCCCGGCGGGCGCTCGGCCCCGGTCTCGCCCGACGTCCGGTCGTCGCCGGGGCGCCGGCGCCGGGCGCCGGCGACCCGCGTCCCAGGCACGCCGGCCCGCGTCCCGACGCCCCGCCGCTGGTCCCGGGCTGTTCGACGCCGCCATGGACGTCCTGGCCGACCACGCCGAGGACCTCTGGGCCCTGGCGCTGGGGACCGTCGGGGTGCTGCTCGCCATCGCCCTGTTCGCCGGCTCGCTGGGGCCGGTGGGCCACGGCGCCCGCCAGGCCCTGGGCGACGCACTCGGGGCGGGACGGTTCCTGGTCCCGGCTGGTTGTATCGGCGGCGCCGTCCTCCTCGTGGCGGGCCGACCCCGCTACGAGCCGGCCCGCGCCGTTCTCGGTTTGGTCCTGGGGCTGGCCGCCGTGAGCGGGCTCGCCGACCTGGCCGGTGGGTCTCCCCACCTGAGCTCGTCTTCCGCCCGTCTGGCCGGAGCCGGAGGCTGGTTGGGCGTCGCCGCCGGCGGGCCCCTGCGTGACGGGCTCGGGGGGTGGGGCGCCGCCGTCGTGCTGGTGGCGGTGGGGGTGCTGGCCCTGGTGCTGTTCACGGGTTCGTCGGTGCGGGCCGTGACCCACGCCGCCGCGGTCACCGGTGCGGCCCTGTGGCGCTTCTTCTTCGGCCGCCGTGGCGACGCCGTGGAGCGAGACGATCTCATGGACGACGCAGACGCGTCGGACCCGGAGGACGACGAAGACGAGCCCCTCGACGAAGGTGAAGGCGAGACGATGACCGCCGGCGCCCCGTCGGCGCCGGGGGACGTCGCCGGCACACAGGGCCTCGACGACGAGGGGCATCCCCCCGCTCCCGAGGGGCACGTCGAGCCTGCGTTGGCGGCACCCGTCGCCCCGCTCCCGGCCCGACGAGCCGACCAACTGGCGCTGGAGCTGGGTGGACCACAAGGCGAGTGGCGGCTCCCGCCGCTCAAGATGCTTGCTCGGTCGCGCCAGCAGGAACTGGACCAGGCCGAGATCGGCGCCGCCGGCCGGGCCCTGGTGGCGGCGCTGGCGGCCCACGGTGTCGAGACCCGTCTGGTGGGACACACCGTGGGTCCGACCGTCACCCGCTTCGAGCTCGAGCTCGGTCCCGGGGTCAAGGTGGCGCGCGTCACCAGCCTGGCCCGCGACATCGCCTACGCCATGGCCTCACCCGACGTGCGGATCCTCGCTCCCATCCCGGGCCGCTCGGCCATCGGGGTGGAGGTGCCCAACCGGCGCCGGCAGCTCGTGACCTTGGGCGACGTCCTCGTGACCGACGAGGCCCGGCGCGCCCGCCATCCACTGGAAGTGGCGCTCGGGCGTGACATCGCCGGCCGCCCGGTCCTCGTCAACCTGGCCGACATGCCTCACATCCTGATCTCGGGGGCGACGGGGGCGGGGAAGTCCTCCTGCATCAACTCCCTGCTCACGTCGGTGCTCATGCGGTCGACTCCCGAGCAGGTCCGGCTCATCCTGGTGGACCCGAAGCGGGTGGAGCTGGGGCAGTACAACGGCCTGCCCCACCTGCTCACGCAGGTGGTCGTCGATCCCAAGAAGGCGGCCAACGCCTTGGCCTGGGCGGTCACGGAGATGGAACGGCGCTACGACCTTCTCGCCGAGGCGGGCATGCGGGACATCACCGGGTACAACGAAGCCGTGGACTCCGGCGTCCTCGACGCCGACGAAGAAGCCGACCAAGAGACAGACAGCGGGCCGGTCGAAGGCGACGCCGAGGAAGAGGCAGGGCCCGCCGGCTCGGCGGGAGTCGGCCCGCCGGCCGAGGCCCAGGGCCCGCCCGAAATGCGCCAGCGCCTGCCGTATGTGCTCGTGGTGGTGGACGAGCTCAACGACCTCATGATGGTGGCGGCCCGGGACGTGGAGGAGTCGGTGTGCCGCATCGCCCAGATGGCGCGCGCCGTGGGCATCCATCTCGTGCTGGCCACGCAACGTCCGTCCGTCGATGTGATCACCGGGGTGATCAAGGCCAACATTCCTTCTCGGTTGGCGTTCTCGGTGTCGTCGTTGGCCGACAGCCGGGTCATCCTCGACCAGCCCGGAGCCGAGCGGCTCATCGGCAAGGGCGACATGCTGCTTCTCACGGCCTCGTCGTCCGTGCCCAGGCGCATCCAAGGACCGTGGGTCACCGAGGCGGAGGTCCGGGCCGTGGTCGCCCACTGGCGCCGCCAGCGCCAGCCTGAGTACGTCGACGGCGTGGCGGGGACGGACGTCGGTCCCGGCGCCGCCGGCGTCGACGACGAGGATGACGAACTGCTTGCAGCGGCAATGGAGCTGGTCGTGCGCTCTCAGCTAGGGTCGACTTCCATGCTGCAGCGCAAGCTCCGTGTGGGCTTTTCCCGCGCCGGGCGCTTGATGGACCTGCTCGAACGTCGGGGGGTGGTGGGCCCGTCCGAGGGCTCCAAGGCTCGAGCCGTGCTCATGACCCCCGAGGAGCTCGAGCAGCTGAGCACCAGGTAGGGGTGTGGCCCGGCACGTAACCATTCTCAACGGGTCAGGGTCCGGCTCCACCTCCCCGTCGCCGATGCACCCTGCCGGCTTCGGCGAAGAGCTTCCGGCTCCGGCGCTCCACGCCGTTGCCGCACAACCGGCACCCGAAGAGGACGGTTGGCACGGGCCCATTGCGGATAGGTCCCCGCTCGTCTCGCTGGGTGGCGCCCGTCGTCGGCGCCGGCGCCGGCCTCGCTGGCCCATCCCGGTGATGGCGGTGTCGGCGATGGCAATCGGACTCGGCGTGCAGCTGTCGCGCCCGCTTCCCGACGTACGCATCGACGGAGCTGCACCGGGCAGCTTCACCGTGGCGGGAACTGCTCCGGCGCTGCCGTGGCCCTCGACCGGACAGGCGGCCGTGTCGGTGCCGGAAGCGGGGGTGACCGTGTCGTCCGGGCCCGAGACGGCCGCTCCCATCGCCAGCCTGACCAAGATGATGACGGCGTACCTGGTCCTGCACGACCATCCGATCTCCCCGTCCCAGACCGGTCCGCACGTCGTCATGACGGCGGCCGACGAACAGGACGCCGCCACCGACTCCGCCGGTAACGACACCTCTGTTCCCGTGGCCGCCGGCCAGTCCTTCACGGAGAGACAGCTCCTCGACGGCCTGCTCGTGCACTCGGCCAACGACTTCGCCGACGCGTTGGCCAGATGGGATGCCGGGACGCTGGCCGCATTCGTCACAAAGATGAACGACACAGCGGCTTCGCTGGGCATGAGCGACACCCGATACACCGATCCGAGCGGCATCGACGCGGGCGACGCCAGCACCCCCCAGGACCAGTTGCGCCTGGCCCGGCTGGCCATGAACGATCCCACCTTCGCCGCCGTCGTCGCCCAGCCCACCATCACCGAACCGGGTGCAGGGATGCTCATCAACTACGTGCCGGTCGTGGGGACCAACGGCGTGGTCGGCATCAAGTCCGGGTTCACCCAGGCCGCCCAAGGTTGTGTGGTGCTCGCCACCAATCGCCAGGTGGACGGTCAGACCGTCCTGGTGCTGACGGCGGTGACCGGGCTGCAGGGCGGATGGCGCCCCATCGAGGCCGCCGACGCCGCCGGTCTGGCCCTCGTGAACACCGTTGCCAACGCCCTGCACTTCCGGACCCTGGTGGTGGCGGGGCAGCGAGAAGGCCGCCTGTCCGCGCCGTGGACCACCCAACGGCCGGCGCTCGACACCGCCGGTTCTGTGACGGCGCTGGTGTGGCCCGGCACCACTTGGACGTCCACGCTGACGACACGTCCCCTGTCGCATGCCGTTGGCGCCGGGGCGACCGTTGCCACGTTGACCCTGACGAGCGGACAACAGCGCTTCGTCGTGCCTGTCCGGACCGAATCCGGGGTCACGGCCCCGTCGATGGGCTGGCGCCTCGAGCACTGAAGCCCGGGCACCCGGGTTCAGGCCACCGACCCCGGTCCTGGGTCAGGTGGCGCGGCGCCGCCTGACCGCCTCTTGCAAGTTGGCCATCCCGACGGCCATGGCGGAGTCCGTCATCGTGCCGATCGGCCCGCATCCGACGCCGCACTCACGGGCCGAAGCGCTGAGCTCGGCGTCGATGTCCTCCCAGCCGAGCGCGGCCTTGCTCGGTGACGTCCGAGGCGTCTTGACTTCGTCGGCGGTCTTCCGTGCGTCGGTCACGGGCGGCTCCCCTTCCGGATCTCGACGGTGTGGCGCCCGGGCACAGGTTGCAGGGCCCACCAGGAGACGGCGGCGGCCAGCCGTGCCTTCGACCACATCTGTGCAAATCCATAGGTGCGTCTTTGCATCGGGATCTCCGATCGTTCGCTCGCCGTCATGGAAGACCGAGCATTTGCCGTTACCTGCCCGTCGGCGTCGTTCGACACCGGCGCAGACAGGTTGGCGAACGACTCCGTCCGATCGGCAACTCAGGGAGCGCCGAGATTCGCAACTTCCATTGTGCGCGCCGTCTCCGAACCATGTGAACCCACCTTTGGACAACTCAGTGCACCGCAGCAGCGATCGACGGCGGTTCTGAACGAGCAACGACCGTGACGAAACTGCTCGGTAACATGCACGTGAACACCGTGTGACGTCGGGAAAGACAGCGGGTGCTTCAGATTCAGAAGAAACTGACCGCGGGGTAACGACTTCCAGCCGTCATCCGTGCTGGGCGCGGAACACCACGTAGAGCCCGACCGCGACGGCCAGCCAGCACGCTGCGGCCACGACAAGGGCGACGGCGGCCGGCAGGCGCCCGAGGAGGAGCCACGCGGCCAGCGCGAATGCCACCAGCCCCGTCGCCCCCATGACCGCGCCCACGTCGTCGTCCTCAGCGGCGCGCTCGGACTCCTCTTTCTCGATGAGCGTCAGTGTCGCCGGGAGGATGGCCGGGAAGGCAAGCAGGATCCCCCCGGCCCCCGCGCCCAACACCAAGGAGACGATCCCGGCCACGAGCGAGACGGCGGCGCCGAAACAGAAGCGCACCAACAGGCTGGCGCCGCTCGCATCTCCGAGCTCGTCGAGCCGGATGCCGAACTCCGGCTCGTGTCGGTGTGTGGTCATCGGAGGGCTCCCAGGTAGGTGCCGACCCCGATGACCAGCCACACCAGGCAGCCGGCGGCAGACGCCACCAGCACGTGGGTCCGCTCCAGCAGCGGCCGCACCGCCAGGGCGAAGGCGACGAAGCCGACTGCACCGAACACCATCCCCAGAGCCGCCTGGGACGCCGCACCACTTCCTTTGTCGACGACCGTGACCGTGAGGCTCGCCAGGGCGATGGAGGGGGCGGCCGCGAACAGCCCGGCGAACCACTTCGGCCGCAGGGCGTGGCCCAGCACGGCGAGGCCCACGACCATCGTCCCTCCGGCGAGAGCCCGGATGGCCAGAACGGCGGCAGTGTGCATCTTTGCTCTCCCCGTCCTGTCGCACGACGATCGGCGCAGGCGCATGGTCCTGAGGGTTCTCCCCAGGCCCCGGATCCGAGAAACGACGAGACGCACCGCACGAGCAGAGAGGAGCCGACGTCGGGATGGGGGACCTCCGACAGGCCGGGGTTATCCTCTGTGCGGCGGGCAAGGAGGTGGCATGGCGGGCCGGAGCCTCCCCACGGCGGAGCGGGCGGCGATGGAGCACGGGAGCTTGACGCTCGAGCTCCACCGGGTCTCGAAGCGCTATCGGCAGGGCGGCGACGATCTGGCGGCCTTGACCGACGTCTCGCTCAGCGTGCGTCCGGGTGAGTTCGTGGCCGTCGTCGGCCCGAGCGGCTCGGGGAAGTCGACCTTGCTCCACATCGCCGGCGGCCTCGACGACCCGGACAGCGGCGTCGTCAGGTTGGACGGCGTCTCTCTGGCCACCCTGGGGGCCGGTGCGAGAGCCCGGCTACGGCGTCGGAAGATCGGATTCGTCTTCCAGTTCTTCCAGCTCATCCCCTCGCTCTCCGTCGTCGAGAACATCGAGCTGCCGCTGCTGTTCGACGGGCATCGCTCCCCGCGTGACGCTGCTCTGAGCCTGCTCGCCGCCGTGGGCCTCGACGGCAAAGGCGCCCGCTTTCCGAGCGAGCTGTCCGGCGGCGAGATGCAGCGGGTCGCCATCGCCCGGGCGCTCGTGGCCCGGCCGCCGTTGATCCTGGCTGACGAGCCGACGGGAAACCTGGACTCGGTCACCGGTGCCGAGGTGCTCGACGTGCTCACCACCCAGGTCCGACAAGACGGCGCGTCCTTGGTGCTCGTCACCCACGACCCCGCCGGCGCCGCTCTCGCCGACCGGGTCGTGATGATGCGCGACGGCCGGATTCAGTCCCAGTGACGCGAGCGCTGCGGCTTCTGTATCTGCGGCGACTGGCTCGCCCGCAGCTGCGGACGCTCATGGCCGTGGTGGCGGTGGCGGCGGGCAGCTCCCTGGCGTTGTCGGTCGTCGTCGTGCGCTCCAGCGTCAGTTGGTCCTTGGCCCAGTTCGGACGACAGCTGGCCGGCCCGGCGCCGTTGCGGGTGGTGGGTGCCGACAGCTCAGGCGGTCTCGACCAGCGTTACGCCGATGCGGTGGCACACGCCCCGGGCGTGGCGTTGTCCGTTCCGGTGGTGCAGGTCTCAACCGTGGTCCGAACCGCCGGCGGACGGAGCCGGCCCGTCGTGGCCATCGGCGTCGACTGCGGCCGCGCCGCTGTGGTGACCGGTGCGGCCTGCGGTCCCGGGGCGCCCATCGCCACTTCGGCGCTCATGGCGTCCGCCTTGGGCCGAGGCTCGTGGTTGCAGAC
>Ga0307477_10001253_pt1 | contig 22080 bp, 16 predicted proteins | sample atmos_gasesECM2C_FD_203316 | JGI IMG/M metagenome (GOLD analysis project Ga0307477, IMG submission 203316) | Hardwood forest soil microbial communities from Morgan-Monroe State Forest, Indiana, United States - atmos_gasesECM2C_515 | ecosystem: Environmental > Terrestrial > Soil > Temperate...
GACGAGCGGCGCAAGGGCGACGTCCCACGTGTGGCCGGCGGTGACGGCCTCGTGCCCGACGCGCCCCAGTTCGGCCGTGCCCAACGCGTCGGACAGACTCGCGCTCACCGCATCGGCCATCTGGGCGGCGTCGTCGGCCACCACGACGCCCCGGCCGATGAGGTCCTCGAGCCCGTCCACGGCGATCGACGTGGCGACGACGGGACGCCCCGCATCGAGTGCCTCCAGGATCTTCAGGCGGGTACCTCCTCCGGCTCGCAGTGGAGCCACGGACAGGCGCGCCCGGGCAAGATAGGGACGGACGTCAGCCACGGTACCGGAAACCTCGACCGACGACGAAGCGAGGGCGCGCACCGCCGGTGCCGGGTCCCGCCCCACCAGGAGCAACCGCGCGTCGGGGACGCGCCGGCACACCTCGGGCCACACCTCTCGGCAGAACCACAGTGCCGCGTCGACGTTCGGGGCCCATCCCATGGTGGCGACGAACGCCGCCACCGGCGCGGCGGCCGGGGGCAGCGGCCCCTCGGGGTCGGGGTCCCGGCCGTTGGGGCAGACGAGGACGTGGCGCGCCCCCGGTGGCAGTCGGTGGCGCTCCCGTTCACTCACCACCACCACGGCGTCGAAGGTCGGCACCACCCTCCGCTCCATCGCCGCCAGCGCCATCGCCTCGGCCCGCGCCACCACGGCCGAGGGGCCGTGGCCAGTGCGGGCGTAGCTGCGCACCAGCGCGGACTCCACGTTGTGGAGGTCGAGGACGCGACGCGTGGCGGTCACGTCGCGGGCGAGCGGCGTCATCTGCAGGTACTCCACCTGCAGCACGTCGAACGGAGCCTCGGCCGCGGCCCGCCGCACCTCGGCCGCCAGGGCGGTGCTGTAGAACCGGCCGCTCGACACGCTGGCGGTGCGCACCACCCCGGCAGCGGCGCGCCGCAAGGTGGGCCGCCACGGAACGCATCGCACATCGATGCCGAGCGTTTCCAGGCCGGCTACGTCCGCCTCGCCGTCGTCGTAGGCGCACAGCACCAACTCCGCGCCGTGCGCGAGGCGGCGCGCCACCGCCAGGGCGCGCTGCTTGCCACCGTCGTTGTCGGGCATCGGGACGAACTTGGTGACCATGAGCACGCGCATCACGCACCGCCCCCACGGCGCGCCGCGGACGCGAGCTGCCGGTCCGCCAGCTGCCGGTAGAGGGCGGCCACGACATCGGCCCGGGCGTCGATGCCGCGCGCTTGGGCCGTGATGCGGCCACGCGCCGCGAGCCGCTCGCGCAACTCGGTGTCGGTGACGAGCCGCTCGAGCGCCTTGGCCAGCGCGTCGGCGTCGCCGCTCGGCACGAGCAGTCCGTTGTCGCCGTCGTCGACGAAGTCGGGGATGCCCCCGGCGCGCGTGCCGATCACCGCCACCCCGCTCGCCTGGGCCTCGAGCACGGTCAGACCGAACGGCTCGGCCACCGACGCGTTGACGAGCACGTCGAGGGCCTTCAAGGTGGCCGGCACGTCACCGCGTCGACCGACGAACCGGACGCGCTCGCCGAGGAGGTCCTCGGCGTCGGCCCGGACCCGCTCGGGGTAGCCGTCGGGGGCGAGCCCGGCGCTCCCCACCACGACCAGGTGGGTCCGGGCGGCCCCGCCGCGCAAACTGGCGACGGCCCGCACCAGCACGTCGACGCCTTTTTCGGGGTCGATGCGCCCTACGATCCCGACGAGCGGGGCATCGGGGTCCGAGGTGAGTTGGGAGCGCACGGCCGAGTCGGACGGCCCGGACGAGAAGCGGGCGAGGTCGACCGACAATGGGATGATGCGGACGTGGTCGGCGCCGCGGGGTCCGACGCAGTCGGCGACCGCCTGGCTGATGGCGACGGCGACGGTGGACAGCCGGGCCGCGCCGGTGAGGACACGGCGGCCGAGCCCGGGCCGGACGAGGTCGTACAGCTCGATGACGACGGGCCGGCGCGCCACCCGCCCGGCCAGCGCGCAGTCGAGATGGGCCCACAGGCTGTTCGAGTGCACCAGGTCGACGTCGCGGGCGGCGCGCCCGATGGCGCGCACCGAGCGGGCCGTGGCGGCGAGCTCGCGCCCGAACTGCCCGGCGGAGGGACGGGCTTCGCGATCCTCGGCCCGCATGCCCAGGCGCGACGGGAACTCGAGCGCCACGTGCGGCAGCCCCAGCCGGGCCCAGTGCTCCTCCAGGTCGCCGCCGGGGGGAGAGCCCAGGATGAGGTCGATGCCCCGTTCGGCCAGCGGAGCGGCCAGCGCCATGGTTGCGAGCTCCGCCCCCCACACCTGGCGGGAGTAGCTCACCTCGAGCACCCTCAGTCGACGCTCCGGCGCGTTCGTCACGGCCGCCTCGTCAGCGCGCCACGGTCGGCCACTTGGTGGGACGGTCGCCGCGCAGGTAGCGCACCACCCCGCCGAGCGCTACACCCTGGAGGAACAGCGCGTGGCCGAGCGCGGTGGCCGGAAGGCTCGGGCGCGCCTTGTCGTCCGACGCCCGTCGCCACAGCGCCCATGCCCCGACCACGTGGCCCGACACGAAGGCCCGCGCCAGCCAGCTCGACGGCAGCCGCCGCAGCGCGAGCCCCAGGAGCACCACGTGGGCGAACGGCGAGACGGTGTAGCGGGCCAGGCGGTGGCCCCAGATCTGCGCCGCCGCCGTCCCCCCACCGGGTCCCAGCTGACGCCGGCACCGGCGGAAGATGTGCAGCGCGCCCGCCACGCTCCGGGTCCGGCGCTCCCACTGCTGGGCGAGGGTGGCATGGGGCGGCTCGATCGCCCGGGCACGCGGCTCGTACGCGATGGCGAAGCCGCGAGCGGAGAGGTCGAGGGCGGTCCACAGGTCGTCGACGGCGATGTCGGGCGGGATCGGCCGCCACGCGTCGGTGCGGACCGCGGCCAGCTCGCCCACCAGGCCGATCGTGGTGCCGAGGCGCCACTCCCGCTGCTTGAGCCACGACTCGAAGCGCCAGTAGAGGTCCTCACCGCCCTCGTCCTCTTCCACCTTCTCGCCCGCCGCGGCCCCGACCCGTGGATCCTCGAACCAGGCGACCAGAGCGGCGATCGCCCCGGGGGCGAGTCGGTTGTTGGCGTCGCTCAGCACCACGATCGGGGTCGCCACCTTGGAGAACCCCAGGTTGAGGGCCTGGGACTTGCCGAGGCGCCCGGGGGCGGAGAGCACCGTGGCTCCCGCCTCCTCGGCCCGGGCGGCGGTGTCGGGGTCACCGTCCGCCACCACGAGGACGTCGAGCGGTCCGGGGTAGCCGTTCGCTCGGACGTCGTCGATCTTGGCGGCGATGCCGCCTGCCTCCCGGTAGGCGGGTACGAGCACGGTCACGGGCGGCCACTCGGCGGGCTCGGGCGGGGTCGGGCGGGGACGGCTCCGGGACACGAGCGCCAGCCAGGCGGGATACAGGACGTGCCCGCTCGCAGCCGCTGCGACCAGGGCAGACACGGTCAGGGGAGAGGATCGGGGCATAGGGATCTACATCGTCTTGTGCGAAGGCCCGCTGTAGACGGGCCCCGGTACCCGGGACGTGCCGGTCGCGCTCGAGGCCGGGCGGTTCATGGCCGACCCCGGGGATCACCGGCCCGGGCGGCGAGGACCTCCCGGTACACCGCCATTGTGGCCCGGGCGGTGCCCCGGCCGGTGGGCGCGAGGGGGGGCGGCAGCGGATGGTCGCCCAACGCGGCGACCAGGGCGTCGACCCAGGCCGAGGGGTCGAGGGGCACGATGCCCCCGGCGCCGGTGCGGTACACCTCCTCGGCCAGGGGGGGCGACGCCAGCACTGGGGTGCCCGCCGACAGGCCCCGGTGGAGCACCCCCGAGTGGGAGCCGACCGAGTAGGGCAGGACGAGAACGTCGGCGGCGGACGCCCAGGTGTCGAGGTCCTCCTCGGGCACGAACCCGCGCCGCACCTCGACCCCGGGGGCAGCCTCGAGCCTGCTCAGCTCGGCCGACTCGTACGCCTCGCCCACCACGAGGAGCCGCGCCCCGGGCATGGCGGCGGCCACCCGTGGCCACGCGTCGGCGAGAGTCGCGACGCCCTTGTAGGGACGGAGCTGGCCCAAGAGCAACGCAATGGGGGCGGCGCCGTCGAGACCCAGGCGCTTGCGAGCCTCGGGCCTCGGGAGACCGGGCCCGCCCAGGGGGAGGTCGACGGGGACCACCAAGACGGGCACACCCGGGGCGCTCGACTGGACGAAGTGGCGGGCCTCCTCTCCGTGCACGACCAGGGCGTCGGCCGCCCGCCACCGCCGAGCTTGGTCGGCCACGGCTCGGGCTCCTCCCTCGAGCGGGATGGCGTCGTGAATGGTGAGAACCACGGGCACCCGGCGGGAGATCCGCCTCAGCACGACGTGGTCGAGCCCCGGGACGACCTCGGTCTGGATGTGCACGACGTCGGGACGCGACCGGGCGACGGCCCGCACCAGGGCCCGCGCCGTGGGGACGACCTCGCCCAGGCGCAGCGCGTAGAGGCGGGCCCGGCCCATGCGGGCGACGGCGGGTCCCCATCGGGGTCCGCGCAGCGACAGGCGCGGGTCGCCCACCCCGGGCGGGGCAGCCAGGCCGACCTCGGCTCCCTCCTGGCCCAGCGCGTCACGCAGGCACGCGGTGTAGCGGGCGATCCCGCCCCGATCCGACGCGTCGACGAGCAGCACCTTGACCGGGTCGGCCCGCACCCGACGCGTCGGCGACGCACCGTTCGGGACGTCGCCCGGTGTCGGCGGGAACGAACCGGTGGAGGGGTCAGGTTCGGGCTGGGCGGTCATGAGGGGGCTCGACGATCGACGATGGTGGGAGAACCGGGATCAGCGCGACGCCATGCGAAGACCATCGACCCGAGTCGACCGGGCCTGAAGGACCCGCAATCGATGCGGGCCACCCGGTGCGGGAGCGAGCGCGGCCCGGTGAATCGAGCCGGCGCGGCCACCCGATCACCCTATCGGTGTCGCCTCTCTCGGCTCCCTGGGTGCGGCCGGAGTGGGATCGATGGCGTGCGGCTCTTCGACACGCGGCACGCACCGTACCGAGGACTCCGCCTTGCCTGTCTCGCCGTTCGGCTCGACCGCGTTGCGGATCACGGCAGACACGGTCTGGAAGATGATGACGACGTCACGCCACAACGACCAGTTCTCGATGTAGTGGTTGTCGAGGCGGGCGCGCTCGTCGATCGAGGTGTCGCCCCTCAGCCCGTGCACCTGCGCCAGGCCGGTCAGACCCACCGGCACGCGATGCCGGTCGTTGTAGCGAGGGATCTCCGCCTTGAACTGGTCCACGAAGAACGGACGCTCCGGCCGCGGCCCCACGATCGACATGTCGCCGCGCAGGATGTTCCAGAGCTGAGGCAGCTCGTCGAGGCTCGTCAGGCGCATGATGCGGCCGATGCGCGTCACCGAGTCGTTGGCCGGGTTCCATTCGGTGTCCGACTTGGGGTTGAGCCGCATCGACCGGAACTTGAGCACGTCGACGATCATTCCCCGCTGGCCCACCCGCTGCTGGCGGAAGTGGATCGGTCCGGGGCTCGAGAGCTTCACCGCGACCGCGAGGGCGAGGTAGAGGGGGGAGACGAGCAGCAGCGCCAGGAGGGCGACCGAGGCGTCGAACACCCGCTTGGCGGTGCGAGCGTGGAGGCGCACGAGCGAGCGCCGCAGGCGCAACAGCGGGTAACCCCACACCTCGTCCATGTTCCGGTTGTTCACCGCGGTGGCGAGCTCGAAGAAGCGCGGCAGCACGTGAATGTCGACGGCGGCGTCCTCACACGTACGGAACACGTCGACCATGTCCGACTCGCGGGTGACCCCGAAGGCGACGACGACACGGTCGATGCGCTCCTCGGAGAGGACCATGCCGAGCATGCTGACGTCCCCGAACAGCGGGAGGGGGTGCTTGGCGCTGTCCACCTCGTCCAGGAAGCCGACGGGGAGCAGCCCGTACTCGGGGTGCTCCTCGAGGGTGGAGGCAAGCTTCGTGCTCACCTGGCCGGCCCCGATGAAAAGCGTGCGCTCCGCGAACCACCCACGCGCCCGCATCGCCCGGATCCCGAAGTACAACACACAACGGGCGACGACGATCGCACCGGTCGACACTGCCGCCGCGATGACGAGGGTGGCCGTCGACGCGCCGGGCACCTTGACGAGTGCCAGCACGGCGAACGGCAGCCACGCCCACCCGAGCAGCGGTCCGGCGTCGCGGGCCACGCTCAAGGTGATGCGCGAGTGATACTGCCCCGACGCCGCCAGGCCGACGACCGTGGCGCCGATCGCGGCCCACGCCCACCAACGCCCCAGCGGGACGCCCACGGTGGCCGCGACGACCACGACGGCGGCGAGATCCGCGAGGGCGACCACCTTCATGGCGGCGCTCGCCTTGGCCCGCAGCCGCAGCGGCACGGCGCCCGTCCGGAACTCGGACGGCCTGGAGTTGACCCAGGACTGGTAGCTCAATCCGACGGACATTCCATTACGGCCGGTTGGTCGACTCGCGCTCGGCGACCGACGGGATCAGGCTTCGACCCGGCGCAGCCGGCGGCTCCGGCGAACGAGCGCACCGCCGACGAGGAGGGCACCAGCCCCCACCGCGGTCATCTCGGTGATGTCGGCGCCGGTGAACGCCAGTCCACCGGAAGCAGGTTCCGAAGGCGGCTGGGAGGTGACGGCCGCGGGCGCGCTCGGCGGCTGCGGCGTCACGGTGTTGCCCTGGTTCGGCTCCGAGCACCCCGTGTAGCAGGTGGTATCGGCGTAGGCGATGGCCGGGATGGCGGACACCCCCAACGTGGACATGGCCACGAACCCCAACCCGAGGAGCTTCTTGTTCATCTCGCTGTCAACCCTTCACCCGGCAGCGGGAGGCCCGCCGTTCCCCAGTGACACCTCTCACGGTGAGAGGTGTTCGTGTCACAACGGATTGTCCGGGATGCGCATCGACGCAACCCCTATGGAGGGTCAACATTCGGCCAACTGCCCACGGGGGAATGCGGACTGAATTCCCAGGTCGAAGGGCTGGCCCGCCCCCCGGTCAGCCGCGGGAGGGCGACCCGGCCGAGCGAGGGGCTACCCGGAGAGCAAGGGGCTACCAGGAGAGCGAGAAGCGCGCCCCGTCGATGTGGGTGACGCCCCGGTAGCGCCACTGCACCGGATTCAGCCGGGCCGAGGGCACCACGGTCAACCGGCCGTGACCAGCCGGCATCGAGAAGTGCACCACGAACGTGGCGACCTGGCCCGCCTTGACGTCGACGGGGGTGGCGATGACCCACGCGGGACCTTCCGCTCCGAACGCGACCAGCGGCGGGCCGCCGTCGATCCGCAGCCCACGAGCCTCGGCCGGGAGGTTGACAGCGAGAAGCCCGAGGTACTCGCCGTAGGTGGCGCCGAGGCCCGGGTAGGGCCCTGCGATGAACTGGGACTGTCCGGGCGGCGTGTAGTTGTGCAGCCTGACCGTGAGCGTGCCGGCGGTCGGCGCGTTGCCGTGGGCCTGCAACGAGAGTCCGGCCTTGACCGACAGGTACTGGTCGAGCTTGTTGCCCCCCCGGTTGATCACCGCCGCCAAGGCAGAGTCGCTCGTCAGCGATCCCGCCACGCCGCCCAATTGCCACGCGTCTTCGGCCGACGGCTGGGCGGACCAGGCGAGCAGGTGGCGACCCTGGGTCGCCTCAGTCATGGCGTCGGCAACCGACTTCAGGTCGAGCGACTCGTTCTGCAACGCGTCGAGGGTGGCCTTGGCGAGCGGCCCCAGCCGTTCCTGGCGGGTTCCTTCGGCCCGGGCCTGCGCCCCGGTCGGGTTGTCGGTGAGCCCGACGTACTGGTCGTGGACGAGGTCGCTCACGACGGTGTCGGCCGTCGCGACGCTCCGGTCGGGGAGTGTGATCGGCCCGGTGACCTGAAGTAGGCGGCGCAACGTCTCGACGTCCACGACGAGGACCCCGTCGACGTGTTGTCCGGTCTCCGCCGCCCACATCTGGGCGGCAACAGGCGCGTTGACCTCGAACTGCGGCGTGTAACCGAGATTGCGCCAGTCCTGCCCGGGCTTGAGCCACCCCCAGCGGGCCGCCAGGTCACCCGTGGCGGTCACCTTGCCGGGCGGGACCGGGATCGTCACGGTCGGCTTGATGCCGCTCAGGGCGAGATGCCCGTTGTTCGTGTCGAGCACACCGACCTCGAGGAAGTCCCCCGAACCGGCCCGCATCTCGGCGTTGTTGGCCATGACGAGCAGATAGGACTGCGGGCCCTGGAGGATGCCGGCCATCGTCCCCGCCACCGCCGACGCGTGACGCAGCTGCGTGCGCACGTCCGCGACGTCGCGCACGAAGGTGTCGTGCTTGGTGGCGACTGGTCCCACCAACGCGGTGGAGGGGCCGGTGTCGATTCGGCCGAGGGCGGCGTCGGTGGTCGTGGCCAGCTGGGCCAGGCGTCGCAACGCGGCGACCCGGTCCGGTCCGCTGTGATGGGGCTGGTGCAGGATCGTGCGGGCGTCGGTGATGGCCCGTTCGCCGATGTGCACCACGCGCCCGGACGCCGACGACAGGTCCTGCACCGACCGCAACTGCCGACCGACCACGGGCACGATGTCGAGCGGGGCGAGCAGCGGCGAGCGGAGCAGGCCGTTGGCGGCGTCGAATTCACGGCCGGCCGCGGCGAGCGCGGCGGTGGGATGGTTCGAGACGATGTCCGACGCGGACAGCCGCGCCTTGGCCTGCTGCACGTCGGAGATGCCGTGACTGGCGTGGAGCAGGCCGACAACGAGCACGACCACCGCCGCGACGATCCACACCACGACGACGGCCAGCACGACGCGCAGGATCACGCGGCGTCGCCGGCGCCGGCGTCGCTGCCCACGTCCGTTCCTGCCGCCCAGGTCGCCCACTGCTGGGCCGGGATCAGTCACTGGAGGAACAGGATGTCCCGCCGGCAGGGCGTCTGGCTGGTCATTCACCTCGTTCACCCGGGAGGCGAACCGCCCACCGGGGTCCGCACGGGAGAATCGCCGTCCTCGAGGCCGGGGGTCCGCCTCCGGGCTCACCCGGGAGCGGGCAGGAACTCGCTCGGTGTGAAGAGGAGGGCGGTGAAGCGGCCCACGAGCTCGTCGATCTCGCGTGCCGAGGCTTTGTACGCCGACAACGGGCCCCCGAGAGGGTCCGACACGTCATCATCCGAGGAACGACCCACGAGATCCATACGCTCTCGTCCCTGGTGCAACTGGTCGAGCCAGTCGTGAAGCGACTCTCCCGGCTGGCGCGGCCCCAACTTGTCGCCTCGACGCACGAGCTCCTTCAAGGTGAAGGTCCTCGGCCACGCGTCGGGATCGAGCAACACGACTTCGCGCGCGTGCCGGCGGGCCATGCCGAGGACGACGTCGGCTTCGGACACGACCTCGGGCGACACCTGCATGCTCTGGTGCTCGGTGAGGTCGATGCCGAGCCCGTCCATGGTGGAGAGCACCTCGCGGGGCGAGGGGTGCCCACCGTCGAGAAGACCGGCCGATCCGACGAGGACGGGCTCGCGCAATCCGGCCGCGTGCCGACGGAACAGCGCGGCGGCGACGGGCGATCGGCACATGTTTGCGGTGCACACGAACAGGACCCGCACGCGAGGAGTGTACCCAAGGCATGCGGTGCCACTTCCAGGGGGCGTCGCTAGTGTCGTGACGTGCGACCGGGGTTCGTCACCGGCGTGTTGGGGCGGATCATCCTCGGCGCCGGGATCGTCATCCTGCTGTTCGTTGCGTATCAGTTGTGGGGCACGGGCCTTGCCGAGTCCCACAGCCAGGACGTGCTGCGCGATCAGTTCAACGCCCAGCTGCATCGGAGCAAGCCGGGCTCGACGACGACCTCCCCGACCCTTCCCGGAGGCCATGACCAACCGACGGTGGGAACGCCAGGCGCCGCTCCGGGGGAGGGGGGCCCGGTCGGCATCCTCCGCATCGCCAAGATCGGCCTCAACAAGGTGATCGTGGAGGGCACCTCCACCACCGATCTCCGCCAAGGACCCGGCCACTACTCAGGCACGCCACTTCCCGGACAGGCCGGCAACGTCTCCATCGCCGGGCACAGGACGACGTACGGCGCGCCCTTCTACAACCTCGACAGCCTCACCCGAGGCGACCTCATCAAGATCACCACGCTGCAAGGGACGTTCCGGTACCGCGTCACCGGTTCGCTCACCGTGTCCCCCAACGACGTCTCGGTCGTGGCAGCCACCTCGACACCGGAGTTGACGCTCACGACGTGCACACCGCGCTTCTCCGCGGCCCAACGACTCGTGGTCCACGCCGCGCTCGCTTCGGCCGCGGCGCCGGGAGCCCCGGCCCGGCCCCACGGCGGGACCACCGCCAACGGCCTGGCCGGCGGGCAGGGGGACTGGCTGCCGGCCCTGTTGTGGGGAGTGCTCACGGTGGCCGTCGGGGTCGCCACGTGGTTCGTGGCGCGCCGGTGGCGGGGGCGCCTGCGTCGCTCGATCGTCTACGGCGCAGGAACCGTGCTGGCCCTCTTGGCGATGTTCTTCTTCTTCGGGGCGGTGAGCCCACTGCTTCCGGCCAGCTTCTGATCGGCGGCGTTTCTGTCGTCGACGGCGCGCCACCCATCCCCCGGCACGTAGCGCTTGACCACCTGCGCGGGCGAACCCACCGCCACACAGCAGTCGGGGAGCTCGCCGGTCACGACCGAGCCTGCACCCACGACGACGTTGCGACCGATGCGCGCCCCGGGGAGCACCACGACGCCGGTGCCGAGCCAGCTCCCCGATCCGATGTGCACGCTCGACTCGACCGGCCACTGCGAGCCGATGGGGGTGTCCGGGTCGTCGTACACGTGATTCTGGTCGGTGATGTACACGTACGGACCGGTCTGGATGTCGTCGCCGATCTCGATGCAGAAGTGGCCCACGATGTGGCTGCCGCGCCCGATGAGCGTGCGGTCGCCGATCGACACCACGGGATCGCTCACCATCGCCTGTCCGGGAGCCATGCCGGCCGACAACGACGTGTACGGCCCGATCATGGTGCGGCTCCCGATCCGGATGAATTGCTCGTTGAACATCGCCCCGGGCGGAAAGGCGAGCAAGCTCCCTGCCCCGAACGCGCCGAAGCGGCGCGCCCGGGGATGATCGGGGCCGACCGCGCCGAGCTCGCACACCCAGGTCCACGTGGTGTCGATGGCCGACGCGGCGGCGCGACGGACCCAGGGCGGAAGCCGGCGGGGCGAGGGCACCCGACGAACGTACCCGGTCCAGCACTCCGGCCGCCCGTGCCGGGTCAGGTGCCCGGCAACCGGTCGGCACCGTCGCCGTAGACGAGCAGACCGTCCTCGCCGACGCGTGCGCCTGTGGTGATCCGGTGGGGCACCACTCTTCCGTCGTGCATCAGGTGGCTGACCTCAACGCCTCGAAGGAGGACCACGGCATCGGCGATCAAGCGACGATGGCATCGCCACCACACGCTCTCCGAGCACATGACGCTGGCCAGGGCGGGATCCCGGTCGGCCGCGCCCCGCCGAGCTTCGGCCACGACACCGTCGAGGGCGTCGGCGAACTCGGCCGAGCGCATGTGGTCGGCGTAGCCGCGAAAGCCGGCATGACGAAGTGCGGTGTTCGGCGACTGATCGACCGGCCGGCGGAACCCTCCGAGGCGGCGCTCCCACCGGTAGGCCACGCCGTGGTCGGGGAGCCAGTGCTCCAGCTCGGCTCGCCCGAAGGCGGGATTACGCCGGCTCCCCGGAGCTGTCCGCACATCGACCACCGAAGTCACGTCGGCGCCGCGCAAGAGCGCCGCGAAGGCCTCGGCCCCGACCAGGCCATGCCCGACGGTGATGAGGCGCACCAGATCCGCTGCTGCCGTCCGTTCCATTGTGACCTGTTCCCTGCTGCGCTCGACCCGTCCACGTTCGCGCGCTGAGTGGTGACAGGACGCCGGTATCACCCAGCGAGGCAGGGGCCCGGGGCTAGCCTCGCGGGCCTGGTCTCAACGGCGAGGCCCGCGGTCCCACGAGGGGGTTGGGAGTCCCGGCCCGGCTCGAGGCGGTGACTCCGAGTGGGCCCGCAGGAGGAGTACATGCCAGACCACACCGATTCCGAACTTCGTGGTGACGAGGTGAAGGCCGTCGGTCCGTCACAGCCGGACGCGACCGCGCCGGACGCGGACGCGACGGGAACGCCCGGCTCGCTTGCGGCCACCGCGCCGGCAGGGATCCCCGCGGTGACGTCGGAGGACGGTGCGTCGAACGGCACGGCGGACGAAGCGGCACACGCCGAAGACACCGTTGCGGCGACCGAGACCGCGACGACCACCGACGCGGCGGCAGAGAGCTCGGAGCCCGTCCCGTCGACCGGGCCGACGCGGAGCGGGCACACCCGGAGGTTCTCGATGAACCGGGCGTGGATCGCCTCGGTGCTCGGGGCCGCCGTGATACTCGCCGGAGCTGGCATCGCGTTGGGCGTCAGCTCGGGGGGGAGCCACGCCCCGAAGAAGCCGAGCGCAGCGCCCTTTGTTCCCGTTTTGACGACCCCGCCCCGGCCGCCCTGTCCACTCACCGGAGTGCCCGCCACCTCCGGCGTTCCCCAGCGTCCCGCCCTTGCCATCAAGATCGACAACTACCCCCAGGCGAGGCCGCAATCCGGGCTCGACAAGGCGGACATCGTCTTCGAGGAGCCGGTGGAAGGCGGGATCACCCGGCTCGTGGCCGTGTTCCAGTGCCAGTCGCCGGCCCTGGCGGGTCCCATCCGCTCGGCCCGGGCCGTCGACCTTCAGATCCTCGACCAGTTGAGCCGGCCCGTCTTTCTTCACGTGGGCGGCATCAATCCCGTGATCGCCATGTTGCAGGGCGGCAACCTGATCGACGACAACCTGTTCTACCGAGGCTCGATCGTGCAGCATCCCCCCGGCCGCTACGCGCCGTACTCGAGCTACGTGTCGGGGGACGCGGCGTGGGGACTCAACCCGAGCTACACGACGCCGCCCGCGCCGCTCTTCACGTATTCCGGCGTAACGCCTGCGGGCACTGCGGTCACGTCCGTGCACATCCCGTTCGCGAACACGAACGACGTCCGCTGGTCATGGGACGCGCCGAGCGGGCACTGGCTCGCATCGTGGGGCGGCAGTCCCGCCATGGTGGCGAACGCCGGGCAGATCGCGGTGAACAACGTCGTCATACAGACCGTTCACGTCACCTACGGACCGTGGCTCGAGAACGACGTCGGCGGGTACGAAGTGCAATCGCAGATGGTCGGAAGCGGACCGCTCACCGTCCTGCGAAACGGCATCGCCGTCGCCGGAACGTGGCAGCGCGCCTCGATCACCAGCCCGACGAGCCTCGTCTCCGCCAGCGGCGCCCCGATCGCGCTCGCACCGGGAACGACGTGGGTGGAGATCGTCCCCTCCAACATCGCCGTCACCACGACGGCACCTGCACCAGCCTCGTCGGCGGCGCACACCCCCTGACGATCGCCTCTCCGAAGGGCGCCTCACCAGCGGTTGACGAGCCGCCCTGATCCGCCCCTTCGCGGGACCGCATCGGGGCATCCACAGGGGCGTCCGACCAGCGTCTTCATCGGTTGAATGGCCGGCAGCACAGTTCTCTTCGGCTGACCTCAACCGCTCCCCGGGGCCTGTCGATACCTCTTTGCGAGGTTCTGACAAACCGGTCCTGCTCGACCGAGTTGGGAGCCTGCCCCCCGTTGGCTGGGAGCCCGCACCGTGGACAGAGACGACCAAGAGCGAGACGAGGAATCCGGCGCTGACCGATGGAAGGGACACCCATTCCTGGCGGGTGTACTGACCACGGCGGTGTTCGTCATTCCGATCGGAATTTCGATCGTGTCGGCGATCGTCACCGCTCACTCGCTTTTCCGCCCCAACGGGATCGGCGCCACACTCGGATGGTGGGTCGCGGTTTTGGGGGTGCCGACCCTCGTCCTCATCGCGACCGATCGTCTCGCTCGCAAAGCCTTGCCGCTCGCGGTGCTCTTGAAGATGACGATGGTGTTCCCCGATCGGGCACCCAAACGGCTCGCCATCGCCCGAAAGGCCGGAAGCACGCGCGACCTCGCCCGGCGAGTGGAGAAAGCCAAGAGTCACGGCATCGAAGACGAGCCGGTCCTCGCCGCCGAGCAGATCCTCGCTCTGGCCGGGGCGCTCAACGCTCATGATCGGCTCACCAGGGGCCACGGCGAGCGTGTGCGGGCCTATACCGATCTCATTGCCGACGAGCTCGGCCTGTCCCCCGCCGACCGCGACCGCTTGCGCTGGTCGGCGCTGCTCCACGACATCGGGAAGCTGGCCGTCCATCCCGACATCCTCAACAAGGCAGACAAGCTGACCGAAGAGGAGTGGGAGGTCATCAAACAACATCCTCTCGAAGGCGCCGCGCTGACCGCCCCGCTGGCGGGGTGGTTGGGACAGTGGTCGAACACGATCGCGGAGCACCACGAGAAGTACGACGGGAGCGGGTACCCGTACGGGCTCCAAGGTCAGCAGATCTCGCTCGGAGGTCGGATCGTGGCCGTGGCCGACTGCTACGACACCATGACGACCGTTAGGACCTACAAGCGGACCATGAGCCCCGAAGCGGCGCGATCAGAACTCGCCGCCTGTGCGGGTTCACACTTCGACCCGAAGGTGGTCCGTGCATTTCTCGACGTTTCGATCGGACGCCTTCGTCCTGCAGCTGGCCCCATCGCGTGGCTGGGCTCGCTGCCCTTTGTCGGCAATCTGCCGCGCCTGGGCCAGATCCTCTCCGTCGCGGGGCGGGCGGGGGCGACCGCGGCAACGGTCTCGAGCGCGGTGGCAGCAGGTGTGGCTTACCCCGTGATCCATGCGATCGGCCCTACGCAACACGGGACGGCCAGCCATGCACCCATCCCCCCAGGGATGCAGGGATCGCCGTCTTCCGTAAGTGCTCCGAACAAACCGGCCAACCCCAACCAGCTTGTGGGCACGCCCGGGCCGAATGGTCGTAGCCCGGGCGCTCCTCGCTCGCCTGGGTCTTCACCCACCGCAACGGTTGCCGGGCCCGGTCCGGCCGGCCCGGGAGGATCCGGATCGACCACATTGGGCACGACCGCCCCCCCGAGCACGCTGGGCACCACGACAACGACCACCACGACCACGACCACGACCAGCCCGCACGGGGGGCCTTCGTCGCTGACCATCCGCGACGGGGGTGGCCAAACAGGCCGAGCGCAGTTCGGGGATCAGATCGTCATCACGTTCTCTTCGCCTCCCGCTCCGGGAGCCTTCTGCAGCAGCTGGACGACGACTTCGTTCCCCGATCTCGCGAACCCCAACTTGAGCGTGAAGGGGTCGTTCGGTTCCGGCAACGACAAGGTGACCCTGAGCGGCTCGGGGGGCTGTAGTGGAGGCTTTCACCTCGGTTCGATCGACCTCGGCCAAACGGGCTACTTCAGCGGAGGAGCGACGTTCGGAAGCGCGGGCGGCCAATGCAGCGGCTCTCAGACCAGCGGCTGCAGCCGAATCCATTGGGACGGCTCGACGACGCTGACGATCACGCTGGGTCAAGAGAGCAACGGACAACCGACTCAACATCAACCCAGCGTCGCGGTGTACACGCCTGATCCCGCTCTTGGTGTGTCAGGAACGATCAGCAGTCCGCTCGAAGTGCAGTTCTGAATCGGCGCCAGTCGCCGGTGGTCGACGCGCCTCGATTCAGTCGTCGGCTCGTGGGCGGCCTACTGGAGGTGGGGGTCAGTACCCGTAGTTGTAGGTCGTTGGCGGCGTCGAGGTGGGCGGACCGGTCGTAGGCGGTGGCTGCGTCGGGGGCGGAGCGGTCGAAGCAGGCATGGTGGGTTGCGGCGCAGTCGTCTGCGGCGCGTTCGACGGAGTGGTCGACCGAGGTGCGGGCGGGGCGGGCGCTGCGGTGGTGGTCGGCGCCGCGGTGGTAGGCGGGGCACTGGGTGCGGAACTCGAGTTCCTCGCCACGGCGAAGCCGGCGACACCGTTGCCGGTGACGTGGCCCGGGATTCTGTCCTGAGCGAAGGTGTAGAGCGGCTGACCGTTGAGCGTGACCTGGTTGCTCCCGTTCGCCTGTCTGACCGCTGCCAGTGTTCCCGCCACCCCGGGCCCGCTGGTGGGCGTCGTCCCCGCGGGGACGGTCAACGGAGGCCAGATCTGCAGACATCCACCGGTACAGGTGGCCATTCCGTTGTGGCCGACGTCGGGGCCGTAGGTGTAGAGCGCCATTCCGGTGCTCGTGACCAGGATGTCGCCGAGCGTCGGACTCGTGAGGTCCCTCACCGTGAAGGTCGCCGCGGATGCCGCGGCCGGGGTCGACGCGGCACGTTTGTGGTGCCGGGCCGCCACGGTGCTGGTCGAGGTGCATGCGGCCGCGGCCAAGCCCACGACCACCACGGACGCCGTACCCATGAGCAACCCGGACGGTCGCGCTCTGGTCATGGCGGGTATACGGACAAGCACCCCGCCGGTGTTCACGGCTTCCCTCGTGGTCCACTTTGATTCGGTACCGTCTGCGGGCGCCGCGCCGAGCGCTTTGACCGTTCGTGGGCGGTCGAGCAACCTCTCGTCCCGTGAGCGGAACATTCGTCGACGACGTGGTCGTGCAACCGGTGAGCGATGGGCGGTACCGCGCCGTGCTCGACCACGGCTGGGATCTCGTGCCCCTGCCACAAGGCGGGATCGTCGCTTCGTTTGCGCTGCGAGCAGCCCAGCACGAGGTGGGCGACCCGAATCAGGAGCTGCGCTCGTGCACCGCGGTGTTCGCCGGCCAGGTGTCCGCGGGCGACCTCGACGTCGACGTGACCGTCCTGCGCCGTGGTCGTTCTGCCACCCAGGCCCTGGCGACAGTTCGAAACGTGGGTTCGAATGCGGGTACTACCGTCCTGGCGGTCTTCGGCTCCCGCCGCCGAGGACCGTCGTTCGTCGACGTCTCCCCGCCCAAGGTCCCGCCACCCGGGGAGTGCCCGTCATATCGCGATCCCCCACCTTCGGGGGTGGCGCCGTTCGAACCACGCCCGTTCTGGACACGGGTCGAAGGACGCGCCGCGCTCGGGCACCCGCCATGGGAGCAGCACGAAGCCACCTCGTCCGACGTCGCCACGTGGCTGCGGTTCGACGATCCCCCGCTGCTCCCCGACGGCGCGCTCGATCCACTCGCCGTGCTCACGCTCGCGGATCGCATGCCCGGATCCGTGAACGAACGCCTCGGCCATCAGGGCGAGCCGTGGTTCGCCCCGAGCGCGGACCTCACGGCCCATCTGCTCGAGCCGGCGCGCACGACGTGGCTCCTCGCACACGATCGAGCGCGCTGGGCCGACGACGGATGGGCATCGGCGGAGACCACCTTGTGGGACGAGGAGGGGGGCCTCGTCGCCTACGCCACGCAGATGATGTTGTTCACGTACCTCGAGGCCTGAGCGGGACCTTCTGGGCCGAGCCGGCTGCCCGCAGACCCGTCAGTCGAGGATGATGGGAGCGTCGTCGTCCTCGATGGCGCCGACCGTGGTGCCGGCCGGCAGCACGGTGCCCACGAGCTGCGAACGGATGCGCTCGTTGATCTCGATCATGAGCTCGGGCGTCTCGACGAGGAACTGCTTCGCATTCTCACGCCCTTGGCCGAGCTGCTCGCCTTCGTAGGTGAACCACGCGCCCGACTTCTTGATGAGGCCGAGCTCTACGCCGACGTCGAGGAGCGAGCCCTCGCGGCTGATCCCCTTGCCATACATGATGTCAAATTCGGCTTGTTTGAAAGGGGCCGAACAGTTCGAGATCACGACGTCGTCGGCCACGAACGTGTGCAGGTCGTCGACCTCGAGGTCGTAGATCGGCCGCCATTCGGGTGGAGTGATCTCCATGATGCGGTCGTACCAGACGTCCTCGTCGAGCATCTCGTACAGGAAGTCGCTCTCCAGCGCGTCGGCCAGCCGTTCCAGCCGGTCCCGGCGGATCCGGCCGACCCCGAGCACTGCCCGAAACCCACCCTTCGGGTCACCCGCCGTGTCGCCCACGAGGAAGGCGGTCAGCTCCGGTGTGATGCCTCGGCGTTCGAGGTAGGCGATGAGGGGCTCGGTCTGCGTGGGCGACAGGTAGCCGCTCTGCGACCCCCGGTGCTTGGCCAAGTCGGGGTTCTCCAGTTCGGTGGTGAGCACCCGGCCTTTCGGCCCCCACATGGGGATGGCCCGCGCGAAACGCGTCACGTTGTCGATGCCGCTGACGCGCACCTGGAAGCAGGGCAGCTTGCCCTCGACGCGATGGCCCTTAACGATGCTGGGCCGGTTGTTGCGCGGGTCGTTCACCCGCACCAAGCTGCAGATGCCCCACCGCAGCAATAGCCAATGGATCTGGTGCGCGAGCTGCTCGGACGTGGTCGCGAACCCGCACCGCAGCCCACCGGTCTGGTCCTTGCTTACCCAGCCGTCGGTCTCCCACATTCCGAACACGAGGTTTCCGACCACCTCGGCCGACACCTCGGGAGAGAAGAATGCCGCCGGGATCTTCTTTTCGGGGGCGGTGTGTCCCCAGATGCCAGCCCACCGAGCCAGGGCAGCCAGCTTGTTTTCTTCACCGCGCGGGGGCCGATACAACACCTGGATCCCGTAGGCGCGGGCTTTGCACCCTAAGGAATCCGCGATGGCGGCCGCGTCGGCGTGGAGGTCCTCTCTGATGTTCGTGAACGAGATCGGAGCTGTGCCCGTGACGCAGCCGTCGCCGATGAGGTACCCCAACATACGGGCGTGATCCGGTGGCACCGGCTCGTCGGAACCGAACCCGATCGCCCGACGCGGACGAGCCACACGGTCGCCCACCGACAGCTCGCCTGCCTGGCGCCAGCCCGAGTGGGTGAGGATCTCGTGGTCGGGGGTGACCCGCAGCACCGTGCCGTCGCGCAGACGCAGGCCGATGACCTCGTGCTCGCCCTGGTCCATCCGACGGACGATGGAGCGGGTGTGCAGCTTGGCGGCTTTGTCGACGGCGACGACCGACGCACCTTCTTCTTTGTCGACGATGTCCTCGATCCGATGCGTGAGCCCCGTGGTGGGGTCGAAGACCTTCGTCCCGGCTGCCACGCACTTGTTCTTAACAACCTTCACCCGCGTGCGGCTGCCGATGACGTCGGCGCCGTCCTTGATCTGCTCGATGCGGCGGATGTCGAGGCGGACCGACGAGTAGAACTTGAGCGCCCGGCCGCCCGGAGTGGTCTCGGGGGAGCCGAACATCACGCCGATCTTCTCGCGCAGCTGGTTGATGAAGACGGCGATCGTGTCCGACTTCGAAAGGGTGCCGGTCAGCTTGCGCAACGCCTGGGACATGAGGCGCGCCTGCAGACCGACATGGGTGTCGCCCATCTCTCCTTCGATCTCGGCTCTCGGCGTCAGGGCAGCCACCGAGTCGATGACCAGGACGTCGAGGGCGCCGGAGCGGATGAGCATGTCGGCGATCTCGAGCGCCTGCTCACCCGTGTCGGGTTGGGAGATGAGCAGGTCGTCGACGTTCACCCCGATGGCACCCGCATAGACCGGGTCCATGGCGTGCTCGGCGTCGATGTACGCGCAGATGCCGCCGTTGCGCTGCGCCTCCGCGACGACGTGCATGGCGAGGGTCGACTTCCCCGAGGACTCGGGTCCGTAGATCTCCACGATGCGACCACGCGGCAGGCCGCCGATGCCGAGCGCCATGTCGAGCGCCATCGCCCCGGTGGGGATCGACTCGATCCCCATATTGAGGTTCTCGCCCATCCGCATGACCGAGCCCTTGCCGAATTGCTTTTCGATTTGGCTCAGGGCCATGTCGAGCGCCTTGTCGCGTTCCATGTGTCAATGCCTCTTTCGTGTTTGAACCGGCTGTGTCGCTCCGAACCGGGCCGACGCTACGAACGGGGTGTGACATCCCCACGGACCACACCATTGTAATTTACGAACACCTGTTCGGTGTGGGACCGATCGACCGAGGGGTGCGAGAACGGCCGGCGGGCGCCGGGGTCGATCCTGGGAAGCGCCGCCTACCCCGTGGGTGGGTGCCATTTCGGCTGGTGAGGGCGCCGCGACCGGACCGCGTTGGTAGCGTCCGACATGGTGCGCGCCGTCATCGACGAGGTGATCGATCGCCTCTGGCCCGGACGGACGGCGGCGCGGGTCGAGGCCCTGTCGGGGGGCATCACGAACGCCAACTTCCTCGTCGACTTCGGAGTCGAGCAGGTCGTCGTGCGCGTCCCGGGCAAGGGCCGCGACCTCCTGGGCATCGACGCGGCGAGCGAGGTCGCCGCCAGCCGGATCGCCGCGGCGCTCGGCATCGCTCCGGAGGTGGTGGCGCACGACGACGCGTCGGGATGCCTGGTCTCGCGGTTCATCCCGGCGCGTCCGATCGAACCGGACGAGGTAGGACGCGAGCCCGTGCTCTCCGAGATCGCCGGCGTGTTGCGGCGCGTCCACGGGTCGGGCCGGCTCGACGCCGTCTTCGACTATTTCGCCATCGTCGACCGCTACCACGACCTCGCGGCAGGGCGCGGCGTCACCGAGCCCTTCGACTTCGCGGAGGCGCACGACATCATGGAGCGCATCGCGTTGGCCCGTCCGTTCGTGCCGTCGGTCCTGGGTCACAACGATCTGCTGAACGCCAACCTCCTCTACGACGGCAGCGTGCGCATCCTCGACTGGGAGTACGCGGGGATGACCGACCCGTTCTTCGATCTCGCCAACCTCGCCACCAACCACGAGTTCGACGCTGATGCCGACGCCGCCCTGCTCGACCACTACTTCGGTCGGTCAGACGAGACCCGGATCGCCACCCTGGGACTCATGAAGCTCGTGTCCGAGTTGCGCGAGGCGATGTGGGGGGTCCTGCAACAGGCGGTGTCGAACCTGGACGTCGACTTCGTCGCGTACGCCAAGGGGCATGCCGAACGCTTCGAGCAGTACCTCGCCGACATGGCACTGGAGGATCAGTTGGCGGCGGCCGCCACCTTGGCACACCCCGACGCGTAGCGGGCTCGAGACCGCGGAACACCAGGGTCAGGAGCGCACCCGCGCGTTGGTGGGGTCGAACAGGGGTTCGGCCACGACCGAGGCACCCACCAACCGGTCGAAGATGCCCACCTCGACGCGCCGGCCGACCTCAGAAGCATCCGAGGGGACGTACGCGTAGGCGATCGAGCTCGCCACGCTGTAGCCGTAGCCGCCGCTCGTGACGCGCCCCACCGTCTGCCCGTCGACCCGGACGGGTTCGGACCCGAGCGCGACCGCCCGCGGGTCGTCCAGCACCAGGCACACCAGTCGACGCCGCGGCTCGCCTGCGTCGACGAGCGCCTTCTGTCCGATGAACTCGCCCTTGTCCATGCGCACCGCGAACCCGACGCCGGCTTCGAACGGGGTGTCGGTGCTCGTGATGTCGCTGCCCCACACGCGGTAGCCCTTCTCCAGGCGCATCGAGTCGATGGCCCGGTAGCCACCGGGTACGAGACCCTCCGGCCGGCCCGCCTCCACCAGGAGATCCCACAGTCGGAGCGCGAACTCGGCCGGACAGTACAGCTCCCATCCGAGCTCCCCCACGAACGTCACCCGCTGCGCCAAGCAGGGAACCGGGCCCACGTTGATGTCCCGGGCTCGCATGTACCCGAAGGCGCCGCCCGACAGGTCGGTGTCGGTGAGCGGCTGCAAGATGGCGCGCGACGACGGTCCCCACAGCGCGAAGCACGCATAGCGGGAGGTGACGTCCTCGACCTGGACCGAGCCGTCGTCGGGGAGGTGGATCCGGATCCACGCGTGGTCGTGGGTGCCGAACGCCGTGCCGGTCACGAGCCTGAACCGCTGGTCGTCCAACCGGGTCACGGTGAGGTCGGATTCGACACCCCCGCGCTGGTTGAGGAGCTGGGTGTAGGTCACGGCCCCGGGGGCGCGCGCCACCCGGTTGGCGCACATCCACTCGAGGAAGTCCGCCGCCCCCGGTCCGATCACGTCGAACTTGGCGAAGGAGGTCTCGTCGAACAGTCCGGCGCGCTCCCGGCACGCCAGGTGCTCGGCACCGATGGCGGGGGACCACAGCTCGCCCGCCCAGCCGTCCGGGCGCACGCTGTCGTCACCCGCGAACACGTTCGACTCGAACCAGTTGACCCGCGCCCCCCCCCCCCTGTCA
>Ga0307477_10001255_pt1 | contig 22066 bp, 26 predicted proteins | sample atmos_gasesECM2C_FD_203316 | JGI IMG/M metagenome (GOLD analysis project Ga0307477, IMG submission 203316) | Hardwood forest soil microbial communities from Morgan-Monroe State Forest, Indiana, United States - atmos_gasesECM2C_515 | ecosystem: Environmental > Terrestrial > Soil > Temperate...
AGTGAAGAACACCGCGCCGGTGCCGAGTAGTCCTTCGAGGAACGTCTGTGCAATATGTTGGATGGATACTACGAAACTGTCGGTGATCAAAACAAAGGTAAGAGCTCCGAAGAGGAAAAGGCTGAGTATGGCAGCCATCTTCCGATTCTTTGGTTTGATCTCAGCCAAACTCTTGACTGGACTCTCAGCAGCAGCTTCCTCCGCCTCATCTCTTCCTCGTGGGAGTCTGGCTAGCGTCCACATGTACAAGACGAAGACCCCGATCAAGACGATGGAGTCGATGATGGTGAGGCTGCCTTCTATCAGGATCCAAACGTAGTATAGTGATGATCCTAGCATGAACACCTGTTCGATGCTCTGTTCTTTTCGCAGTGAGATTGAGTTAGGTCCGGAAAGGCCTTTTCGCCGCTTTTGGATCACCATGGTCAACAGGATGAGTGGCCAGCCGAATCCTGTGAGCAGTCGGTTCGCGCCGGTGAAGTTTGCAATGACGTTGGGGAGCCATTGGAGTGGGTCTGTTCCTGCCTTCCAAGCAATCGTGCCTTCAACAAAATACTCTGGAATCGTCTGGACTATTGCGACAATTGCGAGCGCGAAGCCTCTGCTGATTGAGAACTCGGAAGCTTCGGCTGCCCATGCGATCAGAAGGGAGGCGGCAACGACCGCGCCAAATGTTGAGAGTGCAACCGCGTAGGTCTGACCCGGGAAGAGGAGGACTACAAGAATTGCCGCAACTGTCCATACGGCGAGCGCTGTGTATTCGATGAGTACTCTGGTCCTTGCCGTGGTCCTTCTCCCGCGACAAATGCGGGAGGAGAGGGTTTAACGGGTTTATGGCCGAAGGGCGGAATACGCCTAGTGGTGTTCTTTCTTCTCAGTATGATCTAGGCTGATGGCGTAGGACAGTATCAGGTACGGATCGATGGATGTGCTAAAGATCTCGATACCGTAGGAGTCTCTGACTGAGACCCACTTCTTGTGGATCTGAGCAATTGGTTGACCCGACATGTCCTGGATCGTGTAGTCATGCTCCCAAACGTTGCCTTTGATCTTCGCGATCTCCTGGCCGGACGAGTCTTCCATCCACCACTTCTCTCCCAGTAGCGAAACGATCTTCTTCTTCACCTGGGCAACCATCTGTCCTTGCGAGTTGTAGATCTCGTAGGTCGGGCGTACAGCTAGGACCTTGCCATGGATCTCACCCAGTCGCTGACCGCCGGTATCTTCGTACCAGAATTTCGGTCCGAAGCTGACGAGCTGCTGTTTCACATAAGCAAGCAGGTTCCCGTTTCTGTCCTTGACGCCGAAGGTGTCTCTGATCGCTAGAATCTTCTGGTCGATGATGTACGCGTTGCCGCTGAACTGGGGGACGATTCTTCCCGATGAATACTGAGCGATATAGGGCGCTCCCATAGGCTGCCCCACGGGTTGTCCCATAGGTCCCGCAGGCTGACCCATAGCTTGACCTAACTGAGCCCCGCAATATGGACAGAACGAAGATCCAGTTCCGATTCCGGCGCCGCATCGCGGGCACCTTGCTCCTGCCATCATGATGACTCGTTGTTGTTGGACTTATGATTTCACTAAAGAGAGTTTCAGTACTCTCGTTCCAGACAGATAGGATGGTTTCCCTGGTCTTGGGCAGAGGTGTTTGGGTTTGAATCGGGGCCCAGCGGGGTTCCTAGACGGATTTCCCCTTAGTCTGGTTCAGCCATACGGCTTCTCGGATGAGATTCTTGAGTGCGACCTCTTCGATGCTGTCATTCTCGTGAATGTCGATGGCTCGAACTGTGTTGCTATCTAAACGCGTGTTGAAGAGCATCTCTGGATCTTTGATCTGAGCACCTTTGGGAAACGTCAGCCTCACAGCATTCTTGAGCGCTTCCCCTATGCAGATTATTCCATTATTGGACCAGACCGGGACTCCCATCGGGTTGCTTGGTTTCTTCCACTTCACTTCTTCGACCAAGCCGGGGTCGGCTTTCCTGATCAAAGCGCGCAGAACTGATAATTTCTCGCACCGCCAATCATCGTGATCCTTGATAATAGCGTCTATCTCCTGGGAGGGAGACTTGCTTTTCGGGAAAGGACTTGTCCTTGACTTCATGCTAGCTTACGGCTCTCAGCAATGTTTGAACCCGATCCGGGCCAGAAGAGACGAATATCGCTTGTCAGACCGTAACGAGTCGAATCTTGGCTCGACGTTTGCCCAGACAAGCCAACTTGATCTCTCATGGAAAGCTCCCTCCAGATACTTCATTGCCTCATCCATGTTTCCTATGCTTGTGTATACAAGCGCGATCCAGTAGGATGGCACATATTGCTCAGTACTTCTCGTCAACAGCTTGTCGAGAATCTTTTTCGCTTCGGCCATTCGACCGGCCGCCGCATATGCCTGCCCGAGCGTGGCAAGCGAGACGGTTGTCTCGCGAGATAGTCTGACTGCTTCTTTGACCTGTTCGATGGCTTCCTTGAACATGCCCTTCTGCAAGTAGGGCCTTCCGAACCAGAGCCGTGCTGGGACGAAGGAGGGGTCCGACTCGACAACTTTTCGGTACTGGTCGATTGCCAGGTCGTACTGTCTGGAGAGGTAAAGAACGTGACCGATTCCGGTGTTGATCGAGTAGGATAAGGGATCTAGGGTCAGTGCTTTCTTCATCTCTGCTAGTGCTTCGTCGAATCTTCCGAATGATTTGACAAAGTCCGCGTAGTATTGGTGGGCCTGGGCATATCCGGGGTTCAGCTCGAGAGCCTTCTTGAATTCTGCTTCGGCGCCGTTCCAGTCCCAGTCAAAGTAGAACTTGACCAGGCCGAGGGATGCGTGGGCTTCGGCGAGGTGATCGTCCAGTGAGAGTGCTTTCTCCGCCGCTGTTTTCGCTTTGGGGAAACCTTCTCTTGGTGGAATGTATTCTAGGGAGTAGGATGCGAGGATCGAGTAGGCATCAGCCAGCCCAGTGTAGGCGAGAGCGAACTTTGGATCGTGTTTTATCGAATTCTCGAAGTGGTGGATAGCGTCTTTCAACCCTTTCTCGGTCCTCGTGTTTAGCGAATGTCTACCTTTCAGGTAGAGCGAATAAGCCTCAGGTATGCCAGTTGCCTTTTTCTCAAGACGAAGCGTCTCGCTGCGAAGAACCCGGACTTTTAGAGCTCTTGCGATTCTCTTCGCGATCTCGCCCTGGATCGTTAAGGCGTCTTCGAGGGTACGGTCGTAAGTCTCTGACCAGAGGTGTTCTTCGGTCCCGGCGTCGATGAGCTGTGCTGTTATTCGGAGTTTCTTGCCTGCGACTCGAACGCTGCCCTCGAGGACCGTTCCAACGTTGAGCTCTCGACCGATCTCAACGACTGGCTTAGTCAGGCCCTTGTATCTGATTATTGACGTTCGCGCGATAACGCCGAGGCTCTTGATTCTCGAGAGTGTCGCGATTAGTTCTTCGGTCATCCCGTCCGAGAAATATTCGTCGCTAAGATTGGGACTGATGTTTGCGAATGGGAGGACCGCTATCCGCTTCTTATCGGATTGGGGTGATGAAGGGATCCTCTCTTCTTGCCAGGGTAGTATCACTTTGTAAAGTTCGACCGGAGTTGCGACATTCTTGAGGGTCTTCGCGCCAAGAGTTACGAGTGGTAGCTCGAATTTGTTCTGGACCTGGTCGTAGACTTGTCGGCTAATGCTTATGCCCCCATTCTCCGCGAAGGGTCCAATCCTCGAGGCGACGTTTACAGCATCTCCAGAAATGTCTCCTTCCGATTCGACCACATCGCCTAGGTGGATCCCTATTTTCAGGTGGACCCGTTTTTCTTCTGGGAGTGGGACGTTGTGTTCTCTAGTCTTTCCTTGGATGTCGTAGGCGCATCTGGCAGCGTCGAGGGCGCTTGGGAACTCGATGAGGAACCCGTCTCCAATGGTCTTGACCTCTCTCCCGTTGTGATGGTTCAGAATTTCTCTAACCAGTCTTCTCTGCTCTTCTAGCAGCGACAGGGAGAGTGATTCGTTCCTCTGTCCCAACAGCGTGTACCCGACTAGATCGGTGAACATGATCGCGGCCAGCCTTCGCCGCTTCTGGGACGACACGTTCCTTGCGATTCTTGCTCTCGTTCCCCGCCGATAAATCGGTTACGAGTCTAACTCGGCAAACTATGTAGAACGCCCGCCGGCTGAATCATTTTTTCGCTACGCATTCGCGCCTTTGCAAACGTCCCTAACGTACTTCTCCGCCGAAAGTGTGACGACGGTACAGTCCCTGCTTGCGCGGGCGATAGATCGGTTTCTGGGGTGGAAAGCCCTTCGAGATTAGGTCAGCGCACTTCGAGCACGTGACCCAAGCGCAGTCCGCTTTGCAATAACAACACTTCGACACTTGCCCCCGAGCATTGTCCCATGGGAAGACCTCTGTAGGATGCTCTTTCTGGTACTTGCTGACCATTTCCAAAGGATCAGATGGCGATTTGAGTTATGGCTCTTTCGTTTCCTTGAGCATTCGCGTAACGGACCGATCGAGTAGGTTTCTGAGGATGCTACGCAGAATTATCTATGGTGGACCGGGCGGGATTTGAACCCGCGGCCTTTCGGTTAGTCGGGAAGGGTCCCATGCGAACCGAACGTTCTTCGGCCTGACACAGGGTCAGCATACCAGGCTGAACTACCGGCCCAGTCCGAAACACGCCGAGTCCAATTATCCATCTTAAGCATTTAGACGCGCCAATTCTGGAAAGTGTTAATACGGGTCCGAGCCCAGCCCGCAAAAACATTGGGCCCGTAGCTCAGCACGGTCAAGTTCCAATCAGGGCAACGCCGAGGAGCACACGACTGATAATCGTGGGGTCGAGAACCCGGACACGTCCAGTCGACAGAGTTCAAATCTCTCCGGGCCCACCAAGACTCTCCAGCTCAACACCCATCTCCCTAAACGCCCGGTCCAACGTCTGATCTGGAGAAATATCGAACGCGGGCACCCCGTCTTTCTTCAGAATCCCGGGGACAGTATGCAAGTTGAAATCGCCCGGGTTGAAACGCGTCTTAAGCCGTTTCGGATCCAGAGGAAGAGAAACCGGCGCCCCAGGCTCAGGTCTGAGACTGAAGGGCGCAGCTATCGTCTTCTGCAGACCGTTCTGGAAAAAGTCGATGTAGATCTTGCCAACCCGCTGAGAACGATTCCTGGAAGTGGACACCTTGTTAGGAACAAGATCCTCCAACAAGACCCCCAACAACAGGACAAACTTCCGGATGGTTTCTATCGGATACTTTGGAACTATCGGGACTAGAAAATGGAACCCTTCCGATCCCGAGGTCTTGATCATGTGCCGGAGCTTCATCTCTTTCAAGGCGGAATGGACAGCCCTGGCAATCTCAACCGCATCCTCGAAGGAAGCGGGAGGATACGGGTCCAAGTCCACAAGCAACAAGTCATGCCAGTCAGTCTTCGGAGCCGTGGAAAGAAACTGGTTGATCTCCAGGCAAGCCATGTCCGCTAGCCAGACCAGCGTTGCCTTGTCGACGCAGACAACGTGACGGACGAGCTTGTTTTGGCTCTCGGACCGGACCCGGGCCATCTTCACCCAGCCCGGATGGTTAGGCCAGTCTTTCTGGACGAACGATTTGCCTGGGACACCGTGTGGAAAGCGGTTCAGCATCAAGGGCCGATTCTTGATGAGAGGAATCATGTGCGAGGCGACCGTCGAATAGTACTGGATGACGTCGGCCTTGGTGATCTTCTCCCGTTTCCACATCAGCTTGTCGAGATTCGAGACGCTTACGGTCCTTCCGTCGACCTCGACAGTGTCAGTGATTTTCTTCAACCAGACAGTCCCTCTCTCGACCGAGTCATCAACCGGCTAGCAACGCTCATATCCGACTTGGCCTAGGAAAATAACATTCTCGGTTACTCCGGAAGGTGGATGGTACGGCTCCAAGGCCAATATGGAAAGGCGCGATAAGCTTCGGCCTAGTCAGCATACCGGTCAAGACCTACGGTGCCATCTCCGAACACAAGACTGGCCTCCGGCTCATGTGCCCCCGAGACAAAAGCCCTCTACAGTTCAAGCGCGTCTGTCCCAAGGAGGGCAGGGAGGTTCCCTGGGAAGAGGTCATAAGAGGATACGAAGTCCAGAAGGGAAAATACATCCCGATCACGCCGAAGGAGCTCGAATCCCTTGAGTTAAAGTCGGGAAGAATGGTCGACATCTTCCAGTTCGTAGACGCGGAAAAACTCGACGCCGTCTATTATGACAACAGCTACTATTTGGTCCCAGACGAGCATGGCGAGAAGCCGTACTATCTGATGCTTGGTGCTCTGGAACAGAACAACAAGGTCGCGGTCGGCCGCATAGTCCTGCACGAGAAAGAACACCTTGTCGCACTACGACCGTACGAGGGAGCGATTCTCATGACAACACTCCACTATACTGATGAGGTCCGTACGCCTCGAGATTTTGAGGAGTTGAAGAAACCGCCAGAGGTGGAGAAGGAAGAGCTTGAACTGGCTGGACAGTTGATCAAGATAATGAAGAAACCCTTCAACTTCAAAGAATATCGCGACCGGTACCAGGAGAACCTGATGAAGCTGGTCGAGGCGAAGATGAAGGGTAAGGAAGAGGTCATAGAACTCCGGGTTCCCGAGATCAAGCCGACCAAGAATCTGATGGAAGCTCTCAAAGCGAGCATCAAAGCACAAGACAAACGATGACGCTCTTCCAAGAGCGTCCAATATCTCCGATGATGGCGAAGACTGGAGAACCCTTCGACTCAGACAATCATATTTTCGAGACCAAATGGGATGGTCTTCGAGCCATCCTATATTTTCAGAATGGAAAGCTTGAGCTACAGAACCGGAATCTTCGAGATGTCACCATGGGCTACCCTGAGATAGTCCAGTCGTCGAACCTGATCAAGGCCGGCAAAGCGATCATGGATGGAGAAGTTGTCGTTCTCAACGAGAAAGGTCTTCCAGACTTCGGCAGGATGCAGACCAGGTTCGGGCACATCGACAAGACTGCAGTCGAAGCAGTACGCGTCGTAAACCCTGCAACATATGTCGCATTTGATCTCCTCCACGTAGACGGCAGAGACATCATCAACGATCCGCTTGTTCAAAGAAAAGAAAAGTTGCGAAAAATCCTCAATGAAGGTCCCCATATGATGTTTGGTGAACACACTGAGAAGAGGGGCAGGGAGTTTTACGCGAACTTGCTCGAACTAGGTTTCGAGGGAACAATGGCAAAAGAGAAGGACTCACAATACCTTCGAGGAGTTAGGAGTAGTGCCTGGGTCAAAGTCAAGGGCACTCAGACTGTGGATGCGATCGTCGTAGGCTACTCCGCGGGAGAAGGGGCGCGTGCCCCCACATTCGGCTCTTTGATCATGGCAATGTACGACAAGAAAGGCGAGCTGGTCCATGTCGGGAATGTTGGCGGCGGGTTTAACGAAAAAGCATTGGAGGAGATTCGGCCAAGACTTGACAAGCTCGCAACAAAGACTCCTCTCCTGGAGGGGCCTATAGATGCTCCCACGCCTGTCGTCTGGGTCAAGCCACGAATTGTTGCGGAGGTGCTCTATGCGAACTTCACTAGGGACCACAGGTTCAGGTTTCCACGGTTCCAGCGTTTACGTCCGGACAAGAGTCCTGAAGACTGTGTGCTGGACGAAGATATAATACCCCGATAGGGCAAATGGCGATAACAACGATGTCGGTGACTGAGATCCGTACTGTTCGCATGCCCTCATGCAACTGGTGCGGACGCATGATACTACCCCGCGAGGGAGCAGTCCACTTCCAGTGCCCACAATGCGGCGAAGTCATAATATGGCGCTGCGAAAAATGCCGAGGCTTCGGACGCCCCTACAAATGTCAAAAGTGCGGCTTCACCGGACCATAGATCCTCTTGACCCAAGTTCTGGTCTCGATCAAGATATTCCCCTCTGACGCTCCTGCGGACATGCCTTCGCTTAAGGACAAAGTCAGGAAAGCGCTGGAGGGTAAGGCTACAATCTACAAGTATGAAGAGGAGCCAGTTGCGTTCGGCCTCGTAGCCCTCGTCGCCCACGTACTCGTACCAGAAGATGCGCAGGGACGAATGGATGAGGTTGAGGAGTTGTTGAAGGGAATCAGTGGAGTTAGCGAAGTCCAAGTGATGGTTTCGCGTCGAATCGCGTAATACTTACCCTTCGGTAATTAAGTAACAGGAATCTTAAATAACAAATAATGTTCCAGTCCTATCGACAATGGGTCTCAGACTGACGCTTCAGAACGACGAGGGGGTCTTGCTAGACCTCCCGTTACGAGAGGGTGATTGGACCTCTCGGACTAAGGAGCTTGTAATGAGGGAGTTGGACGATTCGGAGGCAGACATGGACAGTTTATGCCAGATATGCGACTTTTTCTCCAACAAGAGACGTGTTCAGATGGTCAACCATCTAGTGCGGAACTGCAACAACTCCGCCTCCTTTACCGATCTTCTCAAGGTGGCAGTGAACCCGAAGTACATCTCGGATCTTGTTAACCGGTCTCCAGAGAGGGGTTTGATTGTGAAGGAGGGTAGGGGTTACAGTCTCAGCCCGCTCGGATTGGGAAGCTTCCTTTTGCTATCTCTAGCCACTCGGAAGCTGCTCAGGGAGACGGATTCCACTGATGATGACGATAAGTCTTTTGAGGAGAGGTAGCCAGTTGCCTGTTTGGAGTATCTGTTTAGGAGGCACCAGCGCCCGTCTTCTCGCTAGGGAATTGCCCGTTTACGAGAATATGGAGTTGAGCCGATAACAATGTCGAAAGAAGTACAGCTTCGAGTAGCAGATGCAAAACAGAGAGACGTTGGCCACGGCAAGGTCCGCATCGACAACGAGACCATGCAGAAGCTTGCCATAACAGCAGGCGACTTTATCGAAGTTCACGGTAAACGGACGACTGTTGCGATAGCCTGGCCGGCCTATGCTGAGGACCAAGGACAGGAGATTGTCCGGATGGACGGGCTACTGCGGAGAAATGCGGGTGTAGCCCTCAACGAGTATATCACGATCAAAAAGGCGGAAGTCAAGGATTCTCAGACAATAGTTTTCGCGCCGACTGATGTCCGGCTAAGCGTCGACGAAGAGTTCGTTGGATTCGTAAAGCGCCGTTTCATGGACATGCCGTTCGTCGAGGGTGACATGACCCTCCTCAGCATCTTCGGCAGCGCCGTCCCCCTGATCGCGACCAGGACCCGGCCACATGGACCAGTCAAGATTACAGAGTCCTCAGTCGTCCAGGTAATGAGCGAGCCGACGCCCGAGAAGAAGGGCATACCGATCGTCACCTACGAGGACATCGGAGGACTGCACAGCGAGATTCAGAGAATACGCGAGATGGTCGAACTACCCCTACGCCATCCCGAACTCTTCCAGCGACTAGGTATTGAGCCGCCGAAGGGAGTGTTTCTCTACGGACCGCCTGGCTGTGGAAAGACCCTGTTGGCGAAGGCTGTGGCTAACGAGTCTGACGCAAACTTCTACGTCATCTCAGGTCCTGAGATCATGTCAAAGTTCTACGGCGAGTCAGAGGCGAGGCTGCGCGAGATCTTCCAGAAGGCACAGGAAACAGCCCCTAGTATCATATTCATTGATGAGATGGACGCGATAGCGCCGAAACGGGAGGAAGTGACCGGCGAGGTCGAGAGACGGGTCGTTGCTCAGCTCTTGTCATTGATGGACGGTATGGGCGCGCGTGGAAACATCATCGTCATCGGAGCAACCAACCGGCCCAACGCGATTGATCCCGCGCTGAGACGGCCGGGACGGTTCGACCGGGAGATCGAGATAGGCGTCCCTGACAAGCTGGCTAGATACGAGATTCTACAGATTCACACAAGGACCATGCCGCTCGCGTCAGACGTGGACCTTCACCGGTTGTCGGATATTTGCCACGGCTATACTGGTGCTGATGTCTCATCGCTCTGCCGAGAGGCTGCAATGAAATCGCTCCGGCGATATCTTCCAGAGATCAACCTGGAAGAGGAGCGGATTCCGAGCAGTATACTGGAGAAGATGGAGGTCAACATTGAAGACTTCACCAACGCTTACCGTGAGATCACGCCGACCGCGATGCGCGAGGTCTACATCGAGGTTCCAAGCGTCGCATGGGCCGATGTTGGCGGGCTGACAGATGTTAAGCAGGATCTTCAGGAGGCTGTCGAATGGCCGCTCAAGAAGCCTGAGGCGTTCAAGCGGGTCGGAATTAGACCACCAAAAGGCATTCTGTTGTTCGGTCCGCCCGGCTGCGGCAAGACAATGCTTGCCCGGGCGGTGGCGACTGAGAGCGAGGCCAACTTCATCTCGATCAAAGGTCCTGAACTATTCAGCAAGTGGGTAGGCGAGTCCGAGAAGGCCATCCGGGAAGTGTTCCGGAAAGGAAGGACCGCGGCTCCTGCTATCGTCTTCTTCGACGAGCTCGACTCGGTGGTTCCTAGGCGAGGAATGGGCTTCGGTGACAGCGGCGTCTCAGAACGAGTCATCAGTCAACTGTTGACGGAACTGGACGGGATCGAATCCCTGGTCAACGTTGTCGTAATTGGCGCGACGAATCGGCCGGACATTATCGACCCGGCGATCATGCGCCCGGGAAGGTTCGACAGGCTCATCTACGTGCCTGCACCGGACAATGCTACCCGGTTGAACATTATGAAGATCCATACGCGGAACATGCCGCTTGCGAAGGATGTAGACCTGGAACAGGTCGCGGGACAAACCGCAGGCTACTCAGGCGCGGATCTCGAAGCGGTCTGCCGCGAGGCAGGACTCGTCTCGCTACGACGGGATATCAACACGAACAGTGTCACGTTGGAGGATTTCCGGGATGGAATGGAACGTATTCGTCCCTCGGTGACGCCTGATATGGAGAACTGGTACTTGGGATTCACGAAGCGGTTCAAGAAAGAACGGGCTCCGGTTCCGATCACCTAGATGCTAGGCAGGGGCCTGTCAAAGTGGCTATGGCAATGAGCAGAGTCTGGAGCCCTAGGCCCGTCTCTCTCTCGATTGTCGAAGTATTGGAGAAGAAGGGAGCAATAACGGATATTGATCTCTTGAAAGAGTTGAAGGGCAATTTTGGCGAGGTCAGCTTCCGCGAGCTGAACACTCAGCTGATGCGGTTGGAGATGGCGGGTGTGCTTCGCGTGTCCAGGTTGATGAAGGGGAAGAGACAGGTCGAGCTTACTGGTAGGCCGGTAATCGACTAGTACAATGTCAGCGGCCACAGCGGCGAAACCCTCCAGCGGTTCTCAGAACAGCGGTCCTCAGAAGTGCGTCTATTGCGCAGGGTCGGGTCGCTGGACGAAGGATATTCTTCCCGGGAAGCCCGAGAGCGTGTACTGTCCCCACTGTCACGGGTCCGGGGCTGGCGGAGAATCGCATGGCTCAGCATCAGAAGAGTAGCAACCCATTCCGGTCCCCGTGGGTTCCGTGTTAGGATTATAGGATAAGATTAGCCCCAATAATAAGATATTATATCATCAAGACCAGAATCGTAATAGTTACACTTCAACTATTAGATAATCATCAAGAATAAGGCGCGGATCGCCCGGAAAGCGCCTACAATATCTTATTATTGGGGCTAATCTTATCCTATAATCCCATGGGCACGCGCGGAATGGGCGCAAATCCCACTTCCCGGTTCATAACAATCATTAGTTACTTTCTACAACTATCATAATGGGCGCGCCGCCCATTTTCACGTTCAGTTGTAGGTACAATCACAGTCAGCGAATGGGTCGCGCCCCATTATTTGTTTAAATATCTGAGATCGGCGGAATGATTTGATGTCAACCGAAACTACAGAAAAAGGTAAAATCCCGCATAAAATCGGGCGCGGTCCGCCAATTCAATACTTCGACGATTTTCATACAGAGCTTCGCAAACGCGTTGCGGAAACGCGTGCCAAGAAGAAGGCGCTTGCGGCGAACAAGGGGGATCAGTAATGGTCCTTCCAATAGTTCCAGAAGCGCACGCGCTTGTGAATCAGCGCCATTGTCGCCAGTGTCGGAATTCGTACAGTCGCCAACGATATCGAAATCTTCCGACGAATTTTGAACCGCACGCGTTTCTAACAGCTTGGCATTGCCGCGATTGTTGGAATACTTACTTCGTCAAGAAAATGGATCAACGCGTCAAGGAAGGAAAAGCGCTTCCTTGGAACCCTAACCCGGAATGGAAACAAGAACTTGACCCGGTAGAAAGCGAACGGATTTGGAAAAGTTCGGATAACCAGAAGCGCATTCACGATCTTGAAGCGCGCGGTGTTGAACCGGAATGGATTTTCAGTGATGGATACCGTCCACAGTTAAGAACGGATCAAGTTTACACAGAATCGGGATTTTTCGACATTCAGCGAACCGTGTATCTTCACTTGAAAGATAGGGGATTCAGTAAATTTCCTTCGATTCTTTTTTGGAATTTCTGTCGGGTCAAATGCAAACGTTGGAGCGATGACGCGCCAAGCGATACCGCCGGATATTCGCAATCTTACGAAATGCGGAACCTTGGGGCGTTGATCTAATGGTTAGTCGCAATACAATGTATTGGATCGCCGTTGACTTTCCCGGCAAGAATGCGCGATATGATCTTGCCCGTAGAATGCACCGCGACGGACTTGTGGTTGAATTCTTGAAAGTTGCGAACGTGTATCGAAGCAACGAACGCGTTACCGCACTGAATCGCGCAATGGATCGTATTGAAGCTCGCCGTGTCATTCCTTCGGTTGAATCTGTGATCAAGGAGTTGTCGAAATGACACAATCGAAATCTCATATTCTGAAACAGATTGCACAGATCAAGAAAGAGCAACAAGCGCTTGCTTTGCGAAGGTCGCGCTTAGAGCGCTCGCTTAAACTGATCAAACAATCATTGCTTGCTACTAACAAGGAAAATATCCAATCATTACTTGAGCAATTCCAATCCGGGGAAATATCGCGTCAAGTATTCCAAAGTCAAGGAACGGCGCTCGCGCGTCGCGGTTGGCTTCTGGAAAAGCAACGCGCGCGATCTATGCATACGAAGATAGAACGTGAAAATGTCGCGGAATCGGAATTCTGGCGCGAGTTTGATCGCTCCGGGGGAAGTGGTTAGCAATGGCTTGCACTTGCTCAAAATCACAAGATAACCGGATAATTTTAGCGCTTAATTCCAAACAAACTGAAGATCGCATTTTACAAGCTTGTAATTCGAATCCTTCCGAGCGCCAACTATTCAAGCTAAAACTCGCAAGGGAAAAACGTCGCTTGCGGTATCACGCGCTTGTTCACAGTACGCCGGAACGAGATCGCGTTATCTTGCGTGAACGATTGCTTCGTGAACTTGCCATTCCTTACTATAGGGAAAATTACCGGGATCACTTCAAACCCGAAATAGACGCGTTGCGCGAAGAATGGGAAGCGGAATGCGTCGCACTTCGCCCACTTCTTGATTTGGCAGAAGGCGAAGAACGCGACGGAATTCTTGAACGGCTTTCTGAAGATTACTTCCAGAAGCGGCTTAGGGAAAAACTTCCTTTCATTCGCTTGCACGCGTTCCTAATCATTCAAAGTTTTCTGAATAGTTTCATTCCGACAAGGGGAACAATCGAACGATTCCGCTACGTTGACGAACCGGGTACTAACGTTGAAGATGAAATTTGTAAGGAAGTATTGTTGAACCTTCCTATCGATTTTACGCCCATTCTTCGGGTAAATATTGCGCCAAGGGGCGACGAACCAGTTTACGATTACCGAGCGTCAGATTACACACCATTGATCAAATATTCTGACACATTGCGGGACCATTGCGCGGAATGCGCCGAGCTATTCGAATTGTATCTTCGAGCGCCGTACGAATTTCTTGCCGGGGGCAATGATTACGATCAAATGAAAAAAATGTGGTTAGAAGAAGGTCCGGAAGATCGTTGATCGAAGTTTGCCAGATCGTCGCAACGAAAGGCGCGCGCCCTTGTTGCGCTTACTTAGTTGAACAGAACGGCTATCTTCGTTGCCCGATTCACGGTATCCACTTAACAACGTGCGCTAATTGTGGTTCGGTATTAGTTTGGCGCTCGCAAAAAGCGCCGATTTGCCGAAGTAAAGTGTGCTTGGCGCGTCGAAAGAAAGAGCGTGAAGAAGTCGCGGCGCTCGAAAAAGAACTACAATCATTACAAGCGCAATATCGTAAGGACCTTGCCGAACAGATCGCGTTAGAACGCGTTGCGGGGATTGCGTAATGCGCGTCGGCTTGTGCGCTATTTGCCACTTGTGGGCGATCCGTTTGTATCACGATCACAATCATTCAACGGGCGCTTGGCGCGGTTGGCTCTGTAACTCTTGCAATACGCGGTTGGGTCTTATCGAGCGCTCTGTTAGTGATTGCCGCGCACACACGTACCGACATTCGACTTTCGTAACTGGTTGTCGCGCATTCCATAGATATCTTGGGACTTGGGCACAATGATCGCCAATCCCTACTTCAAAGGCGAAAACGCTCGTAAGCATCATTCGCGGGGAAAAATTACTTTCGGATCGAATCCGTTGAAACACAAGAACGAACGCGGCTTGTTACCCGCGCCCGCAATCGTTCCACTTGATCACTTGCTCAAGCCACGATTCGTTTACGAATGTTATCGTTGCCCCTATTGCTCGCGCGTCTTTGAAGGAAAGGGCGACATGGAAAAACAACTGATTGATCACTTTTACGAAGGTCATGGAAGGAATGTGAACAATTGACAAGTTCGACGAAACGCGTTCAATTCAAATTACTATTGTGCGTGCTTGATTGGGAATTATGCAACACACCGTTTCCTTCTAAATTATACAATGAAAGATTGGCGGAAAGAAACGAGTTGGTCCGTTACATCAAGTCGATTCCGAAAGACAAGCCAACGATTGACGAAGATCAAGATATGGCGGATCAAGAATGAAAAATCGTTGGATTCTATTCGTTGGCGCTATCGCTACGGCTTGCGGTTACCTTGGCGCGATCTTCGCAGTTGTGATTTTCCATTGAATGAACGTTTGATCCTACTGCATTGCAAAGGTTGCCACAACTGGTTTTATTCAATAAGCCGCTTCCCGTTCTGCAATGATTGTATAGATACGTTCGGAAAACCTTTGGGACGTAAGTTATTGAAAAAGAAGCCACACATTCCAACCGACAAAGACGAATTGATAGAAGCAATGAAAGCGGCGAACGATTCCGATCCAAGGGATCACAATTGATCTTAGACAAGGATCACGGTTCCGCGTTGGATCGTTTCTTTGAAAAGTTCGACCGATTACTGAAACGTAAGAAGCGGTCCGGCATTCGTTCACAACCAGATAATCCGCGTCAGTTTCAAAAGTAAATATATCCGAAAATTTTTGAATCAAACACCGAGAGTGGTTAACACACACGGAACAAGATATTCTTCTTGACGGGGCGATTGCTCTTGGAGTGATGTTCGTAGTCCTTCAAGCTGTTGGCGCTATCCTTACGGGTACACCTTCCAGCAATTGGGTTACGGGGATCAACCAAGCAAGCTCTTTCGTAGCCATTGCCTTCATTCTACTGATTGTCGGCTACGTCAAGACCCTTACCCATACTAAGAAGTAACCAATCCGTTTCTAAACGGTTACTTGAACCACAAACTTCTTCCCCGGTTGTTTTCAGTCCGGGTAACTTTTCTGCTAAAAGAGCGCGCTATCCTTCATGCCGAAATCTTTCGCGAAACCCGGCTTGTAACAACGTACATGCCATTGGGGAATCGGCGCGGTCCAATCCGTTCCGATTAGAGCAACATACTTTTCGTCTTTGGCAAATTGCTTTCCGCAAGCCCAACAGAACAAAACTATCGGCGTGCGATATCTTGTTCCAAGAGCGGTTCCGCACCTTGTACAAGTGGTTGGAACCGTTTCAAACGTATCACTTGCTACCACGGCGCAATTGTGGCAAAGCATGAGATTTTCTTCAATCTTCTTGACGGTTTCACGGATTATTTGGCTCAAGTCTTTCAAGTAGTCTTTCGAGCAATAATTCAAGTTTTCCGTTCTGACGGGTTAGTTCGACAACTTGCTTTTGGACAATCGCGCCAGTATCAAGAAAGCACATCTTAGCGGCGCAATGTTCGACCCAACGTTTTTCGATCTTCTTCCAGTCAAGATACGCGATTTCAGCGCCTAATCGGTTCTTGTGCCCAATTATTGCCAGTACGTCGCGTTCCAGTAAGCCGCAATCGCGCATTTGTTCCCCGGCGAAGTTGCGGAACGAATGCGGCGTAAAAAATTCGCCTTTTGCTGAATTGTCAACTAATCCAACTTGTCGATAGGCGTTCTTGATCGCGCTGTGGGCGCTATCGTAAGAAATGTGTAGGCTGTCAAAACCGGGGAACAAGTATTCTGATTGCTCGAATGCTTTCAGAAAATCGACACATTCACGCGTTAGGAATGTATAGCGCAAATACTTCGCCTTTGTTTCTTCAGCACGAAGCATGATCCGCGCGTGTCCTTCTGATCTAACTTCTACGTCGATCCATTTGCGCGACAACGCTTCGCGGATTCGCATTCCAGTACACGCAAGAACGGCGATCAGCGCGCGATAGAATGGCGTTGTAACCTTCAGCATTTCGATTACGTGCTGGCGTTCTGGAATTGCCTTTGTGTGAACAATGTAAGAAGCGCCGTTAGGACAAATGCGATCAAATACTTTGCGCGCGAATCGCGGTCCAATGGTTGATTCCCATAATCCGGGAAGCATTGATCGAAGCGTTGATACGCTGTAAGGCGAATGTGTCTTTCGAATTCCATCAACGAAACGCTTTGAAACAAGATAGGCGCTTTCCCTTCCTTCTTTTATGTCGGCAATGATTTGCGATAGTTCGCGTTCGTTGTATTTTTCGATAAGTCGAACAACCGACTTCCGATTAGTTAGCGATCCCGGTTGTAAACTTGAATCGGTTAGCCAATCATTCAGCGTAATAGTTTCGTCGCTTGGGTAAAGATTAGAAAGTGGGTATTCGCCCATTCCGCGCGTGCCCATGGGATTATATCATGGCATAGACGCCTAGGATTATAGTGAGATTGATGATGACTGGTTCGATGGATGCACCGGTAAAGGTTGACGACAGCAGCTTCGACTCTTTCCTTTCGAAATACCCGTTGATCCTCGTAGACTGTTGGGCGCCCTGGTGTGGGCCCTGCCGAATCGTCGGGCCGGTTATTGACGGCTTGGCGAAAGAGTACAGTGGAAAGGTAGCGTTTGGGAAGCTGAACACGGACGAGAACCCGGCTACATCAGGCAGATTCGACATTATGGCTATTCCGACATTGTTGATTTTCAAGAATGGGAAGCAGGTCGACCAGATCGTTGGCGCTGTTCCGAAGGCTCGGATAGAAGACACGCTCAAGAAGTACATGTAGAAACCGCCCAGACTCCTGGCCGCGCGTGCGTCGGCTGAATAAATTTTTTCGAAAAAAGAATGCTTTTTTTCACGAATCCAGAACGGACCAGGCTGAAAATAATTATTGAATGCCCGTGACCTGACGGAGAGCTGATCTAGGTTAGAGATACCCTATTTCCTCGAAAAGCGTCTCCTCCTCTTTGGAATACTCTGGGTATCATAGGCGTCCGTTAGTCAGGTAGAGCCCGGGTCTCTGATGGTTCTGGGGAGGATCCAAGCGACTAACGGAGTTGACGCCCTTGTCCAGAGGGTCCGTGGTAGATACAAAGGTGACCGGTAAAGAGGACGATTCGAAACGGGAAGAGGCGCTGGCCGATCTCCGCCGGCTCACTCACGTCATTCTCGATAATCTGGAAGAAGGGTCCAGGAACCGATTGCTCGATGCGAAGGAAATACGGCTACTCGCTGCCACCGTCAACAGGTCAATCCGTCTCTATCTTAGAACCCTGGAGAAAGACCGGGCCAAGCCTCGACGGAAAAGGAAGAGCCCGTCCCGCGAAGAGGTTGCTGTAGAAGGATAGGAAGAAAGTGGGCAGGTCTAAGGAGATCGACGAGGCGAAGGTTCGGGACAAGGCGATCCGCCGCCTAGAACGAGCGGCAGACTTGGCTTACACGATGCTACTGGATGAGAAGATTGATGCCAAGACTCGCCAAGGATGGTCGAAGAGATTCACGGATGCAGTCCGGACCCTAAACCACGTCGTGAACGACCGAGAAATCAGAGAGTTAGGGAAACGCATCGATCTGATTCTAAAATACAGAAAGAAACTCGCAGGAGAATCAGACTCCCAGCAGTCAAGTGCCGACCAAGATGGTCAAATGGGATCTCAGAGGCCGGGCTAGATGCATCGTTCGGTTCGGCGTGAGGCAACTCGTGAATGGGAAGATATGCAGAAAGAACTGGGAGAGGAGGCCAGCAGAGGGAAAGGACTCGTCGACGAAGGAATCATCGAATTCTGCAAAAACTGGCTCAAGCTGACACCTGCAGCCTACCAGGAACGTCTCCTCTTAGACCAGGCCCGGTTCATCGTAGCAAGATGGGCTCGCCAGACAGGAAAAACAACCTCAATCTCAGCAATCAGCCTGCACACCGCCCTATCTTCCGGCTCAAAACGGATTGTGATTCTGGCGCCTAGCTGGCGTCAGAGCAAGAGGATGCTCTCCAGAATAGAAAGATCCATCCCAAAGAATCGCCGAAGCATTCTGACAGGACGATTACACAAGACCAAGCTAGAGTTCGCGAACGGGTCAAGCATAGAGGCTCTCCCCAACAACCCCGAGACAATCAGAGGAGAAACATGCGACCTCATCATCCTCGACGAAGCCGCCTTCGTCCGGTACGACAAGGAACTCTACGACTCGACAGTCTACGCACTGACAACCACGAACGGACGCTTCATCGCCGTAAGCACGCCGGGATCACGGGACAGTCTCTTCTATGAAATGTGCAAGAACAACGAGCTCTACGCCGAGTTTTCCCGCCACCATGTCAGCTATCGGGACGCGCTTGAGCCGAACGGACCCCTCAAAGAGAAAATGGTCGAGAGCCTCAAGATCCAGATGCAAGCGGACCCGTGGCGGTGGAAGAGAGAAATGGAGGCGGAGTTCTCAGAAGACGAAGAAGCCTTCTTCCCACTGAGCCTAATCACAAAATGCATCTCGTACGAGTTGAAGACGTATGATGAGTCGATCGCGCTAACAGGCGAAATCCCGCCCCCTGGAAACTACTACATTGGAAACGACTTGGGAAAGAAACAGAACCATTCCGCCGTAGGAATCGTGGACAAGAAAGAGGGACACGTCAGTCTGATCCATATCAAACAGTTCAAGCTTGGAACAGACTACAGCCACATACTGGGCTACCTCGTCAGGCTCGGCCAGAGACTCAACACGGTAAAGAGAACAAGCATCGACCAGACAGGTGTCGGAGAGTATTTCATAGAAGAAGCCATCAAAGCCGGAGTGAAAAATCCCGAGGGTAAGATTCTGACAGTCCAGGAGAAACAGAACATAATGACCTACCTGAGACAGCTAATGGAGCAAGGGCGACTACGCATCCCATACGATCCAGAACTGATAAACGAAATGAATGCAGAACAATTCGAATACACGAAAACCGGCCAGACCCTGTTCTCAAACCCAAGCGGGACCCACGACGACCGACTCTGGGCCCTGGCCCTAGCAGTCTACGCAGCCCGCTTCGAAATACCCACCTACCATCCTGCGGCAGCCGTCAGCGGGAAACCCAGCCCCGGAAGCTACATGCCGAACCTTCCGCGAAAGCTCTGGAAGATGTAAACCGCTGAAGGAGACCAAGAGGTCAAGACACGAATAAATCCTCGTCCAAAAGATCCGATTTTGCCGGATGATTTTTTGGAACAGCCACGCTAGCGAAAGGTCGCTGCGGGCGAAATCCTAGGTTTTCAAGTATCGAATTTTCACTCGTCGTCAAGTCGTGGGGGTGGGCTCGCGCTAACATCACGCCCGGTTCCCTTGATGATTCGAGCGTACCACTCCCCTTGTTTCTTTTCCACAATTGCCTCAGACTGATACGAATCATCATACACGATGATACGCAGTCCTTCCCGGAGAACTACATTTTGCCGTCGAATGTCCCGGATCGACCCCTTGTAATCAAGCGGGACGAGGCCACCGCCCAGATCAGTGAAATCAGCCCAGATCCGTATCATGAACCTTCCCACACGGGATTGCGCATAATTTCGAACACTGCACTTAGCTCTTGAGTTCCTCCGGGGCCAGTGATAACTGTAGCGTGATATGGAATATCGTCGGTTGGCGTGGGAATTACGTCACCCCCAATCGCTCTGATGCGTCCGACCGTAGTGACTCCGATTCTCTGATTTGGTAATCCTCCAGACAGTTGCTCGACAGTCGCCCTAGGGTAAGATCCACTGACATGTCCGCCATAATCCCAAAGGGCGTACCGGTGGTTGTCATAGGCTCGACTCGTTTGGACAACAATATCCACTGAGTGGGAGAGCACGTTAGAATAAACTACCTCGTCAGCATCACTAAGATTCTCGTGCATACCTGTCTCGAACTGTTCTTAGGCCAAGCCATGCTACTAGCGTTCACAGAACAAGAATCTAGATTAGACCGTGCTCATAATACCGAGTTCCACAAGAAATCTATGGGTTCTGTTTCCTTATCACGGCCAAATCTTCTTGCCACTTCCGTCCAGCATCCGCAGGCGGCCTCCATGATCCCAGAATCTCTTTCTGGATTCTCATCATATCCTCTCCCGTCTCCATGAGGATTGGCGCAAAGAATCGTCGCAGCCGTTGATACTTTCCCGCGGATTGTGTGGTCTCATTTGTTACCGGGGACGCAGCTACTTGAAACAGAAAACCGTCCTTACCTAGACGATCGATAATTTCGCATGGTCTTTCTTGCTGGATTTTAACCGTCCCTCCTAGACGTTCGATATGGAGTGGACTCAGAAAGTTTGCCCAGAACGCACCCCCGACCCATTCGCGGTATATTCCCACTGGTAAGTGTAGATTCGCATTAAAGGAGGTGATCGGCACGCTATTTCGCGTAGCACGAAACATGTCGTCTTGGCCTACACTGTAAGGATGAAGCGGATGAAAGCCTTGATTTACAAACGCCCAGTGAAGATCGTCTTCGGACCACAGTTTTCTCATTACATCAAGAAGTCTCTCCTGAAACGGCGATTCTGACTCGGCCAAAAACCTCGACCGTGGATAGAAGACACTTACACTGCCAGCGTCACCGAATCTCTTCTTTACGGGAGAAGAGGTTGCGTTAGTCGGCGTACTTACTGCCGACTTCCAGTCGATGTGAACTGATGTCTCATAGGCATGCACCCAGTCTTCACCTTTTTCATAGGGAAACAGCTGCAGGTAATCTGAGTCTCCATTCGCGAGAGAGTCCACAGCGACCTTGAGTCTTCCTTCATTGAAGGAAACCGTGCTCAGCTTCCCAAGAATGGGCCCATATCTTATCCTCTTGAAGAGTAACTTGTCCTCTAAGGCTAGAATGGATCTTAGTATTTCGACTCTGCGGTTTGCGGCTTCGACGGGAAATGAAGCATAGGCCCCGACAAAGTGTGCGCCTTCGCTAGGGTTCATTGCAAGGCTTACACGTATCTGTAAAGGATAAGGTTCACGCTTGGAGCATATTCGAACCGAATATAGAAAGCCTGAGAGTACCGATCGAGTTGAGACTTAAACTCTGTGAGCGGATCGATGCCCTCATGGTAGGGCTTGATCTCTGTGAAACCTTTTGTGTCCCATTGGTCGGGGAAGTTACCTGGGCTGATGGCCCTCGAGGGGCCTGATCCTAATACTTGATGGGCGTAGTTTCCTTTCGCCAGAGGTTCGGGCTGGTTTCCGAGCAGTCCCTCCGACCGGGCCTCTTCATACCCTCCTGTAGAAACGTCGACAACTTGGACTGTTACCTTTCCAGTCGGAGAAGTTATGTCGGCAGGGTTTCCAGCGTCCAGTTGGCCCGAGCTGTCGGAGCTGGTTGTTTCGCCGCTGGTGGTTTCGCTGTCCGAGTGGGACCAGACTGTTTCTCCTTCCCCCGAGTTTTCGCTAAAGTATGAGCTTTCGGATCTCGCGCCGCACTCGTAGACGCACCTGCCTGTGTCAAAGTCCATTCCGAATC
>Ga0307477_10001256_pt1 | contig 22044 bp, 16 predicted proteins | sample atmos_gasesECM2C_FD_203316 | JGI IMG/M metagenome (GOLD analysis project Ga0307477, IMG submission 203316) | Hardwood forest soil microbial communities from Morgan-Monroe State Forest, Indiana, United States - atmos_gasesECM2C_515 | ecosystem: Environmental > Terrestrial > Soil > Temperate...
CAGGCTCAGCCGATTTCTCTGGCCCGTTGCTCACGTCGTTGCTTGCACCTGAGTTTGCGACGCGCTCGGTAATTGCCGCGGTCTTCACTTTGCTTTGCGCTGGTGAAGAAACCGGCGCCGGTGCTTCCGCCATTTCGCTCGCAGAGTTCGCTTTTCTCCCCGCAGAAGGCGTATCCGCCCTTTCCATCGGCGTCAACGAAGGCGTCACGAGTGCTGCGGAATTAGTGGCCGGTGCGCTCGGAAGCGAAACGGAGCTGATGGTGGAAGCCGGCGATGCGTTCGATCCTGACAAAGAACGCGCTGATGCCAGCGATGCCAGCGAGTCGCGGAAATACCACGCGCCGCTGGCCGCGGCCACAATAAAGCCTGCCGCAATCGCCATCCAAACTCCCTTGCCCCTTCTGCGTGGGCTGGACAATTGCGGAGTGCTCGTCCCTAAAAGGGAATTGCCAAATAGCGGAGTGGCCTGCGGGTGTTTTGATGTGCTGCCCGTGTTCTTTGCCGTTGCCGTTCCGTGTTTTGCCGCGGAAACCGATTCCGGCTGCGGCGCTTGCGGAGCCTGCCATTCTTCAATTTGCGCGGCGAAATCGTTCGCGCCCGCTTCTGCCGGCGGCGCGGGAATCGCCGCGTTGCGCGCCAGCGGCTCGAGCCAGGCCGGTATTTTCACTTCTGCGTCATCAAAGCTGGACGTGGTCGGCGCCGGCGTGATCTTCGGCGCGGTATGCTGTGGAGAACTCAAGTCCAACTTGGCCGGCTCCGTTTCAACTCTGGCAGCCTTGGGCTCTTCGCTGGCCATTTCAAAAATTTTTGCCGCGGCACTCCCCAGCTCCTGCTTGGAGGGTGGCGTGACCGAGACCGCCGGCGTCCGCTCGCTCTGTTTCTGATCGTTGGAAAGCAGGGCCGACAGTTGCTTCTCCAAGCGGTTCGCGTCGAGCTGTAGCCCGCCTGTGGGTGTCTCCGCGGGCGCCAGAAAATCGGCCTTGCTCGATGGGCGCGAATCCGCCTTGATCTCGGTCTTGAACTCCTGCACTGCGTCCGCAAGATTTGTCGTGACGTTTTCAATAGGTTTTGCGTCCACAAGCAACGCTGCTTTCGGCTCTGCGTTCGCGGCCGGAATCCCCGCAGGCAACGTAGCGGGGTCAATCTTTCGCGCAACAGGCAGAGACGCGTTGGCCTGAGCGCTATGGCGCTCGCCAGGGAAGCGCATGCCCCAGAATCCGAGGACCGGCTCCGTGAATTCCAGCTCCACGTAGCCGCTCGCGCTGCGGTAGTTTTTGGATTTCACTACCTGGCAAACCACTTCTTTCTTGGTTTTTTCGTTAGTCAGAAAAAGAAGCTGGCCCGGCCCAACCGATGACGAAAGACGAATCACCGCTCCGTTAGCAAGCACCAGCACTGTGCTGGTGGTTTCCGAAAATGGTTCGCGCTTGTCGCTGCCTTCCACAGCGCGCGCGCCGTTGACCGTCACCGGCACTTCCAGCGTTACAGGTTGCGCACTGCTGATTGCCTGGCCTGCCGATGCCGCTTCCGGGGACCGCTCCGAATTTTCCGGAGAGGTGGGAAGCGCAGAGCTGTCTTTGAGCGTCGGGGGCATGTCTTACTCGCTTGAGAGAAAAAGTTTCGGCTGCACTCTGCCGTTTCAGAGTTGCGCGCGAACCTTATTTATTGTCCAGCCGACGCGAGCGGGCCAGCCATAGTACGCTCGTACTGCATGGGAAACATACACTGTCCGTTGGTACAGGTTTTTCGGGGAAAGAAGATTTATTTGTCGAGTGGAGCTTTGAACTGCTCGTCGATCTCGACTTGATAGCCGGTAACCAGCCTGTTGGTCTCGTTGGCCATGCCGATCACCGCTTGCAATTCGTGAAACATCGCGTCGGTCATACCTTTGCTGCGAGCGGAAGCGGTGTGCGAGGCGATGCAGTAGGAGCAATTATTGGTCACGCTGACCGCGATGTAGAGCATTTCTTTCGTGAGCGGATCAAGCGCTCCCGGCGCCATGATCTGCTTGATGCTTTCCCAGGTGCGCTTCAGCGTCTCGGGGTCGTGCGCGATGCCTTTCCAGAAATTATTGATCCAGTCGATCTTGCGCGTGGCCATTATGTCGTCGTAAACCGCGCGAACTTCCGGACTCGCATCCACATATTCGATCAACTTAAACGTGGCCATGGTGTCTCCCCGCCGCTGCACTGGCGCTTCGCAAACGCTAGCAGGAAGCACGAAGTTCGGCCAGCGATTCTGTTCGTCCTAAGACCTTATAATGCGAAGAGCAGCGCAGGATTTGCGCTGCCCAGAGCTTCCGTGACCGTTCTACGAGGAAGGCTTGATCGGGATTAGACAATTCGCCGCGAAGAGCAGCCTGCTGGTTTAGCAGGAGCGAATTGAAGCGGCCAGATCGAGATTCGCTTGCCAACGGCGGTCGATCTGCACTGCGGCATAGCGGGCGCAAACAGTGAGTTCGCGTTGGCTCCACGCGGCAATCGCCGGCATGGTGCGGCCAGCCAGTGAGTCAATGGCGTCGATGATGCGGTAGTAGACGCGAACTAAAAAAAGGCCATTGCTGGTGGAGTTCAGTTCGGGCGTCAGGTCGTGAATGCTCAGCAGCGTAGGAAAGTCTTGGCCAGTGAGTTGGCCATTTTGCACGCCGACAGCGACCAGGATGCGGTCGGAGATCGGCTGGGCCGCAGTTCCGGCCACCATCGCTCGCCAGTAGTAGGCGGCGAACTGTGACAGGGCCACGATAGAGATCGCAAATAGCATAGTGGCGAACATCCCTCAGCCTCTTTCTCTTTGCACGCACAAGTCTGCCCGCGCAGCCGTCGGGTACCAATAGTCCCGCAGTACCAGCCGCCTAGAACCTTCTAAACCACTGAACATACGACACTTAATGAGGCATTTGGGCACGAAGGCTTGTACTTGCGTGTTTCTGCCTGCTCCTCTATTCTCCTGCCCAACGATTTACACTGGAGGCGCGTAATGCGCATTTCGCGAATCATCGCGATCCCTGCGGTCTTGCTGGGGTTTCTTGCTTCGGTTGTGCACGCCCCGAAGGTGAATGCAGCATCCGAGGAGCGTGAGAGCGATCGCGCCGCGATTACGAAGATTCTCGAGGCGCAGCAGAGCAATTGGAACCAGGGCAATGTGGACGCGTTTCTGGAGGGCTACTGGCATTCTCCGGATTTGACGTTTTCCGGAAGCGGCGGAATTGCGCGCGGATGGGATGGTGTGCTCGCCCGCTATAAGAAAAATTATCCCGATCGCGCGACGATGGGCCAGCTTGATTTTTCCGGGCTCGAATTTCACTTTCTCGGCAAGGATGCGGCGCTGGTGCTCGGACATTGGCATCTGGCGCGGGCGCAGGGTGATATCGGCGGAGTTTTCTCTTTGGTGTGGCAGCGCTTTCCGGAAGGCTGGCGCATTATTCACGATCACACCAGCAGGGTCGAGAAGGCCAAGTGAAGGATTCCCGATGCTAGTGGAGGCTCTGCATCTCGCTGTGGCGGGCTTGGGGATTGTCGCGGCGATGATGTTCGTGCTGTGGCTCGTTCATCTGCTCATCCGCAACGCCGCCATTGTCGATGTGGGGTGGGCCGCGGGGCTGGCAACGCTCGCGATTTTTTACGGCATCGAAGGGCCGGGATATCCGGCGCGCAAATGGGCGATCGCGGCGATGGCGGGCTTTTGGGGATTGCGCCTGGCGGTGTATTTGCTTTTTTCGCGCGTGCTTGGCAAGCCGGAGGAAGGGCGCTACATCCAACTGCGCCGAGAATGGAAGACGAATCTGCCACTGCGCTTCTTGTTTTTCTTTGAGTTTCAGGCGTTGTTGACGGTGGTGCTGTCGTTGCCGTTTTTGCTGGCCAGCCTCAACACGATCGCACCGCTGGGCAGGCTGGAGAAGATTGGGGCGGCGATCTGGCTGGTGAGTATTTGCGGCGAAGCTGTAGCGGATTTTCAGCTCAACCGGTTCCGTAAAGATCCGGCCAATAAGGGAAAAACCTGCCGCCGCGGTTTGTGGGGCTATTCGCGGCACCCAAATTACTTTTTTGAGTGGATGATATGGGTGGGCTATGCCATTTTCGCGCTGGGCTCGCCGTGGGGCTGGCTCGGGCTGATTTCACCGGCGATGATGCTGTATTTTCTGCTCGGCACCACCGGCATAGCAGCTACGGAAGCGCAAGCGTTGCGGACGCGCGGCACGGAATATCGCGCGTACCAGCGCACTACGAGCACGTTTATTCCGTGGTTTCGGAAGAAAAAACCCGCCTGAAGGCAGTTCACAGAATCTCGAGGACTTCTTCGTAGCGCTTGAACGGCGGAATCAAGTACGCGCCGGCCATTTCCGTGCGCGACCAGGCAAGCATTTCGCGCGCACACTCGAAGCCGCGGTCGCGCGCGGCGGCGCCGGCCGCTTCCAAGGATTTCAGCAAAGGCTGCGGAATTACGATTCCAGGCACCTCGTTGTTGAGGCGCAGCGCTTGTTTGTAGCTGTTGAGCGGCCAGATGCCGATGAGTATAGGAATGGGCGGCTTGCCGCCGAGTTTTTTCAGAAAAGCGTACCAGTGTTCGGGATCGAAAATCGGCTGGGTCATGGCGAAATGCGCACCGGCTTCGATCTTGGCCTGGAAGCGCGCGATTTCTCCGTCGAGATCGTCGGCGACAGGATTGACGGCGACCCCGATCGCAAAATTTGTAGCGCCGCCCAGCGTCTTGCCCGCCCAGTCGGTGCCCTGGTTTAAGCGATGCAGGACTTTCACCAGGCCCACAGAATCCACTTCGTAGACTCCGCTGGTTTCCGGGTAATCGCCGACGGAGGGAGGGTCGCCGGTAATGGCGAGGACATTGCGAACGCCGCCAACCGTCCATGCGCCGAGCAGCATAGCTTGCAGGCCGATGATGTTGTAGTCGCGGGTGGTGAGGTGCGGCACGGTTTCCACGCCCCGCGCTTCGAGAGCGCCCGCGGTGATTAGCGCGTCCATGCCGACGCGGGCCATGGCGCCGCTGTTGATGTCAATGGCATCGACTTTGCGCGAGGCCATGATTTTGTCGACCTGCTCGTAGACGCGATCGAGGGCGATGCCTTTCGGCGGATCGATTTCCACGCAAACGGTGAACTCATTTTTCTGCAGCTTTTTCCAGACTTTGCTCTCCGGCTCGCGCTGCAAAGCGGAGGCGGGTTTCGCAACGGCCTCGACGCGAGCGACGGCCGCCGCTTTCACCGGGCGCAGCGACTTCACCGCTTCGGCCATGGCGCGGACATGCGCGGGCGTGGTGCCGCAACAGCCGCCGAGAATGCGCACGCCGAGGGCGGCGGCTTCGCGAGCGAAGAGAGCGAAATATTCGGGCGAGGATTTTGGATAGACGATGCGGTCGCCTTCGCGCTTGGGGAAACCCGCGTTGGGCATGCCGCTGATGCGCAAACCGTCCACGCCTGCGAGTTCCTGAAGAATGGGAAGCAGCGATTGCGGCCCGAGCGTGCAATTGGCGCCGATGATCTGCACGTTTTTGTTTTTCAGCAGCGCGGCCACCGCGCCGGGACGCAGGTCGCCGAAGATCGTGCCTTCTTCGGAGTACGTAAGTTGCGCGACGATGGGAAGTCCAGAGAACGACCGAACGGCATCGATGGCCAGAAGAATCTCTTCGATGTAGGAGAAAGTTTCTAGGATATAGAGATCGACGCCGCGTTCTTCGAGAGCGAGGGCTTGCTCGCGAAAAATGGCCAGGATCTCATTCGGCTCCGGATGGCGCGCTTGCACACCAATGCCCAGCGGGCCGATCGAGCCGGCGATCAACACTTCGCGCGTGGCGGAATCGCGCGCTTCGCGGGCGATTTTCACGCCGCGGCCGTTGAGGCGCTGGACTTCATCGCCCAAACCAAGCGGTTCGAGCTTGAAGCGATTGGCGCCAAAGGTGTTGGTCTCGATAATCTGCGCACCAGCTTCGATGTAGGCCTGGTGCACGCGAAACACCGCCTCGGGTTCGGTGGAGTTCAGTTCATCGAAGCAGCGCTGCGGTCCTACCGCTTCGTGCAGCAGCGAACCCATCGCACCATCGGCGATGAGAATCGAATCTTTCAGCCGCTCGTTGAAATCCTGAATTTTCAAAGCTGGGTTGTCCTATGCATTGAGCTGCGCGGCCGCCTTCAGCGCTTGGATTCCATGAGGCTGGCGACGGTGCTCATCAAGTCGTATTTCGTGAGGATCTCGAAACGGGTGTCGCCCATTTCCACGAAGACGGCGGGATTCTCGTGGCTGAGAATGTAGGTGATGCGCTCGACCGGCGCGGTGCGCGGCACTTGCGGCAGCGGCTTGCTCATCACTTCGCGGACAACGAGCTTGCGCAGATCCTTGCCTTGCAGCGCCATGGTCAGGATTTGGTCTTCGTAAATCGTGCCGATGGGAATGTTTTCCTCGAAGACGGGAATTTGCGAAATGTCCTGGTCCTGCATGGTTTTCAGCGCGTGGAAAACGGTTTGATACGGGCGCGCGATGACCAGTTCGCGGACTTTGCCGGCCTGGTGCTTGGCGTTCACCACTTCGCCGGCGGTGATTTTCACGGCGGCTTCCACGTAGCCACGCTCGCGCATCCACTCGTCGTTGTAGACCTTGCTGAGATAGCGCATTCCGGTGTCCGGCAAGAAGGCCACGATGAAAGCTTCCTTACCGAGGTTTTTTGCGACCTGCAGCGCTGCGGAAATGCAGCCTCCACCGGACCCTCCGGTAAACAGGCCCTCCAATTTCACCAGGCGCCGCGCGACCACGAAGCACTCTTCGTCATTCACCTGGATGACGTCATCGCAGATTTTCAGGTTCATGGTGGCCGGAAAAAAATCCTCGCCAATACCCTCGACGACGTAGGTCTTGGCCTTCACGGTTTCGCCGCGTTTCACGAAATCGTAATACAGGGAGCCGTAGGGATCGACGCCGATGATTTTGACGCTGGGATTTTTTTCCTTCAGATATTTCCCGACGCCGCTAATCGTGCCGCCGGTGCCCATGCCGCAAACGAAATGCGTAATTTTGCCTTCGCTGTCTTCCCAGATTTCCGGACCGGTGGTGCGGTAATGCGCTTCCGGATTCATGGGATTTTCGTACTGATTCGGATAGTAGGAATTGGGGATTTCGCGCGCGAGTTTTTTCGCCACGGAATAGTAGCTGCGCGGATCTTCCGGTTCGACCGCGGTGGGGCAAACGATCACTTCCGCGCCCAGCGCTTTGAGCAAGTCCACTTTTTCTTTTGACTGCTTGTCGGTGATGGTGAAAACCATTTTGTAGCCGCGCACCGCCGCGACCAGCGCGAGACCCATTCCCGTGTTCCCGGAAGTGCCTTCGATAATCGTGCCGCCCGGCTTGAGCAGGCCCTTTTTCTCGGCATCATCGATCATGGTGATGCCGATGCGGTCTTTCACGGAGCCGCCGGGATTGACGTAATCGGCCTTGACGTAGATCTGTGGCTTCAACCCGTGGTTGATGCGATTGAGTCGCACCAGCGGCGTGCGGCCAACGGCTTCCAGTATGTTGTTACATTTCATGCGCTTTGGTCTGGCCAGGCGGCGCGGCAAGCGAGCGCGGCGGCTGTGCCATAATTTGTACAGTCTAGCATGCGCTCGCGCAGCGACGTAGCCGAGCGCGGCGAAGGAGATATGCGTGCCGCGTCAGAATATTTCGAGTGGGGCGCCGTGGGAGCCGATTGTGGGGTATTCGCGGGCGGTGCGTGTGGGCAACGTAATCAGCGTATCGGGCACGACGGCTACCGGGCCGGACGGAAAAATTGTTGGCGTCGGTGACGTCTACGCGCAGACGGTGCAAACGATTCGGAATATTGAGGCGGCCCTGGCCAAGGCGGGCGCGACGCTGAACGACGTGGTGCGGACGCGGATCTTCGTGACGAACATCGCGGAGTGGGAGAAGGTTGGACGGGCGCACGGCGAATTTTTCGGCGCGATACGGCCGGCGACGAGCATGGTACAGGTAAGCAGCCTGATCTCACCAGAGATGCTGGTAGAGGTAGAGGCGGACGCGATTGTTGGGGAGTGATGCGAGTCCTGAGTGTCAGGGATGCTCCCGGTCTAGTTTGTCAGGGATGTGCCCGGTCCGTACCTGTACCTCCACACCCCCCTCCCCCCTGTTTTTCATAAGTGTTGATTCTAAAACAGCTTAAAGTCGTTTAGATGCAACACTTATAGAAGTGTTGATTCTAAAAGGACTTACGAGTGCACCAAAATTGTGCAGATTTGGCTGCCCGGCGGCCCGCAGAAAGGCCCGAAATGCGGTCTGCCCGGGTCACGGGCGGTCAAGAAACGATTCGGCGCGCCAGCAAGATGCTGGCGCTACGCCGGCACCGTTGGATCAAATTGAAGAAGGGGCTCGCAAAAAAAGAACCCAGCCAAGGAAGCGGACTAAAAGAAAGAGCGCCAAGGTGACTTGGCGCTCTTTTACCTGAGGAGAGCTTATCAGGGAACCGAATCGGCGTCAAGAATAAAGTAGCGAGTCAGCGTCCGATTTGCCCGACTAGTCCGGAGTTAGCCGCGTGGTCAGGTAAGGGGCGTAAGCGCGGTCAATCTTGCTGTTTGTGCCACCACTCCTGAAGCGATTTGCAGCGCCCTTCATCATCGAGAGAAATCAGGAAGATTCCATCAAGCTTAGTTTTTAGCCCTGGCGGGACTCGAACAAACGACGCCGACCATCTGGCAATGTTACGCCCAGGATTCACGACCAAGATTTCGTATCCAAATCGAATGTTCTCTTCGGTTCGGGCCACCTCAGACCAATACTCGAAAATGGCCTTTCGTCCACGCATGGGTTCGAGAAAAGGTGTGACTTGGTACGTGCCGTCTTCGGTGAAGAGCGCCGTGGCGCCTTCTGGATCCCGGTTCTCCCACGCCTGGCCGTAAGCATCTAGCCAGGCTTTAAATGCGACCAGATCGGTGCTCATGCCTAGTCTCCGAGCAGGAGTGAGTCTACCCTAACGATTCGTCTATGTTGCCAGCCGCAGATGTCTGGTCGCCGATTTATCAGGAGGTAGGCTCCTGAAATTCCAGTCCTGCGTGGAATCAATGATTTAGATTGATACACTTCGTTCATGCTTTTCAACCAACCGGACCAAGTTTTGTCCTAGCGGCGGCAAGTAGTCCTCCCAACTGCGCCCTTCGCCAGGGACCGGAATCTCTGGATACCGCTCGCGAACGGCCTGTTTGAGTAAAGCACCCATGCGTGCCATCACTTTTAAGTTTTTTACCACTGTGCGGCCAATGTCCTCCGAAACGGCCACGCGATCCTGGTGCAGGCACCTCAGGATGTTGAGCAGCTTGGGTTCCAGTTCGGGATCTCTAACATCCACGATTAAATGTGAGTGTCCGCGTTCACGCATTAAGTTACGGATGCGTTCGTCCATAGACACGCCCGCCGAGGGCACCAGTCCCGGCATTGAGGTCACCACGGCATGATAGCGAGACGCGATTACGGAGTTACAACAACGCAGGATACTTACAAGCTCAAACATATTGTAATTCTCAGATGTGAAGACCGGCGCCCCACCCAACTGCTCGGAGATCAAGTTGCAGGCATGTCCATCCAATCGCTCCATGCCAATCAACACGGGAAACACGCCGCGCTCTTCTCGAAACTTCCCGACGGCGCCGGAAATTGAGTCAAGATAATGCTTGTAAGCTGCTTTGGCTTTCGCTCCAGAAGCATGGAAGTAGAAGGAACGATAATGGCTGCCGCGGAATGCGCCCGTAAGAACTAGCGCCGCTCCCTTCAACACAGAAGCACTCACTGGCCAAGAGAATGGTCGATTAGGACAGACGCCCAGCAGCGGTTGAACCCCGTCCCATCCCGCATCACGAAGCACTTTTCGCGCGAATTCCGGACCGAGTGGTTCAAACGTCCAAGCAGTGTCGGTGCCGAGCTGGCTTTGGACGCCCAGCTTCTGCAAAACATCACGCGATTCCTCATTGCGAGGAATCATGAGAGATTGTGCGCAATACCGGCCGTACATCTTGGCTACGAACCAATCCATGCGGCCAGCTTCGAATCCATAAGCTATCGACAGTTTCTTGCGCGCGGAGGCAATGCCCAGCGCTCCGGTCATCAGCGTGACGATGGCATTGGAAAAGGTGCGTTGGAACATGCCACCCAAACAAGCGACAACCCCGTCGTAACGGGGAATCTCGCGCCACAGAAACGGAGGAAAAACGAACGGTAACTCCACCTGCGTGGCGCCTTCAAAATAACCACGAGTGCGCTCGAAATCGAACGTCAACACGCTGATGTCGATATTCCCCTCCCCGAGGACTTTCCGGAATTGGCGAACCATCTCCTCGACACGGACATCCTCGCCAGTATTGCGCGCTCCGTTGTAGGCTGTGAACAGAAGCTTGAGCTTTGCACCAGGCTTCCGCGAGGGGCCCGCGTCCAGTGCTTCTCTAACCTTTGACAGTTCGATCAGGCCGCTTACCCACCCCGCAAGAACCAGGTCGGTCATCGGATTGTGCCTCCTCGAACAGAGAACTCAGTCTGATTGGCCGTGATTATAGGCAAACGGAAGAGTCCACGGGTAGCATCTCCGATTAAGTCCTGATAAACGCGCAAACCGGAAGCTGGCCGGCTACCAGAACAACGTGGCTACCATTTGGCACGGATCCGGTACTTGAGGACGGAGGTGCCATCCTTGGCGATCGGCACCTTGAACTGGGCGGCCCAGGCGGCGGTCTTGGTGAACTTGTAGGTGGAGGAGAGCATTTCCCAGTCGCCGCCGATAGGCTCGTTGACCTCGACGGTGATGGGCGAGTCCTTGTGGTTGCGCAGGGTGATCTCGAATTCCATTTCCCAGACGCCAGTGGCTATGCTCTTGTAGTCGGTCTGCTTGCGCTCGGCGACGATGTCAAAGGCGTTGCCGATGTGCACGGTGACGGTTTCGTCTTTGGGGGTGTGATCGATGCGGTCTTCGCCGATGAAGAGGATGCCGCCTTTTGAATCCTTCTGATAGACGCGCAGGTTGCCGGCGGGCAGGGGCATGCCTAGCCCCGACTTTTCCTCATTTTTGAATTTGTAGAAGACCATGACCGGATCTTTTTGCGGCGAGCCGGGATTGTATCGGTTGTGGTAGTAGAAGTTCTGCCCGTTGACGACGAATACTTTTTCGACGGGGACGCCGGTGCCTTGCAAGAGGCTGATCTGCTTGGTTTCTTTGTCTTCGACGGAGGTGCGCCGGCCGAGTGAGTAAAGATGGTATTCGGAGAAGCTTTCTTGCTGAAATTGCGGCGCGGCTGCTTTGTTCATGGCTCTATCCTCACGCGCCAACGCGCCGAGAGTGCTGGCCTGAGGAAGGCGGTTTAGCTCGCCGGCAACTAGTTGCAGACGAGCATTGTGAAACGCAGTGCCGCTGTTGTTGGCGAGGGTGACCCAGCCGTCGAGGTCGGCGGCTTTGTCGTCGCGCGCGACGGTCAGAACATAGTCGGAGTTCCAGGAAAGATTGGTAGCGAGGTAGGAGGCTTCGATCTGGTGCTTACGCGCGCCGGAATTGTCCAGCGACATGAGCAGCGTGGGGCGATCGAAGAGGTTCGCGGGGACTTCGGGAAAGCGATAGCTCTCCGCAAACATGCCGGTAACGATGTCGTTGCCGATTTTCCAGACCGGGCCGTTATTGTCGGAGAGCAGGGTGGCCTTGATTTCCTCGCGTTTGGTGGTGCCGTTGTCCTGATAGGCGCGAACGAGGGTGACTTCCTTGCCGACGTATTTGTGCAGGAGTTTGGCGGGTTCGAGGAGATCGTATTCGTAATTCTGCTCGATCACACTCAGTTTGTCCGGCTCAGTAAGCGAACGGAAGTGCACGGTGGCGGGATTGACGGTGGCGGCGATATCCATGAATTTGAGGCGGAAAGAGCCGGTGGGCAAGGTTAGCTGGCGAACATCGCGCACAAGGGCGATGTTGGAGTTGTAGACCGTGACGGCGAGGTCGGTCTGGTCGCCCAGATTAGAAGCCTGGTCGGGAGACGACGAGCGAGCTTCCTTGTCTTGCGTGCCGGGGTGGTGGCTGTGCGTCGCGGAGAAGAGCACGCCTGCGCTGAGCAACGCGCCGAGCGTGGCCGCGGCAAACCATGGCAGGCGCGCGCGGAATTTCTTGCTGGGAGTCTTCATGTTATTGACCTCTCCTCAAATTTGCTTCCACGGTTAGAACGAGGCCGGGGGAATTTCTTGCATGCGGCGGATTTCACTCGGGAGCCAATTTGTTCCAGGTGGCGCCGCCATCGGTTGTTTGATACGAGCCGTTCGTTAGAGATACGGTGGCCCGGCGGGCGTCCACGGCGACGACTGCGCGGATGTCATCCTGCACCGGCGCGCGCAATTTTTGCCAGTGTGCGCCGGCGTCGGTGGTGCGCAGGATCGTTCCGCTGCTGCCGACGATCCAGCAAACCTTGTCGGTGGGCGCGGAGCCACCAAGCAGATCCGTTGTTACGCCGCTGGGTTGCAAGGTCCACGTTTTTCCGGCGTCGGGGGAAAATTCGATAACGCCGGCTTGTCCGACTCGCCAGGACACAGTCGCGCCGGGGGCCGCGACGGTGACTTCGCTGATGCTGTTAGCGAGGCGCATTTTCGCTTTTTCGCTGAATTTGGACATGCCCGCGATGTCTTGCTGCTGAGCGACGCCACCGGACACCCCAGCCGGTTCCGAAGAGGCTTGCGCGCGCGCGGAGGGAGCTACTGTCGCGGCGCCCGATATCGCGCTACGTGCAGGCGCTGGTGTGGATGCGGGCTGCTGACGAGAACCGGGCAAGAGCGCATCTCGTCTCGCGTTAGCCGCTTTATTTTCTGCCTCGATCTTGGCAGCGTCGGCCTTGGCGGTCTCAATTCTCTCCAGCGCCTCGGAGCGCGATTGCAAGGTCTCCTCTGGCACGGGCGACACTTCACGATTCAGGGAGTTGTCGGTAATTTGCGCGGAATCATCGGCGACCCAGGATTTTTTCCCGGCATCTGAGGAATCTTTTTGCTTCAAAAGTGACTGAGGGGGCGGGTTTGGAGCGCCCGCAGTTTGGGATGGCGGCGGAGCATTCAACTTGCCGAGCGTACCACGCGAAGCCCTCTCTTCTTTCGGTGTCGCATCGAGGGATGGCGGAAGCGTCGATAGTGGCGAAGGAGCGGGCAGATTTTTTGCCGTCTCGGCTTGCTTTATATCGACTCTTGTCGCTTGCACTGGGATTCGTACTGCATTGTTTTCATGAACGGCGACCCAAACCAATAGCGCAGCGGCCAGAGCGCCGGCTGGAGCGACCCAGCGCCAGAGCATGGGCTTGCGAGCAGGGATGACGCGGACGTTGGATTCTGCAGCGGGGATTTCTTGCCGCGCAATGTTCGCGGCAGCAACGGGAATTTTGTCCGTGGCGTCCAGATGCGCGAGTATCTGCCTGCAGCGCTCGCAATCCGTGACATGCGCCTTCAAGGACGCCATTTGCTCCGGGGCGAGCGAGCGCTCGTGATACGCGGCGAGCGTTTCCGCGTCGGAGCATGCACTGTTCGGGTCGCCCGCGGAGCTGCCCGCGCGCAAATGACTGGCGAGCGCATTTTCAAAGCTTCGTTCGCGGTCGTCAGTCGGCATTCGCCCCTCCTTCCTTAGAACGCGATGCTTCGCTTTTCTTGCGCAGGGCGCTCATGGCTTCTTGCTCTCCGTTTTCCGCGCGGCCGCTTGGCTCTCGGGGAGCAGCTTATCCAGATCGATGGGCGAGTCTTCAGCGGCATATTCGAAACACAGCGCGATTTGCGCGTCACTGAGGCCGGCCTTGGGTCTAGCGCCATCGACACCGCTGCCTTTGCGCAGGGCTTGCTCCACTTGTTGACGCAGTTCGCGGCGGGTGCGCTCGAGATTGCGGGAAACGCTGGATTCATGTTCGCTCAGCTTGCGACCGATCTCCGCAAGGGTTTGTTCCGCGGCGTAGTACAAACGCAGGCGCTCTTTGTCGCGCGGGTCGAGAAGACCGAGAGCGACTTCCAGGTTGCAGTGGAAGAGGGTTACGAGTTCGGTTCGATGTGGATCCCGATGAGGCTCCGCGCCGACGCTGCTTTTGTGGCGCGGCGCGGCAAGCTGTGAGGAGGGCAGCGCGGCGTGGCCGTCCGCGCCATCGAGATCGGTGAAGCGGCGGTTCGCGCGGATGGCGTCGACATGGCGCTGAGCGAGGACCGCGCGCAGCCAAGTCTTGAGCGAGCTTCGCCCGTGAAAATAACGGAACAAGGATCGGCGGTTGGTGCCTTCGCCCAAACCGTATAGCTCCGCGAAGAGGGAATCGGCCAGTTCACACGCTGCCGGCGAGTCCTGCGGGCAGCGCAGAATGGCGGACGCGGCGGAACGCATGTACCCGCGAAAGCCCGCGACGAAGTAATCCCAGGCATCGGAGCAGCCTTCGGCACAAGCGGATGCGAGCGCCAAGTCCTGGAAGTGCAGCGTGGAAAGGTACTCCTCAATCTCGCCGGTGCCGGGCGATTCTTCGCCGAAGCGCTTGCTGGCGCTGTGTTCGAGGGCGGCGGCAAACAAGCCGCGAGGCAGTCCCCAAGTGGCGGCGCCGGAAGCTGCAAATAGCCGGTCCACCAATGGCTGCAGGCGGGTGAGCCGGCCGATGCGTCCGGGGCTCCCGGCGTCCATCCCATTTTCTGGAGTGCGTTTCATATGGCGCGCGCAGCCTCTTCCGATCCCCGTTACATCTTACAAAGATAACCCCGGTTGGCGGGAACCGTCGCGGCAAAACGTGCGCCGCCTGGAGGCATTTGTGATTTTAAGACTGGTTGCATCCCAACCCACAACTTTGCGGCGCCTCGCCGGATGTTTGACCGTAACACATCAGTAGCTGTCCGCGAGGCCAGCGTTGGCGACTTCGCGACGATAGTACGACGGTCCTATTCGGGCGGCTCAAAGCCTATTAGTACTCTCTCTCCGCTAGCGCATTTCTATTCCTGGCTGGCGAACTCGAGAAGGCTAGGTCTGCTTAGAAGACCAGTACTCACCGGGGGAATCAACTCAACTCGAAGGCAAAACGCGAATGGCTTTGATGATTGCAGACCCACCAGCCAGCGGTACGCGCCTCGGCGTAGGTTTCGACGCGAACCGGCCTCGCACGCGAAATGAGGCGTGGAGGGCCGCCATTGGAACCAAGCCCGTGCCAGCCCGGTTGGCGTTGCTGCCGGAAGGTAGAAAGCGCTGGGACCGCATCGGCGCAAGCGCGATCCTGCAAGTCCTGGCCCTCACTTTTTTCGTGGCTATGCCCATCTTTTTTCCGGAGCGGATGAGCGCCCTGAAATACCAAGTTGTTCCGCTACAGTGGATTGTGACCGAAGTGCCGGTTGCGCCGCCGCCCCCACGGCCGCCGAAAGTAACCAGGGTAAAAGCTCCAGAGCCCAAACCGGTTGAGGAGCCGAAGCTCAATCCGAAACAGCAACACATTTTCGTGCAGCAGAAGGCGTTTCAGCCGCAGGTAAGGCAGCTGAATGTGAAGGCGCCGGAGTTGACGAAGGAAACCGTGTTTGAGGCGAAGCTCAACACACCGATCAATGGACCGAAGCGGCCGAAAGACGAAGTGAAGGTCAACAACCTGGGCAGCGGAAGCGCGGCACCGCCGACCGTGAATCTGCCGGTGAACAAAGTCCAAACCGGAGGCTTTGGGGACCCTAACGGGCTTTCGGGCAAAGGCAATCCCAACAAGACGACGAATATTAATCGGCTGGGCTCGCCGGCATTGCCGGGCGGCCTCGGGTATGGAAACGGAACAGGCGGCGACAAGGGAGTGCGCGGCACGGTGGCAAGCACCGGATTCGGAAATGGCGTAGCAACTCCCCCGCCGAGCGGCAAACATGGAACAGTGCAGAGCGGCGGCTTCGCTGACGCCACCGTGGCGGACAACACGCCAAAGAAAAGAGCCGCGTCGGGAGATGCATCGACAACGATGGTTGACATTCTGGACAAGCCCCACCCGCAGTACAGCGCGGAGGGGCGTACTCTGAGACTTGAGGGTGATGTGGTGCTCGACTTGGTTTTCCAGGCGGACGGCACGGTCCAGGTGAACCGAGTCATCAGCGGGCTTGGCCACGGCCTCGATGAGGCAGCGGTGCAAGCAGCGAAACAAATAAAGTTCAAACCTGCGAAGCGAGAAGGCCAGCCAGTGGATTTCCCTGCGCGCGTGCGCATTGAGTTCCGGCTGGCTTACTAAGGGCAAGGGCGTACTGAGTCTTACTGAGGGGAGAGCAGAGAAATGCGCAAGCTAGCAACAACTATCCTGGTGCTCGTATTGAGCGGAATGGGGAGCATGGCCGCCGCAGCGGCAGCCCGCCCGGCGGACCAGCCAAAGACCATGGAAGAGGTCGTCGACCGCGTCATCGTCAACGAGAATCACCTCAACCAGGAAATCCGCAAATATACGCCGCTGGTGGAAACCTACATTCAGAACCAGAAACCGGACAACAATCTTGGATTTGTGCCCGCCGGCGACAAGTACTTTCTGGGCCGCGCGGATTTCTCCAAGGGCGTGAACCTGGTTTCGCTGACGGACGCGGACACCAAGGGCAAAAAGATTTTCTCCGGCATCGGAAATTTCTTTTCCTTCGCGATGCAATACCTGCCGGACGGCTTTTTGCAGATGATTTTCATCGACACCAACGGCTTCGACAAGCAGCACTATAAGTTTGACTACGTGCGCCGCGAGTTTCTGGGCGAAGTGCGCTGCCTGGTGTTCGATGTCACTCCGCAAGAAAAGACAGGCAAAGGCCGGTTTCTGGGCCGCATTTGGGTGGAGGACCAGGGCTTTAACGTTGTGCGCTTCAACGGAGCGTACGGCGGCACCGGACACGCCAGTTGGTACTTCCATTTCGATAGCTGGCGCACGAACGCGCAGGCGGGCCTGTGGGTGCCCTCGTTCGTCTATAGCGAAGAGAAAGATTTGCACTACGCGCTGACCAAGAAGCTGGACTTCAAGGCGCAGACGCGTCTGTGGGGATATAACCTGGGCCACGCCGCGCAGGAACAAGAGCTTAGCAAGATCCTGGTGGAGAGTGCGGTGCAGGACGACACCAAGACCGCGAACGATCTGAACCCGGTGCAGGCGCAGCGTACGTGGGACCGCCAGGCGGAAGAAAACGTAGCCGACCGGCTGCAGCGCATCGGCTTGATGGCGCCGAAGGGCGAGGTCGACAAGATCCTGGAGACCGTGGTCAACAATCTTGAGGTCACCAATAACCTGGATATCGAGCCGGAAGTGAAATGCCGCGTGCTGATGACTACTACGCTGGAATCTTTCACGCTCGGCCACACGATCGTGCTCAGCCGCGGGCTTATCGACGTGTTGCCGGATGAGGCCAGCCTGGCCACGGTAATCGCGCACGAACTCGGCCACGTGGTTCTCGGCCATCGCATGGACACGACCTATGCGTTCTTCGACCAACTGCTGGTCGATGACAAAGACACTTTCCGGCACTTTGGTTTTGCGCGGACACAGGCCGAGGAGCTGGCCGCCAGCGCCAAAGGAGTGGAACTGTTGACCAATTCCCCTTACAAGAACCAGCTGGCCAATGCCGCGCTTTTCCTCAGCGCTTTGCAGGTACGCCAAAAACAAATTCCCAACCTCATCAGCGCGCATTTGGGAGATCGCGTGGCCACGATCGCGGATCTGAAGGGCAAGGTTGCCACGGACGCCGATCAGAAGAACAATCCGCAGATGATTGCGGCGCTGCCCATCGGCGGGCGCGTGAAGCTCGATGTGTGGTTGGACCGCCTGGATCTGATCAAGAGCAAGCCGGTGGGAACGGTGGCGGAACGCGAGAAAATGCCGTTTGAGGTCACCCCGTTCATGCCGTACCTAACGCGTTTCGGCGTCGATACCACCAAGCAGGCCAGCGCAAGCTCCGCGGAAAGCAAACCGCCGGAAACTGCCGCGATTCCGCCGAGCGACGCGAAGCCGGCCGATCCTGCGAAGCCAGCCGATCCCGCGAAGCCGGGTGATCCCGAGAAACCCTGAGATAAATCAATTCGAAGTTTTTGGCCCGGTGAGCGCAAGTTCACCGGGCTTTCTTTTGCGCAAATCAGCGAGGGAGAGAGCGAAATTGAGTTCTACGCCGTTGGAGCGGCGTTGCTTCTCCTCCGGCGTGTACATAAACTGTTGGCGTGCGAACGAGGAGGAAGATCATGGGACTCGCGGGACGGCGTCTTGCCAAGATTGCGGCCGCGGCTGCTCTTTTTGCCGGCGGCGTGGCGGTTGGGAACTGGCACGCGCGGAGTGTGGCGGCTCAAAACAGGTTTGGCCAACCAAAAACCGTGGTCCATTTTGTGGTTTACAAATGGAAGAACACCACTTCGCAAAATGACAAAGACCAGGCGCTGGCCGGCATCAAGACGATGGCGGCGAAAATTCCCGGCGTCAAGAATATCTGGCTGAAGACACAGCGCAACCAGATCCGTGACTTCGACGGTGTCTACGCCATCGAGTTCACCAGCGCGGAGGCCGCTGCCGATTACGCGGAGAGTCCGTTACACGAAACGTGGCGCAAACGGTGGGAAGAGTTGCGCGAAAACAGCTTGTCGTTTCAAGTTTCCAACCCGTAAAGGGGAAGCGAGAATCACCTATAGCTGTCGCGCACGATGCCGTAACGCCGCCGCAGCATGGCGTCAATCGCCCTGTCGGTGAGCAGCCGCTTGCTCCACTTTACGAAGGGCGCCAGGGACGTGACGCCGTAGCGCGGCTTCGGCCGCGGCGCTTCTATAGCGTGGAGCATCACGCGCGCGCAATCTTCAGGCGTGTACTTGGATTTAGTGCGCATATCGTTGACGCTGGTGAAGAATTTCGCGTAGAGCGGAGCGTACGGTCCGCCTTGTTCCAGGTAGGGCTTTGAGAGCTCCGCGGCCGTCTTTTGTATGCCGGTGATGATGTAGCCCGGCTCGATCAGCACGACATCGATGCCAAACGGATAGAGCTCCATGCGCAACGCATTGCTCAGGCCTTCCAGCGCATGCTTGCTGCTGCTGTACGCGCCTTGCGTGGGAGGAGTCACCAGGCCAGAGAGAGAACTCATCATCAGGATGCGGCCGCTGTGGCGCTCGCGCATGTGGGGCAGGACCGCACGCGTGACGCGCAGCACGCCAAAGACGTTGGTCTCGAACTGCGCGCGCCAGTCTTCCATGCTGAGATCTTCCACCGCGGCGGTGTAATTCACGCCGGCGTTGTTGACCAACACATCGATGGCGTTCGTTTTGCCAAGCACGGTCTGGACGGCCGATTGCACCGAACTGTCGCTGCAAACATCGAGCGCGATGCTCTCCAGCGCTAAGTTCTTCTTGCGCGCGATGCTGTCGAGCTGCGCGAGCTTCTCCGCCGAGCGGCCCGCGGCAAACACGCGGTAGCTGTGCTCCGCGAGCAGCAGGGCCAGCGCTTTCCCCAAACCGTCGGTGGCTCCGGTGATTAGAACGGACTTTGGCTGGGTGTCGCCGTTTTTCATGTTAGCTCCTTGCCGCGCGGCATTATCCTACCCCGGCTTTACGAGGCGGTCACGAGGGTGAGGAACCGGCGGTCGCAACGGAAGCACTTTCGTCACAAATCGCCGCGGCCGAATGCTGAATCTCTCGCGCGCCCTGTTAGAATCGTTGCATCTCTCGGTTCCACTAACAGCTTGGGTGCACCGGTATGTCTCCCGACGGAAACCTAGCCATGTCCGATCGTAAACCGAATTGGCGGCGTGGTTTCTGGAGCCTGATCGCCACGCAGTTCCAGGGCGCCTTCAACGAAAATGCCCTGAAATTCCTGACAATTTACCTGGTTCTGGCGCTGGAGAAGGACAAAGCGCAGCGCGACCAGCTCGAATTCCTGGTTGGGGTGCTCTTCGCCGCGCCATTCATTCTATTTTCGCTGAGCGGCGGCTACCTGGCAGACCGCTTCAGCAAACGCAGCGTCACCATTTGGACGAAATTGTTCGAGATTGCGGTTATGTTTCTGGCGGTACTGGCGCTTGCAGGCCCGAATTTTCCGCTGGCGCTGGCCGCGATTTTTTTGGTGTGCACGCAGGGTGCGCTTTTCGGGCCCTCCAAATACGGCCTGCTCCCTGAGCTCTTGCCCGCGGAAAGACTCTCCTGGGGCAATGGCGTGCTCGAACTGGGAACGTTCCTCGGAATAATCGCGGGAAGCGTCTGCGGCGCGCTCCTGGCCGACGCGTTCAAAGGACACCAAATTTATTCAGGAGCGCTGCTTTTTGCCTTCACGGTCGCGGGCCTATTGTGCAGCCTGGGCATCAGCCGCGTTCCGGCCGCCGACCCCGCAAAAAAGTTCAACGCGGTCTCGCTGATCGACGTGTGGTCGCCGATGAAGCTGATTCGCAGCGACCGCGTCCTGTGGCTTGCGGTGCTGGGCAACACGTACTTTTTCTTTGTGGCGGCGCTGCTGCAGTTCAACATTTTTCTGTATGGCCAGGATGTTCTGCATCTGGACTCGACGCACGGCGGATTTCTTCAGGCCGCGGTAGCGATTGGAATCGGCGTTGGCAGCCTCGCCGCGGGATTTCTATCCGGCGGAAAGATCGAATACGGGCTGATTCCACTCGGTGCATTGGGCATGACCCTGCTGGGGCTCAGCCTGGCGATTCCGGGACTGACGTTTGCAGCGGTGCTGCTGTTGCTCGCGGGGCTGGGATTCGCCGGCGGATTCTTTATCGTACCGATCAGCGCGTTGATTCAGCACATTCCGGAGGAGGAGCACAGGGGCGGCGTTCTCGGCGCAGCAAACTGGCTTTCCTTCGTCGGCGTGGGCGTGGCCTCCGGAGCATATTACGCCGTGTCGCACTGGCTGCGCCTGAGCCCCGGAGCCATCTTTCTTTGGGAGTCGATTGCGACGCTGGCGGCCACCGGCTACGTGTTGTACTTGCTGCCGGATTCGCTCATTCGGCTGCTGCTGTGGACGGCGACGCACACGCTCTATCGGCTTGACATCGTGGGGCGCGAGCGAGTCCCGGCGAAGGGCGGGGCGCTGCTGGTGCCGAACCATGTGTCGATGGCCGACGCGGCGTTTCTCATTGCCTCGCTCGACCGGCCCGTGCGCTTCCTGATGTTCAAAGGCTCCTACGAGCATGCGCTGATCAAGCCATTCGCAAAAATGCTGCGCGTGATTCCCATCGCTTCGGATCAAGGCCCGCGCGAGATGATTCACTCGCTACGCCAGGCCACGCAAGCGTTGCAGGACGGCGAACTTGTGTGCATTTTCCCCGAAGGGCAGATGACGCGTATCGGCCAGATGCTGCCGTTCCGGCGCGGCATGGAGCGCGTCATCAAGGGCGTTGACGTGCCGATTATTCCGGTGCACCTGGACGGAGTATGGGGATCGATCTTCAGTTTTGCCGGAGGGAAGTTTCTGTGGAAGTTTCCGCGGCGCCTGCCGTATCCGGTACGCGTCACGTTCGGCGAGCCGTTGCCGCCGACGGCAACCTCCACACAAGCGCGCCAAGCGGTGCAAAACCTGGGCGCGGAGGCTTTCGCGCGGCGCAAGCGGCGCATGCGCACGCTGCCGCACTCGTTTGTACACACGGCGCGCCGGCATCCGTTTCGTTTTGCGATGGCGGACGGGCAAACGCCGCGCCTGAATTTCTTCGCGGTACTGGCGCGCACGCTGTTCCTGGCGCGGCGTTTGCGAACGCATTGGAAGGACCAGGAGATGGTGGGCATTCTGCTGCCGCCGTCGATTCCGGGAGCGCTGGTGAATCTGGCGGCGATGTTGATGGGTAAGGTGCCGGTGAATTTGAACTACACGGTGTCCAATGAAACGCTGGCCACGTGCGCGAAGGAATGCAAACTGAAGACGATTGTCTCCGCGCGTGTGTTTCTGGAGCGCGTGCACGTGCACATTCAGCCGCGGGTGGAGGCGATTTTCGTCGAGGATGTCGCGCGGGAGCCAAAGCTGACGGAAAGAGTGGCGTCCGCCTTGGCGGCGCTCTTGCTGCCGGTGCGCGCGCTCACGCGGTTTGCGGGAGGCGAACGAACTCCCGGTCTCGATGACCTTGCGACGATTATTTTCTCGAGCGGGTCGACGGGCGAGCC
>Ga0307477_10001257_pt1 | contig 22033 bp, 22 predicted proteins | sample atmos_gasesECM2C_FD_203316 | JGI IMG/M metagenome (GOLD analysis project Ga0307477, IMG submission 203316) | Hardwood forest soil microbial communities from Morgan-Monroe State Forest, Indiana, United States - atmos_gasesECM2C_515 | ecosystem: Environmental > Terrestrial > Soil > Temperate...
TGTGCAAGTCCTCGAAGGGGAAAGTCCGGGAGGTGACCGGCGGCTAGTGAAGATAGCCGAAGCGAAGAAGCTGACGGGTCTGCTCAACTTGGAGGTGATGGCCTTATCCAAAGGATCTGTACGGGACGTGAATTTGAAAGACGGTTCGGTAGTGAAGAAGGGCGAGGTCGTGATAGGAGATGACACAGGAGAGATCACGCTAGTCGGGTGGAGGGGCGCGTCTGAGGCAATCGGGGAGATAAAGGCCGGGGAACGTCTTAGGATGAGAGGTGTGAATGTCCAGATGTCAAAGATGGGAGTGGAGACGCTCGAGTTAGGCGGCGCGTCGAGGATCGAGAAAGCCGCAGAAACCTGAAGGTTAGGATTTCGACCTACGGAGCACTTCATACTCGTAGACGAAAATGACGAGCAAGACCACTACAAAAAGAGTAATCATTATCCCGCTGATGAAGCTGAAGTAGCTGGTCACGTCAAGTACCGGTAGATGCATTCCTAAGCGAGTGGCGAGTGCTCATCTAAAAAAGCGTTCCGAAGTCGGCATCCCCCTGTGGATTGTGAAGCCTCGGCCGGGATTTGATCCCGGGACCCCCACCTACTTGGGTGAATTGTCACATACCAAGGTGGTGCTCTACTGCCCGCGAGCGACTCCAGGCTGAGCTACCGAGGCACGAGTCCACCACCGAGAAGTGAGATTTTTAGTGTTTGTGATTGGTCTTTACGGAGTTGCTGAGCGAACGGCCTGTCAGACATTAAGAACTTAACTCTCGAACCTTCCTGGGCTGGCGGGCCGCGGTAGCATAGCTTGGTTATTGCGCCGGCTACGCCTATGGTAGGCGAGACTCATAATCCCAAGCTTGAGAATGCGAAATCCGGAGGTCGAGGGATCAAATCCCTCCCGCGGCACCACACACCCTCTCGTTGCTTTGAGTGAGATTCATTAAGGCAAGTATTTCTTGTCGGTTCGAATCATGCGGGGGTCGCCCAGCCTGGTCAACGGCGCGAGGCTCAGGACCTCGTCCCTCAGGGGTTCGTGGGTTCGAATCCCACCCCCCGCACTAATCAGCTACTTTAGCCAGAAGGGCCTTCCCGCGCTCGGTGAGGATGTATCTTCCAGGTTCCCCGAATAAATCCGCCTTATACTCGACGACGTCCAGGGCCGTAAGCTCTCGCAGATACCAGAGGGTTCGCCATTGAGAGTTGTTTCGGAGCATCTTGTCAATCTGGGCATTGGACAATCCTGACTGGTTGCTTGCGAGCGCGGCAAGAATCCCACCAAATTCCTTTTCTCGCACGACCTTTTGGAGAACTCTTTCCTGATCCTTTGGGTCTGAAGACCACACCCATAGCCCCCTCACAACAGGCTCTCCATGAGTCCTACTAAAAAATCCTGTCATACTTGAAATGGTTTCACGAGTAAATCAATAGTTTTTCGTCTGACCAGACAAAAAGTCCGACAGAAACATCGTGCTGGTCTTCGATGGAAGTCATCACAGAATACGTAGATCAAAAGTCTGAGCTGGAGGAGAGGATTCGAACCCTAGAGGCGGAACAGTCTTCGCTGCTGAACGACATCGCAGGGTTGAAGGAGAGGTTGTCGACTCTTGAACTGGAAAGGCACGCCGCTTCGCTCTCTAACGAGGTCGAGGCGCTGCGGACCGAAAAGGCAGTTCTAGAAGAGAAAGTCTCGACCTATTCGAACGCAATCACTCCGACGGGAAGCTATCAAGTCTAACGCGACTTGGCAGTCTTCTCTTCCAGCTCTCCCTTCTCTTTTCTCAGATAGGCCACGTGTCTTTCGAGTGCCTGTACCTTGGCTTCGAGGACTCGCGTATCTGCTTCCTTCTTGGTCCGTTCGATCATCCTCTCAAAGTCTGCTTGCTGCCTTCCCATGGCTTCAATCCTCTTTTCCAAGTCTTGGTTCGTCTTCTTCAAATCACTAAGACCGGTTTGGACTTTGGTCATCTGATCCTCGGCAACTACGAGGTAGTGCTGCCTGCTTATCACCGTTGGGAATCTTGTCTCGCACTTGCCACATTGGTACATTCCAACTTTACGCTGCGTAAGGCCTCTCTCGCCTTCTTTCGGTTCCACGATGACGGTGAAGACCTTGGTCGGTGATGCTACAGCAGTTCCGCAATTGGGACAAGCCGGCAAACGATAACCTCAGGATGGAGACCAGCGATGTTAAACGTTTGCTACTCGCGGATAGATTCGAGGTCGGAAACTGCCGACCAAAGGATAACTCGGGCAAAGGAGGACATGTTAGGGTCTTGCGCCACCTCGTCTAACATGCTGATCGCATTTGCGGCCCTTACGGCGACACTGAGTTTGGAGTCTTGAAGGGCCGTAATCGAGTCCTTCACGATTTTTCTGATGTTTCTGGGCGTTATGTTAGAATCAGCTATCTGCTGTAAGCTGGCGCTTGCCTTGGTCAACTTGTCGTTGTTTTCCTGTTGTTTCTTGAGTTTACTCGTGGCTGTTTTCAAACCGGTTCTAGTCCGCGATTTGTCGGGCTTCTACGCCTGCATATTTGGTTTTCTATCCCTTGACCTAGCCGGCCCAACCGTTTATAATGCGAGGGGGGAGGTCGTCCCTTGAATTGAGCCGAGGCCTCGGGAAGACGCAGCTCACGGTGGAACTGATGCGCAGGGGAGCAGTCATGATGAAGGAGCCATGTCCGACGTGCAACGGCGTCCAACTCAGGTACAAGGGAAGGGTGTACTGTACCATTCACGATAACCTGGACGAGGCTCTCTCTGCCAAGGAGCAATCATTCGCCGATACCGCCGAGTCGCTTGGGAACGTCCTGCTGGCGAAGGTAAGAGAGATGATGATTGCTCTCGAAAGAGAGAAAGACCCTGCGAAGTCAGACCAGATCGTCTCGCTGTTGACCAAATATGTCGAACTCCTCCGCAAACTAGACTCCGGCCAAGTCAAAGAACTTAAATGAGTTAGGGGGCGAAGATCATGGCATGGTCATGCGGATAGGTCAACGCGTGCCCGAGTTCTCCCTGCCTGACCATAACAAGCAAGAAAGGAAGCTTTCGGATTTCCTGCAAAAAGGGACGGTCGTTCTGGCGTTCTTTCCCTTCGCATTCTCGGGGGTTTGCGATCGGGAGATGTGCACGTTCCGAGACGGTATGGCCAAGTTCAACTCGTCAAGTTCGCAGATAGTCGGGATTAGCGTAGACAGCATCTTCACCTTGAGCGTCTTCGCGCAGACCTACAATATCCAGTTTCCCCTGCTAAGCGACTTCAACAAGAAGGTTTCGAGAGCATACGGCGTGTTGCACGAGACGTGGGTTGCTTGGGGATACAAAGGCGTGGCGAAGCGTGCGGTCTTCGTAATAGACGCGAGAGGCATTCTGAGGTACAAATGGGTCACGGACTCGCCGTCGAACGAGCCCCCCTACGACGAGGTGACTTCGGCGCTAGGCAAACTCTGACTGTTTGTTGATAGATGCGCCGGGAGTGGGACTTTCACTCAGGGAAACCCCAAGGGATTTCCTCCTTGAGATTTGAACCCACATGACCCAGGGGGTCACGGGCTGACCAGCCAGTCGATCTCGAGTTGCGGATTCGTTTCGCTGAAACGAATTGCCCGCGCGTTAGCCAGACTCCGCCATCCCGGCGAAATTCCTTCGCAAGCATCCCGTTTTATCCCTTTGCGGGACAGCGAAAGTGCTCAGACCTTGACGTATTTTGGGCGCCAGCTTCGCGTCTGGTCGTCCAATGTCGTGTACTCGAAGTCTTGGTAGATGAGGGGGAACTTTCGCTTCACTATCCTCGCCACGTTGTCGAAGACATAGCGTATCTCTGCCTCGGCTGCCTCGGAAGTGCGCATGGTAATCACGTGCCTAATCGTGCGGTGATTTGCGGTCCAGACAATCGACGTAGCAATCCCGTCCGGAAGGAGCCTCCTCAACGCGGAAGTAACTCGCTTCTTAACTCCAAAATTCATGGCGTCCCAATCGTAGCTCCTCTCCAAATCGCGGTAGCCTTCCTCGATGTTCTCGACCATAGACTTGAACTCCTTTTTCTTGGTCGACAGTTCCGGGGGAAGCCAGAGCCGCAGCTTCGTGGGTCTGACGTATCGTAGCGACTCTTGGCTTATCGCAACACCGGGGCGGTGCCTCACTAGTTCGTGCGTGAAGACCCTGCTGACGTTCAAGAAGGCGAATGTGCAAGTAGCGTGCTCGAATATCGAGCCGTCGCCCTTTGAAAGGGTGTTCTCGATGTAGTCCTTCGAGTTCTGTCTTATCTTCGTCACGTTAGGATTGAGGCCCAATCCGAAACTCTTGTAGCAAATGCGTCCTGCGATTTCAGTCAGCAGTTCTCCATCGGAGTTCGAGGTCTTTTGGGTCTTGGTGAACCAATTCACGGCAACATCCTCACCGACATGAGCGAGCATGCTTCGCAACTCCTTATGATCTATTTTGCTCTCCGCAATCAGGTAGACTCTAGGTTCGACAAATTCCAAGGTTCTGCCGTCTCGACAAAGCGCCATCCTCCGTATTATTTAATCCTAGAATCCTGGTTTGGTCTTCCAGCGCGACAGAAGTCCGCCGAAATACGGAGAGACGCTTGAAACGGGTTAAAATACGGGGAGGAGGCGGTGTGGATTGACATGTCGGTGTTTGGCACCGCTGGCGCCCGTGGAGTGTTCAATTCCACCCAAACCCCGAGTCAGGTGTATCAATTGGTAGAGACGGCCGTGTTCGTCTTTGGGAAGGGGAGATATGGTGTCGGATGGGACGGCCGGAAAAGTTCGCTGATATTGGGACGCGTTGTTGGGTCGGCCATCGCCGCTGGGGGTAGTGAGGCCATATCATTCGGATTGGTGCCGACGCCCGTGCTCGCGTATGGGACGCGCGAGAACGGGTGCACCCTTGGTTTTTCAGTCACAGCGTCACATAACCCGCCTGAATTCTCAGGCCTAAAGATCTTCAACTCGAATGGGATGGAGTTGTCTAGGGACGAGGAAGCCAGAATCGAAAGAGGGATGATGGTGAATTCAATCAAGACGTCAACGCGTATCGGTCGAGCGAGCAGGGTCGGCGCTCTTCACCAATATGTCTCAGCCATGCTTTCAAGATTCACAAAATCCGATAGGGGCTCCCGCATCGTCATAGACTGCGCGAACGGGCCCGGAGCGCTTGCGACGCCTGAGATTTTGAAGGGTCTTGGGAATGACGTTGTCACCTTGAATTCGCACGTGTCGTGGAGGTTCTCGGCCAGGGCTCCGGAACCGACGCCGGAAACCCTTCGCGAGACATCGGCCTTTGTCGCGAACGCGAAGGCAGATTTTGGGCTGGCGCACGACGGAGATGGCGATAGGCTTGTCCTGATCAATTCTGCGGGTAGGGTTCTGCCGGACTATGTCACATCAATTCTGGTGCTTGAGGCCCTCGGGACGAGCTCAGGTACGGTGGTCCTTTCTGAGAACACCTCGTTCGCGGTCGAAGAGACCGCCGAAAGGCTCGGCATGAAGGTAATGAGGACCAAGATAGGCAAGACGTTCGCTGAAATTGAGAAGGAAGGCGCGATCCTGGCAACGGAGCCGAGCAAAATCGTCGATCCGAGATGGGGAATGTGGGAGGATGGTATCTACTGCGCGGCCCTGATTGCAGACGTTCTTAACAAGCGGCCCGATCTGCGGGCGGTTCTAGACTCCGAACTAGACTGGAAATTCAAACAACTCAATCTTCCAGTGTCGGTGGACATGGGCCGAATCGCGACTTTCTCAGACGAATATTTGGCCAAGTTCAGGATTGCTGAAAAGAGGAGTGTAGATGGGTTGCGTATCATCTTCAAGGACAAGTCTTGGGTCATGTTCAGACCTTCAGGCACCGAGCCGAAGACGCGGGTCTATTGTGAATCGAGGGACGAAATGCGTTTGGGGGAACTGATTGATGCTGCGCGAGGACTCGTCGAGCGTTCTGTTGCGAAGCCCGTCGTGATGGGCCGCTGATTCATCAGCATGTCTCCTGAGTTCGCTATAGTCGTCTCAAAGGTTCTGGCTCGAGGTTACCAGATAGAACCGGCAGCGTTCTCCATGCTTTCGGAGCTCTCAGTCGATACGAACATCGAGTCGTTCCTAGATGGGGTCATCGAAAAGAAGCGTTCAGAGACCGACAGAATAATACGCAAGTCGGACCTTGAAGAGGCGGTACCTAGGGAGGCTGGCGAGGCTGCCTCAGAGGAGGAAGAGGTTCAGTCCGAGGTGGTGGTGTTGGAAGACCCTGCCAATGAGATTGCCCCACTCGAGGCCCAGGAGGGCTTCAAGAAGTTATTCAGAGACCGGTATCTCCGGCTGCTGACAATCGTAAAGCAGAGGCCGGATTGCAAGGATGTTGTCTCGATAGAATCGCTGAAGCAGTCGAAGGAGAAGAACAAGAAAGTCGCGGGCCTTCTCTCTTCCAGGAACAGTAAGAAGGGCGGGGTGGAAGTCGTCCTGGACGATCCTACCGGTGCTCTGAAAGTGTACTGCGGCGAGAACTTAGCCAATGTTGCCCTGTCTTTTCCTCTTGACAGCATGGTCGTGGTGGACGTGTCAAGCGGGAAAGGCAGCCAGTTGTACGCAAACAACTTTTGGGCTCCTGACATTCCGAACAGGAAAGTGGTCGGCTCATCTCACGCGGGATATGCTGTTCTGCTCTCGGATCTGCACATCGGAAGCAAGCTGTTTCTCGAGGAGGACTTTCGCCGATTCCTATCTTGGTTAAGGGGTGAACTTGGAGATTCCGAGATTGTCAGAAAGATACAGTATATCGTGGTGGCAGGAGACATAGTAGACGGGATTGGTGTCTATCCGGGTCAAGAAGACCAGCTCATCGAGAGGAACCTGAAGCGCCAGTATGCCTTGGCAGGGGAATTGTTGCGGCAGATTCCAAAGCACATCAAAGTACTACTCTCACCTGGAAATCATGACGCGGTGAGGCAGGCCCTTCCTCAGCCGTGCATCCCAATCGAGATAGCGCGGCCTCTGTATGAGATAGAGAACGTGGCGCACATCGGCGACCCTGCCCGGGTAAGACTCGGCGGCGTGAACTTCTTGATCTATCACGGAAGGAGCCTAGACGACGTGATAGCTACTGTGCCGGATCTTACATATGACAAGCCAGTCGATGCGATGCGTGTGCTCTTGAAATCCCGGCATTTGGCGCCGATATATGGTAAGCGGACCCAGCTTTCGCCAGAAGCCAGGGACATGCTAGTCATCGATAGCGTTCCGGATGTCTTCCATGCGGGGCACGTTCATACGGTGGACATAGGGGAATACCGGGGTACCGTAATGGTCAACTCGGGCACTTTCCAAGGTAGGACGCCATTCCAAGTCAATGTTGGAATAGACCCCATACCGGCAATCGTGCCAATCGTAAACCTGTCTACACTAGCGGTAGGGAAAAGAAGTTTCGGACTGCAAAGCTTCGTTCTAGAGAAGACTAAGTAGCTGCGTGTCTTCACCCAACACCTGACTCAGGGTGTCAGTGTTAATCGTGAGTTTGATCCTTTTCGTCCTACCCCTTCTGCCTCTACTGACCACGGCCGCGTCTAGGAGTCCTAGGAGGTCTAGCTCTGCGACGATTCCACTGACGCGCCGCTGAGTTAGCGGCTCCATCCCCACCTTCTTGGTCAAGTTTTCATATGCGAGATACAAATCTCCAGTGTTCGTCCCATCGGGGAACTTGGCTGAGACCAACAGTATTACCTTGTTCTGGATAGGCAGAGAGCGAAGGGCGTCTTCGACGCGATTACTTTCTACTCTCTCAGATGCTGTTTTGACGCATTCTTGATCGATGTGATGTTTACCGTCCCTCTCTGCTATTTCGCCCGAAATTCTGAGCAAGTCTACGGCCCTCCTTGCATCGCCGTGCTCTGAGCCAGCTAGGGCCGCGCATAAGTTGAGGCCGTCTTCCGTGATGACACCGGGACGGAATGCCACTTTCGCCCTTGTCCTGAGTATTGCCCTAAGTTCGTCGGTGGTGTAGGGAGGAAAGACCATCTCCTCCTCTCCCAAACTGCTCAGAACCCTTGGGTCGAGGCCCTCCTTGAATTTCAAGTCATTGGATATGCCGATGACTGTGAGGAACCCAGGCCCGGTCTGTTCTCCCGCCCTAGTAAACTGATAGAGAGTGTCGTCCCCATAGGATTTGACGAGGTAGTCTATCTCATCAAGCACCAAGACACAATGGATTTCATGTTTCTGGATGTTGGCGAAAATCCTGCCTATTACTTCGCCGATTGAGAGACCCGTCGGCGGGATTCTCTCCTTCTCTTCTATGGGCAATGATTCGGCAAGTTTGAAGAGGGTCCTGTATTCGGTGCCTGCGATTCTTGCATTCACATACACTGTCCTGATTCTAGAATTCTTCTCTTCTCCCAATCTGTCGACGACCAGTCGGGCGACCGCCGTCTTTCCCGTCCCAGTCTTTCCGTAGAGGAGGAGGTTTGATGGTTTCGATCCATGCAGGATGGGGGCAAGGACCTGTGCTACTATCTTGATTTGGTTCTCTCGGAATGGGAGGTTGCCGGGGATGTAATCGGGAGAGAGAACAACGCGGTTCTGGAAGAGGGCTCGTCCGTACTTCGCTCTCTGGAAGATTGCGTTGATTGATTCGGCCAAATGAAATGATCACTGGAAACAGTGGTTGATCGGTAGCGCCGCCCCTATGTTTCTCGTGGAACCTCGTGGGTCTACATGGATAAGCTCGTGATAGTTGTAGTATATTATCAAAAAATGCTCGTTCTTGGACTGCGATACAGAGTTGATTATCAGGATGGAGTAATATTCCCAACTCATACTTGAACCACACACTTTCCACGACTCAATCCCTTAGGGGAGACGATTCCATCGGAAACAATGGGGTGGGGAGGTCCTGCGAATGCCATGTGAACCAAGGCGGAGTCTTGCCATTTGTAGCCACCCCTGTGTTTCCACTGGAACAATTCCAGCGAGTTCACTGCTTGAGACCTCGATTACAGGTTGGATTAGGTCGTAAGACCTTAAACCACGCCATCATTGAAAGGCTCAGGGTGAAGTGTGTGAACCACCATCCTCACCTCATTTGATAGTCAATGTTTACTGCCACCATGTTCACAACTTCACACTAGTAGCACTTTTATCCCGAAGCTGGCCGTTGATAGTTCATCTTTTGCAGAAGAAAGTCAAGATTGAATTCACGGACGAGGACGGAACGAAGTACTTATTCGCAGTTCACGGACCTTTCTCCCAAGACAAAGTCAGGAAGGTGATGGAAATGGCGGACCTCCTAAGCGGAGATCACGGCGCTCAGCAAAGACAATCAGGCGCTGAATCGTCAAGATACGATCAGATCTTCAGGCTGATTGAATCGTCGTACTCCATGAAGGAATTCTCTTCGGCAGATATCGCGAGGGACTACGAGGAGGTTCATGGAGGCTCAGTACCTTTGAGCACAGTAGCCACCTATCTAGCGCGACTTACAGACCGAGGAAACCTGAAGAGGCAGAAGTTCGGAAATTCTTGGGTCTACAGATTGTCGAAGCTTCCCGATCAATTCCCCAAATAGTCCTTCCCTTTACCGGTTATCTCGTACACGTAGGGCTTGTTCGCATCATTGCGAACGACCAATTGCTTCTCGAATAACATCTTCAGTAACCGGGCTGTGTGCTCCCTTGAACGTCCAATGACGGCCCTGATTTGACCCGATGTCTTTGGGCCGGTAGCCAACGACTCCAGAATCTTCCTTTCCGTGTCTCCACCACCGACCTCCAACTTAGGTGACAAGGTAACTCGGGGCGGAAGAGCCATTCCGGGTTCCGTAGGGGCAACGGCAGCTCCTCTCTCTCCCCTTTGTGAAGGCTTCAAGCGCTCCGAGAGTACTTCGACCTTGGCCATCAAGTCAATCACCCGTGTGTCGGTCACCATGAACCTAGATTCCATAGAGCTCCAAACGTCTTTGGCGAGCGAGGTCGATTCTCCGACCTCTGAAACCAACTGCCTGTATCTAGCCATGAACAATGCTAGGATTACTACTCCAGCTGTAATCACAACGACCGCAACGATGACTGCATAGTCTTCCAGCAAGTCGTTGGAGGTCGTGATGCTACATCATATAAACATGCATCATAGCATCACTAGCCTTTGGGCTAGCGTGTCGACAAGTGACATCACATTGGCTGCATCGTCAGGGTCGATTTCTGGCGGAACCTTTGAGATGGCCAAGAAGAACCTGTCAAGTTCCCCTCGGTCGACTAATCCCAGACTAATCGCAAGGCATACTGAGAAGATTCCCCTGAGCAAATTGGTTTTTCCTTGGCTCAGGACCCGATAGTGCGTCCCGCGACTGATCGCACCTCCTTCCCTCATCGCAAGGGCTTCTTTCAGGGAGAAATCGCCCCGAGAAACAGTCAGATGAAGCTTCAAAGCCTTCATTTGTGCAACTGTCAAAGACGACCGTTCGCCCAACAAGTCCGAGAACCCGCCCATAGAGTTATTGTAATACACTTCTGTATTAAACAATTGTGGCTATGATGGCAGATAAATACGATTTATGACAAGCATCCATCAAATTCTTACAATCTTTCTCGTGGATACTATATAATAATTAGATAGACCTCGCTCTCCAGGAGAGTAACATTTATCCTCTTCACTCTCTGCCATGGCGAACAGAATGGGTCGAAAGAGAAGAAAGGTCTTAAGGCCGACGAGAAAGTCCCTTCCCAAAGTCTTCAGCTGTCCGAGGTGCGGCGTAGTTGCCGTGCGGATTACATCACAACGTGATGAAGTATCACAAGATTATGTGATGGTTGTTGCATGCGGCAATAGTGCATGCAAGCTCAGGCGCGAATTCAGGTATGCTGTGGAAAGACCCGAGATCGACGTCTACAACAGTTTCGTTGACGAATTCGTAAGAACGGGTGCGTAAGGTGGACGGCCTGGGTCGGGTCGAAAGGGCTCTGCGGGCTACCGTCAAGAAGCGCACGGGGATTGCAGCACTACTAGATCCGGATAGCTTCAAGATTTCCCGAGCCTCGGCTGTCGCCAGGACCGCTGAACGGGTTGGAGTCGATATAATTCTAGTCGGGGGATCGACAATTGGTGACCAAGGGCACTTGGACGAAGTTGTTGCTAACGTGAGGAAGCACGTCACAATCCCTGTGATATTGTTCCCGGGCAACGTCACAGGAATCTCTCGTCACGCAGATGCAATCCTTTTCAGTTCACTACTCAATTCAACTAATACCTATTTCATAGTAGGCGCGCAAGCTATCGGCGCCTTTCAGGTCCACAAATACTCCCTAGAAACCATCCCAATGGGGTACCTAGTCTTCGGAGAGGAAAGTACCACCAGCTTTATTGGCCAAACCAGGCCAATCCCATATGGAAAGCCAATGATCGCTGTCATGTACGCATTAGCTGCGCAGTATATGGGAATGAGGGCGCTCTACTTGGAGGGAGGCAGCGGTACCGGCCATCCCATTCCAGAGAAGGTTGTGAAGTCGGTGGCCGCCTACTTCAATGGGCTCCTCATCGTCGGTGGAGGGATCATCGAGGGTAAAACAGCCGCAAACTTGGCTAGGGCGGGAGCCGACCTCTTGGTAATCGGCAACCTACTAGAAAATGAAAATTTCGAGAGCAAACTGCAAGCCATAGTCGCCGCAGTCAAAAGGAAGACTTAAGCACCGAAGCCATCTCAAAGAATCTGAATGCCTTTTGACCCCGGCGCAGCCTGGGACCACACAAGAAAGCTCACCACCTTCCCTTCTGCCCTCCAGCCGTACTACTGCGACATCCTGGCGCAATATGGAACTACTTTTAACGTAGCCGAACAAGCGAAGTCAAAAGGCAAGGACGCCAACGAGATCGTCGAGTCGAAGACGGTCTTCGACCTCGCAGACAGAGTCAATGAGATGCTAGGGCTCTCACAGTTCGAAGGATTGGCTGAAAGGCTGCGCCACCTCCTACGAACCACGTCGAAGGAACGGGCAACGTTGACGTTGGCAGAGGAGATTGCACTCGGGAAATTCGGAGCGATGAATACCGACCAGGCCCTGCAATACGCCGTCAGGGCAGGTCTGGCAGTAATAACGGACGGGGTGACAGTAGCACCGGTCCAAGGAATCTCCGCGGTCTCGATCAAGAACAACGACGACAACAGCGAGTATGCAGCAATTTCCTACGCCGGACCAATGCGTTCAGCAGGAGGAACAGAGGCCGCATTTTCGGTCGTGATAACACACGTGGTCGCGAAGAAGCTCGGCTTGGCTCCCTATAGGGCACACGAAGATGAGATAGGAAGATACATCGAAGAACTGCGGGTGTACGAACGTGAGGTCGGCAATTTTCAATACCAAGTATCGGACAGCGACCTAAGAATCGCGATTTCCAATTTACCCGTCGAGATAGACGGAGTCGAGACCGATCCTTACGAGGTGATTGTACACAGGAACCTGAAGCGAGTCAGCACCGACAGAGTGAGGGGAGGAGCCCTTCGGGTACTGAACGACGGAGTTATCGGAAGGGCCCACAAACTCTCCCGGATCCTGAAGCTTCTGGAAATCGACGACTGGCCTTGGTTAGACCAGCTCAAGGGCGGGAAGCAACAATCGTCGAATGAGACAGAAAAGGTCGGCGCGCACTTCACTGAGGTCATATCAGGTCGCCCCGTGCTGTCTTCTCCGGGGATCCAAGGCGGACTCAGGGTGAGGTATGGAAGGTCAATGAACACCGGGCTTTCGACCATCGGGATTCATCCCGCAATACCGGTCCTCCTAGACAATTGCGTCGTAGTCGGGACGCAGGTGAAAGTAGACTTGCCAGGAAAGGCTGCCACGATTGCCTTCGTGGACTCGATAGAAGGACCCACGATACTGCTTAGAGATGGTTCGGTCAGGCGAGTCAGCAACATAGCCGAAGCAGAGAAGTTCCACGACTCACTTTCGATAATCATCGATATGGGCGATGCCCTCATTAGCTACGGCGATTTCCTAGAAAATAACAAGGAACTCCACCCGTCGCCCTACGTACTCGAATGGTGGCGGAAAGAACTCGTTGCAGCATATGGGATTGCCGCGGAAGATGTCCGCCGAGACCTCGGCAAATACTACGTCGACCACATCCTTGGTAGAGAGGTTCCTACGGCGGAAGAAGCATTGAAACTTTCAAGGACTCTGCATGTGAAGCTCTGTCCGTCATTCACTCCGCGATTCGATCGACTATCAGGCGACGACATAATCAACCTCCGCACTTGTGTGAGCATGGTCGGCCGCGACATTGAGGTTAGAATCACATCACATCACATAGAGGAACTCCTGCGGCACTTGTTGGTGCCCTATACGCGCCGTTCGGACAGCGCTTTGATTCAAGGAGATTGGGCTCTAGTCATGGAAACGCTCTTGGACATCGGGAACGACAAAATTACGTTGCAATCTGGCGACCCTTTGAAATTAATTCAGGATTTGTCAGGAATCAAGCTTGGCCACCAGACTACTGGTACCATCGGGATGCGTGTCGGCCGTCCGGAGAAGGCCATGCTCAGGCACATGAAACCGCCCGTCCACGCCTTGTTCCCAATAGGCGAGTCTGGGGGGAACACCCGCGACTTGTCGGCCGCAGCGAGAGAGGGCTCGATAAGAGCCGACGTGGTCAACATGATGTGCCCGTCGTGTGGGAAGAGACAGTTGTCGAGCCGATGCACAGACTGCGGCGAGGCGACTGTACGCTTTCTTTCCTGCCCACGGTGCGCCCAAGTCATCGATTCCGAAGAGGATCGGATTTGCCCCAATTGCAAGGTGGAGGGAGTCACGCATTCGAACCAGACTCTCGACATCAGGTCAGCGTATGATGCGCTAGTGAGAAAGGTGCCCGAAGTCGCCCACACGACCGTGAAATGCGTCAGAGGATTGACGAGTGGGTCCAAGTACGTCGAACCATTGGAGAAAGGAGCGCTACGCAGCAAGAATCAAATCTATGTTTACAAAGATGGAACTGCCAGAGTCGACGTGACTAACGCACCGCTGACTCATTTTCGGCCGAGGAACATCGACGCCGACTTGGATTCTCTCAAGCTTCTGGGATATGAGACCGACAAGGACGGCCAACCCCTTACAAATACTGATCAGGTTCTCGAGCTAAAGCCGCAAGACGTCATCATCCCCCGAAACACCGCCGACGATTTGCTCAGAATCGCTGCATTCATAGACGACGAGCTTACCATTGCATACGACCTGCAGCCCTTCTACAACATGAAGAGAAGAGATGATCTCCTGGGCAAAGTGGTGGTCGGCCTCGCCCCGCACACCTCAGTCGGCGTTGTTGGGAGAGTCGTGGGGTTCTCGAACGCGCAGGTATGCTTCGCAAACCCATGTTGGCAATCTGCAAAAAGGCGCGATTGCGACGGTGACGGCGATTCCATCCTTCTCTTGCTGGATGTGTTCCTGAATTTTTCGGTCGAGTACATCCCGGCTCAAATCGGAGGGCTGATGGACACGCCACTTCTCATCCAGCCGATAATATTGCCAGCCGAGGTTGACGACCAAGCGCACAAGTTCGACTCTGACTGGAGCTACCCGCTTCGATTTTACGAGGCCGCGGAGTCGAATCCGAACGCGTCCAAGGTAGTCGAAGAAATCGACACCATCGGCAAGAGGATAAACAAGGAGAACCAGTTCTATGGCTACGGCTACACCCACGACACCACCTCCATCACGACCAAGAGCTCAAGGAGCGCGTATTCTACTCTCGGCACGCTAGCTGAGAAGATAGCCAAACAGATCGAAGTCGCAGAGAAAATCGAGGCTGTGTCCGCAAAGCAAGTGGTGGAATCGATAATCAAGACACACCTAATCAGGGACATTGCAGGCAACATGAAGAAGTATTCGACACAATCATTCAAGTGCAAGTCGTGCAACCGTACTCTGCGGCGCCCATCAATCTCCGGCAGGTGCGACATTTGCGGGGGCGAGCTCAGAGGGACCCTAACGAGAGGTTCCATCGAAAAATACCTAGGTCTAGCCAGAAAGCTGGCACGAGAATATGACATCGACGAATATGCGAAAGAGCGACTCGACCTGATGGTCACTGAACTGAACCAGCTCTTCCAGTCGCGGGACGAGACTACGCAGATGGAGCTGACTGACTTCATCGCAGCCAGCCACTGACTATTGCGTAGGTCGCTCGCAGGGTGGCCTATCAGAGCACAACGTATTTTAACGGCAAGAAGGCCGCTGCTCAAGTCGCAGGCGAATGAGCAAGAAAAAGAACTCGCCACTACCCGCCTCCAGTGCCGGTCTGCTCCGCTTCTTCGAGGACGAAACAGAGGGAGTGAAGATCAAGCCCGAAATCGTCCTCATAGGTTCAATGGGTCTCATAGCCGGATCAATCGTGCTCAACCTATTGTTCAGGTAGATTCACCTGTACGGCTCATCGAGCGAGCAGTTAGCCCGCCGATACCGGCACCTGTTCGTACTGCCGGGGTTTCCTGTCCTTTTCATGTCGCTGATTGCGGCCGATTTCTTGCTGCTGGTTCCCCTCGTCTTGGTGGGTGGACTGTCCTTCGCTGTCGCCGCGGTCGGCTTCATCATCCTATTGCTCGCCGCGTCGATTATGACGGCAGCAGTCCGAAGAGTCGACCCCGAGTCGATAGTCTCTCTGCGACGCACGTTCGGTCTTCTTCTAGCTTCGACGTTGATTTGGACGATTTTTACGGTATTCGGAGTAGTCTACTCGGGGGTAGCATCCAGCCCCAGAACTATTCTCGGCGAATTCACTCTTGGGGCCTTCCTCGCATGGTCGTTTGACCTGGTTGTTGTAAACGGCGCCTTTCTGATAGATACGAAGCGCAGCCTCTCTATAACCGCCATGCACCCAGTACCCTTACTGTTCCTCGCAATGTTATCATCACAAAAGCCTGGATTGATTCTAGTTTACCCGCTGATTGGTGGAATAGCAATACTACTTGTGACGACGTTGTTCATCTTAGGCTTCAAATCATATAAAACCGATGGTGTTGGGATAAATTCTCTGGAAATATTCCAATCCTTTCTGAAAACATGGGTGACTCACCGACCAAGCAAGCTAGAAGGTCATTTCGCCCTCTATTCCCGTAACCAGCCGGTCACCACCGATATCATTCTTGCGACCGGTAAAGAGCGAGCGGCCGTCATATTGCCGGGAGTGCATCCCGGCCCGTTCTTCCCTGTTGGCAGCTACAACCTTTCGGAGCTCATCTATCAAGAAATCAGGAGAGCCGAGATTGTCCCTATGGTCCTCCACGGAGTCGGCGGCCATGAGAAGAACCTACCGACAAACGCGCTCGCTCGAGACTACGCAAAGCAGGTCGGAGAAGCCGCCATCGTTTCCAAGAACGGCCACACTACTCCCACAATGAGAGGCCCTGTACACGCCCGAATCGGGCTCACGGGCATCACATTGCTAGGATTCGCAGACCGAGTAATCGCACTCGTTTCGAATTCACCGCTAAACACGGACGACTTGGACCCCGAGATCATTGACGACGCATTGTCTGCGGCTAGGCAGACTGGCTTACACCTGGTGCTCGTCGACGCCCATAACTCAATCGGAGGGGAGAACGCCACGCCAATTCGTATCACCGAAGGAGAGTGGAAGGAGATTCTAACCAGTGTCAGCAAATCCGAAGAAGACAACTTCGATATGGCCATCGCTCACTCTTCCGACATTGGATTCAGCCACGGTTCCGACATAAGCGAAGGGGGAATAGGAGTCCTGCTCTTTCGGAAAAAAGGGTCGAAGTATGCTCTGGTCTCGGCCGACGCGAACAATGCCATCACGGGGCTGCGCGAGCGCATCGCCGACGAGCTGAAACATGACGGCACAGAACTAATCGAGTTGTGCACATCTGACACGCATAACTCTGCGGCAAGGGGCCTGGTCAACCGCGGATACCACGCTCTGGGCGAAGACACTAGCCAAGAAGAGATAATCGCAGCCGTAAGGCAGTTGACGAAGATCGCCACTGACGAGCTCACTGCCGGAACGGTGACCTCGGCGGAGGTCCGAACGAACCTCCCCCTCATCGGGTCGAAGTCGTTGGAGGACTTCGCGTCGTTGACAGAGCGCACGTTGAGATACACAAAGTCGTCTGCTAGGCTGGTGGCTGTCTTGGTCGCCCTTCTGTTCTTAGTAACGCTCTTTTATTGAGCCAGTAGTCGCCGCACGACGGGTGGCTTGCTCCTGTGGGCTTCATGATTGGAATAGAAGGAATCGACGCGGTAGGCAAGAATACACACAGCCTCCTTCTGTGCTCATGGCTGCGCAACGAGGGCCTAGACGCGACAAGGATTGCGTTCCCCGACTACCGTACTTCCATCGGAAAGGAAATCAAGAGGTTCCTCTCCGGAAAGACTAGCTATGGTCCCGAGCTGCGGCACCTGCTTTTCGCAGCCAATCGCTGGGAAAAGCGGGACGAGATAATCACGCTGCTCAAAACGGACAAGATAATAGTCGTCGACAGGTATACCGAGTCCAACCTCGCCTATGGGATGGCCAATGGGTTGAGCATGAGTTGGCTGGAGAACCTCGAGAGAGGCCTCCCCCAGACGAAGCTAGTCATCCTCTTGGACGCCCTACCGAAATCACTCGAATCGAGGCGACATCGCCGGAAGGACGAGTACGAGAAGGACTTGGCGATGCAGAACGACGTAAGGCGGATTTACAAGCAACTCGCGAACACCTTCGGTTGGCATTTGGTGAACGCTGCAGGTCCCATCAAAGAGGTGCAAGATTCGATTGCCCGGATTGTAAAGGCCGCCCTCACAAAGGAAGGGATTCTTTGACGGTGAAGTACGTCGCCGAGATCAGGGACCCTGTTCACGGTTACATCAAGATAACCAAGCTGGAACACGAACTGATAGACTCCCTCTTCGTCCAGAGGCTTCGGAGGATACACCAGCTTGCGGGAGCATACATGGTGTACCCGGGAGGCGTCCACACCAGGTTCGAACACGTGCTCGGAACCATGCACGTGGCAGGGCTCATCGGCGAATCAATCGCCAATGAGGCGGGCCTCACGACCGAAGACATCCAGGAACTAAGGATTGCAGCTCTTCTGCACGACGTGGGGCACGGACCATTTTCGCACCTATTCGAGGAGGTACTCGCGGAGAAGACAGACGTCACCCACGAGGATAATAGCCAGAGAATCGTCCTCGAGTCGAACATAAGTGACATACTGGCCAAGAACGGCTTCTCTGCCCGACGGATCTCGAAGCTGTGTGTGGGAAAGATGGACGGCCGTCCATTCATGAATGAGGCCATTGCCGGGGGGCTGAGCGCCGATATGATGGACTATCTGCTCAGGGACGCCTACTTCACTGGCGTGGAGTACGGGAAGGTGGACATCCACAGAGTAATAGACTCGCTAGGGGTGAACGAGGGTCACCTTGCCCTCAACAGGGCTGCGCTCTACGCCTTCGAGGCACTACTGATTGCAAGGTACGAGATGTTCAAGGCTGTCTATTTCCACAGAACGGTTAGAGCAGCCGAACTGATGCTCGCACATTCAATGGCGCTCGCTGACGACGAGCTCCAGTTGACCAACCTCAAGAAGATAGAGCGGATACTAAGGCTTACTGATGAGGTCGTCCTGCAGGAACTCGCCGAACTGGACGCTACCAAGTCAGAGTTGAAACTGGCCAAGAGGCTAGCGGAAGACTACCTTGGGAGAAAGCTGGTGAAGTGCGTCTTCGAGAGGGTGATAGAAAGGAAAGACCGGACAATCCAAAAGATTTTCAGCCAGAAGAGCATGAGAGAAGAGCTAGCATCCAAGATAGCTCGCACAGCGGGCGTCAAGGAAGCCGACGTGTACATTGACGTCTCCAACACCCCGTCGGTACCGTATACGTACGAAAGACACGCGTTCAGCTCCCTTACCCTCTTCTCTGAAAGCCTTCAAGAGAAGAAGATTGAAACCCTCGCCCTCAGCGAGCTACCTCTGGTAGGCTCGATCGGTGGATTCGTGGACGTCCTCAGAATCTATACCGTCGCCAACCACAGGGGAAAGGTGTCCAGCGCCATCCAGTCCATATTCGGGAAGGACGAGTTCATGTACAGAATTTCGGTCTAGCCATCTGTCCTAAAATAGCCTTGCAACATGTCATAGAGTGAATCTGGAAGACCTCTTCCCATACCATTCGTTCCGCGACGGGCAAAGGGAACTCGCCCAGGCAGTCTACCGAGCCTCGAAGGGTGGGAACCGGCTCGTCGCGGAGGCCATGAGCGGGTTCGGAAAGACAGCAGCCGTCCTGGCTGGTAGCATCCTGGCCGCGTTGGAGGACGACCTCAACATAGTCTATGCCTGCAGGACTAAAAGGCAAGTATTCAGAGTGGTCGAAGAGATTCAGCGCTTTTCTGCGAGAGTGCCAATAGCAGGTACCGCCCTCTTCTCGAAATACGACTATTGCCTGCTGAAGGAAAGAAGCTTCGGAGTACGGCCAGAGACGTTCAAGTGGTACTGCAATTTCCAAACCACGAACAACCTCTGCTCGTTCTTCCTCAACGTCCCATACAAACGAGACCAGGTGGGCGAGCTTGCGGAGCGCTACAAGAACTCTCCATCGGTCTCAGCCCTCTTGGAGAGAGCCGGCGCATTACATGTGTGTCCGTACGAGGTCGCACGGATTTCAATGGCCTCGTCCAAGATAGCCGTCACGACCTACCACTACCTGCTAGACCCCAACTCCCAGCCAGTCTTGTTCACTGGAAACTTCGAATCCCGGCCTCGAGTCATCGGCATAGTGGACGAAGCGCACAACATCAGAGAATTCGTCTCGGGGAATTCGACTTTCGAGCTAGCGTTTTCTGACATCCAAAGGTGCTTGGAGGACTGCCGCGCCCTGAGGCTGAGAGCAGAGTTCTCAGTCGCCGAAATCAACTCTAGGATACATGAATATTGTTCCAGGAAGGGCCAGAGCTGGCTACTCGACAAGCAAGAATTCGTAGACGCGATAAGTCAGTCCCACGGAAAGGAGTGGCTGTCCGGGGTGGCGTTCGAACTCACAACGTTGGCCGGGGTCGGATGGTATTCGGTTGCTACAGGCAGGAACCTACCGTCTTCCTTGCTGGCTTTCGGAGCATTCTTGAAGACCTTGTTGACCTCGCTCCAACTCCAGTATCTGGCTCTCGTCAAGTCCGAAGGCAAGCTAATCCTGACGAACACGAGCCCCGACCAGAATTTTCTCAACGCAATCGCCGGCCTGAAGAGCCTGATTCTGCTATCTGCCACCATAAGCCCGGCGAACCTCTTCCTGCGATCCATCGGCCTCGAAGAGTCGACAGCGGTGCACGTCACGGCCTCAAGGTCCAAGTTCAAGATCAAGACAGTGATCGATCTAGGCGTGTCAACAAGATTCAAGCTCCGCAGCCATGAGATGTACTGGAAGATTGCTCAGAAAGTTGGTGCGATATGCGAGTCAACCGAAGGAGGAGTAGGAGTGTTCGCCCCGTCATACGCCGTGCTCGAGGAGATTCAGGCCTTGTTCCCCCAGACGACAAGGAAGACGGTACTTGTCGAGGAGCCTGGCCTGTCGAACCAGGCGGCGGAAGAGATGATGAAGATGTTCAAATCCACCGCAGGATGCACGCTACTTGCGGTCCAGGGAGGCCGGTTCTCGGAAGGGGAAGACTTCCCTGGAGACAACATGGACGTCTCGATAGTCGTGGGACTGTCTCTCCCTCCGCCCTCCCCGACGACCAACGCAAACTACGCGAGGATGGACATGAGCCGCCACGACGCGCATCTGGTCCTCACGCTGCTCCCTGCCTTGCGCAGGGCCTTCCAATGCGCGGGCAGGCACGTCCGCAACCCCGGCAAGGTCGGGATGGTCTTCTTTCTTGATTCCCGTTTCGCCCAAAAGAGGCTAATCAAGTTCATGCCAGACTGGCTGACAGAAGACCTTTCGACCGCCGACCTGACGGTCGACGAGATTGCAATCCTTACGCGCGGCTTTTTCCGCCGAGAAAAGTTAGCGTGACTTCCCCTTGCGGAAGGCAATCCTTATCGCAGCATACTGATCTCGGGTCGCCCTCGAACCCCCCCGTCTTCCGACCGACGTCCCCGACTCGTCAACGATTTCTATGCGGGCAGCTGGGAACGATTCATGAACCATGCTGGTCAAGCGCGAAGCCGACCTAGGCTCGCCACCTCCAATCTTGACAATCAGGGCTGAGTGTTCGAGGCCTTTCACGACGTCCTTCAACACTCCGATCGCGTTCTCAGCGGAATTTGCAGTCAAGACGCCAAGCTCGCTTCCCCCATAGAAGACGCCCACTCCAATCCTCGAGCCCGGGTCGATTCCTATCAACAAGACCTTCTTAGCCCAATCAAGAAACCGAGACAGGATCTGGCCCTTCATTACCAGCGGACTCTCACTCAAATCCTCTATCGCGAACGCGATTCCGCCGACATTATGGACCTCGTTCCTCGTCGTGATGACCAGTTCGTTGCTCTGGCCCGACAAGTCAGCGGGCGAAACACTCACAAACCTGAGGTTCGTCTCCTTCAGCCGAGACACGATATCGTAGTATGCGCTACTACTGTCCGTCGCGACCTTGACGACCTTCATTTATTGATTGGAGATTGGCGACCAAGTTAATGAGGGTTCCCACAGACGAGGAGCTGACCAGCTTTCTTGCGCCGCTAAGAGGTAAAGTCACAATCATTTCGTTCCACGACAAGGACACAAAGGTGCGCACCTTCACTTTTCTCACAAGCTGCGCGTCTAAACTGAAAGCCAAGATGCAGGTGCTAGACATGGACGCATTCTGCTCAATCCACGTTCAGCGGCTGGTCGACGTCAAGAACAGCGAATTTCCAACCGGAATGGAAATTCTCTTGCCAATTCACGGGTTCAGCACCGAGTCCCTAGCCTCCTTGATCCCGTCCACCGAATTCCTAATCATCGATGACCTGAACTCGTTGTTCTCCCTTTCCTCCGCAAGTTCACAATCCCACCAACTGTTCGCGATGATGAAGCTTATCTCCTATCACGCCAGAATCAACGACTCTTGGGT
>Ga0307477_10001259_pt1 | contig 22030 bp, 17 predicted proteins | sample atmos_gasesECM2C_FD_203316 | JGI IMG/M metagenome (GOLD analysis project Ga0307477, IMG submission 203316) | Hardwood forest soil microbial communities from Morgan-Monroe State Forest, Indiana, United States - atmos_gasesECM2C_515 | ecosystem: Environmental > Terrestrial > Soil > Temperate...
ATAGGCGAAAGCATACCACCGCTTTCCCCGCAGAATCGGCGCCGTGCTGCAGCTACTCCCGCCCGCCCGCTGCCGGCGGGGCTGTGGTACGACAACTAAGCTCGCGCCGCGCCTTGCCTGGGTACGGGAGTCGGTTCCTGAGGAATCCTTTCTCTGGACGGTAGCGAAGGGAAAATCATGGGCGAATACAAAGCGAAACTGATACCATAAGTACGTCCGTCATGGCCAAGCGGCCTAATCCGCCTCCCAGTGACGCCCTTACGCGTCAACAACTTCAGCAATTGGAGCACAGCTGACGCCTGCTCACCCCGCAAACCGGAAAAGAAAAATATCGCCAAGCCGCTGATCGCTGCCGCTTCCTAGACCTGCCCTCTCCCCGAGTAATCCAGGAACTGGTAACCACCTGGAAAGTCCTCTGGCGCTGGCGCAAATAAATCCAACTCCTCGCTAGGGAGATCGCACGTTCCCCATAGACGGCAGTCCCGGAGCGTCGTAAGCCCGCCACATCGCCGATAGTGCGCTAACCCCTGTGCCGAGTTAGCGCATTCGTCGCTCTCCTGAATCTCCGGCCTTCTCGCCGCCTTCCTCCGGCAGTACGCTCAGTTAAATGTTTCCAGCGTGGAATCCAGCCCAACCTGAAATCACGGATTTAATCATTCAGCATGATCCTCAGACATACCATCGCCTGTCCGTCCGCAAACAACAACTCCTCGAAGTCTTTTCGCGATTTAACAATCGCCAGGCATTGCGCGCGGTTCAGGCTCTGCCCGAAACCGCCGGCGTTCTCGACAATCGAGCCATCGACGCGCTGCTCCTCACCGTCCATTGGGAGATGCAGCGTCTGGCCGAAGAGTTCTATCACGGTCATCGCGTATGGGAACTTCTTCGCTGCGTCATCGCTTCCATTCGTCAGGCTGGCATTCGCGGAACACTGTGCGTCGCCGACGTGGGATGCGGCATTGGCTATACCATACGGTGGCTCGCCGCCAATATTCCCCTGGCTGATTACAACATTGAATTGGTCGGCCTGGATCTCAACTCCACGCTGGTAGCGGAAGCTAATCGTCTGGCCTCCGCCGAACGCCTGCCCTGCCGCTTTCTGCAGCAAGACGCCTTTTCTCCGGAACGCGCCAGCCACATATTTTTGTCCACCGGCGTGGTTCATCATTTCCGCGGCCCTGCCCTCCCTGAGTTCCTTCGCCGCCATGAGCAGCCCGAAACGCAATCGTTCCTTCACTTCGATTTTCAGCCTTGGTTTCTGGCTCCCTTCGGTTCTTGGTTCTTCCACTATCTCCGTATGCGCACCGCCATTGCGCGTCACGATGGCGTCCTTTCCGCCGCCAGGGCCTACGATGCCCGCACGCTCACAGAAGCCGCTCGCGCCGCGGCGCCCGGCTTTGCCTCCGGCATTTATGGTGCGAGGATCTGGAATACCCCAGCGCCCCGCGTCTTCCACTGCCTTGTCGGCCTTCGTCACAACCTTGCCCCGGAATTGCGCCGCCAGCTTGGCCGCCATGAAAGTCGGCTCGGGGAACTCCGGTGACACTCCTTCTTCTTTACCTCTTAGCCTTGCTCGATGGACTCTTGTGCGGCCTCCGCGCTTCCATGGGTCGTTATCCGCTCATCCAGAAGCGCCGCTACTACATGTACGCTATATTCCGCGGTGTCGTCGGTGCTCAGATCGTCAGCTCGTTGGCTCTCATCGCGCTGGCGCTTACCGCCCTTTTTTATCCCCACCGCGATGCGCTTCGCGCCGATCTCGAATTCTCCGCAAACCGTATGCTCTGGATCTTTCTTCCCTACGCCGCCTTGGTCCTTTTCAATCTGGCACTGCGTCGACTCCCCTCCACCGACATCCGCAGCGCCACCAGCGTCTTCATGCTCGGCCCGCTCACCGCGATCCGCCCACTCGTCATGATTGCCGGCATCCTGTATGGCATTTCCGCGAGCCATCTAATCGCAACGCGCTTGCTCGCTCTCTTCGTCCTAACCTTGATGCTCACCCTCGAAGTCACTCTAAATCGTCGCGCCGCCCGCGCCCAATCCCTCCAGATTCGCCAGTTGGTCTGAAATTTCCGACGGCTTCCACTCGATTCGGCGATGCTGTTCCCGACGCCAGCAAAACGCCAAAGTCAAACTGAGCCTCGTCGCTTGCTCGATTGACACTCGGGCCGGCGCAGCGTAGCGTAAATTACAGACAAGCTCATGGACCTCTTTGAAGAAATCGTGAAGATGCGGAAGGCCGGCCAACGCGGCGCACTCGCTACCATCGTGCACACCAACGGCTCCATCCCCAGTTACGAAAGCTCGCGCATGCTCGTCCGCGAAGACGGCTCCCTGGTCGGCACCATCGGCGGCGGCTGTGTCGAGGCCGATGTCTGGGCCGCGGCCAAAGAAGTCATGCAGAAAGAAACCCCGCGCAAAATGGTCTTCAATCTCAACAACGAAGCCAGCTACGACAGCGGCTTGATTTGCGGCGGCACCGTGGAAATTTTCGTCGAACCCATTCTCCCCCAACCCATCGTCTATCTTTTCGGCGGCGGCCACGTCTCCGTGGCCATGGCCAAAGCGGCCAGCTCCGCGGGCTTCGCCATCGCCGTGGTCGACGACCGCGAAGCCTTCGCCAATCTCCAGCGCTTCCCCATGGCCCACGAGGTCTTCACCAGCTACGAGCAAGCCTTCGAGAGAATTCAACCCAACGCGTCCACCTATCTCGTCATCGTCACCCGCGGCCATAAAGAAGACATGCGCGTGCTCGCCTGGGCCGCTCGCACCGATGCCCGCTACATCGGCATGATCGGCAGCAAACGCAAAGTGCTCTCGGTATACAAAGCGCTGGAAAAAGAAGGCTACCGCCCCGAAGAATTCGAGCGCGTCTACGCGCCCATGGGCCTGGAAATCGGCGCTCTCTCGCCCGAAGAAATCGCCATCAGCATTGTCGCGGAGCTAATCGCCGTTCGCCGCAACGCGCAAAACGCCGCACACAAAAAAGTAGAAATCGCGCCGCACCATGCTCTAAGCGCCGGCTGATCCCGTGTAGGGGCACGGCACAGCCGTGCCCGTCTTAAGAGATTGGTGTCGCAGCGAGGCCAAGCCGAGAAAGAGACGAAGAAAGAACGACATGCTAGCCGCCGTCATCCTCTCGGGTGGCTCTTCCAGCCGCATGGGCTCGCCCAAAGCGCTTCTTGAGTATCAGGGGCGCCCCTTCCTCGAACACCTGCTCGAAATAACCGTGCACCCTAAAATCGGAGTGCGCCGCGTGGTCCTCGGCGCCCACGCCGAGCCCATCGCGAAACATATCGCGCTAGCCGCCGATGAAATCGTAATAAACGCAGACTGGGAAAAAGGCCAGCTAAGCTCAATCCAAGCTGCCATTCGCAGTTTACCTGCTGCGGCAGGCCTACCTGCAACGCCGGGTTTACCCGACGCCGCGGCCCGGCTGCACTTGCCGTACAGCACCGATGGCCTGCTCTTATGTTTGATCGATCACCCGCTAATTAGCGGCGCCCTGGTCAACTACCTCATCGAACAGTTCTACTCGCACTCCCCGGCAAAAATTGTTTTGCCGGTTCACGACGGACGCCGCGGCCACCCGTTGATTTTTCCCGCATCGCTCTACGCGGAATTGCTGCAGGCGCCTGAAGATAAAGGCGCGCGCGCCGTAGTCTGGGCTCATGCCGCCGACGTCCTCGAAGTGCCCACGGAAGAGGAGGGCTGCATTTTGAACCTGAACGATCCGCAAACGCTCCTCCGCGCCACGGATCGCGATTAGCTACCGATAATTCGCGGAGATGTTCCGCAATAGAGTCCGCACCGCGTCAGCCGCCAGTTCCGCGCCATGAAATGTCGCAGCAGGAAGTCCACCGAGACATTCCGAGAGTGACTGCGCGCTGAGCGAATGCGCTTCCGCAAGGCTCCGGCCGCGAAGCCGTTCGGTAAGAAGTGAAGCGCACGCAATCGAAGTGGTGCAGCCGCGGCACAGAAAGCGCGCCTCGGCAACACGGTCATTTTCCATGCGGACGGCAAGCTGTAGGACATCGCCGCAGACCGGATTGCTCACTTCCACCTTGGCAGTGGCACCAGCGAGCTCGCCGGCGTTGCGCGGATTCTGAAAATGATCGAGAACCGCATCGCTGAACATCACGGAAAGTATAACAATGCATGTAGCGATTTGCTTCAGGTCTGCGGTACCTCTCGATGCAAGGGCTCACCAGACTGTAAGTCCCGGCCCGCGGAAATCTTACGTGGTCCGGAGCACTTGTGCGACGGCGGCAGTTAGCTTGTTCCACGCGCTTTCTTCTCGCTCGAGTTGCTTGCGGCCGGCGGCGGTCAGTTCGTAATACTTGGCGCGTCGATTATTTTCAGAGGCGCCCCAGCGCGCTTTGATCCAGCCGCGGCGTTCGAGGCGGTGCAGCGCGGGATAGAGCGAGCCTTGCTGGACCTGCAGCACCTCTTTGGAGATTTGCTGGACCCGCTCGGAAATCGCCCAGCCGTGTTGCGGCTCGAGCGCAACGATCTTGAGAATGAGAAGGTCAAGTGTGCCCTGCGGAAGATCGAGTTTTTGCGACGCCATGGGTGAGACCCCTGAAGCTTCTACAGGAGGATACTGGTCTCGCTGATTAAGAACAAGGACGTTCAGTCCGTTCGCAATGTTACAGTGAAAGCGCCGGCCAAGGGCCGCCATTGCGTATGCCTGCGCAGAAAAAGCCGGAGATGCGGATCGTTTCGCTGGCACCTAGCGCCACTTCGATTTTGTGCGCGGTGGGGGCGCGGCGCCTGCTCGTCGGCGTCACCAAATGGTGTTGCGAGGTGGCGCCGGTGAGGGGGTTGCCGCAGGTTGGCGATTGCTGGCACATGGAGTCAGTGGCGGATGTTGTGGCCTTGAAGCCAACGCTGGTGATTGGGTCAGTTCCGTACAAGCAGGAAACCGTCGCGAAATTGCTGGAGCAGCGCTTCAATTTTCTAGCGATGAATCCGCGCACGATTGAGGATATCTATGCGGATATTCGCTTGCTGGCCCGGATTGTGGGAAGGGCGACCCGAGCAGACGCCTTGATTCGGAAGATGCGTTCGCAATTTGCTAAGTATGCGCGTGAGGCGAAAAAGATTGAGCAGCGTCCGCGCGTGTACTGCGAAGCCTGGCCGAACCCGAGAATCAGTTCCCCACCATGGGTGGCGGAGGTTGTGAAGATTTGCGGTGGAGAGATGGTGGTGACGGCGGGAGAAAAGATAAGTGACGAGCTGGTCGCGGAGGCGAGGCCCGACGTAATTGTGTTGGCCTGGGCGGCGACGGGTGAGAGGTCAGATCCGGAGGAATCGTATAAGGTGGCAGCTTGGAACGACGTGCCGGCGATACGAAATCGACGTGTGCATGTTATACGCGATGAATTCCTGAATACCCCGGGGCCGCCCTTGGTTCGAGGAGCTTTGGAATTATTCAAGGCACTCCATCCGCGGTAATCGAACGATTAAGCGCAAGATAACGCAGAGGCGTTGAGTGCGCGGAGATTCACGGAGAAAAAGAGGCGGGATTAACACCGATTTCACTGAGTAGGACGCTGAGGTCGCAGAGACGAGGATGAGAATTGTTGTGGCGGCGGTAATTGAGCGAGAGGATCGGAGGCTGCTGATTGGGCAGCGTCGGCGCGAAGATTCTTCGCCGCTCAAATGGGAGTTCCCGGGCGGCAAGGTGCGCAATGGAGAAGCACCGGAGACTGCCCTGGCCCGCGAGTTGCGCGAGGAGTTGGGCGTAACACTGACGAAATGCGTGGAGATGGGGCGGGTCCGTCGTAGGTATGAGGCGTCGCCCGAAGAGTTGGAGATTCGTTTTTTTTCGACGGCGATCGCGGATGGAGAGGCGAAGCCGCTGTGTTTCGAGCAGATCGCGTGGGTGATGCCGAAAGAACTGGGCGCTTACGATTTCTTGGCCGCCAATCGCGAGCTGATCGCCAATTTGGCTACGGGACGGATAAAGCCGGTAGAGTTTCTAAGGGCAACGGAAAAAGAATTTAACACAGAGGTCACGGAGGACACAGAGGGGCACTGAGCAGATCGCATATCGAGGAACAACCTGCTCTAAAACGGTTCACGTCTTGCTGAACTGGGGCGCAGCAATGCTGCGCCGCCACCGGGACTAGGAGATTACCGGGTTAGGTTTTTCGGGATCGATGCCTAGGTCTTTTATGGCTTTGGTTACGACGCTGGGCTCGATTTTTCCGTCCTGCTGCAATTCATGTAGCGCAGCTAACGCTATGAAGCGGTGGTCGACTTCGAAGAATTCGCGCAAGGATTGGCGGCCTTCGCTGCGGCCGAAACCGTCGGTGCCTAGCGTGGCCATGCGCCGAGGCATCCATTTACTGATCATGCTGGGCAGCGTCTTGATGTAGTCGGTGGCGCCTACCAGGGCACCGGGCGCGTCGCCCAGAGTTTGCGTTACATAGGGGACGCGCGGTTTTTCGCTGGGGTGCAGGCGGTTCCAGCGCTCGGTTTCTACGGCGTCCGTATAGAGCGCTTTGTAACTCGTCACGCTCCACACATCCGCGGCTACGCCATATTTTTGGTCGAGAATGTCCTGCGCTTGCAGGGCTTCGCGGAGGATAGAACCGCTACCGAAGAGTTGCGCACGTAGCTTGGATTTTTTGTTTTCGCTGGCGCGGAATTTGTACATGCCGCGCAAGATGCCATCTTTCACGTCGCCGGGCATGGGCGGCATAGCGTACGGCTCGTTCATCAAAGTGATGTAGTAAAAGATATTTTCGCCGTCTTTATACATGCGGCGAATGCCGTCTTGAATGATGACCGCGATTTCGTAGGCGAATGCGGGATCGTAGGCAAGTAGATTGGGAACCGGCAGCGCGAGGACATGGCTGTTACCGTCCTGGTGCTGCAAGCCTTCACCGGAGAGCGTGGTGCGCCCGGCTGTGCCACCGAGGAGGAAACCGCGCGTGCGCATATCGGCAGCGGCCCAGATGAAGTCCGCGATGCGCTGGAACCCGAACATCGAGTAATAAATGAAGAACGGAATGGTGTTGATTCCGTGCGTAGCGTAGGCCGTGCCCGCGGCGATGAACGAAGCCATCGAGCCAGCTTCGGTAATTCCCTCTTCGAGGATCTGGCCGTCTTTAGCTTCCTTGTAATACATCAAGGTGTTGACATCGACCGGCTGATACTTCTGACCGACGCTGGAATAAATTCCCGCGGTGCGGAAGAGCGATTCCATGCCAAAAGTGCGTGCTTCGTCCGGAACGATCGGGACAATCAGCTTGCCGATTTCAGGATCGCGCAGCATTTTACGCAGCATGCCGACATAGGCCATCGTGGTGGAGACTTCCCTGCCCTCGCTACCTTCGTAAAATTCCTTGAACAGTTCGTCGTGGTCGGCAGCCAGAGGTTGCGAGCGGACGCTGCGCTTGGGAACGTAGCCGCCGAGCGCTTCGCGGCGCGCGCGCAAATACTGGATTTCGATGCTGTCTTCAGCGGGACGGTAAAACGGAACCTCGACGCAATCCTGATCGTTCAAAGGAATGCCGAAACGTGAACGAAATATCTGCAGTTCTTCTTCGTTGAGCTTTTTCTGCTGGTGGGTAACGTTCTTGCCTTCGCCGGCTTCGCCGAGGCCATAGCCCTTAATGGTGCGCGCGAGAATCACGGTCGGGCGACCCTTGTGTTCGACGGCAGCTTTGTACGCCGCGTAGACTTTGCGAGGGTCGTGACCGCCGAGGCGCAGGCGGCGCAATGCTTCGTCCGGAAGCGGCTCAACAAGCTGCAGCAGGCGGGGATCGCTGCCGAAGAAATGCTGGCGCACGTAGGCGCCGGATTCGACAACGAGTTTCTGATATTCACCATCGACGAGTTCGCCCATGCGCTTGACAAGCAGGCCTTCCGTGTCGCGCTCGAGAATGGGGTCCCACTCGCTGCCCCAAAGAACCTTGATCACGTTCCAACCAGCGCCGCGGAAGGCGGATTCGAGTTCTTGAATAATCTGCCCGTTGCCGCGGACGGGACCGTCGAGGCGCTGGAGGTTGCAGTTCACCACGAAAATCAAATTGTCGAGCCTTTCGCGCGAGGCCAGGGTGATGGCACCGAGCGATTCCGGCTCGTCGGTTTCGCCGTCGCCGAGGAACGCCCAGATTTTGGCATCCGTGGCCGGTTTCAGGCCGCGGTCTTCGAGATAACGGCTGAAGCGAGCTTGATAAATGGACATCAGCGGGCTGAGGCCCATCGACACGGTGGGAAATTCCCAGAAGTCTGGCATGAGCCACGGGTGCGGATAGGAAGAGAGGCCACCGCCCGGTTTCAGTTCGCGGCGAAAATTTTCCAGCTTTTGCGCCGAGAGACGACCCTCGAGAAACGCGCGGGCATACATGCCAGGCGCAGCGTGACCCTGGAAATAGACGGTGTCGCCCTCGAAGTCAGGAGTGCGAGCGCGGAAGAAATGGTTAAAGCCTACCTCGTAGAGCGTGGCAGCGCTGGCGTAGGTGGAGATGTGGCCGCCGATGTTGTGCTCGACGCGATTGGCGCGCACGACCATGGCCAGGGCGTTCCAGCGGATCAGGCTCTTGATGCGGCGCTCAAGCTCCTGATCGCCGGGGAAAAGCGGCTCGAGACGGTTGGGAATTGTGTTCGCGTAAGGCGTGTTGGCGCTGAACGGCAGGTCGATGCCGGAGACCGTAGCGTGGGCGCGCAGGCGCTCGAGGATCTCGGTGGCCACCTCGGGTCCGCTGGATTCGAGGACGGAATCGAGCGACTCGAGCCACTCCTTCACTTCTTGATCGTCCAGTCCGTGAGGCACCGGAATACGCGTTTCCGCATCGGCAGCGGTGCCGTTGTTTACATCGATCCCGTTTTCGAGGCTAGCTGCTTCGTTATTCATAACGTCCGACCGGTCCCTGTTCATTCGATTGGCCTGAGGCATGAAGTTTCCCGCGTCACGGTAAAATTTATTTCGCTCATTAGTAGAATAGAATACACCTCAGCGCGAAAGTCTGCACGGGTTCTGCGTGGTGAGTTGAGATGGTCTCGTCCCGTGAATTCTGCCGGCGTCGCACTCAGCCGCAAAAGCGGCGACTAGGCAGCCGCACTCCAAAAACTATAACGTGCGACCCCCGTCGAGGATTAGAACTTGGCCGGTTACGAACTTTGCGTGGATGAGGTAGGAGATGGCGTCGGCTACGTCGTCGGGCGTGCCGGTGCGATGTAACGGAGCGCGGCGGATGAACTCGGCTTCCCATTCGCTGGGGTCCCCGGACATGCTGATGGTGCCGGGGGCGATGGCGTTGACGCGGACTTCGGGAGCGAGGGCCTTGGCGAGGCATTTAGTGAGCATGATGACGCCGGCTTTGGAGGCACAGTGCGGAATATAGCCGGGCCAGGGCAGAATGCCTCCGATGTCGGCGAAATTAATGATGACGCCGCGCGATTGTTTCAGGAGGGGGGCGGCGGCTTGCGCGCAGAAGAACGGCGCTTTCAGATTGGTGTCCAGCGCGGCGTCCCACATTTTTTCGGTGGTGTCGTCCAAGCGAGCGGGAAGAAAGTTGGCGGCGCTGTTGACCAGAATGTCGAGGCGGCCGAATTGCTCGACGGTTTGCTGAAAGAGGCGTTTGATCTGGGCAAGGCTGCAGAGGTCGGCCTGCACGGCGAAGCATTCTCGCCCCAGGCGGGCGATTTCGGTGACGGCGTCGTCGGCCTCCGATTTCGAGCGGTTGTAATGAATGACGACGTCGGCGCCTTCGGCGGCAAGGCGGAGAGCTACAGCACGACCGATGCGCTTGGCGGCGCCAGTAACCAGAGCGACCATTCCCTCGAGTGATCCTCCTTTGGTATTCGTCGACACGGGATGTGGAGATTACGTTAACACAATCCCGTTAGTTGAAAATTCAACCCAAACGTGAACTGAGGGGGCGGCGGGGTCCTTTTCTTTCAAAATACAGAGTTCGCCTCACGGGGCCTGGACTGCGCTTGTCTTACATTGAAATGAACCGAGCCCAGTTTTATCGGATGAGCCAAAGGTGGAGGCGCTTGCCTTTGCTCGACGGAACCCCAAAAGGAGATAACGATGATAGGAAAAGTAAAATCGCTTCGTGAATTGTTCGGAATCGAACTTAGCTATGCCTATGATTGCGAGAAGAAGCTGGTCGAAAAAGGTCTGCCAGAGATGATTGAAAACACCAGCTCGCGTGAGTTGAGGTCGGCTCTGGAAGAACACTTACAACAGACGCGTACACACGTTACACGACTGGAGCGCGTTTTCTCTGCGATAGGGATGGAACCAGATACGAAGACGAATGATATCTTCGACAAGATGGCCAGCGCTGTGAAGGATTCAAAATCGAACATTGATCCGTCACCGCTGCGTGACGCGGCACTGGTGGTAAACGGGAACCTGGTTGAACACTATGAAATCGCAACGTATGGTTCCCTCGTGTCCTTTGCCAAGAATCTTGGACTCCATGAGGCGGTCGGCCTGCTGCAAGAGACGCTCAATGAGGAAAAGAAGGCAGACGCCAAATTGACGCAAATCGGCGAGGAGATAATGAACCCTCAGGCGGCGAGGACCGCAAGGGCTTGATGCGGCGGGCGGTTACGTATTGGCAGTGAGGACAGAGCAGGGGCGTCTGCGGCATTGAAAGCCGTTGACGCCCCCCTCTATAGACAAAACATCGCAGGCACGGCGTGTAGCACTTCACCGAACGGCACGTAGCACTTCCTCAGTACACCGTAAAGCCGCGGCCCTTCGAAAACTCAAGTTAAACAAGACCCCCGCACTCCAAAACTAGAATTCGTAGCGCAGCGCGAACTGCATTACTCGAGGCTGGGTTAGCAGGCTGGTGTAGGCGCCGAAGCTTGCCGGTGATTGTGTTAATGACGTTAGCAGCGATGCTCCTACTCCTTGGGCGTTGAAGCGGGTTAAGTTGGGCACGTTGAAGACTTCCCATCGAAATTGCAGACTGTGCGTTTCGCGGTAAGGCATTTTCCAGCGTTTGGCCAGGCTCATATCCCAACTGGCGAAACCATCCCCTCGCAAAACGTTGCGCGACCCAACCCCGCCGGGAAAGGGCAGGGTGAAGTCGTTCTGGGCCGCGGCAGGATTGGCGAACGGGCTGACAAACGAATCGGGTTTTCCCGTCACGGGGTCGGGGATCGTCAGATGGTAAATGCCGGTCTTCGGCCTAGCGGTCATCTGGGTGATAGCGGTGAGGAACCAATCGGTGGGCCAACGCTGCCCGCCGTCCACGCTGTAGGGGAATCCGCTGGTCCAACGAGCCAAACCGGAAAGCTGCCAGCCGCCGACGAAAGCGTCCAGAACGCCGTTGGCGTTGTGAGCCAGTGCGCGGCCTTTGCCAACCGGGATATCCGCAATCCAGTTGAGGTTGATTTGATGGGTGAGGTCGTAGTCCGATACGGCCCGGGCCAGATTCGGAGAAAAGGCGTTCGCCAGACGGCTGCCGACCAAACCGATATTTTGGTAACCATAAACAGAGAACCCCACGCGCGACGCCGCGGAAGTGACATCCATGGACTTAGAGAACGTATAGTTGAAGTCGAATTGGAGTCCGTGGCTGAACTGTTTGCGCAGGCTCGCTTGCAAGGCGTGATAGGTGGAACTGCCGATGGAACTCCATCCGTACATGGAGAAAGCCTGATCATTCAGGAATTTGCCAGCGCCGCCGTTCAGTCCGGTGGGACCGTTGAAGTAGTAGGAGTTAAGTGTGCCGCCGTTGTCCCCCAACCCACCGTAGGCGTCAATGTCAGCCAGCCCGACAATCTCGTCGCCGATCACGGAAAGAGCCGGGTTGTAATAGAGATCGAAAACGGCCTGAAGTAGGCTGTCCGTACTATTCGCCGCAGGGAAGGGGATGGCCTTCCCGGGTGACGATAGAAGGTCGGAGTACGCGGTGGCACCGGGGCGAAGGGCCGGCAGCATGTCCACCCAATATTGAGCGGTGGGCCCGAGCATGGCAGCGTTCACGCTGGAAATCTGCGCCGGCGTGATGACTGCGCTGTAGAAGTTGGTAGGCTGCCCATTGTTATTGGCCAAGGCAAAGGTCCTGGCCAGCTTAGACAAAGCTGCCGCAGCCGTGTAGTAGTCAATTCCGGTCTTGGGGTCGACGACATCCAGGGGCTGCGTCAAGTCGCGCTGGGTGAGCAGATCGCGCCCGAACCGGCCCACGTAAGAGACCTGCAAGGAGAATCGCTTCGGAAGCTCGCGACCGATGGAAAAGTCCACGGCATAGGCGTGGGGAGTTTTCAGCGTGTTGTCGACACCCCACAGGTTGGCCTGAGCGTTAATGGCAGGCGTCTGAGGAAAGCCTCCCGTAGGTGCCGACTGCAGGAATTGGACGCCGTTTATGTTGAACTGAGGAATGGTATTGATGCCGGTGATGCGCGGCAGATCCTCCGCGCTGGTTACGCCAACCGTGCAGCAGGCATTTTGCAACGTGGTGGTCAAACCGGCTGAACCGATCTGGTCGAAGCTATTCAAAAGCGCGAAACCGGCCCGGTCGTAAACCCGGCTGAAGCCGGCGCGGATGACGGTCTTGTCGTTCTCGCCGAAAATCTTCCGGAGCAGGTCGCCGCCAAAACGGGGCGAATAGGCGAAGGAGACTCTCGGGGACCAATCGGTTTTTTCAAATGGATAGAAGCCCGGACCGTTGTTGGCTGGTCCGCCGAGCGTGAATGACATTGCCGGCTCTGACGTGTAGCCGAGCCCTTGTTTCATGTTCGCGACATTGGTCGCGAACTGGGTGCCGAGACCGAAGGTCGGCGAGGTCTGTAAGCCGTTGGTCTCCCAAGGCGGAGGAAAAAAAGACCAGCGCAATCCGTAGGTCAGCGTGAAATTGGGCTTGATGCGCCAGGTGTCTTGCCCGTAGAACTCATAGGAGTTGAGCCCATAATTGCGCTTCACCGGATCGCCCTGGTTCAGAACATTACCGTTGCGGTCAAGGTTGTAGTTCGCGACCACGTCCGAGATCATGCCGTAGAAAGCCAGGAGCGGGCGGTCATAGGCCGTGGAGGACAGCGGCTCCGGCGCGGTACCGGGAGCGCAGGGCGTACCCGGACAGTTAATCATGAGGTTGGGATGGGCGGCGGCGTTCTGGGGGTCCAGCGTGCTCGACGTAAAAGAAAAACCAATCGGGGACGTCCAGTTGGTTGTTCCGAGTCCGAGAGGATTCGAATGTAGAAAGCTTTCGCGGGGATCGCGCGCCAAGCCGATGGCCGCGCCAAACTGGAACGCATGAGTTTTCTTGGCCCACGATAGATCGTCCCTTAGGTTGTGCAGGTTAACCTGGAAATTGTGGCTATAGTTGATGCCCTGATCGAGTCCCAGAAATGTGTTCCATGCCTGATTGTTGGGGGTATCACCGACCACACCGAAGCTCTGCCGAGTGAATCCCCACACGAACGAATTGGTCAGAGTGGGGCTGAGCACGGTGGTGTATCCGAGAGCAAATCCTTTGCTGTGATCGCTGGTGGTTTGTTGAGGAGGGTCGCCGGGCAGGAAGGGGGCGCCGGGGTTGCGCAAATCTTGCGAAGCACCACGCCAGAACAACAAGTGCTTGCCGTTGCTAGTGAGTCGGTAATCCATGCGCGCAATGAAAACGTCGTTATCGAGCTTGGTAGGAGCGCGGAAAACGAATCCGGCATAGTTGAAACCATCTCCCGCGGCATTATCATTGGTCGGAAACGAGCAGAACGTCTTATTGAGATAACCAGTCCCATTGGCGTTCAGCATGGCGGGATCAATCCCGATACCCTGCGGGTCGAGGTTGGTGAGGTCCGTGGGCGTAAGTGTGATTAGATTGCCGTTCCCGTCCAAATATCGAAAGTTTCCCCGGCACATCGACGGCGTTGGAATCACGCGCTCAGCGCGCTGTTGCTCCCGCTCGCGTGTTCCTTCGTAATTAAGGAAGAAGAACAAGCGGTCCTTGCGAAGAGGTCCGCCGACCGACGCGCCGAAGATATTGCGGTTCAATTGCAGTGGCTTATTCGGCAGGCCGATGTTCAGTTCGGACTGCTTGACGAGGTAATCATTTGCGCTGGTGACGGTATTGCGAAGGTATTCGTAAGCCGAGCCATGAAATGCATTGGTGCCGCTCTTGGTCACCAGCGTCACCTGCGCTCCCGAGCCTTGCCCCTGGTCGGCGCCGTAGTTGGTGGTAGTCACGCGAAATTCCTCGACGGAATCCTGGGTGACCGGCAAGACGGAGGTGAACGCGTAACCGTTGGACTGGTCGTTGACGTCCACGCCGTCCAGCGTGACGTTGCTCTGATCGCTGCGCGCGCCGTTCACCGCTCCGTTGCGAGTGTCCTGATCTTTGTCGCCGATACGATTGCCGGTGTAGGCCACGCCGGCCTGCAGGCTGAGCAGGTCGGGGACGTTGCGGCCCTCGAGTGGGAGCTGCTTGACCTGCACTTCGTCGAAGGAATTCCCGATGGAGGCATCAACCAGATTTATCGCTGGCGCATCAGAGGTGACCGTTACCGTCTCGTTGGTCCCGCCGATCTTCAGCTGCACGTTGGCAGTCGCCGGCGTGTTCACCAGCAACTGCAAATCGGTCTGTTCGTAGTGGCGAAAGCCGGAAGCCGTCACTGCCAGCCGGTAGGTTCCCGGAGGCACAAAGAGGAATTGGTACTCGCCCTGGTCCCCGGACGTGGTGGTGCGCTCCGTTTTGGACTCGGAGTTGGCCAGTTCAACGGTGGCCCCTGCGACCGCCTTTCCGCTCGGATCTATCACTGTGCCTCGCACGGAAGTGGTCGCCTGCCCCTTTGCGCAATTGCCCATTATTAGTAGCGCCAAAACCGCCGCGAAGGTCCGCAGTAGTATCCAGGAAGCTGGCCTGCCACAAGCAGGCGTTATGCGCGAGGAGGCGGACCTTGCGGCGCGAAAGAGTCGCGCCACTTCGGACACGCCCTTTGTTCGCCGCGATTTTTCTGTGTTCATGATACGCACCTCGCTTTCCAGTTAGGCCGGAATGAGAGTCGCTCGGAACTTGGCGTCAAATAATGACCGTTCAATTTCGCGGGCGTTTGAACACACGCAGCCGGCGAAATCGTTTTCAGTTTCGGATTCTGATGTCCAGGATGGGGCGATTGGCCAAACGACGTAGCGTCGTATAGAAAAACTAGGGAACATATCCACCCCCGGAATGCGCCCAAAATGCGAACCTTACTATAATTTGGCAAGCTCTGATTTAGTGGCACGAAACTATATTGGGTCGCGGCGCGTTGTCAAGAAGGAAAAATCGATAGGAAGCATCACGCGAGTGCCGCGTCGACCGTGATCGGGCTTCCGTAGCTACGCGGTGAAAGCGGCGGCAAGTCCGCCGCACTCCACATCGGACCTGCTAGAATCGGCGCGCTAAGGAGACTTGATGAGAGTTGATTTGCTGGCAATTGCGGCGCATCCCGATGATGTGGAGCTGACTTGCGGCGGGACGCTGATCAAGATGGCACGGCGCGGGTACAAGACCGGAATCCTGGACCTGACCGCCGGCGAAATGGGGACACGAGGCACGCCTGAAACGCGTGCGAAGGAAGCCGCAAAAGCTGCCAAGCTGCTGGGCGTGTCGTGGCGCAGCGTCCTGGGAGCGCCGGATTCCGACGTGCAGCCATCAAGGCAGCACAAGCTAAAGCTGGCCGGCGCGATCCGCGAGCTACGCCCGAAAACGGTCATACTTCCCTACTGGGAGGCGCGGCACCCCGATCATTATCATGCCTCCACGCTGGGCTACGAAGGCTGCTTTCTTGCCGGACTCAAGGCGCTGCCCATTGCCGGCGAAGCGTTTCGTCCATTCAAGATTCTGTACGCCACTTCTTTCGCGGACGTGCGGCCGACTTTTGTGGTGGACATCACTAAGGAATTCGAGCGGCGGCGCAAGGCGATCCTGGCGTTTGCCTCGCAGTTCCGGCCGGTGAAGGGCGAATCGAAAAGTAGAGTATTTCTCGCGATTGACCGATTGGAAGAGCAGATGAACCAACTGGCTCGGCACTACGGGCAGATGATCGGCGTTACATATGGCGAGGGGTTTGTGACTAAAGAAATCATGCAGGTCGAGGACTTGATGGGTTTGCCGGTGCGCTCGATCTAGCTCGGGCTGTTCACGATTTGCGTGACGTTTCAGGAGTGAAAGCGGCGGCCCTTCGAAAACTCAGGGTAAACAAGACCGCCCACTCCAAAAAAACGTCAAGTTACAGCTTTTCTTCTTCCTGGGCAGGCGAGAAACCGGGAATGTTGTGACCTCCGGAGTTTCGCTCGGCCCGCACGCGGATCAGCGCCTCGGCCTCAGCGCCCGACTTGCGCATAACTACCATGGTGCTAAGGGCTTCCGTGTACAGCCGGGTCACCAGATAAATGTCGCGGGTGCCGTCTTTCTTCCACAGTTGGCCAATTTGAATCTTCGAGACGCCCATACTCAGTTTGACTGTAGTGGGCGGGGGCCGCGGGTGTCAACTCGCGGCTGGCGATTGTTGCTTACACGCCACAGGGTTATGAGCCGTTGTAGGATATAGAACGACGGAATCATCCCGAAAAAGGCTATCGCTTACCATGACAGCATATTACCGGCTTGCCGGGAAACCTTCCGCAATAGCATTACATCGTACTCCCAGCGACAGAATTGGGCGCTACCCGCGATAAGCGGGTGTATACTCGGGACAGGCCACCGGGGAGGCATACCATGAAAGAAACACTAGGCAAAGCGCTGAGGCTAGGGCTACTTGCCGCCTTGGCAGGGGGAACCGTATTGGCGCAAAGCCCTCCGCCGTCCCCGGATCCGGCAAAATCGCAGCCTGCGTCGGAAAAGCCACAGGCCTCGCAAGACAATCCGGTACAGCAGCAGGACAGCGTCAACCCGAAAAATTCCAAGGAAGACGTCGAGGCCATCGGAAATCGCAGCGTCGGCAAGGGCGTCAACTTCTACTCGCTGGAGCGGGAGATCGCGCTAGGAAAAGGATTGGCGCAAGAAGTCGAGCGCTCCTCGAAACTCATCGACGATCCGGTAGTGACGGAATACGTGAACCGCGTGGGCCAGAACCTGGTGCGCAACTCCGATGCCCGCGTGCCTTTCACCATTAAGGTTATCGATTCCGATGAGGTAAATGCCTTCGCGCTGCCGGGCGGATTTTTCTACGTCAATAGCGGCTTGATCCTGCGCGCGCAAGAAGAGTCGGAGCTTGCGGGCGTAATGGCCCATGAGATTTCGCACGTGACCGCGCGGCATGGCACGAGGAACGCCACGAAGGGCGAGATGATGCAATTGGCAACGATTCCGCTAATGCTGCTGGGCCCGGTAGGATGGGCGGGCTACGGAATCTACGAGGGCCTGAACATCGCGATTCCTCTCACCTACCTGAAATTTAGCCGCGATGCGGAGCGTGAAGCCGACTTCCTGGGATTGCAATACATGTACAAAGCCGGCTATGACCCCAACGCCTTCGTTACTTTCTTCGAGCGCATCCAGGCGGACGAGAAGCGCCGCCCCGGCACGATTCCGAAAGTGTTCTCGACGCATCCGCCAACGCCAGATCGCATTGAGAGCGCGCAAAAAGAGATCGCGCGCATCCTGCCGAACAAACCGGAGTACATCGTGACCACTTCGGAGTTTGACTCCGTGAAGGGCCGCCTGCGCAATATCATGTTCGCGCGCAAAGTGCAGGACAATGCTCCCGGCAAGCCCACACTGCGCACCCGCACCGAGCAGACTGACAAGCAGAAGACGGGAACCGGAAACGATCCCAACTCCACGGATGACGATCGCCCGACGCTAAAGCGCCGGCCCGACTCTCCGTTAACCAGCTCCAATTAGATTTCAAGACTTCGCAAGGTAGCAAAGAACGGGCGCCCAAATGTGGCGCCCGTTCTTTTTCACAGCTCGCTCGGCGCGGCGTGGGAGCAGTGCCGTGTCCCACTAAGACACGGATGCCGCGTTGCCGTGTCGGTTTGGAACGCCACCCCTGTCCACCCGGTGATCCGCCCTTGCTCTGCCTTCTAAAGAGCTGACTCTGCGCTACTTACTGAAAGACCAAGGCTTCTTTCTGGCCTTCGTATTGCAACCACGCTTCCCGGCCCGATGCGAACAAGCTGCGAACAGAACACCCCCGTGGATTTGGCCGCACAGCGGGTATTGATCGTGGACGACGAGCCCTCTGTCCGCAAGCTTTTGGCAACCTTACTATCCCAAGCCGGCGTCTGCTGCAGCCCGGCGGCCAATCCGAACGAAGCGCTGAGCATGCTTGAGAAGAGCAGCTTTGCAGCAGTTATCTCCGATCTCCGAATGGGCGAAACTTCCGGTTTTGAGCTCTTGCGAGAGGTGCGCGCAAGCTATCCCCACATCGCCTTCTTGATGGCCACCGGCGTCGACGACGTGCGCGTGGGCGTGCAAGCCATGAAGCTGGGCGCCGATGACTACCTGCTAAAGCCATTCGACATCGAGGTCGTCCTGCTCAGCCTGCAACGTGCCCTTGACCGAAAGCAGCTCGAAAGTGCCGTAGAAAATTATCGCCGCCATTTGGAGGAGATGGTTTCTCAAAGGACACAACAATTGCGAGTGGCTATGACCGAACTCGAGCATAGCCATTCGGCCACACTCGAAGCCCTGGGCAGTGCCATCGATTTGCGCGACGGTCCAACCGCCGGGCACTCCCGGCGCGTACTCTTCTATTCCGTAACGATCGCTGAGGAGATTGGCGGCATGGAAGACCAGTTGAAAACTTTGGGGATGGGAGCCTGGTTGCACGATATCGGAAAACTGGCCATCCCGGACAGCGTTCTCCTCAAGCCCGGCGCTCTTGATGAGCAAGAACGCCAAATCATGCAGCGCCATGTTCGGCTGGGCTACGACTTGGTGAAAGGAATACCTTTCCTCTCGGACGCCGCGGAAGTCATCCTTGCGCACCACGAGCGCTACAACGGAAGCGGCTATCCACGAGGTCTGCGTGGCCACGACATTCCGATGTGTGCACGTATTTTCGCAGTGGCCGATAGCTTCGATGCCATGACTTCGGACCGTCCGTACCGTTCGGCGCTTCCAGTCCACACAGCACGGGCAGAAATCGACTCCGCGCGCGGAGAACTGTTTGACCCGGAGATTGTGGACGCTTTCTTTGCCGTTGGCGAGGACGCGTGGAAACTGGCGAGCGCAAGCGCCCATTCGGCATTGATCGACACGATCATCCGCGGAAAGCGTTTCGCCCAGGCATCGGCTTCGGCCGCCGGTTCCCAGGTCCCGCACTCGAAGCGCTTGGAAAAGGTCGCCGATTGAAATGGAGACCGGAATGCCAACTGCGTCAATTGGAAAGAGCATTGAACGCATCGAACGGCGCGAATGGTTTCTGTGGTCGGCCGCGGTTGTGGTCACTTTGCTTTTGACCCTCGGGCTGGCGTCCTTCTTATTTCGGGAAGACTATTCCTTTTCAGAATTTCCGCAGACCGTGCGCGGGCTAATCGGCCTGGTTCTCATATTTGACATCTATACATTGTTCCAGCAACTGCAAATTCACCGCATGCGCCGCCGTCTGATCCGCGGCGAAGAACTTTTTCGCCTCATCTCCGAGAATGCCGCGGACATGATTGCCGTTGTCGATATGGAAGGCAAACGCATCTTTAACAGTTTTTCGTATGAGAAAATTCTTGGTTACTCGATGAAGGAGTTGCGGGAGTCACCTTCGTCCGAGCAGATTCACCCGGAAGACCGCGAGAAGGTCCGGCAAGCGGCTGAAGAGGCGCGCCGCACCGGAGTGGGGACGCCTCTCGAATATCGTGTCCGCCATAAGGACGGAACATGGCGCGTGCTGGAATCTACGGCCAGCGTAATACGCAACTCCAAGGGAGATCCCGAAAACTTCGTCATCGTCAACCGCGATGTCACGGAAAGGAAGCATTCCGCCGAAGCGTTACGCCGGTCGGAAGCTAGCTTCCGTTCGGTGGTCGAAGACGCCCCTTACGGCATTTATCGAGCCAGCCTGTCGGGCGAATTGGTCCTGGTCAATTCCGCGCTCGAAAAAATGCTTGGCTACTCTACCCAGGACGAGCTTCTCCGAACGAATCTTGCGAGCGGTGTTTATCGTTATCCGCTTGAGCATCAGAAGTTCAATGAAATGATTTTGCGCCAGGAAAGCTTCAAGGATCTCGAACTGGAGTGGAAGCGCAAAGATGGCGCGCCAATTACCGTGCGATGCAGTGGTTGCGCGATAAAAGACGAAACTAACGCGTTCGCTTATGTCGAGGTTTTTGCCGAGGACATCACGGAGCGGCGCACGCTGGAACGACAACTCCGCATGGCGCAAAAAATGGAAGCCGTCGGGCGCCTCTCGGGAGGAATTGCGCACGACTTCAACAATTTGTTGGGCGTGATTATCGGCTATAGCCAGGTACTGAAGCGCGGTCTCGGGGCAGAGCATGGTTCCTTCGAACATGCCCAGGAAATCGAGAAAGCCGGCCAGCGTGCCGTTTCCTTGACGCGCCAACTCCTGGCCTTCAGCCGCCAACAGGTTCTGGAGCCGGTCGTCTTGAACCTCAACAACCTGGTCTCAGACATGGAAAAGATGCTGCCGCGTCTCATCGGCGAGGATATTGCCTTGAAGTTGGATCTTGATGCCTCCCTTTCGCAAGTGAAGGCCGACCCCAGCCAAATCGAACAGGTGCTGATGAATTTGGCCGTTAACGCCCGAGATGCCATGCCGGACGGCGGCACACTTCTGGTTCAGACCGCAAACGCAAATCTCGATACTGCCTACGCTCACAATCACCCCGGCTCTCGACCGGGTTCTTATGTGATGCTTCGTGTCACTGATACCGGAACGGGTATAGACCCGGAGATCCAATCTCAAATCTTCGAGCCCTTCTTCACCACCAAGGAGCGGGACAAGGGGACCGGCCTGGGCTTGGCCACCGTTTACGGCATTGTGAAGCAAAGCGGGGGCTACATCGCCGTGGATTCGGAAAAAGGAAAAGGCGCATCGTTCTCCGTTTACCTGCCTCGCCTCCAGCAACCGGTTGCCCAACCCACCGCTCCGTCCGCTACTGCACCTGTGAACAACCGCGGAACGGAAACCATCTTGCTCGTGGAAGACGCCGAGCCTCTGCGCAAACTTGCCGAGATGTTCTTGAAGGAATGCGGCTACCGCATTCTGAGTGCCGCGGACGGCCAGCAAGCTTTGCAAGTCGCCCGTCAGCACTTCGGCCCCATCGCCTTATTGCTCACCGATGTCGTCATGCCCGGAATGAATGGCCGCGTTCTTGGTGAACGCCTGGCCCCCAGCCACCCCGGGATGAAGGTGCTGTACATGTCTGGATACACCGATAGCTTCATCGCCGGTCATGGGGTACTCGAACCCGGGACGCAGTTGCTGCACAAGCCATTCACACAAGAAGCTCTCACACGGAAGGTGCGGGAGATTTTGGATGCCACGCCCAATGGGGTAGAGCAAGAGCCGGGGGACTCCACGCTTGCCCCGGTCCTTACAGAAACCACCCGCAGCCCGAGATCATAGGAGACTCGACGCAATGCAAAAACTGCTAGTGATCGACGACGAAGAACCCATGCGTCGCTTATTGCGAGTCAATCTCTCAGACTCCTATGAAATCATCGATACCGGGGACCCCGAGCAAGGTTTGGCGCTGGCCATGCAAAACAGGCCTTCCGCCATTTTGCTCGATCTCCGCATGCCGAGATTTTCCGGCTTCGAGCTATGCCGCACCTTCACGGCGCTCACCTCCACGCAATTGACTCCCGTTTTTATCGTCAGCGGCGAAGCTGGCTCGACCACCAAGTCACTCTGCAAAGAGCTTGGAGCTACGGCGTATTTCGAAAAACCCATCGATTTTGAGCTCTTGCGTTCCCGGCTGGCCGAAGTGCTGAATGCCAAACGTCCGGAGCGGCGAAGCGAGGTCCGTGTACGGTTGCGCGTGCCCCTAAAGCTGTGCGGGATCGACTCCAACGGCAAGCCCTTCACAGAACGCACTCATACGGAAGATGTCAGCCTGAGCGCATTCTTGTGCGGCTGCACCGCGTCGCTAAATCCTGATTCTGTC
>Ga0307477_10001260_pt1 | contig 22029 bp, 17 predicted proteins | sample atmos_gasesECM2C_FD_203316 | JGI IMG/M metagenome (GOLD analysis project Ga0307477, IMG submission 203316) | Hardwood forest soil microbial communities from Morgan-Monroe State Forest, Indiana, United States - atmos_gasesECM2C_515 | ecosystem: Environmental > Terrestrial > Soil > Temperate...
AACCTCGAGCATATCTGCTACTCGAAAGACAAAACTGTCTAACCAGTTAGCCCGAACATCCTCAGCCATAACTTCGGTTTTGCTCGAAGTTACCCAGCGTGTGAGCTAGTAGAGTTTTTCTGTGGATATGAATACCCCATCGGGAAAATGCGGGTCACCGAACTCCATGGCAGAAATATTCACGGCCATGGTACCGGGAGGACCACCGGCGTCGAGCCAAGCCCTGGCCTGGCGGCAAGCTTCAGGCAGGACCCGGTTGCCGATAGGCCCACCGGCTTTAGAAATGGAGGTTCTATTCGGACTATGGGGCTCATGCCAGGACAGCGCCATTCGCGCAATGGTGGGGTATAGGCCGTGAGCGAGCAACTGCCGGAAACTGAGTCGGCTGGGAGCAAACCCAAGCACAAAAACTTTCCGAATGCTTTGGGTGGTTCGAGTCCGACTTATCTTGCCGGGGTTCGTCGAGCGAGAGTCTTGCTGGTTGTTAGAAGCGTTGAAGCGGCAAGCGCGGCGGTTTTGTGATCCTTTGTCCAAGGCGGACCCAACGCACGTCCAAGGGTTGAGATTTTACGTCGGACTCGGTTCGCCATTTTTCCGAAGGCCGCGTCAGCCCGCTCGTCGAGTTCTTTTTCTTTAATTGTGGTGACCGGGATTTTCGATTGTGCGCAAGATTTCCTAACACAGTTCCGAAAGAACTCGCCCTCTGCCGCATGAAGCAGCGGGTGAGACGCCAGAATCGCAGAAAGCGGTGGCAGGGGGCGGCCCGATGCTAGTAGAACCGCGGCACCCACGATTTCAAAGTGGCGTGCGCGCAATTCCCGGACGAAATTTCCTACCGCTGCTAGCGACAGGCGCTCCGAGGCCGATGCACATTTCGCGAGATGTTTCTCCGCATCCGGAAGCGTGAGGCTTGCGGCATAGTGATAGGGTTGTTTGGACCCGGGAATTTTGGAATCCATGGTAACCATGCGGCTTCGGTCAATCACGTCCAGTGAGTTAGCGTCTCCGGAAACGGCCACAAGAACCCCCCAACCGGAATGCATTCGAAAACCGAGTGCAGCGCGCCTCATTCTTGAGTTCCCGCAGACTTCACTTGTTCGACTCGAGTGTATGGCCATCCAGTTTTAAGAACGCTAAAGAGAACGAACAAAACTGACAATTGTGATCGAGCATTGCTACTGCTGCCAGCCGCCACCCAGAGCCTTATAGAGCTGAACGAGGCTCTGGTATTCGCTTCCTCGTGCCTGCGCCAGGGTAAGCTCGGCGGAGTAAAGGGAACGCTGGCCGTCCAGAACTTCAAGATATGTGGTGGTGCCCCCCTTGTAGCGCATGACCGAGAGGCGCACCGACTCGGCCAAATCGTCCACTAGTTGCTGCTGTCGCAGGCGGACTTCGTGAAGTTTTTGGTAGCCGATGAGGGCGTCTGACACGTCGCCGAAGGACACCTGGATGGCTTGTTGGTAGGCAAGGAGCGCTTGTTGGTACTGAGATTCGGCGAGATGGAGATTTCCACGCAGCGCGCCGCCCGTGAAAATCGGCTGAGTCACTTGAACACCGTAGGACCATATCGGAAATTGAGAGCTCATCATGCTGGTGAATACACTGCTACGTCCGAATGCTCCGCCCCCGGAACCCGTAAGTGAAACCTGCGGAAAGAAAGCGGCCTTGGCGACGCCAATATTGGCATTGGCGGCGATGAGGTTCTGTTCCGCCTGGCGAATATCCGGTCGTCGATCGATCAGGGAAGATGGCAGACCTGGGGGAATGCCGGGCGGAAGCGGCTGCGCCACCAGGGAAAGTCCTCGACGAATACTCGTTGGGTAATTGCCGAGTAGAATGCTGAGCGCATCTTCCTCCTGGCCTATCTGTCTCTCAAGGTCCGGGATCTGCGCATTCGCGGTGTCGAGTACTTGCTGAGCCTGAAGCACGTCCAGTTTTGTAGCCACGCCGTGATCGAGGCGCAGCGAAGTCAGTTTGACCGAGCCTTGCTGAGTCTCCACCGTCTCTTTCGTTATTTGTAATTGGAGATCGAGCTGCAGCAGGTTGAAATAGGCACTGGCCACGTCGCTTACGAGCGTCAGTGTGACGGTCCGTTGAGCCTCCTGGGTGGCAAGCATTTGAGCGCGCGCTGCTTGAGTAGCGCGTCTGAGCTTCCCGAAGAAGTCGAGCTGAAAGGCCGCATCTGCCGTAAGGCCTAAAAAATTGAACTTCGACTGGACGTTTTGCTCTTGCCCGCCCTGGAATTGGGCATTTCCTTGTATCTGCGGAAATAGATTCGAGCGCGTGATCGCCACCTGAGCGCGTGCGGCATGGATGCGCTCGGTCGCAATTTGGAGGTCATAATTTTGCTTCAGCGCCGTGCGGATAAGCTCCTGAAGTTGCGGATCCTGGAAGACCTGCCACCAAGGGAGATCCGCGTAGGATGCAGCCGCAGCTTGCGCCTGAGGATTGTCTGCGACATCACGATATGCGGCGGGAGGCTGAACTGCGGGTCGGTGATAGTTCGGACCAACCATGCAACCATCGACCAAACTCATAGCCAACATCAGGCAAAGGAGTGGCTTTAACTGCGTCACCTCTCGCTTCGCTCGGGAGTTCAGAAAGTGTTTCATCTCAGTCCCCCTCTGCGGGCGCGGGCTTGGGGGGCAGTCCGGCTGCTGCGGGCTCACGGCCCGCTCCGGACCATTTCTCCACCAGATAGAAAATCGCCGGAACCAGAAATATGGCAATGGCGCTGGCCGCTAGCATCCCGCCGATGACCGTTGTACCGATGATCTGACGCGCCACAGACCCAGCTCCTGTGGCCACCCACAAAGGCACACTCCCGAGGATGAACGCGAATGACGTCATCAAGATCGGCCGGAGTCGGATTCTCGCGCCTGCCAATGCAGCGTCCACCAACGGTTTGCCTTGCTCGTAGTCGTCCTTTGCAAACTCCACAATGAGGATCGCGTTTTTTGCTGCCAGCCCGATCAGCATCACCAGCCCGATTTGCGAATACACATCGCTTTCGATTTGCACCATGTAGGCCGGATAAAACCACCCCATGACCGTGCGCCTTAACCACAGGGTTGCGAACGCGCCGAACACCGCTACCGGCGTGCTAAGTAGCACGCTGAATGGCAGGGACCAGCTTTCATAGAGCGCTGCCAGGATCAGAAACACGAACAACAGGGAAAATGCAAAAACAATTGTAGGAGAGACCCCTTGCTGAGCCAGTTTCTCCTGAAAGGACATGTCCTTGTAGTCGTAGCCCATTTCCCGGGGCATCGTTTGCGCGAATACTTCTTCCAGCGCGTTCATCGCCTGTGCGGAACTGTATCCCGGGGCCGCGCTCCCGAAGATCTGAGCGCCGCGATATTCGTTGAATCGCATGGTGAATTCCGGTCCGGATTGGGGTTCGAATTTTGTCAGGGCGGAAAGTGGCACATCTTCTCCCTTATTGTTTCGAACGTAAAACTGCCCCACATTTTCCGCCCGCGTTCGGTATTCGCCTTCCGCCTCGATGTACACCTGCCATTGGCGGCCGAACCGGTTGAAATAATTAATGAAATATCCGCCCATGAATGCCTGAAGAGTCTTATAGACGTCGCTGATGGCCACCCCTTGCTTGATCACCTTGTCGCGATCCACCGTCACGAACTGCTGGGGCACGTTGGGCAGATAGGTAGTGCCCAGAAAACCGATCTCGGGACGTTTACGCACCGCCGCCATGAACGTGTTGAGATTCTGCGTTAGAAATTCCACCTCTTTGCCGGCACGGTCCTCGAGAACGAATGTAAATCCCCCGGAAGTTCCGACTCCCGGAATCGCAGGCGGTGAAAAGTCAAACGCGATTGCTTCGGGCATCTGACTCAATCGCTGGTTCAACCGCGTTTTGATCTCTTGAAACTGTTCCGCTCTTGACTTCCTTGCATCCCAGTCATCCAGCGTGACGAAGAAAAACGCATTGTAGCTGGTTCGCACAAAGCTCAGCAGGCTAAAGCCGATGACGCTCGACGTGTATTTCACTCCGGGAGTCGCTGCCAGGATTTTTTCGACCTGTCGCGCAACTTCGTCTGTACGTTGCAGTGAGGCTGCGTTGGGGAGTTGCAGGTTGACAAAAAGATAGCCTTGATCTTCATCGGGCAGGAAGCTGGATGGCACGCGTGAGCCAAAAAACGCCGCCGCACCCGCGAACACCGCCAGTAGTACCAGTGCGATTGCGCTCTTGCGAATCAGCACGCCGGACACCCGTATATAGGTGTCTGTCGCGCTCTCGAATCTCCGGTTAAACCAGTCAAAAAATCTTCTCAGCAATCCCTTGCTCTGTTCTCTGGGCCGAAGCAAAAGAGCCGCCAGAGCCGGACTCAGCGTGAGCGCATTGAAAGCGGAAAGAATCACGGAAATAGCGATCGTGACCGCAAATTGTTGATAGAGACGTCCGGTGATTCCGGGAATAAAGGCGGTTGGAACAAATACGGCGGAGAGCACCAACGCGATTCCGACTACGGGCCCGGTCAACTCGTCCATGGCTTTAAGGGCCGCTTCTTTAGGCGAGAGCCCTTCCTCGATATGCCGCCCGACGCCCTCCACGACCACGATCGCGTCGTCCACCACCAATCCGATGGCCAGCACCAGCCCCAACAGAGAAAGTGTGTTGACGGAAAAACCAAACAACGGAAAAAAAATGAAAGTTCCGATCAAGGCCACCGGCACTGCCAACATCGGAATCAATGTCGCGCGCCAGCTTTGCAGGAAGAGGTAAACTACCAAGATCACCAGGACGATCGCGATCAGCAGCGTCTGGACAATCTCCTTGATCCCCGTCGTTACAGCCTTTGTCGTATCCAACGAAACGACGTAATCCATATCCTGCGGGAATGTCTGCTTCATTCCGGCGATCAGCTTGTTCACGCTGTTCGCAGCGTCCACCGCGTTCGAGCCGGGCAACTGGTAAATCGCGATGATCGCTCCCGGCTTGCCGTTCAGCCGGCCCATTACTGAGTAGTCCTGCGAGCCGAGGTCCACCCGCGCTACATCTTTCACTCGCACAACTCCGCCGTCTGGTGTCTCGCGAACAACGATCTGTCCGAAGTCTTCAGCGGAAATCAATCGACCTTGCGCGCGAACCGAGTAGGTGTACTCCTGCCCTTTGGGCGCGGGCTCGCCACCCAATTGTCCCGCGGGGTTCACGGTGTTCTGCGCCTGAATGGCATTGATGATATCGGTAACGGTGATGCCCAGCTTTCCCAATTGGTCCGGCTTCACCCATAATCTCATCGCATATTGGCCGGCACCGAAGATCTGCACGTTTCCAATGCCCGTGGCACGCGTCAACGGATCGTGAATATTGATGTATGCGTAGTTAGCAAGAAAGTCTGCGTTGTACGTTCCCTTGGGCGAGTACAACGTGATTAGCATCAGCGGTGACGTCACCGATTTCTGGACCGTGATTCCGTAATTCGTGACATCAGCCGGAAGTTGCGAAGCCGCTTGCGTCTCTCTCGCCTGCGCCAGAATTTGATCCGTGTTTGGATCCGTCTTCACATCGAAATCCACGATCATGGTCATGCCGCCGTTGGCCGTGGCGTTCAGCGAATACATGTAGTTCATGTGATCCACGCCGCTCATTTGCTGCTCGATCGGCGTAGCAACGGATTGCTCCAGCGTCAGTGCATCCGCTCCGACGTAGGTTGCTTGAATTTGAACTTCCGGCGGGGCGATGTTCGGAAATTGGGCGACGGGCAAGCTGATGATCGTGATCGTGCCGAGAATTACCATAACAATTGAAATCACGATGGCGACGATGGGGCGGTTGATGAAGAATTTCGACATGGCCTTTACCTTGCCTGCGCCGTCGCGTTATCCGGGACGTACGGCTTCGGCTTTACTTGCGCACCCGGACGCACTTTCTGCACTCCCTCGGCCACCACGCGTTCTCCCGGCTTCAGTCCGTCCGCGATAATCCACAGGGAGCCGACACGGTCGCCGACCTTGACCGTTCGTATGCTGACTTTGTTCTCGCCATCCACAACAGCCACTTGATAAGCCCCTTGCAGCTCCGACACCGCACGCTGCGGTATCAGCAACGCATCTTTCTGTACTCGAACCGCAGTTCGAACTCTGCCGTAGCCTCCGGGGCGCAGAATATTCCCCGGGTTTGAGAATAGCCCGGCGATTCGAATGGACCCGGTGCCCACATTCACTTGGCGGTCCGCGAAGTAAAAAGTACCGTCGCGCGGATAGGTTGAACCGTCGGCCAAAATCAACTGAAGACGCAGACTCTTGTCTGCCGCTACACGACTGGTCTCGGTCGGGAACCGTTTGTTCCAATCGAGATACTCGCTCTCGCTGACGGTGAAATAAACTTTGATAGGGTCTACCGTGGAAACAGACGTAACCGGACCGCTGCTCGGATTGACCAAGGCACCCACCTGAAGTTGGGCCTGTCCAGCGATACCGTCTATAGGGGCAATCAGACGCGTAAAATCGAGGTTGATCTTGGCCGTTTCGACGGCAGCTTCACCGGTTTTGATCTGCGCTTCAGCCGTCGCCACGGTGGCCTTGGCGGCCAAGTTATTCTGAACGGCATTGTCAAGATCTTGCTGGCTGGCTGCCTGCTCTTTCGCTAGCGGTGTGTAACGTTCGACATCCAGCTGAGTTCTGCCTTGCACCGCTGCGGCATTAGCAAGATTGGCTCTGGCCTGGGCCAGCTGTCCTTCGGCTTGATCGAGTGCCGCCCGAAAGGGCCGCGGGTCAATCTCGAAAAGTAATTGGCCCTGCTTGACGAATGCGCCCTCTTGGTAGCCCTGTCGCAGTAGGTAGCCGGTAACCTGGGCCCTGACGTCGGCGTTTGTAAATCCGTCCAGTGTGCCGATCCATTCACCAAAAATCGGAACATCCTTCTGCTCCACTTGCACCACCTCAACGTCCGGCGAGCTGGGAGGCGCCCCTGAGCCGTGCTTCGTCCGCGTGGCCGCAAAAATCAGGCCGACGGCTACGAGAACAACCGCTCCGCCTATCACGAGGATGCGTTTCAAAGTAGTGTTCATGTTCATCTCCAGTACCGTTCGATAACGTGGGACTAGGATCCTAGCATTTTCTGCGGTTCGGCAAATACACTCTTCGATTTGAGCAGGAGCATTCGAAATGAACTGTCGGAATCACTGCGATGAATCGAAGCATATAGACTAGCTGGTTGCCGAATCTTATCGCCGAGAGATTAATTATTGCACAGAAGAACCCATGGGAAGAGATGCTCTAACCGAAGTGCTGGATTCTACTTCACGAGCTGTCCAGCGAAAACATTTGGAACAGTTTCGGTGTGATCAGCATGAATACATGGGATCAGTAGCGGCACTGTCGAGAGGTGCTCTAGAACGTGCGATACTTCAGAGTCGGGCCTAGCGCAGCCTGGCATCCGCTTGATGGTGCCTCACTATATCGCAGCTACTCGCTCTTGGATTTCCATCGACCCAGAGCTATCGAATCAGCGTGAAAATCGAAACGCACGATAGTCCGCGATACTGCCCACAACTAATCGCTGAGTTGTTTATTCATTTAGTTGCGACTCTACAGTGCAACCCTCTAGTTGTTTATTGCGCGTTTATCCAGGTGTCTGACCCCGCCAGCTTAACAGCCACTTCCGTAATGAACAGATGCAGCGGCTTGCCGTCGGCCGTCCCGCGATGGTCGGTTGAGATAAGTAGAGGGCCCACTTTCTTGTAGCCCGCCCAAGTTGCTATGACGACACTCGGCTTCACGGGTCCGCCGCGGCGATAGACAAACTGCTCGACGCGGTTGTCTTTGCCGACGTAGAGTTCCCAGGTGTCGCCGGGCGTGTAGCCGCCTTCATTGGGATACTTCACCGGGACCAGCTCGGCCGAGCCGTTGCCGATTGGCAGTTTATGCATACCTTGATCGGTCACCGTGGCGCCGGTATCCCAGTACGCATGCAAGGGGAACAGAAGCCAATAGTTATCGTTATTGAAACCTGGATCGACTTCGTTCTTCACGTTGTCCGGCTGGCTGCTGAGCTGGGAGCGCAGGTAGGTAACCTCCACCGGCTTGCCGTCTTTGTCCTTCCCCTTAAAGGAGACCTTTCCCGTCTTAGGCTCCCAAACCCACGAACGGGAAACATTCACTCCGGGGAACTGTGCATTCCAGGTATAGCGGATCGCTTCAATCTGCCCAAACGAATCGACGCCATAAGTCTTGGCAATCTTTTCAATAATTGGCGGACGGCTCTGTGCCCAGGAGGTTGCAGCAAGGACCAGCACTCCGAAAGTCAAACGACCGATCACGCTTACATGGCTCGCATTTATCATGGAGTTCGCTCCTTTGTGAATTGAACGGATGCTTCGTTGGATGATGGCAAAAGCCCCGGGATGCACCAGACTATGTCGGCACGGGCTTTCGCCCATAGCCATCCGCACCCGTTGCTCGATAAGCGCGCATTATACAGCAGCCCTGGTTGTTGATCGTCTTCTCGCTTACCGAGGCTCCACGCACCGCAGTGTGCATCCCTAGAGGGCGGCTAGTCCGTTGAGTCTCGGGTTCTCGCGCTTCCGGTTACCGCAACTCGTGTAAACCTGCGAGACCAGATAATCGCGCCGGCCAGGGCCACCGATCCGTATTCGAGCAGCATAATCCACCAAGGAACCAACCACGGACGACCCATCGTCCGCAAATGCCAAACGTAGTAAGTTGGGATGATGCTTGCTGTCCAGATCACGAGCGGCACCGTTGAGGCCGACCGCACGAACGGCAGAAGCCAGAGAAGATACCAGGGATATACGACCGGCGCACAAAGAAGCGATGCCGCCATAGGCCATGAAAACTCGTCCGAAGACCACGCCGAACTTTTGCTTCTCAGCCAAAATGCGGTAAGAAAGCCGACGAGCACTGCCAGCCCAACTACAAGCTGCGGAGCCGCCGCACGCTCGAGTGTTGCGAACAGCGGATCATTAAACCGGAATCTCTGCACGTAAGTGCCGAGCGAGCCGATCGGAAATCGCCCGTGATCGAAAAATGGAACGTATAGAAGTCCGACCACGGCCGCCGCCAGCGCGGCGTCGCGCACACGTACGCGCCTCCAATAAAGCGGCAGCAGTACAATCGGGAGCAATTTCACCGCAACAGCCAGCCCGAATGACACAGCTGCAACTGCCCGCCAGCGCCGCCCCAACGCCGCGGCAGACACCGCCAACAGCAGCACACCGACAATATCAATGTGACCACTGCCCGCAACTTCCGTCGCTAGCAGTGGATTCCATGCATAAGCCAGAACCCAGTGCGCCCCCTCTCCGCTACAACGCAATATATCGAGCAAAACCAGAGCGATTGCCAAATCGCAAACTACAAATGCTACTCTCAGCGCAAAGACAGACTCACGGATCGCCGTGACAGCGCGGAAGAAAAGCTGAGCTCCTGCTGGATATGGGCTCGGTACATCCGGGTTGTTGAGTGTACGGGTCTCGGGAATCTGCAACCCGGCGAGCGCAGGATCGCTGGGAACAACGATATAAGGGTTGTAACCGAGCCGTTGCACGCGGCCATCCCAGAGATAACGATGAACGTCATCATCGGAGCCGGGTGGAGTCAATAGAAACGGAACTTGCCACAAAACCGCCGACAAGAGCCCGATGAAGATCACGCGACGCGGGAATTTCGGCGTGGAGAATAATTCACAAGTGGCAAGAAGATACGCGACGCCGGCAACTGCCAACGGGATCATGAAGGACGGTTCACCCACGCTTCCGAGCTTGCGTGAACAGATCGTCAGGGACACAAGCAAGATGGCGGCAAACCCGTAAAGCCTGTGTGATGGCGTGATTGTCACGGGTCTTCCGCGGCTGTCGGCAACTGTGCCACCGCCTGTCCCCATTGTTTAAGCCAGACCGCGGTTCGCGGTGCCCGGGCCGGAGCGAGCCGCAGTTCCTTCGCCAGCCGAGTTAGGTCGCGCTCCTCGTCAATGTCGTAGAAAGGATATGTGAAGGCAACGGAAAGCTGCAGTTCCCTAGCGCGCGCCAGCAGAGCCTCGAGCGCGCTCTTCGTTCCCATGCCATCGCCATAAAAAAGCGTCGGATGAGCGGCCTTGGCACCTACCAGATAATAGCCGCCATCATTTGTCGGTCCTACCACCACGTCGTGATCATTAAGCGCGTCGAACGCGCTACTAAGAACCGACGCCGGTAGATGCGGGCTGTCACTGTTGAACGCAATCACACCTTGCCCGGCAGGCTCAGCGAAGTGTGCAAACACCGAGGTCAGGCCCGCCGCAAGACCCTCCCCTTTTTGCGCCACGACAGTCGCCGCACCTCGCGCCAGACGCATTAGTTCTTCGACATCCGAGGCCGGGCAGATAATGACAACCTCTACAGTGCCTAGCGAGCGCGCTAGCGCGATTGTGTCGTCCAAAAGACAGCAATAGAGTTCGGTAACCGCTTCAACTGGAAGGCTCTGAGCCAAACGGGTCTTGACCATGCCCGGCCTGGGTGCTTTCGCCATCACAACCAGCGTGCGGCTGCTAGCCGAACCTTCTGTAGTTCTGCAGGAGGATTCCATAGGAAATCGCGGGCCAAAACTCACGCCGGTCGTGGCGTTCCGGCCCTTCGATGCCGAAAAGAATAGCGCACTATCAGGAAAAGAATGAACCACGCCGCTCCGACCGTGCCCTTCAACGTGCCGCTGATCTTCGATTTCCCTATGCGCGGATAATAGCTCACCGGCACTTCAACGATGCGGAATCCCGCGAGAGTACCTTTTAAAATAATTTCTACCGCCCACCCGTAGGTGTTTTCTCGTAGATCAAGCCCGCGAAGTACATCTGCTCGCCCCGCGCGGAATGGTCCCAGGTCGCTGATCCTTAGACCATATAAGAGTCTTATCAGAACAGCCGCCAGTCGGTTACCAAACGCGGCGTGCCAGGGCAACGCCCCAACAACGTTCTGCTTTCCCAGTCGCGAACCCAACGTAATATCGGCACGGCCGTCAATGATTGGTATCAAAAGAAGTGGCAGCTCATCTGGACGATCGCTGTAATCGCCGTCCAGAAACACTACGACATCAGGGCTGCTAGCACCGGCCAGCCCGGTCAAACAGGCGCGACCGTATCCGCGTCGAGGTTCGTGGAAGACCCGAGCTCCCATCTGCGCGGCGATCTCGGGAGTCCCATCGGTTGAATTGCTATCTACAACCAAGACCTCAGTGACAATATCGGCCGGGAGATCGGCCAACACGCGGCCGATGGACTGCGCTTCATTGTGCGTGGGAATAACAACCGACACTCGCACTTGATCTCGGCTCAACTCACCACCATGGCGAGGATCCCCAGCGCCGCGCCAGCAGAGCGTCGACGCCCCATGTTCGACCGGCGCGCCCCACCGCGAGCGAAAGCGATGCGAGCACCGGAACCAGCAACTCCCAAATCCACGACGTGCCCCACTCCGACACCCAAAGGCTTGTTAGATACAGAAATGCTACAAAGGCAGCCGGTCGCGTTAGCAGACCAATGACGAGAACTATCCCGAGAGAGATCTCGGTTATCGCCTGGATGGGAGCCGCCATTGCGGCGTGACTCGCCGCTGCCCCCATCACCGCCTTCCACGCTGCCGGAGCGTGATCATGCTGGATGTAAAACTTGATCAAGGCGGAGTAGCCCGCTGGTGTGTAAAGGCCCTTCCCCAGATTCTCAAAAAAGACCCACACAAACATCGCACCAATCGTCAACCTAACCATTGCGAGTCCTATCCGTGCATCACGTTCTTCCGGCATTTGGGATTTCTCCTCTTGGTTATCTCAATCGCGCGCAGTCACGATCGTCGTGCATGAACTTTCGCCTTTGGGAAGGTCACGAGCGGCAGCCATTCGAATCTCGAGCTTTTGTACTTGCCCCCGGACCACGGGACAATAAAAATCCGGCTGATCGAGAGCGTTTTGAATGCGCCGCCGCCCAGCGCATCCTCCATAGCAAGACTCGAGATAAACGCAAGTGCGGCAGGCTTCGGGCACGGTGCGCGCCTCTACAAAGGGCGAAGTTTCCACAACCTCCCTGCCGAGGGAGACGAGCAGAGAGAGGGGTTCCCCAGCTCCTGGCCAATATACGCAAGGCTGAGTGGTGGCGCGCGGAGTAACCCGCACCGTACTCACTCCACACCCGCCGGTCCTCGGAGGCAGACCGGCCATGGCACGAACCAGCGGCTCACCGATGGCAATCACGTCGGTTTCCGCGAACAACGCCCGAAATCCTTCCCAATATTCATCGTAACTCAACGCATACAGGTCAGAACGCACCGCTTGGTAAACATTGACGCGCAGCGGCGCTTGGTAGCGCCTGGCCGCGCGCGCCACTTCCGCAAGGCGCAGATAGTTCGACTTCATCATTATCGCAATGAAGGTGACGGGGATTCCCAACCTTACACAGCGTGCTGCTTGATCAAGAACCAGAGCCCAATTGCCGCTGCCGCGTTGGGTGTCCTGCTCAAGCTCGTTCGGATAATCCAGCGAGAACTCGATGTCATGGAACGCACGGAGCTCATCATCAGCAAGCAATGACGCGCTGTGACCGTTCGATGTGATGGTAAGCTTCACCGGCAGATTGCGGAGGTAGGCCAGAATCTCGCGGAACTGCGGGTGCATTCCATTCTCACCGGTGCCAAGATTGACCGACCGTATCGGCAGCCTTTCCATTACAGATTGCACTTGTTCAAGGCTGAGCCGGTCCATCCGCGCTGGATCGCGGTAGCAGAACGAACAAGCCAGGTTGCACTCGTTGGTCAGTCCGAGTCCGAGGGCAAATCCTCCAGTCGCAGCGGGCCGGACCGAAGCAGAGAGTGAAGTGGAATGAGTGCTGGAGTGCGTCACGGTCCGGTTACCTCGCTCGAGGAAGCGCCGCAGCGGCGCGCGATTACCTGAATATAGCGCGCAATCGCAGCGAACTCCGGTCGCATCCCAAGCACCGACTCCGATTCGAATATTTGGGAGAATGCTGCATCCGCCAGATTTTCCAGATCGACGTAGTCAGAAAATACGCGGACACCATGTTCGGCGACGACATCCAAGCTGGCCTGGGCGAGCAAATCGCGCACCTCTGCGACCGCAAACACCCGCACGGGCTCGTGGTAAAGGGAATCCACCACCGTTTCCGCGGCCAGATCGGCAATTGCAATTTTCCAGTTGCGCGTTTTGATGACGTTTTTTAAGACCTCTCCAGCACGATTGCGCACCAATACAGAAAGCACGGCGTCTTTGCGTAAGACGTTAGCGATGCCTTGAATAATCACAGAAGGATTTCCGGAAAATTCCAGCAGGTTGTGGCAAACGGCGACGTCGAACGACTCCGCATCGAAAAGTTCAGGCAACCGGCCTGCGTCACCGTGGCGAAAGGAAATTCGCGTTGACACGCTGCCAACTCCAGCCTGCTCGCGTGCGATCCGAAGCATCTCTTCGGAGCTGTCAAGCAGCACTACCTCATAGCCCATCCGGGCGAGTTGCACACTCGCAAAGCCGGTGCCACCGCCCACGTCCAGAGCACGTCGCTGCGATGTGTTAGACGGCAGGAAGCGGCGCGCGTTTTCCCAGGCAAGCGCCGAGCGCAGCCTGCCCGAAGGTGTCTTCAGGTAAGCTTCGTATTTGTCTGCGTCTTGGAACCGCGAAGCATCCATCATCCGCATCTCAGACTCCACGGCGTGGCGGAGAACGTTATCTCTGGCCCCGTCAAATTCAGCGGCAGGTTATTCTCTACTTTGTTTCTTGTCAAACTGTAGCGTCGAGAGTAGGTTCAGTTCGAGTGTAGATAGCCTGCCGATCAATTGTTGGGTGGATTCGCGGGATCTCGTAAGGAGTGATCTCGGTGCTATCAGAGTTACGTAAGTCATTCCCACTTCAAACGGCTGCACTTGAAAGCCCGGCTGAACCGCGGAGTCCCGCAAGCAGATTCCGTTTGAAGGTCTGGATTATTTTTACTAGTTTCGGCTTCGAGGAGATTTCGCCCATGAAAACGCGAATAGTCTTTGTTTTGACGCTCGCTTGTATCGCTCTCGCTGGTATGGCGGCGTTTTCTGCCTCTTTGGAGACGGGTGCGCCGCTGCGCAATTTCGAATTTACCTACCTTGCGCGAATTCCTGTTTTGCCCGCAGACGCCAAAATTTCACGGATTTGGATTCCGTTGCCGCAGTCGGGCCAATACCAAACTATCGGCAACTTGAAAATCGAAACTCCCTTCGCCTACACGAGGCTTCGCGATGCAGAATATGGAAATGAGTATGTTTATCTGCAGGTTCCAGCGGCAAAGATCACCGCGCCTTCGGAGGTGCGCGTAAGCTTCGAAGTAACCCGCCACGAAGACCGCGTACTGCTCGAAGCCCACCCAGTCACCGTGCAATCGGGACTGAGCTCGCCCGATATTCAGCGCTTCCTCCAACCAGACCGTCGCGTGCCTCTTGACGGCGTCATAGCGGAACTCTCCGCCCAAGAGACGCATGGACTCCAAGACCCGCTCGCGAAAGCGCGCGCGATTTATAACTACGTCATCGCCACTATGCGCTACGACAAGTCCGGCTCAGGCTGGGGTAACGGTGATGCGATATGGGCTTGCACCGCCAAGCGTGGAAACTGTACTGATTTCCACTCGCTTTTTATCGGCATGATGCGGGCGGCTGGAATTCCTGCTCGCTTCGAAATCGGGTTTCCCCTGCCGTCAGATCAGCACGATGGCGCTGTAGCGGGATATCACTGCTGGGCGGAGTTCTATGTCGAGCCCTACGGATGGATCCCAGTGGATGCCTCGGAAGCTTGGAAGCATCCGGACAAGAAGGACTATTTCTTCGGAGCGCTCGATGACAATCGCTTGCAGTTTACGGTCGGGCGCGACATCCGCCTCAACCCGCCGCAGCAGGGCGACCCGCTCAACTATTTCGTCTATCCCTACGCGGAGGTGGATGGAAAGCCGTTCGGAGTGGAGTCCAAGTTCTCGTTCCAGGATCGTGCCATCGGCAATCATTAACGCTCTTGCCGATTGTCTTGGCGAGCGATCGAGCGACGTGGAGAGCCTCTGAAGTGTGGAGGCCAAAATGAACCGATGGAGCAACAGTTCTGTGGGGAAGTACTTTATAATCTCTAACGTACTTCATGTCGGGGCGTAGCGCAGCCTGGTAGCGCGCCTGCCTTGGGCGCACGCACCTCGACTCCAACCGGTCCATCCGTCACTTCTAACTACTGACGTTTCCAACAAATCGGGGAATCTGCTTTTCGCTCGAAGCTAACCCCAATATGCTGAAAACGTTCGATTCGTGCACAGTTCGTGCACAACAATACTAGAACTCGGGAGAACGCTGGGATGCGACGTGGGTAAGAGTCGTGGGACACTCACCTAGCCGCTTTTCACATCCTAGCATGTTTTCAGCAAGATGCGTGAAACCCGCATGAAAATTGATGATTTCTACCGTCTCGCATTCTGCAACTGTTTCAACTGTTCCGCATAAATAGCACCCATTTCGCGCCGAAACAGATACCAAGGCGGGTTTCGATTCACTGAAATGGACAAGGGCGACTGTATCACTCGGTCATTTCGTCCGGGAGCGCATCGGTACCTCCCTAGAACGAGAACGAAGCCTGCAAATAAATCTGACGGTTGGACGAAGGCGATCCGCCCGCAAGCGCATTCGATACGCCAAAAAACGAAGAGAACGAAGCCGGGGAAGTTGTCGTCGGTGGGCTCAGTACCGCGCTTGGCGTCGCAAGGTTCACGTTGTTGAGCACGTTGCGCGCATTCACGCTGAACGTGATGCCGTAGTGCCGGTTCGTACCGCGCCCGATTCCGCCCATAGCACCGCCGCCTCCACGCAGACCTCCTGTGTTTCCATCCTGGCTGCCGATCTCTTTGCCGAAGCTAAACGTCTTCCCAAGCCGCAAATTAAGCGTGAAGCGATTCGGCCCGGTCAGGAAGTTGACAGGAACTAGCTTTTCGCCGCGTAGCGGCACGGTATCGAAACTGCCGAAGCCCGGAACGGTCACGACGTCAGCGGGATTTGAAAGGCTGCTTGCAAACGCCGGGCGCTGATTAAATTGCGAACTCCCGATCAAGTCTTGACTCAAGCTGATGTTGTAAGGCGAGCCAGAGCTTGTCACCATGAATGGGCTAAGCCGGAAACCATACGGCAGCGCAATCGATCCGCCGATAGTCGCCCGATTCCGGATATCGAAAGACGCTCGGCCGTAATCCTGAAGGAGATTGTAGGGATTCGATGGAAAACTAGCTGCACCCGAAGTATCGCCGTTCGCACAGTTCAGCACGTAGTAACCGAACAGCGTCAATTTCGCGCCAGCGCGGATGTTGGTCTGCACAAATAATTGGTTTTGCCGGAAAATCCCACCCGATTCGTATTGGTAAATGTTCCCGGCCGCATCCCCGAATGGCCGCGTGCCACTTGATGGATTCAAATAATACGGTGAGATGATAGTTCCCGGCAACGGTGTATTGATGTTGTTGAGTAGGAGCTGATCCCATCCGCGCGAGTTCAGATAGGAAGTCTTCAGGGTTGCGATTTTTGTGAGTTGCGTTTCGAGACTGACCGTGGACTCCATCAAATACGGCGCTCGAAGATTCTGGTCGATCCGGTACGTCGTCTGCAGGGTGGCTGGAACAGACGGTAGAGGCAAGGGAGGGTTGAGAAAAAAGTTTGGATTCGTGACGATAAATTGCGCCTCTCGCGTGCCATTAAGGCGGTCGGCTTGCAAAACATTACTCGCCTCAAAGCGATCGTAAAAAATTCCGAAGCCAGCGCGAAGCACGGCCTTGGGTCTAGCCTTTCCGCCTCCGCCTATGCCCCAGGCGAATCCTAGTCGGGGCGCCCAATCGGCATGATCGTTGATGTTGCTCTGCGATTCGAATCTCAATCCGTAGCTCACTGTGATGTTCGGACGGACGCGCCAGTCATCTTCAACATAGAGTCCTACGTCAACCTGCGCAACACTCACGCGAGGGTTCGGCGGAATGCTTGGATTGTTGGGCATACCGGTCACGGAGTACTGAGTCGCGAAAAACCCTTGTCCAAGCAATGTCTGTTGGTAAGCCTGGATAGAAGGAAACAAATAGCTACTATTGAAGCCAGCGGTCGAATCATTGTTGTCGGTGAGCAGGCGTAAACGCGCTCCGAATTTCAGCAAGTGCTTCGTGAACTGAATTGACGTGTAATTCTGGAACTCATAACGATTTGTGAGGTCAATCAAGTTTCCTGCGTTACTGCCGCCACCATTGAACGCTGAAGGCACGACTATGGTGGGGGAGGTGCTTTGCGCGATCTGGCTGCTTTCGTCACGCAGATACTGAAACCGCGTCTCGTTCACGATTCTTGTGCCAAACACCTGTGTGTCGCTGACCTGCAAAGTTTGCCCTGTGTTCAGCAAGTTCGAGGCCTGCGAGGGCAAGGTGAATCCGCCGACTCCGCTATTCGCGGTTTTATCTCGGGAATACTGGTATCGAATGGAAAGCGTGTTGTTCTTTGCGAGCTGACAATCTAGCCGGGGGCTGATGGTGACGCCCATCCGCCGATTCTGTACCGATTCACTGAAGGCAACGACCTGGCTTGTGGAATTGACGATCTCGGCGTTCACGACCGCAAGATCGTGAACATTTCGTTCACCCACAGACAAAAAGAATGAGGCTTTCTTGCTCAGCGGTCCTCCGATGTTCCCGTTGTATTGCATCGAGTAATACTGCGGCTTCGACGGCGCGAAAGGATTCTTGGAGTTGAATGCGGAATCATTTCCGTTGACGGACATTTGACCGTGCCATTTGTCCGAGCCGGGCTTCGTGAAGATTTCCACGCGCCCGTACCCAACCTTGTCGTATTCCGCTGAAAACGGCTCTTGATTGATTCGGATTTCGCGGATCGCCGATTTTGGCGGCAGCCGCCCTCCCATAAATCCATCGATATAAAACTGTCCACCGCTCGGCCCTGCGGACGGTCCCGCGAGAGCTTCTAGCTCCGTTTGCAATTCATCGGGATCATCCGGCAGCGCATCAAGCTCTCCTCCGGAGATCACTATGCCTCCGCCGTTGTTCATTGGATTGACATCACCCGCCGCCGGAATATCGGTCACCTCTATCTGCTGCTTCTGCTCTTCAATTCTGAGGGAAACGTTGAGGTTCTGAACTTGCCCGGCGGTGATTTGAACAGTCGCGTTCTTGTATATAGCAAAGCCCTTTGCAATAACTTCCACCGTATATTTACCCGGAGCCAAACCATTCAGGCCGAATTCGCCCTGCCGATTTGTAATCGCCCTCAGCGTCACTCCAACCGGCGTGGTCACAATTACCGATGCGTTCATCACCATCCCACCAGATGGGTCCGCCACCTGACCATGGAGAGACCCATTGCTGGTTTGCGACTGCGACGCGCTCGTGCATGCAAGGTACAACAAAATAATCATTCCGAGACGTACAGCCAACACGATGGGCCGTGGTTTCATTTCAGCAAGTTGGGCCGGACAAAGGGGATTTCTCCAGCAGCCTCGATGCGGATCGAGGTACAGCTAAGCGAAACTCCCTTGAGCCTCGCGTCTTGAAGGGCCCCTCGCCGGAGTCCTTTTCTCATTTTCAGCCACGCGTGAGGTTAATGATGCCCAGACGCGACCGTCTCTCGTGAATGCCGCAAATGCGACGGAGGCAGGGTCAGTGGTATTGATCAGATCCCTGCCGAATGCCCGGAAGAGTGACGTGGAAGAACGCTTCAACTTGCGACTTCTGGTCGCCAACGTATGCTCCCATCCAGTTTTGCAGAACACGACCATCGGGAGACACGACGATTGTTTGGGGGGTAGCTGAAAACTTGTATGCCGCCTTGGTGTCCATCGATAGCCCGGAATACACAGGCAGCTTCAGATCATTTTTCGCGACGTACTCGGCCAAGGCATCGTCGGACAGCGAGAGAGCGATGAAACGATACTCACCACTCTCTTTGCCGAGCAGTGTTTTGAAGTTGTCCATGTTGCGTGCACACCAAGAGCAAGGAGGTGTGAACACGTACAGAACCGTGGATTGATTTGCCTCGTGGTACGAAATCACTTCCTGCTGCCCGCCTAACCGCTTTACGGCAATGGGTGGAACGGCAGTACCAACCTTGAGTTGGTACTCAGCCATACTTGCCGACCGCACATAAGTCAGAGTTCGGACTCTGTGGGCCAGTAAGACGTTCAGCGTAACAGATACTGCGAGCGCTACCGCGACCGCAGCAAGCGCCGTTCTTGCAGAAAGCCTTGGTGTCTTCAACTGGCTGGCGGATGCTTGTCCAAGAAAGCCCATAACTACACTCCTCGGCAAGGGACCAGACTCCTTAGACAGTCGTTCGAAAACCTAAGAAGGCATCCTGCCCCCCGCCGGAACGATGATCTATCGCTAAGTCCGAGGAGAACATCACACCGCTAGAATGTGGAGCAATCACCTTGGAGCATTTCCCCGTTACGACAGTAAACGATAAATACATCTGGATAGTTCGGATTGTCCGGGCAGACGGCCCCCCTGAAGCCTCCCCGACCTTCCACCGCGCAGAACCCTGGACCAATCTGCTGCGTGACGAGAGTGCAGTCTTCGGGCTCGCAGACAGTGCCGCCGTATGCTGGCCGGGCAGTGAGCACTAACATTGAGTATCCGAGACAGCCCACTACGACCGCACACAAAACCCACACACTAGCCTTCCGAATCAACTTGTCCCTCATAGCTTGTCGCCTCCTTATTTTGCTTAATTTCTGAATCGGACGCTCTGCACTAAACTATGCTTGCACCCTCGTTGTAGAAACAGCGATCCGGTTGTCGATTGTGATTTTCTTTCGACCAAATCACTTCGCCGGACAACAAGAATACATTCATATCTATAGGCCGAGAGTCTATGACTGTCCACTGATCTCTGTTAGCGGAATCGGCGATTTATTGGCGCTTCTGATCATACGTTTTGAAATTGATCTTCGATACTTGCCCCTTCGAGCACGGAACTCGCTTGGCGTCACACCGTAGCATTGTTTGAAATCGCGCACGAAATGACTGACGTCTGTAAAGCCGCTCTGAAAAGTGACTTCTTTGATGGTAAGGAATGACGACCGCAAGAGAGCTTGAGCTCTCGCCATGCGCAAATTCCTGAGGAATTGCATCGGAGAGACGCCTATCTCTCCCTTGAAGAGCTGTCCCAACCTCCTCGGCGAAAGGTTGACGCTTTTTGCCACGTCACGCACCGAATGCCGATCGCCAAGCACATGGCGCATCTTGTCAATCGCTGCTCTTACACGCGGATCCATGTATAGTTTTGCGTGAGAAAGAACCAGCTAGTTTGGCCCCGCTCAGAGCTGGGTGACAGAGATCACCGCAAGCGGATCGGTCGTGTCAAATTCTCCGCTTTGGCGATAATTCGTCACTGAGCACAGGTTATCGATCGCCCGAAGCATTAGTGGGTCGACTCTGGAGTTTGTTGCTCGAACTGAGCTAGGTTCTGTTTTTGCAATTCACGCAACGCTCGCCAGCGCTTATACTGCTCGGCCTTCGCTTGATCGGCATCCTCTTCATCTTTGAGCCAAAAGCAGAACCAATCCACCGTGGCCTGCTGCGAGGTCATACGCTGCCCTGGTTTCACCAAGGCGTGAACACCCTCGGGATAGAAGTTCAACAACTCGGTAGGCTTTTGGAGCCACCGCAGCCCGGAATAGATTTCCCATTCCCCTAGGGGGGCCAAAATCGACTGCAGCAAAAGCGGAGCAGTTATCTTGTCCAGGTTGAAATTAATTGCCATCTTTCTCCAGGCCTCCAGCGAATCGCCATAGGGTAGGCCGCCGTTTATCTTCGCGCATGTTGCTTGGGTGTGCGCGAAAAACACACAGTTCCCATATCCGAAATCGATTCCGTCCGCCGCGGTTGCGGCGGCAAACCGGTACCGGGAGTGGGTCAGGGCATAGAGTACGTGATAGACGGTCCGGCTGAAACCCACGAGGCCCATCCGATTCCTGTCGATGATCCCTGCCTCGTCCAAAGAATCGATCGCAGCCTCGTAGAGTTCCATGGAGTGCGGCGCCTCATCCGCTGTGTCAAGTCTCTTCATAATCTCATCGACCTTCCCCTGATACATCTGGAGGACGACAAAACCGTGGCTTGCCAGCGGCTGTGCGGCATATGCAGTGCCAAACGGTCCATCAATCCAAAAGCACCCTGGACAAGATGCATGAGTCTGGATCACTAGCGGAAACCTTTTCCCCGCAACGTAATCGGGCGGGTAGTAGAGCTCACCACTGGCTTCATCTCCGTCCTTCGCCTTCCAGTGGACAATCTCCACGCGTCCAAAGTCGAGGTCGCGAAATTGGGGATTCAGGTCTAACAGAATCGCTTTTTGACGGGTTCGGGGATCGGTGGCTGCCAGCTTCGGTGGTGAGTTCATATCTTCGTCCAGAGTTACGAGTAGGGGAGTGTCAGTCCAGTCGCCCGCATTGCTGATATCCATTTTGGTCCATTTGCCGCTGGTCCTGTGCAGAGCAATGATTGGGCCGCCAGTAAAACGGTCCGGCAGGATAACCAGTTGGTTTGCGCGTCCATCCCAATGCAGAGATTCCGCCTGGAAAGGCTTCTCTTCCTCGAGGATTTCAGTGATTTCTCGGCTGGGAAGCTTGACCTCCGCCGCGAAGAGATGTGCTTGCCTCTTTTTCAGATCCACTGAATCGACCACGTCGAGCGGGAGAAAGGCGTCGACGATTGCGACAGTGTCTTCTCCGGAAACCCACGCCGCCAGTTCAAAGTCTTGAGTGGGAGCCTGAATGAACGGTTCAACCCTGCCGCTGTCCAAGGAGACAAGAAGGTACTGTCTCACGCCGCACGAAGTTGCATTCGACGTGCTCGCTGTTGCATTCGACGCGCACATCTTCAGGCTTTCTTGCAGGTCTTTATCCTCATAGTTCGCCCATCCGGCTGGGGGAGCCGTGGCGTAGGCAGTCAGGAGAGCATATCGCCCCGTGGGAGAGATCGTAATGGCGCCGCCTGCATCATGCTCTAAGCTCTGTATAGGATTTCCTACT
>Ga0307477_10001261_pt1 | contig 22028 bp, 18 predicted proteins | sample atmos_gasesECM2C_FD_203316 | JGI IMG/M metagenome (GOLD analysis project Ga0307477, IMG submission 203316) | Hardwood forest soil microbial communities from Morgan-Monroe State Forest, Indiana, United States - atmos_gasesECM2C_515 | ecosystem: Environmental > Terrestrial > Soil > Temperate...
TTACCACGGAAATGTTTTCGAGTTTTTGCGGAATACGGATTTTGACGCTGCAAATTTCTTTGACCATGGAAAGCGCGCCGCCTACCATCAAAACCAATTCGGCGGTACATTCGGCGGACCGATCAAACGCGACAAGATCTTTTTCTTCGGTGACTACCAGGGAAACCGGCTAATTCAGGGAGTTACCCAGCTCATTACCGGCGCCCCAACCGCGGCTCTTGAGTTAGGGAATTTTTCCAGCATCGCCGGCAGTTTTGTTGATGCCCACGGTAATCCCACCACGGTAGTTAGCTGTACTCCGCCGATGAGTAATTGCGACCCGGCAAATAATTGGGCAAAAGTGTTATCCAACCAACTGGGATATACCGTAACGCCTGGTGAGAAGTACTACTTTGCAGGCTGCACCTTAAACACCCAATGTGTTCTGCCAAATGCGCAATTATCGCCCACCTTATTCAACCCAATCTCTACAAACCTCTTACCGTTCGTTCTGCCTGCCAATGGGGTGAACAGCTCGGGCGTACCGACCTTTACGACCAATTCTGGAGCGATAAACCTCAGCGACAACAAATTCAGTGTCCGAGGGGATGCCAACACCAGGTTCGGGCTGTTTACAGCCTATTACTATTTCGATAGATACAATCGCATTGATCCGTACTGGCCCGGAAATGCGCCTGTCTATCCAGGGTTTCAAGTAGTTGGGCGAGGCCAGACTCATAACATCAACCTCGGAGACACTAAGACGATCAATTCCTCATCTGTGAATGAATTTCGCATCGGTTATTTCCGCCTGGACACCGCGTTCAATCAGCCACAGGGGGGGAAGGGTATAAGTCTCGCGAGTCTGGGTTTTGCATCCGGCGCAAACAGGGCTCCAGGTATTTTCCCGGTGGTTCCTGCTCTGGAAGGCGTTCCAGAGATCGACTTCAATGACTTTGTAATCGGCGTGCCGAGCCGTCCGAATGGTCTTATCGACAATATCTACCAGGTTCTGGACAACTACAGCAAAATCATCGGCACCCACGCGCTCAAATTCGGAGGGCAGTTTCACTACGACCAGCTTGAAGAAAACCTTCTTGACAACGTCTCGAATGGGAATTTCTTCTTCGGCAGCAATTTCAGTGGTCAAGCAAGCGAGACAGGGAGCGATTTTGTCGATTTTCTGCTTGGTGCGCCCAGTCAGTATGTTCAAGGACAGGCTTTTCCCTCGTACGGCCGAAACTTTTACTTTGGCCTCTATGCTCAGGATAGCTGGCGGGTCAAATCGAACTTAACGTTTAACTATGGCCTGCGATACGACGTAAGCTCCCCTTGGAGAGTAAAGTTCAATCAATTTCAAACTCTAATCCCTGGCGAACAGTCTGTGGTTATTCCGGGTTCGCCAACGGGGTGGGTGTTCCCGGGCGACCCCCACGTTCCAACTACGCTTGCGCCCACGCGTTGGAATAATTTCGCTCCTCGACTTGGACTAGCCTATTCTTTTGGCCAACACGACGGCTGGCTCGGCAAAATGCTCGGTAGTCCCGGCTCCACCAGCGTTCGAGTCGGTTGGGGCATTTACTACAGCACCTTTGAAGGCGCTACGGACTTCAATGAGATTGGAGACGCGCCATTCGGAGATTTTTCGGGACAAAATCAGCCAACCTTTGTCGCTCCATTTGCCAACCGATCTGCCGGTACATCTATTCCAAATTTTTTCCCAGTGGCCCCTCCACCCAAGAATTTTTCAGCCAAAAATCCTGCCGGTCCGCCGTTGGATACGCTGCCGAACTTCTTTAGCGCTTTTGGCACCATCAGCAGTTCACCGGCATTCAACAACAAGAACCGTCTTCCTTATGCGGAAGAATATGAACTCTCCATCGAGCACCAGTTCACTCGCTCCGATCTGTTGACCTTGAGTTATGTCGGCACCCAGGGCCACCGGCTACTTTCGTCTATCTCCGCGAATCCGGGCAATCCGTCGCTGTGTTTGTTTCTGAACAATTCGGCTAATCTGGCGCCGGGCCAAACTCCTTGTGGCCCTGGGCTCGAGAATAACGTCTACATTCATGCTGATAACTCCTTTTCTCTTAGTACCCGTGCGCCGTTTAGCGGAGTCGCCCTGCCAGCCGGCACCGTATTGCCCTGTGCTCCCGGTTGCGATACCGTGCTTCCAAACGGCGAACTTGGAATTATTCCATTCGGTAACAACTCGTATTTCATCACCGCCGGCGCTTCGTCCTACAACTCGGCGCAGGTTAACTATCGGCACACCAGCGGCCGCCTCCAGACGCTCATTGGCTATACCTTTAGCAAAGCATTTGACGACTCTTCTGGCTATGGCGAGCAGATCAATCCTGTGAACCACCGATTGAGCCGCGGCCTTTCAGCGTTCGACAGCACTCACAATTTCGTCGCGAGCTACAGCTACGCACTGCCGATCGATAAACTCCCGGGGCCCAAACCACTAACGAATGGCTGGGCCATCAGCGGAATCACCCGCTTCTCTACCGGCCTTCCCGTGACGCTGGTGGAAACCGATGACCAATCATTGTTGGGCACCGGTTTTGGCGGTCCGATTACCCTTCCGGTTGACACGCCCAATCAAGTGGGGCCTGTGGTTATCGAGGACCCGCGAAAGACCGGTGGCCAGTATTTCAATCCATCGGCGTTCGTGCCCTCGGCCTTGGGCTCGGAGGGAAATGCCCGGCGCCGATTTTTCCACGGGCCCGGAATAAACAATTTTGACTTTGCTCTGCTCAAAGACACCCGCATCAACGAACGCTTCGACCTGCAATTCCGTGGGGAGTTCTTTAATCTCTTCAACCACACGCAGTTCCTGACTCCGAGCGGGATTACCGGTTTCACATTCGATACTATGACGCAGAAGTTTGTTCCAACTTCAAGTTCGTTTGGCTTCGTTCCGGGAACTTTGCCGGGACGCATTGGCCAGCTTTCGCTGAAACTCTATTTCTAGCGGCACCTGGAGGAGCCTGGCAGCGGTGTCACGATCCGGCAGAGACCGGACGGCTGGCATCGGTCTCAGGCTCCTTCAAAACTAATGGTTGTCCCTGCAGGCATGCGGGAACTGCAAAGAGTACACATCCATGGCGGCCCAAGGAGTGCTCGCGGCAACATTAGTCAAGCCCGGGCACTATGAGATCCGAGAATATCCCCTGCCGGAACCTGCTTCGGGTTGTGTTGTGGTCAAGATGGAGATGTCCGGAATCTGTGGAACGGACAAGCACACTTTCCAGGGTTACACCACGCAGTATGGCGGCAGAAAACTGGAATTCCCGATCATTCAGGGCCATGAGAATGTTGGAACGATTGCAGCGATTGGCGGAGATGGAAAGTACGCCGACTTTGAGGGAATCCGGTTGCGGGTCGGAGATCGCGTGGTTGTCGGCGCCAACGTGTCCTGCGGGCAGTGCTACTACTGCCGGCACGATTTTCCGTACTACTGCTGCGAGAACACCGCCGACTACGGCAACAATCTGGGTGCCCAAGATCCGCCGCATCTTTTTGGAGGATGGTCTCAGTACTTGTATGTGGTTCCGGGAAGCTTTCTGCTGAAAGTGCCCGACGAGTTGCCGTCCGAAGTTGCCGTCTTGACCGAAATTTTCGCCGTGTCTGTTGGGCTCGATCGCGCGAAACAAATGTCGTCTTTCCCGAGCGAGGCGTTCCTTTTTGACGACACTGTGGTGGTCATCGGCGTCGGGCCGCTGGGTATGTGCTTTCTAATGAAAGCGCGCATCCTTGGTGCCGGCACAATCATCGCGGTCGATCTGTCGGATTACCGGCTGAATTTTGCGAAAAGGCTGGGCGCGGATCATATAGTGAATGCCGGAAAAATCTCGAAAGACGACCGGCTGAAGATGGTGAGAGAGATGAGCAACGGACGCGGCGCGGATGTGGTCATCGAATGCGCCGGGGTTCCGCAGGCGGTTCCCGAAGCGCTCGAAATGTTGCGCGTTGGCGGATTATTAGTGGAAGCCGGAAACTTTTCGGATTTGGGCGAAGTATCGATCAGTCCCCATCGCCATCTTTGCGCGAAGAATGCGCGCATCCTTTGCGTGGGCGGCGAGGAGCCTGCAGCCTACGGACCGAGCATGCGGCAAATGGTTCGCTACATGAAGAATTATCCGCTGCGAGAATTTGTTTCGCACCGGTTTGGCCTCCAAGATGTGAACGCAGCTATGGAGAAATCGATGGCTGCTGATTCGATGAAAGTTGTAATGGAACCTTGGCGATAGAGTTGGAATGGTTTCCGGAAAGCTGCATGGCGCATCGAAAGAGGGTACATGAGCGAAACCAATTCGCGATTTCAATTTGCTTCAGCGCCGGATAGCTGGGGCGTTCTAGATTATCCCGGCCCTTCCTGGGAGCAATCTTACGAAACCATGCTGGACGAAATGGTTCAAGCCGGATACACCGGCTCGGAGCTGGGCCCCTATGGTTTTTTCCCCACCGATCCGAAAATTCTTCAGCCACAACTCGAACGCAGAAAATTAAAGCTGCTTGCTTCTTTTGTGCCGGTGAAAATGACCGATCCGGGCGCGAGCAAGTCGGTGATCGAACGGATACGTAGGGTGGGCGGCTTGCTTTCCGCACTCAACGCGCCGTTTCTGGTAATGGCCGACGATCAATCGCCCGAACGAAATGCTTTTTCCGGCCGCGCGTACGACAAGGACTGTCCCACGCTGACTGCGGAGCAATGGAAGCATATAGGGAAAATTGTCGCCGACGCGGAAGAAGTGGCCAATGAATTCGGGCTCGATCTGGTGTTTCATCCGCATGTCGCCACCTACGTGGAAACCCCGGAAGAATGTGAGCTCTTTTGTGACGCAACTTCCCACACCAATGTCGGTATTTGTCTGGACACCGGGCATTGCGTCTACGGGCATGGCGATTCGGTAAGAGAAGCCGAGAAGTACAAAGACAAATTGCGCTTCGTTCATATCAAAGATTGCGACACTAAGGTCCTGGAAGAAGCTCGCCGCAATAAATGGACTTTTGAAGAAGCCATCGAACACAGGGTTTTCACCGTGATTGGACAAGGCGATATCGATTTCCCAGCTTTTTTTCGCACGCTTGTCAAGAACGGATATTCAGGATGGTCCGTGGTGGAGCAGGACGTGAAATTTGGCGCGACCCCGATTCCACCGGCTCAAAGTATCGCAGCCAGCCTGGAGTATTTACGAGGAGTCGTAAAAGATCTCGGACTCGCCGCCGGGGCGCACGATTCGCGAATGTGATAGCGCACTTTTTGGAATGCAGTAGTTTTGTGATTTGACAAAGCTCTTGAAGGAAGGCGAATGCGCAAGCTTGCAATGGGCGTTCTCGGAGTGGGGGAAATGGGCAAGCGCCATGCGGAGAATCTTCGCCGCTTTGTGCCGCAAGCTCACCTCGTTGCCGTCGCGGATGCGGCCGTAGAACGTGCACGGCAAGTGGCTGCCGAATTGGAACTCGAATCCTCCTACGGCAGCCTGGAAGCGATGCTCGAGAACAAGAAGATTGAAGCCGTTCTAATTGCCACGCCGGATAAATTCCACGCCCAAGCAATCGAAATCGCAGCGCGCGCCGGAAAAAACATTCTGTGCGAGAAGCCGATCGCGTTGAATCTTGCCGACGCCCACGCCGCACTCGATGCCGTATCCAGGGCCGGCACGCGGCTGCAGATCGGCTTCATGCGCCGTTACGATCCCGCTTATGCGGCGGCGATGAAGCGCATCGAGGCCGGTGAAATTGGAACCCCAGTCATTTTCAAATCCATTGGACGCGACAAGGACGAGCCGCCTCTTGCCGCCTATCAATCGTTGTTGAACGGAATGGTATTTTACAACAACACGATTCACGATTTCGATTTGGCTCGGTGGATGATGCGCGACGAGGTCACCAATGTTCACGCCTACACGACCACCGCGATCCGTCCTGAAGTGGCCCAGTACGGAGATGTTGTAGCAAGCGTCGTGAACCTGCAGTACAAGCAAGGCGCCATTGGAAATGTCGAGTCCTACGTGCAGGCTGTTTACGGCTATGACGTCCGCACCGAGGTCGTGGGCTCCAAGGGATCGATCTTCATTGGCAGCCTGGAAAAAATTCCCGCCGTATTTCTTACCGCCCGCGGAAGTGAGCACACACTGGCGGATCATTTCCTCACGCGCTTTGCCCACGCATATGTGGAAGAACTTCGAGATTTCGTTAAAAATATCCTGGACGGCCGCGCACCTCGCGTATCGGGCGACGACGGCTTGAAAGCCTTAGCCATCGCGGTCGCTGCCGAAGAGTCACATAAGCGATCGAAGCCTGTCGCGGTCACCCCAGACACTGCAAATCCCGCCTCACGGGACACAGCGATATGATTTTTTTAAACTGGATCTCACGAGCGGAGAACTACGGGCTTGACCTGTACGCCGATGGGAGGGACTCATGACACTCCCAACGGCCGCCACTTACAAAAGTCCGCTGCATCAAATGACGCAGACCACGCCGACTTGCCTGTGGAACGATTCCGCGTCGGTGGACGAACTCAAATACTCCATCGAACATGGCGCCGTGGGAGCCACGTGCAATCCGGTCATCGTGCTCGGCGTGTTGAAGAAAGAATTGCCAACGTGGAAGCCCCGCATGCAAGCTTTGATCAAGGAATTTCCGACTGCCACGGAAGACCAGATTGCGTGGCATCTGGTCCGCGAAATTTCCGAGCAAGCTGCCGCTGTGCTGCTTCCGATTTTCCACGAGCAGCGCGGGAAAAACGGAAGGCTTTCGATTCAGACGGACCCGCGTTTATTCCGGGATTCTCAGGCAATCTTCGAGCAAGCCGTTGAATTCAGCAAACTTGCTCCCAACATGATCGTAAAAATTCCAGCGACAGCCGCCGGAATCGGTGCGATCGAAGAAGCCACCTACCACGGTATCAGTATCAACGCGACGGTTAGCTTCACATTGCCGCAGGCCATCGCTGTCGGCGAAGCAGTCGAGCGCGGCCTGAAACGCCGCGAAAGCCAAGGGAAAGAGATAGCTTCCATGGGACCGGTGTGCACCATCATGGTGGGCCGACTGGACGATTGGCTGAAAGTTTTAGTCGAGAAGGACAACATCGCGATCGATCCCGGATATCTCGAATGGGCGGGCGTCGCGGTGCTAAAGAAAGCTTATCGCTTATACCGCGAACGTGGATTTCGAACTCGTTTGCTCTCCGCCGCCTTTCGAAACCACATGCACTGGAGCGAATTCATTGGCGGAGATTTGGTCATCTCCCCTCCCTACTCCTGGCAAGTTCGGTTCAACGCGAGCGACATCCAAGTTCGCTCTCGCATCGACGAGCCGGTGCGCGAAGAAATCGAAGCAGAGCTTTCCGGGAAATTTGCGGACTTCCGGCGCGCGAGCGCTGAAAACGGCCTCCGGCTGGAAGAATTCGATTCTTTCGGGCCAACCCGCCGCACGCTCCGCCAGTTTATTTCCGCTTGCCATGACCTGGATGCAGTTGTGCGCGACGTTCTGATCCCGAATCCGGACGTGAGCTAAAGTTTATTTGAACCGCAAACCATTACTCATGAAATTGGAGACTGACACATGGGGAAACTAGCGATCACAGGTGGCGAACCTTTAAGAACGGCTCCGTTTCCGTCGTGGCCCATGTCCACCAAGGAGGAAGCTGCCGCCCTCGAAGACGTTCTCAGCAGTTCGAAGTGGGGAGGCCAGCCTTTCCCAGGCAAGCATGCGGCGATGTTCGCCAAGAAGTTCGCGGAAGTACACACCGCAAAGTACGCGCAGTGCGTGAATACAGGCACCGTCGCCATTCAAGCTTCCTTAATCGCCATAGGCATCCAGCCGGGAGATGAAGTCGTCGTCCCCGCTTATACCTGGGAAGGAACGGTCGGGCCGGTTCTCTTGGTAAATGCGGTTCCCGTTTTCGTCGACGTGGACCCCGATACGTATTGCTTGGATGCGAAGCTGATCGAGAAAGCGATCACGCCGAAGACAAAAGCAATTCTCCCGGTTCATCTCGGTATGCGTTTCGCCGACATAGACGAAATCCTGCGCATCGCCAAAAAACACAATCTGAAAGTTGTGGAAGATTGCGCTCACGCTCACGGAGGCATGTGGAAGGGCAAGGGAGCTGGCTCCATGGGCGATCTCGGAGCGTTCAGCTTCCAGTCGAGCAAGCTCATTACCTCTGGAGAAGGCGGCGCGGTCATCACCAACAATCTTGAATATATGGAACTCGTACAAAGTTACATCAACGCCGGGCGCGCTAGCCTGACCGACCAATTCCATCACAGGATCGTTGGTTTCAATTATCGCTTGGGCGAATTTCAAGCTGCCGTTCTCGGTCCTCAACTCGATCGCCTCGCCCAGCAATCCGCCATCCGCGAAAAAAATATGAAGCATTTCGAAACGCATTTGCAAAACACTCCGGGAATAGGCTTGCTAAAACCCGATCCGCGCATCACGCGCCTGGCTCCATACGGTTACGTGTTCAAGTATTTTGAAAATAAGGTTAAGGACATTCCGCGCGCCGCTTTCGTGGCCGCGCTTCAAACCGAAGGCATTCCGTGCGACGGTTTATTCTACGAACCGGTCTACAAAAGTTCCCTGTTCCCGATTAGGTCAGCCGATTTTCCGGCTTTGAGCTGGGGACGCGAAAAGCCGCTCGATCTGCGGAACATGTATTCCTGCCCAGAAGCCGATCGCGCCGCCTATCACGAAGCAGTATGGTTTCCGCACCAGAATTTTTTGGGCCGCACCGCTGACGTGGACGCCATCGCCGAAGCAATTCACAAAGTACTTACGAACGTCGAAGAACTTCGTGGTTTGGATCACAAGGCTATACGAAACCAGAAGCTGGGCCGGGCGGACCGCGAAAGCTAGACCGTTGTCCCGCGCCGCCTGCTCCAGGAGTCCGACCAGGAGAAAAATCTTATGGACTCGAGAGCATCCTAGGTTGCCGGCTGGTCACCTATGACGGTTAAGAAGAAAGTCGGCTTTGCCGTCGTCGGACTTGGCGCCATCGCACAAGGATCCGTGCTTCCGGCCTTCGCAAATTGCAAGCGCGCAAGACTTGTGGCACTCGTCGGCAGCGATGACAAAAAGACCGCGCGACTCGCTCGGGAGTTTCGCGCCAAGGACCACTATCACAGCGATCGCTACGCCGAATGCCTCGCAGATCCCGAAATTTCCGCCGTGTACATCGCCACCCCACCGGGCGTGCACGCCGGCTGGACCATACAGGCGGCGCAAGCCGGCAAGAACGTTCTGTGCGAAAAGCCGTTGGCAGCGAACCTGGCCGACTCCGCTGCCATGGTCGAAGCTTGCAGAAAAAACGGCGTGCTGCTCATGACCGCCTACAGAAAGTTTTACGAGCCCAGCGCTCTTTATTTGAAGCAACTGATTCGGAGTGGTGACCTCGGCCGTATCGATGTGATACATACAGCGTTTAGCGAATTGCATGTGCCGGATGTGTCATTGGCATGGTTGCTTGACCGGACGATGGCCGGTGGCGGCCCGCTGATGGACTTGGGAGTGTATTGCGTGAATACTACTCGCTGGCTGGTAGAGGAAAATCCCGTTGAGGTCAGCGCAAAATCCTGGGTCCACGATACCATGAGATTCCGGGACGTTGAGCAAGGCATCTCGTTTCGCCTACGCTTTCCGAGCGGCCTTGTCGTGCAAGGAAGTTCGTCCTACGGCGCGGTCTTATCCTCATTTATTTTTGTTCAGGGAACCAAGGGATGGCTTGCGTTAAGCCCTGCTTTTCCCTTTGACGAGGTTAGGCTCCTCACTGGAAAGATCGGCAAGCGCCAAATCACTCGAAAATTTAAAGTCACTGACGAGTTTGCTCCGGAGCTAGACGCGTTTGCCACCGCCATACAGAATAAACATTCCGTCGAAGCCGACGGCATCCAGGGCCACCGGGATATGATCATCCTGGACGCCATCTATGAAGCGGCGAAAACGCAGCAATCGGTAACCATCCGATATTGAGCGCCGAGTTTCTCTTCAGAGAGTTTAGTAGGGGAACGCGAACCATAAATTATGTCCTCCGTGAAAAAAGACGAACGTAAAAAACGCGCCAAGTCCGCGAGTATTTATGACGTTGCGCGGGAATCGCGCGTGTCGGTCTTCACCGTATCTGCCGTAGTCAACAAGAAGAGCCACGTGGGAAAGACGCTGCGCAATCGCGTCGAAGCAGCCATCCGCAAGTTAAATTACCGTCCCAATCTCATCGCGCGCAGTCTGGCGAATCGCCGCACCCACACCATCGGCATGATTGTCCCGGATATCGCCAATCCGTTTTTTCCCATGGTTGTTCGCGGTGCCGAAGATGCTGCGCAGAAACACGGATACAACTTGTTGCTCTGCAACAGTGACGACAGCCTGGCCAAGGAAGAGCGCTCCGTCGAATTACTTCTTTCAAAGCGTGTGGACGGAATCCTGCTCACCAAAGCTGCCGAGGATTTTCGTCCTTCGTTGCGTCAGATGATCAAAGAAGTGAACATCCCGTTCGTGCTGGTGATGCGCACGTATCCGAAATTAACCAAAGATGCCGTCATTACCGACGACTATCAGGGCGCGCGCGATGCCGTCTCGCACTTGGCGCGTTCCGGACGGCGGCGTATCGGGCTAATCGGTGGTCCTTTCAAGGTCAGCAACGCCGTGGCGCGTTTTGAAGGCTTCCGCGACGCGCTGAAGGCCGAAGGCCTGGTGTATGATCCCAAATTGGTAATTGAAGGAGACTACCGCATCGATTCCGGCTTTCGCGCTGGACATGCTTTGTTGTCCCATCGCCCGGACGGAATCTATGTAGCGAATCATTTGATGACCATCGGCTTACTGAAGGCTGCTGAAGAGATGGGCTTGCGCTGCCCTGAAGATTTCGGCTTGGTGAGCTTTGACGATTATCCCTGGCTCGGTGTTTTTCGCCCGAGATTGACCACCGTCGAACTGCCTAAGCATCAACTGGGAAGCGAAGCGGCCGAGCTTTTGATCCGCCGTATCGAAGGCGATCGAAGCAAGGCCGTCCTCAAGAAACTTCCGCCCGAGCTTCGCATTCGTGAATCGTGCGGATTTGCACTGCAGGCATCACGAGGTCCATTCCAGCAAGTCGAGCTCTCGAAATCCGCAACTTCCGAGGCTCGCCAAAAACCATAAATGCCGGCAGGCTCGGTGAATCTAGGACTCGCTGAAATCGATCAGCTTCGGCCGCATGGTGAACCCGCGAGTCTGGTACGCGCTGTAAAGAATTCCCACCGCCAGCCAGGTGAGTCCCGCATATTTCGTCCAAGTTTGCAGGCTGACCAACAGGACGAAACAGAACGCAATGCCGAACCCCGGCACAAAACAATCCACGAAAAAGTTTCGATTCCCCACTGCCTCACGCGAAAACCAGAAATGCTTTAGCGCCGATAAATTTACGCCCATGAACGCCAGCAAAGCTCCGAAGGTGACGATTTCCGCCGCATGTTCCCACGGAATCGTAATCACCCCGATATAGGCCAGCACTCCGATGATCCATACGTTATAGATCGGATTGCTTTTTTTCGGGCTCAGGTGACCGAAGATTTTTCGCGGCAGCACGTTGTCCCGGCCCATGCAATAGAGCAGCCGCGACGCGCCCACGTGTCCCGCGAGTCCGCACGCGATACTGGAAACCAGCAACATCGCGCCGTACGCCGCAAATAAAACTGGACCACTGGCCATCTGCGCCACGTCCATAAAGGCGGTCTCCGGATTTTGCAGCGTGGTGTAGTCGGGCCAAACCCGCTGCGCCATGTAAACTTGCAAGCCGCTGAAAAGCCCGGTAAACAGGACCACACACACGGAAGCCAGCAACACATTTCGCTTGGGATTCTTCACTTCCTCCGCGAGAATCGAAACGCCGTCAAATCCTATGAACACGAGCGCAGCTAGCGATGTTCCAGCCGCCAGCGCGCGCAAATTAAATGTCCCCGGATTGTAAATTGGTTGCAACGACATCAAGCCCGCGTAGCGATGGTGCAGCACCACGTAGCGGAAGGCCTCAACCAAAAATACGGTGGTTACCAGCAACATAAACGCCAGCAAAACCTCGTTCGTTCGCGCTGTGAATTTGATCCCTTGTATCGTCATGAACGTGATCAATCCCACCGCAAACGCTGCCAAAATGGCAAACGGGATGCGCGGCGTCATGCGCTGAAATGTCAGCGCGGCGTAGAGCGCGTTCTGAATCGGCTGGAATAGATATTCCAGAAACATGGCCCAGCCTATTACAAATCCCAGGTGGGGATTCAGCTCGCGGCTTATGTAGGTGTAAACGGAACCCGAGGACGGATACACACTCGCCATGCGGCCAAAGCTCACAGCCGTCACTGACATCGCCACCATGGCGAGCAGCAACGTCGCTACGGCGTGACCGCGCGAAAGAACTTGCCCCTCGCCGAAAAGAGGAACCGCCGCAATCGGCGAAGTGAGAATCACCCCATAATAAATAAGGTCCCACAGGCTCAGCACGCGCTTCAGACGAGGCTGCGCAGCCTTCCCCGTTGGAACGGCATCCGTGGATGTCTCCACCCTCACCTCGTTGTTCTGGATCCCTAGAACGGAGTGCCTTCTTCAAAATCCCGCGAGAATCGAAGGCAGCGAAAAAATCAAATCTAAAAGAAAAACCGTTCCTTCTTCCGCTTTTCTTCGTAATCCTTGCGCGCGGCCTTCACCCCATTTTTTTCAGAAACTTCCGCGATCGGAACGTCCCACCAGGATTCGTAGCCGGGCACTCGCTGGTCATAGGAAGTCTCCAGCACTACTACCGTCGTTCGGTTCTGCTTTCTGCCTTCCGCCAATGCCGACCGGAGCTCATCTGCTGTTCGCGCTCGAGCGGTCCAAGCGCCCAAACTCGCGGCGTTCGCCGCAAAATCTACCGGCAAAATCTCGCCGTCATATTTCTCGCCGCGGCGAAAGCGATAGTCGGTTCCCATGCCTTCGTTCCCGCATGCGCGGCTGAGTCCACCGATACTTGAAAAACCGTGGTTGTCCAGCAGCACGATATTGAGTTTGCAGCCTTCCTGTATCGACGTCACAATTTCTTGCGCCATCATCAAATACGCGCCGTCCCCAACAAGAATGTATACTTCGCGCTTGGGGGCAGCCATTCTCGCGCCGAGTCCTCCGGCGATTTCGTAGCCCATGCACGAGTAGCCATATTCCAGGTGATAGCCACCTGGCTCTCGCGTGCGCCAAAGTTTGTGCAAATCTCCCGGCAGGCTGCCCGCGGCGCAGACCACGATGTCGGAAGCCTTCAGGAAATTGTTGACGATTCCGATCACTTGCCCCTGCGTTATAGGCGGCTCTTTTGCCAAAGCATAGATGCGGTCAACTTCTGTTTCCCATTGCGCGCGCAGCTTCTGAATTTTCCCGCGGTAGCTTTCATCGACGCTGTAATCGCCCACCGCATTCCGCAATTCTTCGATCGTTACCCGCGCGTCGCCCGTAAGCGGCAGTCCCGCATGCTTATACGCGTCAAACTCCGCCACATTTATATTGATAAAGCGCACCGCCGGATTTTGAAACGCAGTTTTCGAGGCGGTGGTGAAGTCGCTATAGCGTGTTCCGATGCCAATGATCAGATCCGCTTCGCGAGCCGCGATGTTGGCTCCCGGCGTGCCGGTGACTCCCACGGCGCCGAGCTGCCGCGCGTGATCAAACGGCAATGATCCCTTCCCGGCCTGAGTTTCACAAACCGGAATTCCCGTATTCCCGGCAAATTTCGAAAGTACCTCGGAGGCTTCGGAATAAAGCACGCCCCCGCCTGCCACAATCAACGGATTCTTGGCGGCACGTATCCACTTGGCGGCCTCATTCAACAGATTCTGGTCGCAACGAGCGCGAGGGATAACCCAGATTTTCTTCTTGAAAAATTCCTGGGGGAAGTCGAAAGCCTCGGCTTGCACATCCTGGGGAAAACTAATCGTAACCGCGCCGGTTTCTGTAGGAGAAGTCAACACGCGCATCGCTTCTGGCAGAGAAGTCAGCAGTTGTTCGGGACGCTCGATCCGGTCCCAATAGCGCGAAACGGGTTTAAAACAGTCGTTCACAGAAATGTCCTGCGTCATCGGAGATTCCAACTGCTGCAGTACCGGAGCAACGTTGCGGCGCGCAAAAACATCTCCCGGCAGCAACAGAACCGGCAATCGGTTCACCGTCGCTACCGCTGCGCCGGTCACCATGTTGGTTGCGCCCGGGCCGACGGATGTGGTGCAGACCAGCGTACGCAACCGGAAACTGGCCTTCGCGAATCCCGAGGCTGCATGAACCATCCCCTGCTCATTTCGAAATAGGTAGTAACGCAGCCCGGTATCTTGCTCGAGCGCCTGCCCGAGTCCGGCAACGTTCCCGTGCCCGAAAATACCCAGGCAGCCTCCGAAAAACTGATGTTGCTTGTCGTCTCGCGCGGAGAACTGATTCTGGAGGAACTTTACGGTAGCTTGGGCCGCGGTCATGCGAACTGTCATTAGCCAGTGCCTTTTCGATGCCATTGCCGACTTGGCAGCAGTGTATCGCAGGCTTGCAACCCGGGAGCGAGAAAGAGTCTGCGGGAGCCGGAAGAAGCACTTGCGGAGGTCGAGCTATCGTCGCAGTCCGTCCCTGGACCTGAGCCAATGGCTTGGGCACCTGAGTCCGGTCGAACGACATGGATAACGGAGTCAGGTTCTAAGCGATTATAATAGTCGGCTTGTCGAAAGCCGTGCCGGATTAGAAATCTGGATCCGGAGCCCTTTCCGCAGCTGGATGTCGACATGGGTTTCTCCCCGGGACGGCAACCACTATTCCTTTACAAGTGGCAGGCGAGGGTCGGTCTCCTTCCAGGTGGAGCGGATCCAAACATGCTGTGGATCCTCCGTCACCGCCAACGCACGAGAAGATCCCGCCAGAAAATTCAGGTAATACACATCATAGCCGGGTCCGGCAACCACGGGGTGGAATCCGCTATGCACCAGGACCGCGTCACCATCTCTCGTCTTCAGCATCTGATCGCCTCCGTGCTTTCCGGAATACAGATGCTGAATGGCGAAGCCTTGCGGCTGCCTAATTCGGTAGTAATAGATTTCATCCAAATCAACTTCGCCCGGCGGATTGTGCACGTCATGCTTGTGCGGAGGATAGCTCGACCAGTTCCCTCCCGGCGTATAAACCTCAATTACCATGAGCTTATCAGCAGGAAACGCAGGTCCGATAATGTCCACGATTTGGCGCGAAGCGTTCCCGCCGCCCCTCAAGCTGCTTACTACGTCCGCTGGAGTGATCAATTTCGGTTCCAGTCGCGCCTCTGACGGCACGCGGCATTCCGCAATCTCACAAATCGCCTCCGCCGTGAACGTTACCTCGTTTCCTGGCGGCAAATAGAGCGTGTACGGAAGACCGTCGAAAACGTTCTTTCGTTTTCCAATGCGCTTCGTGTTTCTTTCCCAACCGATCGTGCAAGTCCCACCCAAGAGCACGAAGGCAGCTTCCTCATGTTCCGTATACCCTCGAAATGCTTCACCCGGCTGCAAACGCCGCACAAAAAAACTCATCCATTCCCATTGAGCTTGGCCGCGGGAGAGATGAAGGAGCTCACCGCCTTGTCGAGGCGGCAGTTCGGTCGAATGGATGAGAGAGGTGCTTTCGCTCACGTTTCCCCCGTGTTCTTGCGGGCGCGCGTGCCTGGAGGAGCAAATCGTCTAACCGCTTTGAGACTATCGCAAATGCACCCGGTATTGTCAATTGAAGCAATTGGGAGTTTCAGCCAGCGCACACGCGCACGGCCGCCCTTAAAGCCGTCCGGTTTTACCAGCGATTTCTGACCAGCGGAAGGATTTTTCGGTCGTACATAGCCCGCACATCCTTCATGGTTTGGTCGCTAAGCAGTGGCAAGTCCGCAGCGCGACAATTGTCAGACACCTGCTCTGGCCGCTTACCACCGGGAATGGCGCAGGTCACCGCATCAAACATCAGTATCCATCGCAATGCGAACTCGCTCATCGAAACACCCGCGGGCACCAGCCGCCGCAATTCTTCCACCGCCTCTAGTCCAATCTTGAAATCTACCCCTGAGAAAGTTTCTCCTACGTCAAACGCCTTTCCGTGACGGTTGAAATTCCTATGGTCATCCGCGGGAAAATTCGAGGCCGAGTTAAATTTGCCCGTAAGCAAGCCGCTGGCAAGCGGCACGCGCGCCAGGATTCCGACTCTTCGGTGCTTGGCTTCGGCGAAAAATTCTTCCGCCGGGCGTTGCCGGAAGCAATTGAAGATAATTTGCACCGTCTGCACCTGGGGGTGTTGTATGGCCCTCAACGCCTCTTCCACCTTCTCAACGCTCACTCCGTAGTAGCGGATTTTTCCCGCCTTAACCAAATCATCCAGGATGCCGAACACTTCCGCATGCTGGTACAACGATGTCGGCGGGCAATGCAGTTGCAGCAAATCCAGGCAGTCGCTGGAAAGATTTCGCAAACTATCTTCCACCCAGCTCGCAAGATTTTCCCGGCTGTAGCCTACCTCGGTCTGTCTTGGAAGGCGCCGCCCGGCTTTGGTTGCGACGATAATCTCTTCGTTGCGCTCCTTCTTAAATTTGGCGATCAGCCGTTCGCTTCGCCCGTCGCCGTACACATCTGCCGTATCGATAAAATTTACGCCACATTCCACCGCCTTATGCAGCGTAGCCAAAGACTCCTCGTCCGATACTTGCCCCCACGACCCGCCGATTGCCCATGCTCCAAAACTGATTTCCGATACTCGCCAGCCGGTGCGCCCTAGTGGACGATATCGCATCGATTTCCGACCTCCCTCGCCATGCCTGCCAGCTTCCAATAATACGCGAGAATAGTTTCGTTGAATTTATCATGAACTTGAAAAGCCGCTTGGGACACCGATACACTTCGCGGCTTGTCGCGTCTAAACCATCATCTTTGCGTTAGAATTTAGGTGCTCACACCAGGTGCTCAAACATGGAACGACTAGCGCTACTATTTTTTCTCCTCACCAACTCAGTCTCCGCTCAAACTGCGCTCCGGCAGCAGGTCCGCGCCATTGCCGCCGACGCCCACGGAAAAGTCGCTGTCGCCTGCTCGCTGCCGGACTCGACGCTTAATTGCGATCTGGATCCGCACGCGCACCCCCCGATGCAATCAGTTTTCAAACTGCCGCTCGCAATCACCGCGCTTCACCTCGTGGAACAACGCGCGCTGTCGCTAGACCAGCCCGTCCGATTTCTGCCAACCGACCGCATCCTTCCTCACACGCACAGTCAGCTTCAGGACAAATACCCGGAAGCAAACGCGGACGTACCTTTGCGCGAACTTCTCCACCTCGCCGTTTCTGAGAGCGACAACGTCGCAGCGGATATGATTTTGCGTGTGATCGGCGGTCCGCCGGTCGTGAACAGCTATATGACTTCCATGGAAGTCGCAGGTTTTCACCTGGAAGATGGCGAGGATGCACTGGCTCGTGATGCAGCGGCGCAATATCGTAACTGGTTTGAGCCGGCGGGCGCAGTCCAGTTGCTTAGCCGCATCAGGAACAATTCCCCGCTTACGGCCGAGCACACCCAAATGCTTCTACAATGGATGAAAGATTCTTCTAGCGGACTTCACCGAATCAAAGGCGACTTGCCCACTGGAACAATCGTGATGCACAAAACCGGCAGTTCGGGAACCCACGACGGTCTGAGCTCCGCCACAAACGACGTTGGCTTGATCGCTCTGCCCGATGGCCGCCGGCTGGCCATCGCCATTTTCGTAACCGATTCTACTGCCGACGACGCTGCCCGCGACGCGGTTATCGCCCGCATCGCCAAGGCCGCCTACGACGCAAGCCTCCAACTGGAATACCAACCAACAAAAAGAGCCAAGGCTAAATGGTGGCAAGGCGGCATTTAACTGCTCTTTCTGTAGCCAAAAAACGCTTCAAACCACCGCCCGCGCAACGTTCGCTGGAGGGAACCCAGACGTTTAAGTGCCTCATCACGCGTGTCGAAGAAGCCTTCTTCTAAAACGAATCTCGACAACTCATCGAAATCTAACCAGGTTCCCTCCAGGAAAAATTGCGGCCACACCACCCAAATGCGCTTCGGAATAAAGGAACGCTCGTCCCTATTCCCGACCGGATATATTGCAGCGAGCTTTCGGCCCATACAAACTCTTGACATGACTACCGGCTGGCTTATGCTCTAGCGGCAATCTTATTGTCCCTGGAATTAACGGCGCGCCGCCTGGAGGTTGTCATGGTTCGAATCCCCTGCCATCCCGCATGGAAATTGGTTTGGCTGCTGATGGCAATTGTTGCCGTCGCGCCATTCGTCCAAGCGCAAACTACGCCTGCAGCGGCGCCGGTGATCGGATCGGGCAACACCGCCACAGCGGATCCGCCCGTACCTCACCCTCACAGCAAGCCATGTGTTGTGCCGTTGTTTAAAAACGAGCAATTCGACAATTTCAATCCCCTCATTTTCGCTTACACTCCGCCCGACAAATGCGCCGCACCCTGGGCCAAAGTGGTTTTTGTCGGCGATTTCAACGTCACCGAGGGCATTCAATTCGACCGCACCGCCGCAATTTACGTCGGCCATGTGAACATCTACTACGGGACAACTCCGGAGCCCGACCCTTCGCTGGGACCCTCCTGGCATGTCGAGCGCGACATCACCGATTACAGCGCGCTGCTTACCCAGCCGCAGTCCGGTGAAGCGGACATCTTTAATCTGGTGAATTCCACTTTTACCGGAATTATTTTCGGTACCGCGAGATTGGAGTTTTATTCTCCGGACACTCTCAACCCAGCACCACGAACAGCAGATAGCGTTCTGCCTATGCCCGACGCTGCCGGCGGAGCGATGCTGCTCAGTTCGCCAACGCAAACCCTGGCCGAAACATTTACGCTGCCCGCAAATGTGGAACGCGCCTACCTTGACGTGATCGCGCAGAGCCAGCAGACCGACGAGCAGTGGTTTTTGTGCCCACCCACTGACCTCCAAACAGAATTGCTAGGCTTTTGCGGAAATACCGGCTTCCGCGAAACGGAGATTACCATCGATGGCACGCCAGCAGGCGTAGCGCCCATCTATCCGTGGATATACACCGGCGGAATCGATCCCTTTCTATGGGCCCCAATTCCGGGAGTCCAAACCCTCAATTTCGTCCCCTATCGCGTGGACTTAACGCCCTTCGCCAGCCTCCTCAGCAATGGCCAGCAGCATACGGTTTCCCTCAGCGTGTTCAACACCGAGTTCTTCTTCAATGTCGATGCCACGCTTCTTCTCTATCAGGATCACGGCTCAAGCCAGGTAACCGGTGAAGTCACCGAAAACACACTGAGCGCGGAGCCCAGTCCCACCATCACCAACAACTTGTCGGTTGATTCCAGTGGCGATGTGAGCGGCAATCTGAAGGTCGCTTCCAAGCGCCAATACACGCTGGAAGGTTTCGTAAATACTTCTCACGGAAAAGTGAGCACCAAAGTCTTTGAAACCGTGAATTTTTCAAACACTCAGGCCTACAAAATCACGGCGACACTGGACGTGGAAAACGTAACGCAGTTGACCACCGTGGATTCGACAACCACCACCCATGATGGAGCGCTCGTTTTCGAGCAAGTCAGGCACGTAGCTTTTCCCCTCACCGCCAACATCCGTTTCGTCGCGAATCCCGACGGAACATTTGCCCAGAAAACGAAAATCGTGCAGAAGTACGAAATCAACGACACCGAGCGTGCGAACGGCGTCCCCATTTTTCTTAGTATTTTGTCCAACGGTGTCACCGCAACCGACGACCTGCTCGTGAATTCGTCTTTCCAGATAACCGGAAACCAGGGCCAAGCCAGCTCACAGGATTATTTTTCCTTTGACACTCTGCACGGCTGCTATAGCCACTCGCTCGCGGCCGCGAACAACGTCTTGACTGGAATTAGCAAAGGACAAGGATGCAACTCCGTTCCTAAGTTGGGCGGGCAGTAAGCGAATTGTATGAAAGCCGCGGTCGCAGGGGCTCGAACCGGAGTCTACCTTGCCTTCGTGCTCGTCGCGGGTTTGAACAACTTCTGAATTCTCAGCACCGCGTAAACCGGCCACAGCAGCGGCACCGCCGATGCCACCGTTCGCACCGCATCTAATCCTTGCCGCGGACCAAAATTCGTCCCTACCACAGTTTTGTCTCGCGCTTCGGTGGCACGAACGCCTAGCTGCACTCCCGAATCTTTGAGATCCGCCAGGGACAATCGGCCGAAGATGTCGATAGCGCCTAACAGGTTCGCAAGCCTGCGTGGCCGCTCCGAGCTGCCGTCATAAATCACCGTAACTCGTTCCCCGAAATATCCGCCGACGCGATCGCGGATCCTATTCCAGACCCGCTCCAGATCCCGCGCGTCGATAAACAAAACGTACGCCGATAGCACGTCCCACTGAAACATCGGTACATTGAGCGAATATTCCAGGCACAAATGAAAGAACAATCCCGTCGCCAGCAGATAGTAACGAATCTCTTTTATCCAAATTAAAACTCCCAGAGCAAATTCCAAAACTAGCGTAAACCAGGTCGCCAGTTTCAGGATCGTCGGATTCAGAAGCCACGACGGCATGGGAAACCGTTGCAGCTCATCCAAATGATAAATGTACGAAAGCGCGCTCCCCTCTACCCACGGAGCTCCCGCAACCTTCCAGCAGAAACCCACGAAGTACACCAGCGCCAGCTCAAACTGAATCATCCGTTGCGCCCAGGGTCGCCGCGGTCGAATTTCCACGCCTTCCTTCCCGCGCCATATCCGAATTAGACGGTCCGCCGAAAACGCCGCCCCCGCGGGCGCAAAGATCAGAAAGAATCCGGCTACGCGAAGAAACGTGTCGCCGCCATGCAGAATAAATAAATTTCTTTGTTGCATCGATGCCAGGCAAAGATAAACCACTACGGAATTCGCCCGCGTCAGCAATCCAAGTGTTAAGCAAGCCGCTGAAACGAGAAAAACCCAGAACAGCGCTTGCACCCAGAAATAGCTCTCTGGCATCACCGTGAACAAATTCAGCCGCGGCCCAGGCTCGATTCCCTGCATCGTCGGCAAACTCACCCACGCATGCGGCCCATACCACTCCGCCCAATCCGGACGAAGCAATAGCAGCGTAGCAACAACCATCACTCCGTAGATCACCCGAAACAACGCAATCGGAATGGGCGACTGCTCGGCAAAAAAGAATTCGTTCCATGCTGCCAGGAAGGACTTCGCCGTCACTGCAAGTCCTCAGGCTTCACGTCATAGCGGTAGAAAACGTGCTCGTCCCAGGGCCCGCGCGCGAACGTGCCATCTTCCTGGCGCACAACATTGGACCATCTCGCTACCAGCAATACCTTTTGCGGGTTGCCGCCGCGAATTTCAGGCAGCCGCGCAACATGTCGCGCCACATCCGGCCACAGCGTCGCGTTCTTCTCGTCCAACACGCTTTCCATGAACTTCCGATACCGCTCCTTCGAATATTTTTCGGTCAGCGTAAGCTGTTCCATGCGCGGAAAACCCCAAATCGTGGTCGAACCATCTTTGTACAAAACGAGCGCCTCCATATACGCATTCGCCGATTTCGGAAGCGGAGAAAACATGTCCCACGATTGAAATAGCCCCGACCACACAAAATACGGCCGCAGAGCTTCCCTGCACGCAGCAATGAATGGACTGCCAAACGGCATGCACCAGCAGCAAATTGCCAAAGTGTGAAAAATCAGGAAGGCGTTAATCGCAATATACTGCCACTTCCTCAACCCAAAAAATTGCGCCCGCGCCAACTCTTTCTCGCCTGACGCCCTTTTCCCCGGCCGCGTTTCTTTTCCCCGTCGCGACACTTCACCGCCCTCGGCTGACTTTACGATCCGCGTTTCCCTCTCGCCAGCTATCTTGTCCTAAACCAAGAGCATACACAAAATGCGCGTCACGAGCGCGTTCGCACTCTCCAGCGGTCCCTTCCTTCAGCCATTCGCCCACCCTTAAGTTGTCATCCTGGAATCGGCAATTTTCGCGGATAGACGCGGGGAATCTGCATTCTCCTTTTCGGTTGA
>Ga0307477_10001263_pt1 | contig 22015 bp, 17 predicted proteins | sample atmos_gasesECM2C_FD_203316 | JGI IMG/M metagenome (GOLD analysis project Ga0307477, IMG submission 203316) | Hardwood forest soil microbial communities from Morgan-Monroe State Forest, Indiana, United States - atmos_gasesECM2C_515 | ecosystem: Environmental > Terrestrial > Soil > Temperate...
CGGGGTAGCCGGAACTATCTTCCGCTACCGCGCCGATGAAAATAGCATCAGCGCCGATCACTTCCGCCCAGCTCACGGCGGCCGACAGGAAATGAGCATTGCGAAACGGAACATAGGTAATGGGGATTCCGGCATCCGGCGCTAGAGTTACCTCCGATTCCGGCACGCGGATGCCCCGATCGGTGAGAGCCGAGCCGCCGATTTGCGCGAACGAATCCAAATGGATCAATAAACGTTCACTTAGTTCGTAATAATCCGCTATCTCTTCGAACGCGCGCCGCTCGCGGGCTTCCGTGCGCTGGCCATAACTTGCGTGCAGCAAGGCTAGCTGGTGCGATTGATTCGCTATCGCCGCGGTCACGCAGGAATCCATGCCGCCGCTGAGCAAAACCACCGCTTTGGGTCTTTCAGTCGACATCGATGATTACGGCCTCAGACACCTTTCGTTGCAGGGTCCCAAATAAATTTGTGTAATTGTAAGCCCAGGCGCACGCGCAATCCATCATTCAGTATCCACTCCGCGAGTTGGCGTGCTGTGAGTCCGGGCCACGCGCCGTTGGGATCGGCGAACACGGGGGAAAAAAGAACTTCGTGAACGCGTTCGGCCAACTGGTGCTTTGTTACAAAGTCGCGCGCGAAATCATAGTCGCGACGCGTGAAGATGACAAATTTAATTTCGTCGTTCGCGCTGATAGCATCGAGGTTGGCCATATCAAACGTATCAGGCTCACCGGAGTCGGGGCATTTTACATCGACGATTTTTATCACGCTTTTTGAGAGTCCGCCGACGAAGCGTTCGCCGCTCGTTTCAATCATCACGGTGTAGCCTGACTCCATCAAATTCTGCGCCAGCGCGGGAGTTTCTGGTTGGAGCAGCGGCTCTCCACCCGTGATTTCTACCAGGGAAACGCGGTGTTGATCATCGCCGGCTAAGGTGTTGACTTTTTCTACGACTTCTTCGATCGAGAATTTTGTTCCGCCGTGGAAGGCATAGGCCGTGTCGCACCACGTGCAGCGGAGATTGCAGCCCGTGAGGCGCACAAAGATGCAGGGCAGACCTGCGCGGGTGCCTTCACCCTGAATCGATTTGAAAATTTCGGTGATTACCATCGCAAAACTGTTGATCCCTCGGCCTACTTCAACACGCCACCGCATCGCGGATTCGGCGGCGGCTTATTCTTCCTGGAAAAGTAATTCACGGCTCCGGTCGCGATCGCGAGTTCGATGCACCCGACCACCAGCGCTGTGCGCCAACCCCATCCCAGCGTGAGCCAGAAAATGGAAACGAGGAACGCCGGTATGGCAATGACTAAGAGCGCTCGATTCATGTTTTTCTTAAGCCGTTACGGCCACAGAAATTTGAGCCCCGGGGTTCCCACCCCTCGGCGCTAAGGGCGGTACGTCGCCGCCGTCACATCAGACTCCCAGACCGTGATGCTGGAAACTCCCGCGCCGTTCGGCGCCTGGTGAAGTTGCTTGGCGGCTTGATCGTAAATGTAGCGCGCGATATTTTCAGCCGACGGGTTCAACACGTCGAACGGCGGGAGCTCGTTCAAATATTTATGGTCCAGTGACCGGATCACGGACTGGATTACCTGCTTCAGGTGCACGAAATCGTAGAGAAGACCGACGGAATCGACCTCCGTGCCCGACAGCGTCACGCGCACTTTGTAATTGTGCCCGTGGAGGTTCTCGCATTTCCCTTTGTAGCCGCGCAAATTGTGCGCTGCGGCGAATGTTTCATCCACACTAACTTCGTACATGCGTATCCTTCCGTGGGGCCGCTGGGCCGGCTGGCCACTTGCACTCGCTATCCCGCTTCCATGAAGCGCGCGACCTCGGCCAGATCCTGCGTGGTTTTGTATTCAGGCAGGGATTCCAGAAAAATTCTACCATACTGCATACGCGAGATACGGTTATCGAGGATCGCCAGAATCCCCCGATCCGTCTTGGATCTGATCAAACGCCCGAATCCTTGCTTCAGGGCGAGAACTGCTTGCGGAACCTGGTATTCCGCGAAGGCATTGCGCCCGTCGTCCTGTAACGCTCGCACGCGCGCAGCCACGATCGGATCGCTCGGCACGGCAAAAGGCAGCTTATCGACAATTACGCAGGAAAGTTGCGCGCCCGGTACGTCCACACCTTGCCAGAAACTCGCCGTGGCGAACAGTACCGCATGGGGCGTGGTTCGAAAACGGTCCAGCAAAACAGACTTGGGCGCCGTGCCCTGAAGAAGAAGTGGAAAGCCCGCCGAGCGGGACACGCGCTGATACACGTCTCTCATCTGCGCGTAACTGGTGAAAAGGCAGAACGCGCGGCCTTGCGAGATTTCCAGAAGTTTCACAATTTCCTGGGCGCCACGAGCGGAAAACGTTTCCTGGCGCACGTCCGGCATTCCGGCCGGAACGTAGAGCAGCGCCTGTTCGCGGAAGTTGAATTCCTGCGGCAGCACTGCTTCCTTTGCAGGCGTTACTCCCAGCCTTTGCTTCAAGAAGTCAAAGCGGCTACCGACCGCAAGAGTCGCTGAGGTAAGCACCACGCTGTCAAACTGGTCAAAAAGTTTTTCGCGCAGAATTTCGCTCACGTCAATCGGCGTCGCGGTCAGAATTACTCCCTTGCCTCTTCGCTCATACCAATAGACGTAGCTCTTTTCTTCGCTCTCGAGCAGGAATTCGAGCTCGCGACGCAGCTCCGCGGCTCGCCTGGCAAGGGTTATCACTTCTTCGGGCTTCGGCGTCATCGCAGATAACTCAGTTTCGATGCGCCTCACAGCAGCGGCTAAATCTTCAAATGCTTCGTGATGCTGTTCCAGAAAAGCTTTCCTCTCCGCTGCGCCGAAAGGGAAGCGGCCGTCGCGTTCCGGGAAGTTCTCGAAAAAGCTGCGCCCGCGCTCGCGCACTCGGGTCAGATGCTTCCGCACCGGCGCCCCTTCCATGCGAAGTACGCGCAACATATTTTCGGTGTCGCGCGACAGTTCTTCAAACTGATAGCTCGACACACGCCTTCCGAAGTAATCGCTCGCAACATCTTCGATCTCGTGAGCTTCGTCAAATACGACAGCCGAATATTCGGGCAGAATCGAGCCGAAATCGTCCTGCCGTATCGCCAGGTCGGCAAAAAATAAATGATGATTCACTATGATGAGATCGGCTTCTTGCGCCCGCTGATGCATGGCGGTGATAAAACAACGACTGAAATCCGCGCATTTCTGACCGGTGCATAGGTCGCTGCGCGCATCGATTCGGTGCCACAGCTCGGCATCGTCTGGCAAAAATGTCAACTCGCTGCGATCACCAGTCTCAGTAAGCTTTCCCCAATCGCGGATTTGTGAGAACCAGTCGACCTCGTCGATACCCTTCAATACCGCCTTCCCGTCGATCTGATTCACCTTTGTGCGGCAAAGGAAATTGTTACGCCCCTTCATCAACGCCGCCTTCAGATTCGGCGCAAAATGTTTCTGCAGGAAAGGCACGTCTTTATTAAATAGTTGTTCTTGGAGCGATTTCGTAGCGGTAGAAATTACTACGCGGCGGCCGCTCCGAATGGCCGGAATCAGGTACGCGAGGGTTTTGCCAGTTCCGGTCCCGGCTTCGATGATGGAATGCTGCTTTTTTTGGAAAGCTTCATCGACCATTTTGGCCATTTCGAGCTGGGAGGATCGGAACTCATATCCCGGATGACTTTTTTCTAGCAGGCCCCCCGCGCCAAAAATATCTTCCATGGTTACTTTCGCAGGTTTTGTAGCGGTAGCCTTTTTGGCCATGGTGGTTTTCCGACGCAGCGAATGCGCAGGCTCGAACTCTTAAAGTAACACACAGAAAAGTTTTCGTCAGATGCGCCGGCGGCCTTACACCCACTAGGAATCCTTATTCCAGCTCGATCGATGATAATCTAGTGACCCTCGCCAGCACCCGGTGTCGGAACCCCATGACCGAAAAGTTGCCAGCCATCGTAATTGTGGGCCGCCCTAATGTAGGCAAGTCCACTCTGTTTAACCGCTTGACGGGCACACGACGTTCGATTGTCACCAACGAGCCAGGCATCACGCGTGACCGCATTTACGGCACCGCCAACTGGGAGGGCCGCAACTTTCAGGTAGTGGACACCGGCGGGATCGTGCCGGAAGACAAAGCCGGCATTCCGGGAGAGATTCTGCGCCAGGCACGGGTGGCGATTGATAACGCAACCCGCGTGGTGCAGGTTGTGGACGGCCGTACAGGCCCGACTCCTTTGGACGCAGAGCTCGCGCTGCTGCTTCGCCGGGCCGGCAAACCCCCGGTCCTGGCGGTAAACAAAATCGACACTCCCAAGCAGGCGGAACTCGCCGCGCAATTTTATGAATTAGGCGACGAAATATTTCCACTCTCCGCCGAGCACGGATTCGGTCTCGACACGTTGCTCGACGCGCTCACCGAGAATTTTCCTCGCGGAGAGGTGGTGGAGGAAAAGCCGTACGTTAACATCGCCATTATCGGACGGCCGAACGTCGGAAAATCCACCCTGTTAAATCAACTGGTGGGCGCCGAGCGCTCCATCGTTTCGCCGGAGCCGGGTACTACGCGCGATGCAGTCGATACTGTGTTAGAGCGCAAAGGGAAGTTGTATCGCTTGCTGGACACCGCCGGAATCCGCCGCAAGGGGAAAACGAAGCTGATCGCGGAAAAATTGAGCGTGATCATGGCGCGGCGTCACTTGGAGCGTGCCGACCTAGCGCTGCTGGTCGCCGACGCTTCCGTGGGCATCACCTCGCACGATGCTACGATCGCAAGTTACGCCGAACAGTCCGGCCGCTCGGTGATCATCGTGCTGAATAAATGGGATCTCGCGCTTGAAGCAGCGCAGGAAAAAGCGTCGGGCGAGAAGAAGCGTGGAGGAAAAGGCGGAGGCGCGAATCCAAACAAGCTGGTTCAGGATTACGAGCCGCTGGTTCGGCAGAGGTTAAAGTTTCTCTCCTACGCCCCGGTTGTTTTTCTCTCGGCGAAAACCGGCGAGCACATCGACCGGCTCTACACCGTAATCGACCGGGTAGTGGAAGCGCGCAACCGCAGAATTTCTACCGGAGAACTGAACCGCTGGCTAAAGGAAGTGGACCTGGATCGCGGGACCTCCCCAGCCAGCCGCGAAGTGAAGATTTTCTACATCACGCAGGCCACCGCGGCGCCGCCCACCTTCGTTCTTTTCACCAATCAGTTGAAGCCGCTGCATTTTAGCTATCAGCGCTTCCTCGAAAACCAATTGCGCGCCAAATTCGATTTCACCGGCACACCCATTCGCTTCAATCAACGCCTGAAACAGCGCGGCTCGCGACATCGCGAACGGCGCGATCCGCGCGACTCTTAAGCTTCTGCTTTCAAAACTTACAAACCGACAACAGCCTGCGCAGTTTCATTTTGCGTGATAGCCAGACAATGCGTCAGAAATCGACGTGGACGCGGCCCCCGAGTACGGTAACCGGCCCACGAGCCATGTTGTAGCCGGGATTGTTGATGTGCTGGATATCAGGCGAAACGAAGAAGCCGCGCCACAGGTGTGCGGTATAAAATCCTTCCACGATTTTTTCCGGGCCGTAGGTTAGGCCGCCGTCGCCGAGCAGGAAGCCCACCCCGCCGAGCGCAAGATATTGCTGGTGAGCGGCGACGATTCCGTTAACCACAAACGCGACGCCGGCGCGGTCGTTGCGCCGGCGCCACTGTCTGCCCTTGGTGAACGCGCCGAACAACAACGTACGGTCCACTTCGGTATAGGCGAACGATTCGTTGCGTCCGTCGCTCCAGCCGAGCCGGCCGAAGACCCCTAATTGCGAGGTGAGCTCCTGTTCGAAATTGAGGCCAAAACCATATTTGTGGCGTCCCTGATGCCGGGTGGAAATAATGTTGGGCACGGTGGTTTCACCATCCTTGAAATCTCGGATAGCTTCCTCGTAATTCCCCATGTTCGCGTGATTCAGAAAGCCAAGCAGGCGTACCGCGCCGGAGCGGTGCGGTAGAAGGCTGCCGCGAAATTCGAACTCCAGATTTTCGGCCCGCGCTCGCCCGAGGTTAGCGTCAAGATGAATATCGTTAGCGACTTTCGGCATCAGCGCCTCGCCGAAACGTACGGTAAACCGATGATCGTCGTACTCCAGAATTGCGCCGTCGGTGTAGCCGCGCGTATTCGCCGCGTAGTCGTAGGCGCCATTGTTATCCACGGTCCAGTTCAAAAACTGCAGGTGGCTGTCGGAGCCGTAAGAATTCAAGTCGAAGAAATCGACCAAGTCGAATTTGCCGATGCGGAACTCGAGCCGCCGCGCCGGAAGCGACGTGGCCAGATGAAGCGCGTCGCGGTCTGCTTTCACCCGCTCGTCGGTAAGCGGGATGACTTGACGCAACATGGCACGTGCAAGATAAGGTGCCTTTGAAAGCGCAACGCCTGATACGGTCCGCACAGAATCCAGGTTGGTGTAGCCGGCGAGACCGAGGGCCGTCCCGATACCTCCGCCCGTCGCATACTCTACGTTGAGAAAGACCTCGGTCGTCTGCGTAAGCTCGTAGCCGGCATAAAACGTCAGAATGTGCGTAGTTGCGCTCTGCGTTGCCGGGGTTAAGCTGTTCGGCCCGGTATATCTTGCGGGGAATGTAGGATGCCATTGAAGAACAACGTTCGCCTGGCCGGAAAACCAGAATGGGGCTGTGTCTGAATGCGGGAATACCGTAACAACGTCCCCTGAATCAGAATCTACCGGGGTGGACGCCGCTTCCTGAATGGAAGGCTGTGGAGTGGGCTTATCGGGTGTTGGGTCTTGTGCGCGCGCGATTGGAGGCGAAGCGAAACACACCAGCACCAGGCAGAGTTGCAGGCGGGCGAGTTGGGCAAAGGGCCAGCGCATTGGCAAGTGGAACAGGTGCTTCGGGCGAGTTCATTTCCACGCCCGGCAGGGTAAATTGGCCCCCCGACGTTCGTCAAGAGAATAGCGATGGTGGGAAGAAAAAGTTGTAAATGATCCCTAAAGATTTAAAGGGCTTTCTTTGTAGACCAGGCATACGGCGCTGCCCAATCCCCCGCGCGGGGATCGCTTGTCTCCCGACCGATTCGGGGCCAGGCATCCCGATTGCTCGATGAAGTCATCTTTAGTAGTCTCTACTATTGTGCCAACGCCGGTAGCCTCAACCTACCGACCCAGGGGTGATTAATTTGCAGGGAATATTTCGACCGTCTTTCTGGCTTCTACTGTTTGTGGCAATCGTTACGATCTCATGCGGCCAGAACACTAATTTCCCCAAGCCGACGCTGAAATCGATTTCTCCGACAAACATCACGACGAACCAGCCGAATCCGTTTACCCTAACGGTGGTTGGGAGTCAGTTCGTGCAGCAATCTCAGATCGAGTGGAACGGTATCCCGCTAGCCAGCACTTTCGTGAACACCCAGCAGCTGACCGCCGTCGTTCCGCCGTCCTTGTATTCCGTTCCCGGCACAGCCACGATCACCGTCATCTCGCCCCCGCCCGGAGGCGGCACCACCACGCCAGGAATTAGTTTAACTATCAGCCCGACCATAAGCGGGATTCCTCAGATATCTTCAATATCTCCGACGGGCGTCTTGACTGGCGGCGGACCCTTTACGCTCAGAATATTCGGGTCAGGATTTGTGGCCCTGTCCAATGCCGCGATAGGCGGCAGTATTCGACAGACAATTTTTGTAAATTCGTCAGAGGTCGATGCCGCGGTTAACTCCGCCGATATCGCGAGTTCCGGGGTATTGCAAGTTACGGTTATAAATCCCCTGACACCTCCGGGTGGAGGCGGCTCATCCAATACGTTTCCTCTGGACGTATTAAATCCCTTGCCCAAGCTTACCGGGATCTCTCCTACGAGCGTGCAAGCCGGCGCTACAGCTCCTATTTTGACCGCAACTGGAACCGGATTCGTGAATCAGAATTCGACCATTATCGTGAACGGCGTGCAGCGACCCACTACTTTTATCAGCAGCACGCAACTGACCACGCCGTTGACCGGATCCGATCTTCTTGTCGCGGGTGTCGATCAGGTGCAGGTAATGAACGCCACGCCCGGCGGAGGGACGTCGGCCATTCAGACACTTGCCATAAATCCGACTCATTTGTTGGGCCTGCCAGTTCTTCTCGACCTGGCCCCGGATGGATCGCAGGCGAATGACGGAATTTGCGGTGGCCCTGCGAATTGCGGCAACCTAGTGCTTCCTGTGAATCAGGAGACCGTGGGTCCTTCGACCAGCACGACCGGACAATACGTGGCCTTCGCATCGGTCTCGAACAACCTCATACCCAATTTAGCCAATAACGGCGGCATTGTATTTGTTCGCAACACTTGCCTGGGCGTCGCCGCGTGCGTCCCAGCCACTTCAGCCGTGAGCAGCGATCCCAACGGCAATGCAGCCAACGGGGCGAGTTCAGAGCCGACACTCGCTGCGGCAGCTACCGATGCTGCCTTCACCTCACTGGCCACAAACCTGGTTACCAGCGTGGGAGTTACCGGCGGCACACGTCAGGTTTATTGGCGGCCGGTATGCCTACCGACTTCGACAGCGCCGTGCGTTGTGACGCCCACTACCTTTGTAACGCAGCTTGTTTCCGTGTCAGCGGACGGGCTGACTGCCGGCAATGGCGACAGCTACAATCCCTCGATCAGCCCCGACGGCCGCTATGTTGCGTTCGTTTCGTTGGCTACAAACCTCGTCTCGAATGTTCGCCCCGACGGAGTTACACCGCAGGTGTACTTGCGCGATACCTGCAGCGGGGGAGCCGGCACGACTTGCACCGGCACTACCTTTTTAATCTCGACCTCCGACGGAACGACTCCTGGCGACGGCGAGAGTTCCAAGCCTTCGGTTGCTTCGGCGGGATTGTTCGTTTCGTTCACATCCAAGGCGTCGAATCTGGGTGCGACTGCTCCAAATTCGAACCCTCCGATTCCGGAAATCTACGAGCGCAGCACGTGCCTTACAAAGATTTGCACCGCTAACACTACTCTGATATCCACACCGGATGAAGAGACCCCCGCCGACGGCGCCAGTTCGGAATCGTCTATTTCAAGCACAGGCAGATTCATTGCGTTCGCGTCCACGGCATCGAATTTGGTTATCGGCGCGGGTCCGACGCAGCAAATCTATTTGCGGGATACTTGCATCGCAATCACCACGGGATGCACGCCGTCGACGAGTTTAATTTCAACTGCGACCGCTGGAGCTCCCGGAAACGGCACAAGCGAATTCCCGAGCATCAACAGCACAGGACAGTTCGTGGCCTTTGCTTCATTTTCTTCCAACTTTGCCAGCACCACGAACGGCGTGGAAAATATTTTTGTGCGCAACACCTGCGAAACGATAACCACTGAATGCACAACCAGCACGGTGCTGGTAACTCAGGGCGCCGGCACGCCTTCCACACCTTCGAACGGTAATAGCCTTGTGCCGGCTCTCAGCCCCGATGGACATGTGGCGAGCTTTCTGTCATTCGCCAACAATCTGGTGCCGCGCGACAATAACGGGCTCGAAGATATTTTCCTCGGCTCGACAACCTTCTAGCGTTTGCTGCGGTGCTACTTTGCGTTGCGCGACGTGATTCGCTGGAGTTCGGCGCTGCGTGCAACGGTAAGTGTGAAGGTGAGTGATTCGCGCGGAACGCTGGTAACAAATGGTCCCACCACCCAGCCGAGCCCGGTGGGAATATCGCGCGTAAGCGAAACCGACTGACACTCCACGTAAGTGCCGCCGTCCTTTTCCTGAAATCTCCAATAAGTGTCCATACCCCATAAGAAACCGCGATCGTGCCCTGGAGGTTCCAGGCGTTCGCCGGGCTCTCCGGCATTTTCTACTTCTTGAATCCGCGTGGCGTGTGAACGGCTCCAGGCGTGCGTGGCATCCACAACTTGGTAGTGCACCTGATGGTCCGTGTCATCGACAATCGTAATCACTTTCTTTTTGTAGAAGCGCAGGTTCACCAGAAAGTCGTCGCCCTGACGTTGCAGAATTTTTGAGCGTTGAATGTCCGGACCGAAGTAATCCTTTTTGTGATCGTAGTCCTGCATGAATTCCAGGGTTTGGGACAGGGTGGCGCCGGGAATAAATACGGTGCCTATCCAGTGATGAACCAGCGCGCCAGGAAACGCGATTGTCTTGCCCTGGTCCAGCGTCTCGAGTCTGTCAATGACGAGGTTCCCTTTGCGCAAGTCGGCATAATAAGCGTCGCGGCGTGCGGGAGGCGCAGAGTCGATCCATAAGTACGCGTCCGTCCGCGCAAGCTCTGCATCAACCTTAGCCTCGGTCAGTTGCAGGTAGTGCTGATAAGCAACGATCGCCTCCGGTTTTAACTCCGCGGCGCTGGCCGGGAATGGAAAGGAGAAGGAACCGGCGAGAACGATGGCAAGAGCCTTCCGAGATAGGCCGCGTATCTGTCGTGTTTGTTGTGCCAAGTGAGGCTTCCTCGCTATCGAGCCCAGTCCGCCGAAAATAGAACGCTGCCGTACGAACCACATTACGTGGTCATTTAATAAGACGCAATCCGGGGGGTGAAGTGATGTCATGGTGGGAAAAAAAATGAGTCCGTCGCGGTCATACCGCACCGACCGGGTTGGGGTCAGCAGAAAATTCGCAGCCAGGAGGGATTGGACGGGTTGGCTAGCGTGCCCGGCTCCTTTTTTTGTGGAACCGTCGTCCCCGCATCGCAGCCACCAACCCGCCATGCAATCCTGCAATAGGCGACCTTGGCGGACAATGGTTCTGCTGGTTCATTTCTGAAGGTACCGGGGTTTTAGTACCCGTTATTTGGCTTGGCGTCGGAGGCCGCTTTGACGCTCCGACCTCTTTTTGTGTTCGTCGGATGGCCTACCTTCCCCTTGACATTCTACAAGAGGCGTGGCAGTTTTGCCCTGTAGTTCCCCTAGGGGAGGGTAGTCGCTGCCAGGAAGGAGAAAGACATGAAATTCACGAAATTATTTCTGATCCTCGCCGTAGTTTTCGCGGCGATTCCGACGCATGCAATGCAATTGAGCCCGGCGCCGGGTGAACCGAGCACGGCTGACCGGGATGCCATTCGGAACCACATCGATAAAATTTTCCAGGCATACATCCAGAAGAATGCCGAAGTGATCCGCGACACGCACGCCAAAGACTGGACCGGCTTCATGGAATCTTCCCGCTCGACGATTCATGGAATCGACCAATACATGAAGGGCGTCAATGGATTCGTGAAAGCTCCGGTAAGGATGACCGCATACAAAATGCTTGAATTTGACGTTATTTTTTACGGTGATGTAGCGCTGGTTCCCTACATCGCAGATGTGAGCTACGAATATCAAGGCGAGACCTCGACCCGAAAGCTTCGCGTGCTCGACGTGTACGCAAAAATGGCCGGCGAATGGAATCAGGTTGGCTCCGATACCACGCTACACCCCGACTCGCTCGCGGCCGAGCTGCAGGAAGCACAAACAGTGAGCCCGGAAGAGAAGCAAGCGCTGCTTTCCGCTCGCGAAGCGGTGTGGCGCTCGTGGTTCGCGAACGATAGTTCTCGTCTCGCGGAACTGGTGCCCGCTGAACTAATCGCCATCGATCAAAGCGAGAAGTGGGAAAACCGCGATGAAGTACTCGCAGGTTCCAAGGATTTCGCGGCCAAAGGCGGCAAGCTTGTGCGTCTGGAATTCCCGCAGACGGAAGTGCAATCTTACGGATACACCGCCATTGTTTACTCGAACTATGTGTACGAAATCGAATTTGAGGGAAAGCGTTCTACGCACTCCGGGCGCGCCACGGAAATGTTCGTCAATCGCCAGGGAAAGTGGGTCAACGTCGGCTGGCATCTCGATTCCGGCAGTTGATTGTCCCGCTTTTCTCAAGGAGAAGAAATGAGCCCTTCGGTTGAAATCCTGCAAGGCACCTTGGACCTGCTGATCCTGAAAACGCTGGCGCTTGAGCCCATGCATGGCTGGGGCGTAGCTCAACGCATCCAGCAAGTCTCGCGCGAAATACTGCAAGTGCAACAAGGCTCGCTCTATCCCGCGCTGTATCGCCTGGAACGGAAGAAATGGATCCACGCCGAGTGGGGGGCTTCCGAGAATAACCGGCGCGCAAAGTTTTATTCACTGACCAAGACGGGACGCCACCAGCTCGAAAAGGAATTGGCGGAATGGGAACGCCTTTCGTCAGCCGTCGCTCTCATTCTTGAACGAGCCTGAACCCCGCGCGGTCTGCCAGCGGCAAAGGAGCACGAGACATGAGTTTCTGGCGGCGACAACATCCGATCAATCAGTGGGAAGAAAATCTCAATGAAGAACTGCGCTTTCATCTGGAGAAACAGACGGCACTCTACGTCTCGACCGGCATGTCTCCGGAATATGCGCGCCGCAAAGCCCTGCTGGAATTTGGCGGCTTGGAATCCGTGAAAGAAGACTGCCGCGAACATCGCCGCACATTTTGGCTGGAGACGTTATGGACCGATCTGCGCTATGGCCTGCGCATGTTGCGCATGAACCCGGGATTCGCTGCTATTGCGATTCTTACACTCGCGCTTGGTATAGGCGCGAACACCGCGATCTTCAGCGCGCTCGATGCCGTTGTCCTCAAGCCGCTCCCCTATCCGCAAGCGAATCGGCTGGTCCTAATTTGGACCGCTATGAAGAATGCGGGCCAAACCCGTGTACCGTCTTCCGGCCCTGACCTAGTTGATATCCGTCATCGCACCAGATTACTTCAGGATGTTGGCGGCATATGGGTTGGCAGTGCTGCGGTAACCGGCACCGGAGAGCCCGAACAAATAAAATTGGGTCTAACGACTGCGAGTTTCCTTACGCTGCTGGGTGTCCCTCCTGCAAAAGGCCGACTGTTCACTGCACAAGATGAGTCAGAACGCTCTGGCCCGGTGATCATCATCACCGACGGTCTGTGGCGCCGCAGGTTCGGCGGCGATGAAAATATCATTGGCCGGTCTTTAATCATGGACGGACGGGCGTTGACGGTTGTCGGGGTCATGCCCGCAACGTTTCGTCTGCTCTTTCCCGCAGATGCCAGCGTTCCGCCGGACGTGCAGGCATGGGTTCCGTTTCGCTACGATCTTTCAGGTGCGCCCCGAGATTTGAACTATCTTCGAGCGATCGGCCGGCTTCGCCCGGGTGCAACACTCGCGCAAGCTCGCGAAGAATTGCACTCCATGGCAGCGCAGCTTCGCGCCGAGTATCCGGTGGATTCCAAGGCAGGAATTGATTTCGAAGCCTTCTCACTACCGCAGGACACCACTCGCGAAACGCAACCTGCTGTTTTGGCGTTATTCGTAGGAGTGGGTCTGGTCTTACTGATCGCCTGCGCAAACGTTGCGAATCTTCTGTTGTCTCGCGCTGGTCTGCGGCATAGAGAAATAGCCCTGAGGGCAACGCTCGGGGCCTCGCGAGGCCGCATCATTCGGCAACTCCTTACTGAAAGCGTCTTACTTTCTCTTCTTGGCGGGCTTGCAGGGATGTTGCTGGGCTGGTGGGGAATGAAATGGTTGCTGGCACTTCGCCCCAGGTCCATGGTTCTGTTGGACGCAGTCAAAATCAATTTCCAAGTTCTCGGCTATGCTTTCGCAATCTCGCTGTTGGCCGGAATTATTTTTGGACTCGCGCCATCACTGGAGGCGTCGAAAACCAGCCTGAACGAAACTATAAAGGCCGCTGGACGGAGCATTGTCTCGGGCAACCAGCGGTATAAAAGTTTGCTGGTGGCGTCAGAAGTTGCATTGGGATTTCTCTTGCTTGTCGGCGCGGGCTTGATGACTCGAACATTCGCGCGCCTCATTGACGTGGACACCGGATTCCAACCCGACCACGTGTTGACCTTTCAAATCTCTCCACCGGAAAGCCGGTATCCGAAAGATGAAGACCACGTCCGTTTAATTTACCGGCTGAAAAAAAATCTCGAAGCCTTGCCTGGCGTGCAGTCCGTCGGCGGCATTCATCTCTTGCCGTTCGATGACTATGCGAATTGGTACAGCTACTACTGGCTGCCCGGCGCTGCGCCGCAAGACCAAAACACTTTGCTTGCAGACCACCGCTCGATCTCGCCCGGTTTTTTCAAGACCATGGGCATAGCGATGCTGGCCGGTCGAGACTTTGACGATGCAGACAATACCGCGCGCCGTCGCGTTGTTATCGTGGACGAATCCTTGGCCCGTCAAATGTGGCCGAACGACCGTGCGGTTGGAAAGGAACTGAACGTCGAAACAATTCATGAGGGAGATTTTAGTCGAGCCACCGCCGTTGTGGTCGGGGTAGCGAAGCACACCAAGTATCTTCAGCTAACCGGCAACGGGCGCCCGCAAATTTATGAGCCGTACGCGCAATCCCCGCGGGAAATTATGGCCTTTGCCCTACGAACGACCGGAGAACCGCAAGCGCTTATCGGCCCCGTTCGTGCGGAAGTGGCAAAGTTGGACTCGAATCTTCCCCTCGCAAAGGTCCGCCCCATGGAAGACTACGTTCAAGAGGCGCGGGCTGCAGCGCGTTTCACTATGCTGCTGGCGCTGGCCTTGGCAGGCCTCGCCCTAGCCCTCGCTTCCATCGGCATCTATGGGGTCACGTCTTACTCGGTGGCTCAACGAAGAAATGAGATTGGAATTCGCATGGCGCTGGGAGCTCAGGGCAGCGACGTACTTAAGATCGTATTAGCCCAGTGCATGAGCGCGGTGTGTACCGGTGTCGCCATTGGCCTTGCGCTGTCTTTGCTGGTGACGCCGATGCTCTCGAGCTTGCTGTTTGGAATCCGCTCTACCGATGCTCTAACGTTTGTTGCGGCAGCGTTGTTTCTTTCCGCGGTCGGATTGCTCGCTTGCTGTATTCCAGCGTGGCGCGCCATGCGCATGGATCCAATTGCCGCCTTGCGATACGAATGAGGCATGGGCAATGAAACGAATCGGACTATGGCTCTTCCGCAAAACCACGTAGATCCCATGGTCGCTCTGCGATACGAATGACCATTTTTGGACCAAGGGATTGCTGCTATTTCGCCGTTGGAGATAGGCGCAGCGTAATCTCGGTTGCCTTCTTTGGGCGAATGATCAAGCGCTTCGACCAATCCGAGAAGACCTTATTCGAATATGCGCGGACGTCGTACTGTCCCGCTTCGAAACGCGTAAATTCGAAGTGTCCATTGGAGTCGGTATGAGTGGCGTGCGGACGCAGGCCGTCGGATGTTTGAATCGTCACGCTTGCGTCTGCAACCGGTTTTCCCTGCTCGTCGACCACCGTTCCTGAAAGTGTTCCGAGCCCGCGTGCAAATTGGGCGTTTGCCGATAAAGCCAAGACCATGGCCGCAGTCGCGATGAAAAATACAACCGTTCGTTTCATGGCTCACCCCCGGTCGATCTGCACACAATTGTATCTCCCGCTCCGTGTGAGCCCGGAAGTCTGCCGCAAATTGTTCTTTAGAACAGACTGTTCGAAAGGTCAGGTTCGACTGGCTAGTATTTGTAGTGTCTGCTGGCCGCCGCATGCGCAGGCTGATCCTGGCGTCCGGTGTCGGGATTCAGCCCGCGTTCGAGGGCGAGGAAATAGGTGAGAAGTTGCAACGGGACAAGATGCACAAAAGCGGTCAGCCATTCCGCCACTTCGGGGACGACCAGTATGTGTTCTGCTGAAATATCGTGATTTGCCGATGGACTCGCGATTGCCGTTCGAAGCATTTTCAATTCGCCGGCAGCGCGCAGGATTTGTCGCGCACGCGCGTCCGTTTCACGGCCGGTAAGCAGTCCAATCAGCGTTGCGCGAGAATCGGCTTCTGAAAACGGCCCGTGGAGTATTTCTTCGGTTTCGAATCCTTCCGCTGCGATGTAACACGCCTCCTTGATTTTCAGCGCCGCCTCGCTCGACGTGGCCCAGCCCACTCCGGCGCCGAAAATCTCGATGCGTGCGAGAGGCGCCATTTGTTTTGCTAAAGCACGCACCTGAGGCTCCAGTTTCAGTGCTTCACGCATGCGCCCAGGCACTTGCGAAAGTTCTTTGTGTGCATACCCCTCAGCCAAAAGCTTGCGGCGCTCTACGATGCGCGCGATCAGAATTGCCAGCGCAGCCAGCGCGGTCGTATAGCTTTTTGTGTACGCGAACGCGACTTCCTGCGCGCATGTTTCGATTTGGAAGTCCGCACCGCGGACTCCTTCACCGCTCATTTCTCCGGTAATGGCTACCGTCAGCGCCCCCGCAGCGCGCGCCATGCGCCAAGCCTCCACCGATGCGGTCGTGGTGCCGGTATGGGTAATCACAATGACGGCGTCTTTGGCCGTGAACGCGACAGGATGGTTTACCAGCTCAAAAGATTGTTCGTAGTGAGCCCACAGCCGTCCTGCGGAAAACTCGCGCATCCAACTTTCAGCCACTCGCGCGGCATGCAACGAAGTTCCGATTCCTACGAAGGTGATGCGTTCCTTTTCAGCGATGGCGTCGGCGGCGCGCTCGATCCCTTCTCTTTTCTGCAAAATCTTTTCGATGAATTCAGGCTGAGCCTGAATCGCATCGTAGACATAATAGGGGTGGGCCTTGCGCATCTCAGGTGGCATTGATTTTTCTCCGGCAACAAGGTATTGAAACTGCCCGCGCAGTGGCGGCTATTCTAGCGAAACAGGAGTCCCCATGGCTTTATACATCTCGCAGCACACGCTGGCGTGCCTAACGCGCCAAGGTGCACAAGAGCTTACGACACGTCTGCAGAAAGCCACCGCGGTAAAAACGCGGCGTGTCCTGGTGAACATGCAGGAGGGAAAAATGTTGGTGGAATTCGAAGCGTCCAGCCGGGAGGAGCTGGAAAAGTGGATGGCCTCGGAGAAATTTCATTTTGACTGGCTTTTGCGCATTGAATTCGCGGCGGCGGGAGGCGCGCTTCAAGCCGTCGCATAGCGTTCGGGATGCCGGACTATCTCGCCCGCAGCCGCCGCTCCGCCGCTCGGGCCTGTTGCCACCTGGCGTTGTTCCGGTGTACTCTTTTGGCATGTCGCACCCGACCAGAAACCGGCTCATTTGTTGTCGCCCATGCCTTTCTTCTGGCGGGGTTTGGCTAGCTATCTAGAAAACGGATTCTAGCTCGGTAATTCAGACCCACCGCCGGAACGATCTGGCTGGTGGGTTTTTTATTTCAGGTCGTTTTCAGGGCCAAGGAGTCTAATCACGAGGGGGAAAAGACATGTCAGACTACCAGCATCCCGAAACTTTAGTTTCCACGCAATGGGCGGCGGACCACTTAAATGATCCAAATATCCGGCTCGTGGAAGTGGACGTGGACACCACCGCTTACGAACAGGGGCACATTCCCGGAGCAGTCGGTTGGAACTGGCAGTCGCAGCTTCAGGATAATATTCGCCGCGATCTGATCGACCAGTCGGCGCTTGAATCGCTGCTCGGCCAATCGGGAATTTCCAACGACACGACCGTTCTCCTATACGGGGACAACAATAATTGGTTTGCAGCGTACGCTTTTTGGCAATTGAAATATTACGGGCATAAGGACGTTCGTTTGATTAACGGCGGCCGCAAGAAATGGGTGGAACAGAAGCGACTTCTCACCACTGAGCCAACCAAAGTGGCGGCCACGAAATACCGTGCGGCTAGCCCCGACGAGTCGATTCGCGCCCGCAAAGAAGACGTCTTCCGCTTTATCGAAAAAAAGGCTCCGGCACAGCTTGTCGACGTTCGCTCCGGCGACGAATTCACGGGAAAAATTATCGCACCGCCCGGAATGTCGGAAACCGCGCAGCGCGGTGGCCACATTCCTGGAGCTGCCAACATTCCCTGGGCCCAGGCGGCAAACGAAGATGGCACGTTCAAATCCCCGGAAGCCCTGAAAGCCCTCTATGAAGGCAAGGGCGTAACAGGGAAGAACGAAGTGATCGCCTATTGCCGCATCGGCGAACGCAGTTCGCATACTTGGTTCGTCCTGAAATATCTTTTGGGCTACGACAAGGTGAAAAATTACGACGGCTCGTGGACCGAGTGGGGCAATCTGGTCGGCGCTCCCATAGAAAAGGAAACAGCCGCAGCCGCGCGTTGAGGGATCGTCACAATGGCTAGCAATCGGCCTCGGAGCGCAATCTCCGGCGCCTTGGTTTGCGCTGCGAATTACAGGCAAGATGCGACCCTAAAAGGTGGCATCTTGCCTTTCGATTTTGAACCTGGAAACAGAAATCGGGCGGACTATCGCGAGGTGTAAGGCAGTTCGTTTTCAGGAACTCCGTTGTGGCGGGCTTCGTCTTCCAGAGCGCTGATCTTCGCCTCGATTTCCTCGCGTTGTTTTTGGTAGCGCGCGAGCGCTTCGTGCCAATCCTCGGGTTTTGACCAGCCGTACGTTCTTGGCGCGTTGGTGGTTTGTCCATTCAACGCCGCCTGCAATTGCGCGATCTTCTCATCGATTGGCGGGATTTGACCCTGCAGCTTGGTAATTTGCCCGCGATACCATCCCGCGTTCTTCCCGTTATGCCCCGGTTTGGGCTTGTTCGCCGTGCCGGCCGGTTTTGTACTTGCATCAGCCGAAGGGGACGGGCGGGAATGAAACCGGCCGTCGTCATTGGTCCAGACTTTTTTTGGCGCTGTTTGCTCTGCCGCAGCAGGCGAAGCGGCTGATTGGTCGGGATTTTGCGCCGAGGACGAAGCATCGTTCTGCGCCCGCGCAGTGCATGCAACAAGTAACATACAGATGAGCAGGTAAGAGGAATGCGCGAAGAACCTAAGGCCGGGTGGAGTCATCTTGCCTCCCTGTTTGCAGCGACTCCGATGGATGTCCGACGTCGCGAAAACTATGGGTCACCGTTCACTATTTTGCCGCTTGCGATTTCGTTGTTTACCTGTGCGAGCGCTTCCTTCGGCGGGCCGATACGGTGGTACTGGCTAGCTTCAATGTACTGATGCTGCTCGAAGGTGAACAGGAATTTCCGGCCCATGAAGTCGTATTGGTAACGTATGGGCAGCCAAACACCCGGCGCAAATTCCGTTTGCTCGAAGGAAAACACGCCACCGCGATACAGCTTGCCTAGAATGCCTCCTCCGAATGCCATGTCACGCATCACGTGAGCTTCGGCTCGCGCCAGCTGATTCTTTTCGTGGTCCACCCAGATTTTCGCGGTGATGTGCGTCATGGCGTCCTGAAATATCGTGTGCGGACGGAAGCTGGGGTTGGGATTCAATTCCAAAATGTCGCAGAGCCTGCCGTTCACCGTTTCCTGCCCCGACCATTTCGTCAGAAAGGCCGCCTGGGTTGCATCCACCAACTCCGCGCGGTCAGTCTTCTTCTTCTGCCATTTTGAGTAAGCCAATTTCGCTCTTGAGTCATCCGGCTTGAGAGCCAGCTCGAGCAGTTCTCTCCACGTTTTCAATTGCTGCCGGTAAATCACAGGGTCGGTAGGCTTGTCGTTTTCCTTCAGCACAATTTTCATGGTGCCGGTGCCGGTAGGAACCACGCGATAAAGCTTCTCTTCCAGTACGCGGGGATTGGCTCCGGCCGTGCGGTCCACTTGATGCTCGATGCGTTCGTACTGCTCGATCGCGGCGTCATCATGGTGCTGATTTTCGATTAATTTTTGAGCGCGATCTCGGATTTCAGCATCTGAAGGAGGCAAAGGATGTCCGTTATTTTGCGACCAAGCCTCAGCAAGAGTCTCGACTCTCTGGAGGTTTACAGAACTCCGCATCCAGTTTAGCCCGGCGAAAGCTAAGGAGGCGCCGACGATCGACAGTGAGAGAAAGCGGAACATGCGGTCTTTAGGTATCCCGGGTCCGAAAAGCGCGTACAAGTCTATTGTAACGGATTCTCAACGATGAAATCTCACCCATGGAACAGCTCCAGCTTAGGCGGCGATTTCGGAAGAAATATTGAAATTTTTCATAGCTCTAGCCGTCTATTATGGACAGAGTGAATGCCGAGCATTTGAAAGCAACCGCTCAATTCCGGCAGGCCCTGCAAGAAACCTTTTGGATTGCCCTCGATACCCTTCGTTCGCACAAGCTCCGGACTTTTCTCACCCTACTCGGCGTAATGCTCGCCGTGACTACGCTCGTTCTATACTCAACGGGCTGAACGTTTATGTGGCGGACAAAGTCGCAATGGCTTTGCGCACACCAATTTCGCGAGTTCGCTCGGTGACAGAAACCAGCATGGTGCGCGCAGCCGCGATATTACTTGGCAATTTGGTGTCTGGCCGGCCACCAAGGCAGCGCGGCTAAACCCTGTAGAAGCCCTGCGTTACGAGTGATGACATTTCGAACCCCATGAATCTTGCCGCCGAACCAAGGTTGTGAACTTTTCCAAGCCCTGAATCGTCTAATATAGACAAAGTGAAGAAAGCCATCCCAACCCTGGCTGATGTAAGGCAGACGCTTGTCGCCGTCCGCGAAACCTTCTGGATCGCTCTGGACACTTTGCGGGCCCACAAGCTCCGTACGTTTTTGACCTTGCTTGGCGTGATCCTTGCCGTCACTACATTGGTCTCGGTGATTTCCGTCCTGAATGGCCTTAACGTATATGTCGCCGAGAAGGTTGCCAACCTTGGCGCCAACGCTTTTGTGATCGACCGTATCGGTATCGTCACGAATTTCCAGGAATGGAACAAAGCCAGAAAGCGTCCGCCATTGCAGATGGATGATTTTGAAGCACTGCGCGAGAACATGAAACTAGCGGATCAGGTGGCCGGGGAGCAGGACACTACAGCCGACGTTCGCTACGGAAACAATTTGAGCCAGGACGTAACCATTCTGGGGACGACTCCTAATTTTGCGTCTATACGAGACATTGATGTTTCCAACGGCCGGCTGCTTACCAATGCAGATGAAGAACATAGGGCTGGCGTTTGTGTGATTGGCGCCGACGTCGCCAATAAGCTTTACCCCGGCGCCGATCCAATCGGCAAACCGATTCGCGCGGGCCAGGGACAGTACGACATTGTCGGAGTCGCCACTCCCAAAGGCACCATCCTGGGCCAGTCGGAGGATAACTTCGTGATGATTCCTCTCGGCACTTACAGAAAGGAATGGCTGAAGCCGCAAGATTCGGTGGGCATGTTCGTTCAAGCGCGCGGGCCAGAGTGGATGGACGCTGCGGAGGATGAAGCCCGGGTGATCCTGCGTTCCCGACGGCACGTCCCTTACCAGGCCGAAGACAATTTTGCGGTAATCGCGCCCAACTCGATCATGGGTCTGTGGAACCGCATAACTGGAAATGCCTTCGGCATCGCGATTTGGATCACTTCCGTGTTCCTGGTTGTCGGCGGTATTGTGATTATGAACATCATGTTGGCCAGTGTAACCGAGCGCACGCGTGAAATTGGGCTCAGAAAATCTCTGGGCGCGCGGCGCCATCACATTATTCTGCAGTTCCTCGTGGAGTCCTCGCTTCTGGCTGCGTCGGGAGGAATTGTGGGTGTGGGGGCTGCGTTGGCCCTGGCTGGGCTGGTTCGCGCCGCGACCCCCATCCCGATTTCGACCCCGATTTTTGCAATAACGGTCTCGTTGGTGCTTTCGACCGCAGTGGGGCTATTTTTCGGGATCTACCCGGCTATGCGCGCTGCGCGGCTAGATCCGATCGAAGCGCTGCGGGCGGAAAACTAGGAATAAACATGCAGCAGGATTTCAAAGAGAACCTCCAGCTGGCGTTTGATACGGTAAGGACGCACAAGCTGCGCAGCTTTCTCGCTATTCTCGGTGTAATGATCGGAGTCTCCCTGATCATCGTCGTCGTCGGCTTGGTCCAGGGTTTTCGGCAAACCATCCAAGACGAAATTACCGCGGAAGGAATCGATACCGCTTTCGTCTCACGCTTCGATCAGGGCCCTCAAAACGGCCACCGCCCGAAAGATGAGAAAAGCCGAAAGCCGCTGACCCTGGATGACGCCATGGCGATTCGCCAGCTTTGTCCTGCGGTCAAGCAAATCGCGGTATCCGCGTTTCAGTGGCAATTGGCGCATACCGCTCGTTACCAGAAAAATGAGGTAGAAGGAACGGACTTTCGCGGCACATTCCCGGCCTATCTGGAAGTTTATTCGAACGCCACCATGAAGGCGGGC
>Ga0307477_10001264_pt1 | contig 22005 bp, 16 predicted proteins | sample atmos_gasesECM2C_FD_203316 | JGI IMG/M metagenome (GOLD analysis project Ga0307477, IMG submission 203316) | Hardwood forest soil microbial communities from Morgan-Monroe State Forest, Indiana, United States - atmos_gasesECM2C_515 | ecosystem: Environmental > Terrestrial > Soil > Temperate...
AAGCGTATATTCCGACATTCAGGAAGGATCGACCCGGATTGAAGAATGGATCCAAGTCGGAGACAGCCCTTACCAGTTATTGTGGAAAGCGAACGCCGTGAAGAAATGAACTGACGCGTTGAATTAGGCAACGCGCTCGAAAATTCCTGCGGCACCCATGCCGCCGCCAACGCACATGGTCACCAAACCATAGCGCGCCTTGCGCCGCTCGAGTTCGCGCAAAATCGTGGCGGTGAGTTTGGCGCCAGTGCAGCCGAGCGGGTGACCCAGAGCGATAGCACCGCCGTTCACGTTTACACGCGCGGGATCTAAACCCGCCAGTTTGATTACCGCCAGCGACTGCGCAGCGAACGCCTCGTTCAATTCGATTACATCGATTTGTTCCAGACTCAATCCCGCGATCTTCAGCGCCTTCGGAATTGCATATACCGGCCCAACACCCATTTCTTCCGGCAGGCATCCGGCCGTGGCGAATGCAAGGAAGCGGGCGAGGGGCTTCCGTCCCAGCGCTCGTGCGCGCTCTGCGCTCATCACAACAGCTACCGCGGCGCCGTCACTCATCTGCGAACTATTCCCGGCGGTCACCACGCCGTGTGCGTGAAAGGCCGGCTTCAGTTTTGCAAGCGCTTCGACCGAGGTATCCGCTCGAGGACCCTCATCGGTATCGAACAAGATCTTCACGGCTTGGGGCTTAACCCCATGCGATGCCCCGTTCGCTCCATATTCGAAAGCAACATAATCTACCTCCACCGGCACGGTTTCGTCCTTAAATTTTCCGGCGGAAATGGCGGCGAGCGCTTTCCGATGGCTCGCAAATGAAAACTCGTCGGCTTGTTCCCGGCTGATGCCATATTTCTTGGAAAGATTTTCGGCGGTGAGCCCCATGCCTAGGTAGGCGTCCGGATAACTGTCCATCAGCGAAGGGTTGGGCGATATTTTGTTACCGCCCATGGGGACCATGCTCATCGATTCCGTGCCGCCCGCGACAGCCACGTCCCCCTGCCCCGCCATTATGCGTTCGGCGCCCAGAGCGATGGCTTGAAGACCGGAGGAACAAAAACGATTAATGGTCATGGCGGACGTTTCTACCGGCAAACCGGCGCGTAACGACGCAATTCGCGCCACGTTCATTCCCTGCTCGGCCTCCGGCATAGCGCAGCCGAGAATCACATCTTCAATTTCTTTCGGATCTAGCCCGGGGACGCGTGCAATCGCTTCTTTGATAACGAGCGCCGCCAAATCGTCCGGGCGCGTGGTACGCAGCGTTCCTTTGGGAGCTTTACCCACCGGGGTACGCACTGCACTTACGAGCACCGCTTCGCGCATCGATCACCTCTGCATTAGAACTGCATCAAATTGTATATTGGATGCCTACGCGATAAAAAAGAATCAGCGCGGCCGGGGCGGCGCTGTTCTATTGACGGAGGCAGTTTGAAGAGATCGAAATCGCAACTAACGGTGGAATTTTATGGTTACCAAGATTTGAACATCGACCGGCTGTCCATTGAGTTTGGATGGCTCGTACTTCCACCGTCCGAGCGCCTCGGTCGCAGCTTGGCGAAGCGCAATTGGGCCTGAAACCACAACCATGTGAGCCACGCGACCGTTCTTATCAATCGTTGCTTTGATAACGACGTCACCCTGAGTGTTAGATTGCTTGGCAAGGGCAGGATAGATCGGGAGCGTGGATGCCAGCAATCTGGGCTCCTTCACTTGACCGCCCACTTTTGTCGGACCCTCCGGCCTGATTTCTGGCGCAGGCGGTGATACGACGTCTGACGAGCCGATCCCCGGCAGCGCGCTGTTGGAAGCAGATGCTGGAGCCATCGCGTCCAAAGCCGGAGCGGCATCGCTCCCTGTATCGGCGGCGCGTTGCGAACTCACTGGGTGTGCCTTCAATGTCGCACTCATCATGTCAGGCGTTACGCGAGGCTCGCTCGGTTTCGCGGGCGCAGCAGCATGGTTGGCGGCAAGCTGCGCATCATGCGTTTGAACTGGCACATTTCCGTTGACTACCACCGAAGGCTTGATATTGACGGTCGCGCCCCCGCTAGAATTACCGGTTGGCGCCGAAGGCGGGTTAGTCGAAGGAGGCTGTGCCGTATTGCTGGTCACTGCTTCAACGGTCTGTGCCGAAGCCGGCACATTTGCCGCTCGGGAGCCGCTGCCCGAAGAACCGCCTCGGAAATATATTGCGCCCCCGATTACCGCCGCAAAAAGTACGGCGATACATGCAGCGATCAAAATCCAGTTGGTGCCTGACGACGGCTGGTGGACGCTGGCAGCGTCCTCCCATGAAGACAAGGCAGGGTCCACAATCGGAGATTCCGATCGACCTCGGCCCAGAGTCGCACCGCCGGAAAGACTTCCAAACGTGCTGCGCGCGACAGCCGAGGAAGATGTTGCTTCCTCTGCTGCCGGTTCGGTTAACGATTCGGATGCCGAAGGTGAAGCGCCCGCATCGGCGGGCAAAGCTTCGATCGGCGTTTGCGCCGGAGGAGCCGGCGGGAACTCAAGCACACTGCTCACACTCGACCTCGCCTGGGGCGCTGGTTTTTTCGCGACTGCGATGCGCGATGTGATTGGCGAAGCTGGCTTACCGGAGATGACCGATGCCGCCGGCTGCACTTCTTCCTGTGAACCAATCGAAATGAACGGAGCTTCCGGTTTAGCAGCGTGGCTGACTGGCAATACAGCTGCGGGCGGCTTTATCGCGGGCGAGAATGAAGTCAGTTCAACCGGTTTCGGGGCAACGGGCTCGGGCGCAGCAACCGGCGCCCAGGAAATCTCCGATGCGGCCGTGTCGGGCGTTTTCTGGATTGCCGGCGTCGCACTTTCTGCTGCTACCGGCGGTACGGGTTTGTTTGCCGGTTGTGGGCCGTCCGACGGAAAATAAACATTCCAATATCCTGGTTGCTTGTGCGTGAATTCAACCTCTACGTATCCTTGCAGATTGGAAAACGTGCGGACTTTTACCACCCGGCAAATCGCGTCCTGACGCGATTTCAAGTTAGTCACTACCAGCATTTGGCCGACGCTGACGGCGGTGGACATTCGTATTACCGCGCCCTGAGGAAACACGATCATTGTGCTGGTTTGTTCTTCGAAGGGTTCGGTGTGCGGCGTAATTTCGCGCACAACTTCGGTAACGCGCGAGCCGTGAACCTTCACGGGAACTTCCAGCGAGACAGCATCGGCGCGCGAGTGTCCAGACGGTTCGGTCTTCGCCGCAGTGCCGCTTTTCAATCGGTTGGCATCAGCCGCGGAATTGGTGACTTCCGTTGTGTCCTTCGTTAGTGGCGCCATGGTTGTACCGGTGTTAGGCCGTCTCCCCCAAGATCGTCAAATCCTCAGTCTATATATGCATTTTTGGAGGTCGTACCATGGGCAGCAATGGGACTTTGGTACTAGCGGTGAACCTTTTAGACACGCGGAGGCTACAGTGGAACTTAGGGCTCTAGCGAGCGGGTGCCGGTCGTTTTCGAAACTGCTCGTAAAGTTCTTTATGCTTGTTGTCCTTGCTGGTGAGGCGGCCTTTGATGAAGAGATAGCGGACTTCCGTTTGTATCTCGAGCGGGTCTCCGGTTGTTACGATCAGGTTTGCCAATTTCCCCTGTTCGATGGTTCCTATCTGATCGGCCAGTCCGAATATTTGCGCGGCATTTAACATGACTGCCTTCAAGGCCTCGTCATGGGACAAACCGTAGCCAACCGCAGTTCCGGCATATTGCGGAAGCCGGCGCGAGAAAGATGTGCCGAAACTTGAAAACGCAAACGGAATTCCAGCAGCGTTTAATTCGGCCGGCTGGGTCATAGGCTTATCGTAGGGAGTGTCCTCTTGTTCGGGCAGACGTTCCGTGGGTCCGAGTATGACCGCGATCTTTTTTTCCTTCAGAAGATCCTTCACTTTCCAACTCTCAGCGCCGGAGGCCAGGATCATCTTAAGATTCTGTTTTGTGCAGAAATCAACTGCGTTGCGAATGTCCCGCGCGTCGTCAGCGACAACCAGCAGGGGAAGTCTTCCTTGGACCACCGGCACCAGGGATTCCAGTTTCAAATCTCGCACAAAAAGTCCGGGGGAGCCTTTTTCTTTGGCTTGCGCGTAGTGGCGAGCCCGCGTAAACCAATCGCTCAACTGGTTGACGGACTTGTCGTATTCTTTTTTGGCGTCTGCATATGGCTTTTCTTTAATACTGAAGGTCGAAAAATCAAACGAACTCGTCTGTATCGAAGGCCAGTTCAGCACCATCGCCACCGAACGGCTAATTTGCATTTCCTCCATCGTCCAGCCCGCTAGATTGAATGCGGAGGCCTGCCCCGCGATGATTCCGCTACTTTGCGAATCGAAACCGCCGATCCCTGGCGCCGCAATCACTTCGGTTATTCCATTCGCGCGTGTGACGGGGATGTGTACGCTCGCCGGATTCACCGCCGTGGCCACGACAAGTTCCGGATTAAAGTCGCCCAACTCACTGGTGTCCAGAGTCGCTCCAACGGCACCAACCTCATTTAGTCCAATCTGGGTGACGGGATCGAACATCCCGGGATAAACTTCGAGTCCCGCCGCATCGATCACCTGCGCATCTTCGGGAATCGCGACATTAGCGCCCACTGCGGTGATCTTTCCATCGCGAATCACCACACTACCTTTTTCGATTGGCGGCCCGGCTAACGTGAAAATCTTTGCGTTCTTGATAGCGTAAACATTTGTGGAAGGCTGTGACCATAGAGGAAACGCCAGAGACAGGGCGAGCCAAAGTGCAATTATTGGAAAGCCGGGCGAGCGCATGCAAATAGCTTTTCTCATGGCGCAACTCCTGCACTTCCCGCCGCGCTATCTTGATTCGTCGGAGCCCGCTTCTTTTTCTGGTCGGGTTTTTTCTCCGGCTTGGCTTCCGTTTTTTTGCTGGCTTTCTTTTCTTCCGACGCTTTCTTTTCCTTGGCCAGCAAGTCTTGCTTCTCCTTTTCCAGTGCCGGACGCCCGTCGATATCTCGCTGCCGGTCAAAATAAACCTGGCCATCGATCAGGGTTTTTTGCACTACCGCGTACACGCTTAGTGGATCGCGATTGAAAATGGCGAGATCCGCATCTTTGCCCACATCAATTGAGCCCACTCGGCTGTCGATGCCCAGTTGTATCGCGGGATTCAGCGTGATCAGTTTCAACGCGTCATTCGCGGACAGGCCGCCGTATTTTATGCTCTTGGCCGCTTCCTGATTCAAGTGGCGGGCTTCTTCGGCGTCGTCCGAGTTGATGGAAACGACCACGCCGCGCTCAGTCATAAGCGCCGCGTTATAAGGAATCGCGTCGAACGCTTCCATTTTGTAGGCCCACCAATCCGAAAAGGTGGAACCGCCTGCTCCCGACGCGGCAATTTCATCGGCTACTTTGTAACCCTCCAGCACGTGTTGAAACGTCCGAATCTTGAAACCGAACTCATTCGCCACACGGATGAGCATCAGAATTTCGTCAGCGCGGTAGCAGTGCGAGTGAATGTAGCGCTTTCCATCGAGCACTTCCACCAGCGGCTCGAGCTTCTCATCGCGCCGGGGAGGGAGCAGATTCTGTTCTCCGGTTCCCTTTTTCTCGTTGTAGTCGGCCCATTGTTTTTTGTACTCGCGAGCTTGGATAAAAGCCTCGCGGATGGTTTCTTCCACGCCCAGGCGCGTCGCCGGATACCGGGGCGCCACTCCCGGCGGCGGCGTGAAATTCGAACGCTTCGGATTTTCACCCAGCGCAAATTTAATCCCGGGCAGCGCCCCTTGGAATGGCAAATCGCTTGCCTGTTTGCCCCAGCGCAGCTTGATGACAACCGTTTGGCCGCCAATTGCGTTTGCGCTCCCGTGGAGAATGTTGGCCGTGGTCACCCCGCCGGCTAGGTCGTCATAAATACTCATGTCGTCGGGATTCAAAACGTCCGCGATATTGGCCATCGAGGAAACGGAAACGCTGCCCTCATTCACGCTGCCGTCAACGGCAATGTGTGAATGACAATCGATAATTCCGGGCATCACGTATTGCCCCTTGGCGTCAATTACTGTCGCGCCTTCCGGAGCTTTCAGGTCGGCACCCACGGCCGCAATTTTTCCATCGCGAATCAGGATGGAACCGTGCTCGATGTTTCCGTGCGTGACGGTGAGCAGTGTGGCGTCCTCAATCAGAATCGCGTTGTCAGTCCGCGCGCTAGAGACCTGCGCACGGACACAAACCGGAGTTACCGTCGCGAGCAGCGCTACTGCAGTCAGCACCCGGAGTCTCATCGAGCGACCTCTGCACTGGAAGCCTTGCGCTTTGCCAGGGGACCCGGGCCGTCGTCTTTCTTGCCATCGCCCGGCTCTTCGGCGGGAGCCTCCTCGTGAATTTCGAACCAGCGCCCATCAACAAAGACGTGCTTTACTTTTGTTTTCTCGTTGAAAAGATCGCCGTCGGTCACCGTCAAGTTTGCAATTTTCCCGGGCGCTATACTTCCCATGCGATCGTCCACACCAAGTATCGCGGCGGCATCCACGGTAAACGCGCGCACAGCCAAATCCGCGGTGAGTCCGGCATCGATCGCTTTCTTGGCATTCTTGAAAATATCCTTCGGCCCAGACAGGCCGCCTGAGTAGAACGCGAACTTCACGCCCGCTTTCGCCAGCGCAGCTGGCGATGCCGGCGCCCGATCCCGAAATTTCAGTTCGCGCAACGTTTGTTCGGCACCGGGATCAGCATCCTTTTCACGCTCGGGCCACTTCAAACTCACCAGCACAGGGATCTTTTTGGCCGCAATCGCGCCGGCAACTTCGTATCCTTGCTGGCCTCCGAAAAGCACCGCGTTGATTTTCCATTCGTCGGCGAGTTTCAATCCGCGCAAGATTTGAACCGCATTGTTGGCCGGCAACAGAACAATTTCGCTATCGCGCAAGCCGCGAGCGATCGCTCGCTCGGTGCGGTCATACGGCAGGCGTTCGAACTTGGTCACGTTTGCTTGATAAACCGAATCGGCCTGCGCGAACCAATTGGAATCGTCAAAGACCTGGCGAACATATGCAATCGAACCCATCAACGAATCCGGAAATCCCCAGAAACCGCCCGTCGGCTTGAGCGAAATCGGCAACGTCGCAATTGCTTTTACAACATAGTCGCCGGAGCGATCGCCGGCCAGATCGATCACCGTCGCTTGCCCCGGGAAAATTCCCCCGTCGGGAATGGTCAGGGCGGTGGTAAATCCCGCGTTACGCCAGGATTCAATTCGCTTGTCGTCTGTTTTCAGTTCGTCGGCGGCCACGCGCCACGGAGATGTTCCGGGCCGGTCTTCTGGGCCTTTTGCAATTTCTCCGGATGGTGCGGCCCGCCTTCTTCCTCGTCCTGTTGCGCTACTTTCCGCGCCTTCTTCCTTGGGCAAGCCAAGGTCCGTGCCGGCATCGATCAGGCCGGGATAGACCGTCAAGCCTTTGCCGTCGATGACCCAAGCTTCCGGAGGAACCGTGATGTTCGCGCCCACGGCCTGAATCAATCCTTTTGCCACCACAACCGTTCCACGATCGATTACCGTCCCCGTCCCGGTGACGACGCGCGCATTCACCACCGCAAAATATCGTGGCTCGCCCCCCGCGCCGCGCGCCGCGTACGATGAGCGAATCAGCATTGCGACGCACAGACCGGTGCAAAGGACAGACAAATGCAGAAATTTAAATCGGTTTTCCACACTGCACCTCACCAGCAACGATTTGCTACCTCGACGAGTATGGAGCGCTGCTAGAAAGCGACTGATGCTAATGGCAAGCGAAGGCAAAATCAAGAAAACTCGCGATCGCGACTGGCCGGATAACTGAGAATTCCGGCATAAACAGAACGGGAAAGGCACCTCCTTGTGCAGAAGGTTCTTGGCGAGTGAGCGCCAGTTGCACCGGCCTAGAATTGGGAGGCCAGCATACCGGTCATGACGCGATTGCTGTCCATTTCCAGAACAAGAGCGGTGTTCTCGTCGATAACGTAATAGGATAGCGTGTTGGTCTCAAATTTACTGGCCAGAGTTAACGGATTCCCGCGGCCGTTTACTCCCACAGTTGCGATCGTGCTCGCGGATGTAAGCGGCTCGCCGGAAACTAAATTCCCGCTATTGGCGACGTCATTGATATCCACGGTTCCCGTAAGCACACCGGAGTTTCCGGTGGTTAGCTGGCCGTCTATATCCTGCCCTCCGTTTCCTCCACTGAGCGTCACTCCGGCTAAATTCGCGGCGAAGCTTCCTTGCGGCCCGCTAGCGCCGGTTTGCGTGAAGGCCACTCCATTTCCGACTGCCATGTGGGAATCGATCTCCAGCAGTACGGCGCCCGTCGATGGCAATCCGTCCGGAGGCGTGTAATTGAACAGATAGGCGGCAAATTGAAAAGAAGTGGTCGTGGAGATACTCATGGCCAGATTAACTCGGCCGGTGGTTGCATCCAATGTCGGGGTTGCCGTAGTGATATTTGTCCCGCCTTTCGGAGGACTGGTGAGCGTGCCCCGATCATTGAGATCCAAAACCCCGGTTCCTGAGGTGACAAAAGCGCCGCCCATTCCGAAAGGATTTCCGCTCTTGTCGGCGCCGGCTACGACAAACACTTGCGTGCCCGCCATGTTCGCACTGATCGGCGGCGCGGCGTAGAAGTCTCCGCTTAGAGTTGCCGTCGAATCCGCTTCCACCACCTTGAAGTGCGTGGCATCGATAACGTAATACACGAAGCTCAGCGTCCCGGTAATTCCGGTGGTGGCGCCCAAGACCGTGTCAAACGACGGGCAATTCAACGTGAGGGTTCCGCGTCCCGTTGCGGGATCCGGCGTAGTGAAGCCGCCCTGAAGTTGCGAATCGGTGACATTGCTAGGCGTCGATGAAGAGCCGCTGTCGTTCAAATCCAGAATGTCGCTACCCAAAGGAAATGTCTGGTTGCCGTTAGCAAAAACTCTTCCCGCGACGCCCGTGGCATGGCCTTTGGCGTCGAAGCCTGAGAGCCCGAAGGCGTAGTTGCCAAGGGCAAACGCCCCGCTGAACTGCCCGGCATCCTGCTGATCGATCGTTCCGCTGCCGGATGCGTTTTTGTCAAACTCTATCATTAAAGCATGCTGGCCGGAGGCAAGCACGAATTGCCAAGTGACTCCGCTACCTAACCCGGTCGTAATATTCGCCGTAGTGCGGCCATCGGGACCGACGGTATAGGTGCTGGCTTGAATGGGTGTGCTCATGGGCCCATTTGAACTGCCACCGATGACGTCTTCGGTTCCTCCCGTAATATTTCCGTTTCCGTCGGCGATGAAGCTTCCAGCCACGGAAAAAAAGCCCGATCGATCATGGCCGCTGTAAGCAACGGCATAAGGCTGGGGATTTGCGGCATTTGCAAATGAATTCAAACTGGCGTTGGAGAATAAGATCGTCACCGTTGCTGATCCATTGTTTCCACCGGACATTGCAATAATTGTGACCGAGCCTGATCGCGGAGGGCTTAGCGGAGCGCTGTAGAGTCCACAACTCGCGACACCATTTGTGATCGTTCCAGGGTTGGAAGTTCCAGAGGCAACCACCGACCAAGTGGTCGATGCGCAACTGGTAGCGCTGGTAAATTGTTGCGTTGCGCCGGCGGGAACGGCGATTGCCGCAGGATTCACGGCAACCGGCTGAGTCGCGACGATGTTAATGGTAATCGGCGGACTCGCATTCGAACCGGACACAGCCTGAATAGTGTCCGTCTCCTGGGAACCTGGTGCGGTAAACAAGCCGCCGCTTGAAATCGTGCCAGTGCCGCTCAATACGTTCCACGTGGGGGAGACGACTGTCGCGCCTGAGTAGGCCGTAAATTGCGCGGTAGAATTTTCAGAAATATTGGCCGAGCCGGGATAAACCGTGATTCCGCCAACAACTGGCGGCTTGGATCCGCCGCCAGTACCCGAGCCGCACGCGGAAAGCTGCAGAACAGCAGTAATCTGGGCGGCCAGAACAGCCGAGAGTCCGAACTTCTTGCACCTTACAAACTTCCTCATCGTTTCTCCTCAATCCTTATATCTGTTGCCGTTCTTTGCCGCAGAAAGTTTCAGGTAGGTGCGGGATTCCGTTTTGAAATTTCAAGTCTGGTCCTGGCGTTAGATTCCCGCCGGGGCGCACAGGTTTCCCGTCAGTTTTAACAAGATGGGAAGTTGTGCGATTTGGCCGGGGCAATCTGTTTGGCTCAATTCCGCAGGGGTTTGCCCGTTTTCAAAGTATGGGCCACGCGTTCCTGAGTCTTGCGCTGCCCACAGAGGCTGACGAACGCTTCACGCTCGAGGTCGAGAATATATTGTTCGGAAACCGCCTGGGGCGCCGTGATTCCGCCTCCGGCCAAAATAAACGCAAGTTTCCGCGCCACCACGCCATCGTATTCGCTGGCGTATTCTCCGCGGACGAGCATGTGAATCGCCAGCTTCGCAGCGGCAAGAAATTCTTCTCCGAGCACCCGGATTTGGGCGGGCGCCGGAGGATGGTATCCAGCGCGGACCATGGCCAGCGCAGTTTGCTTGGCGTCGGCCACTTGTCGGTCGCGATTCATCGCTATCAAATCGGAAGGGCGCAAGAATCCAAGAGAGCGCGCTTCTTCCGCGCTGGTGGATACTTTCGCCATCGCAATCGTTTCAAACACTGGCTTGAGCGCGTGAAATAAATCCAGGTTCTCGCCGCCGGCGGAATGCTCGTTCGCGCGAATCAACATTTCTTTGGTTCCCCCGCCCCCGGGGATTAAACCGACGCCAGCTTCAACGAGTCCGATATAAGACTCCGCAGCTGCGTGAATTCGCGCGCCATGCAAACTAATCTCGCATCCTCCGCCTAAGGCCATACCTTGGGGGGCGACCACTACCGGCCGAGGCGCGTATTTGATGGCCATGTTCACGCGCTGGAATTGGCGAACGGCCATGTGAATGTCGTCCCATTCCTGTTCTTGTGCGCTGATCAGAAGCAGCATCAGGTTGGCGCCAACCGAAAAGTTCGGCGCCTGGTTCGCAATCACCATCGCCTCGAATTCCGAATCCAGGCGGCCGATACCTGCGTGAATCGCGGCGACGATGTCTCCGCCGATCGAATTCATTTTCGAGTGAAACTCGCAGCAGACCACCCCATCACCAAGATCGATCAGGCTCGCGCCCGCATTGGTCTGTACCACCGGCGTTCGCTCCTTCAGCGACTTCAAAACGATAATCCCCGGCGGTTCTTCGACAGGCTTTAGCGAGGTTGTCGCCAGATCGAAATAAAGCGTGCTTCCCGTTCCTGTCTGGTAGAGAGCCTTCTTCGGAGAATGGAGCGCTTTAAAAACTAACGGCGGCATTTCTTTGCCTTCGCGCTCAAGCGCTTTTGCCATTCGCTCCACACCAATCGCATTCCACATTTCGAATGGCCCAAGTTCCCAACCAAACCCCCAACGCATCGCGCGGTCGACATCCACGACGCTGTTTGCGATTTCCGGCACGCGGTGAGCCGCATACAAGCACGTCTCGCTCAACCCGTTCCATAGAAACTGATTTGCCTTGTCGCCGGGTTTGCCTTCGAGTGCCGGACCCACCAGCGCGCGCAATCGCTCGCTGGTGTTTTCGATTCCCTTCCCGGCTTCGATGGAACCGAACTTCGCTTTTTGGCGAGGCCGGTATTCCATTTTGTGCCAGTCCAGAGTGAGGATTTCTGATTCACTGCCTTTTTTCACGCGCTTGTAAAAACCGCTACCGGTCTTTTCACCCAACCAGCCGCGCTCAATCATGTCTTCCACAAGCTGGGGCACTCGATACATCTCGCGCGCTTCGTCCACAGGAATATTTTCGTAAATATTCCGAACGACATGAACCAGGACGTCCAGGCCCACCAAATCCGCTGTGCGGAATGTGGCCGATTTCGGCCAACCCACCGCGGGCCCGGTGCACGCGTCTACTTCCTCCACGGTCATGTCGAGCGCTTGCATCTGGCGCAGCGCGTTGAGCATCGAGAAGGTGCCGATGCGATTGGCGATAAAATTTGGCGTATCTTTTGCAACAACGACGCCCTTGCCCAAACGAAGATCGCAAATTTCGTCGAGCGATCGCAAAACTTCGGCCTTCGTCTTCGGCCCTGGAATCAGCTCCACCAGTTTCATGTAGCGCGGCGGATTAAAAAAATGCGTGCCAGCCCAATGTTGCTGGAAATCTTCAGAGCGTCCTTCGGCGATTAGTTTGATGGGCAGGCCTGACGTGTTCGAGGAAACGATGGTACCGGGCTTGCGAACTGCCTCGATGCGCGAGAAAAGGTTCCGCTTGATCTCGAGGTCTTCGGCGACGGCTTCGATTATCCAATCCACTTCGCCGCACCACGCCAGGTTCTCTTCAAAATTTCCCGGCGTCACCAACCGCGCCGTTTCAGGCGTGAAAAATGCCGCGGGACGCGATTTCTTCGCCGCTTGCAGTCCTGCGAGGACAATGCGATTCCGCACGAGAGGTGACTCCAGGGCCAAGCCTTTACGCTTTTCCTCGGCAGTCAATTCTTTAGGGGCCATGTCGAGCAAAAAACATGGGATGCCGGCGTTAGCGAGATGCGCTGCGATTCGCGCGCCCATGGTTCCTGCGCCCAACACAGCCGCTTTTTCGATGCGATGTTTCATTAGCCCTCGGAAACGCCCGATATAGGCAGTTGAGGTTACAAAGCCGGATACCAAGGGTCAACCCAAAAACCCCTGCATCTGCTAAGTGCGCTACAGTGTCCTATAGAAACAGAGGCGCTTCAAATGGGAACGACTTCCAAGTGGTTTGGGAAAGCGATTCAGGGCCTGCGTTCGTTCGCCTATGGCTCCGGACGGCGACCGAAAGTAGGAGTCGCGCTAGGCGGCGGGTTTGCCCGCGGTATCGCGCACATAGGAGTGCTGCGCGTCCTGGAACAATACGAAATCCCCGTCGATTACATAGCCGGAACCAGCGTTGGCGCGTTGATCGCCGCAGCCTACGCCAGCGGAACTTCGCTGGACGAAATGGCACGTCAAGGAAGCCTTACGCGCTTCCGCGATTTTGGCCGCTGGACGCTCTCGCGCATGGGTATGGCTTCCAACGAGCGTCTTGAGGATTTTCTGCACCGCTTTACCGAAGCGAAAAATTTCAAACAGATGAAAATTCCTCTCGCGATTGTTGCCACAGATCTGCTTACCGGCGAGTCTGTTCATTTCAGAAAAGGAGAAATCAGCCCGGCGCTTCGAGCTTCTTGCGCCTATCCGGGCCTTTTCCTGCCGGTCGAATATGACGGCCATTTTCTCGTGGATGGATTTCTCACCGAACAAGTGCCCGCGCCCGCGGTACGGGATATGGGGGCTGATGTCGTAATTTCAGTCCACCTGGAACCGGGCCTACTGGATACCAAGCCGCGCAACACCATCGAAGTGATCAGCCGCGCTTTCTCCATCATTCAAACCGTGGCCAACCAACCCTGGCGCGGCTTGACCGACGTGCTGATCGAACCCGGAGTGCACCACGTCCTCTGGGACGAGTTCGTAAAAACGCCCCAGCTGATCGCCGCAGGCGAAGAAGCCACGCACGCCGCCATGCCTCAAATCAAAGCTGTCCTGGAAGGCGACCCAGCCAAGATCGCAGCGGAGCGCGAAGCCTCCCGAGCCTCTAGAGAGATTTGAGTTTAGCGCCGGGTGCGCAGCTTAGCGAGGGCTTCGGTGCAAACCTTGCTAACTATCTCTGCGATTTCTCGTCAAAATAACCGTGAAGAGCCGAATTTCTAGTGCGGTGACCGCTGCAACGCCCCAGTCATACGTAACAGAGTTCGGCTCTTCTTCCTCAGCAACATACTCCTTGTTTTCATAGTCCGCAAATCCGAATTCTAAGAGAAGAACGTATTATGCAGTCTCATGGAATCCGCCGCAGATTAGTTCGCCGGCCGAATCTCGACAGTCACCGCTTTGCCGTTTCCCTTGCCACGTTTGGTGAGCCACTCGCCGATCGCAGCGGCGAGTCGCGCCGGGTCCACATTTAATCCCGCTTCGAGTGTCCCGGGGCCGGTCGGCAAAGTGTCGTCGAACTCCGCGGAACCTGTGAAGTTCCGCATACAAAAACTGTCCAGCCAATCGAGTGGAGCAGGCCTTCTCTGGCCATCCAGCAGGACTTCCACCTTGAGTTTTCGCGCAAACATTCCGCGGCGAGTATAGCATCGGGCAATTAAAACCGGTTGCGCGCGGCCGTGTGACCCTGGTTGGAAACCGCACTCCCCAATTATTCCGCGCCGGCATTCCCGGTTATTTGGAAACAGAGCCATCCGGTCTCTCCGGTCCTTCCGGCCTCCTGTTTCCTTGCTTTTAGTCCCCCCGTAACCTAGAATTTTTAAGTATTAAATATCGAAATAAGACCTATTAGCGGGTGCAAGCCACCGCAGGGCACATTCACCGCGCGAAATCACCGGAGGTTCAGTTGTCCACGCCACTGGAAAAATGGGTTGATGAATCAGCACGTCTCACCAAGCCTTCCAAAATCGTCTGGTGCGATGGCTCGCCGGCGGAAAACGAGCGTCTGGTGGACCAGATGCTCCGCGACGGCACTTATATTGAATTGAATCAGAAGACCCGCCCCCATTGTTATCTGCACCGAAGCAATCCGAACGACGTAGCGCGCACCGAAAGCATCACTTTTATCTGCACGCGCCAGAAGGAAGACGCCGGTCCCAGCAACAATTGGATGTCTCCGCAAGACGCAAAAGACAGAGTCCGCCCTCTTTTTGACGGTGCTATGAAGGGCCGCACGATGTATGTAGTGCCCTACATTTTAGGTCCGGTGAAATCCCCCTACAGCAAAGTGGGCGTGGAGCTTACCGATTCGTCTTACGTGGTAGCCAGCATGCGAATCATGTCTCGCATGGGACAGGCTGCGCTTGACCGCTTGGGAAGCTCCGACGATTTCGTGCCCGGCCTTCATTCGCTCGGCGACCTGAACCCGGACCGCCGGTTTGTCCTCCATTTTCCTGAAGAAAAACTGATCTGGAGTATTGGCTCCGGTTATGGCGGAAATGCGCTGTTGGGTAAGAAATGTTTCGCTTTGCGCATCGCCAGTTATATGGCGCGCGAACAAGGCTGGATGGCTGAACACATGTTGCTCCTGGGCCTCGAAGATCCATCCGGCAAAGTGAGCTACATGGCCGCGGCGTTTCCCAGCGCGTGCGGAAAAACAAATCTGGCCATGATGGTTTCAGCCCTGGAGAACAAAGGATACCGCGTGTGGACGGTGGGTGACGACATAGCCTGGATGCACATCGCTTCTGACGGCACCTTGCGTGCCATCAACCCGGAAGCCGGCTTTTTCGGAGTTGCTCCCGGCACCAATGCAAAGACAAATCCGAACGTAAGGACCGCGTTGCAGCACGACGCGATCTTCACGAATACGGCAATGACCGCCGAATCGCGCGAGCCTTGGTGGGAAGGCATCAACGGCGCGCCTGCCGAAGAACTGATCAACTGGAGAGGCGAAAAATGGAATCCGAGCATGGGGCCGGCGGCGCAACCTAATTCCCGCTACACCGTCGCGGCCGGACAATCGCCGTCGATTTCGTCCCATTGGGAGGATCCCGAGGGTATACCTGTCTCCGCGATTATCTTCGGTGGCCGGCGGGCGCATGTTTCCCCGCTGGTATATCAATCGCGCGATTGGGAGCACGGTGTATTTGTCGGCGCGACGCTGGCCTCGGAAACCACGGCTGCCACTACGGGCGCCGTAGGAGTCACCCGGCGCGATCCCATGGCTATGCTTCCTTTCTGCGGTTACAACATGGGCGATTATTTCAGGCATTGGTTCGAGATGGGACGCCGGATTAAGAATCCGCCCAAGATTTTCCATGTGAACTGGTTCCGCAGAGACGAAAATGGAAAATTTCTCTGGCCCGGTTACGGCGAAAACGTGCGGGTCCTGAAATGGATGCTAGATCGTATTGAAGGCCGGGCGCAAGCCACTGATACGCCAATTGGATACGTTCCAACTCCCGATTCGCTCGACCTCGACGGTCTTTCCATTCTCCGCAAGAATCTGGAGGAACTGCTCGCCGTAAATCCCTCCGATTGGGCCGAAGAAGTGACCGCCACCGGAGGGTTTTTCGAGAAATTCGGCGACCGCCTGCCGGACGAAATCCGCACCGAGCATAAGGCCCTGGCGGCCCGACTCCAGCGCTCCAGCGTGGCTACTAAGTAAGGGCCAAATTGCGCTACATCTGCTTCCCTGGAATCGGTCGTTAGCTAACCATGGGTCCCCTCGGTGCGCTGGCAAGCAAGGCTTACTCCTGTGAAGCTCGCGCGTCTAACGGAGTACGATCCATGCTAATTAAAAAAACTCTATGCATGACTGCGCTTTTTGCCATCTCCACTTGCGCTCAACAGGCCACGCCGGCGCCTGACGCAGCGTCCTCGAGGTCAGTACAGCGCCAGCCGGAACCTGGGCTCCCTTACACCCCTAGCCTCGATCCCGCCGCTATGGACCGCACCGCGGATCCTTGCGTGGACTTCTACGAGTATTCCTGCGGCGGGTGGAAGAAAATGAATCCGATCCCCGGCGACCAGACTTCCTGGAGCGTTTACGGAAAACTCTACGAAGATAATCTAAACTACCTGCGCGGCATCCTGGAAGAAGCCTCCACAGCCAAGGACCGCGATGCAGTCACCCAAAAAATCGGCGACTACTACGCGTCCTGCATGGATGAAGCTGAGATAGAGAAACTTGGCGCAAAGCCTTTGCAGCCAAATTTGACCGCCATCAACCATCTCAAAAACACGGAAGAACTCGCATCGTTACTTGCGACTCTGCACGTGGAAGGAATCGCCGCTCTATTCAATGCAGGCTCGACCCAGGACCCCGACAATTCCGAGGAAGAAATTGTAAATGTTTCACAAGGCGGCCTAGGCCTTCCCGATCGTGACTATTACCTCAAGGACGATGCCAAATCGAAACAGACGCGTGAACGTTACCTGCAACACGTTCAAAAAATATTCGAGCTCCTCGGAGATTCGCCGGATGCCGCGAAAAGCAACGCGATGATCGTCATGCGCATGGAAGCCAGCCTGGCGAAGGCATCCCTTACGCGCGTGGAGCGGCGCGACCCTTACAAACAAAAACACAAGATGAGCGTTGCGGAACTTTACAAAGTCGCGCCGGATTTCGATTGGAACGCTTATTTTGCCGTCAGCGACGTTCCCAAATTCAAGATCTTGAACGTCAACTGGCCGGATTTCTTCAAAGACATTGACGCTCAGTTGAAATCAGACTCGCTGGAGGATTGGAAGGTCTATCTCCGCTTTCACGTTGCCAATTCCCGCGCCGCATATCTTTCATCTGCTTTTGTTAATGAAAACTTCGAGTTTTACCGCGCATACCTGCGTGGTGCGAAAGAGATTCAGCCTCGCTGGAAACGTTGTGTCGAGTCTGTCGATCGCGAACTGGGAGAAGCCTTGGGACAAGCCTATGTTCGCAGGACATTCTCGCCTGAGCTGAAAGCAGCTACTCTGGAAATGACTCGACGCATCGAAGACGCTATGGCTCTTCGCATTCAAAAACTGGATTGGATGAGCCCGGAAACGAAACAGCAGGCCCTGGCCAAGCTGCACGCTATTCGAAATAAGATCGGCTATCCCGACCAATGGCGCGACTATAGCTCGGTAAATATCGTTCGCGCTGACTTCTACGGCGATCATCTGCGCGCCACTGCGTTTGAAGCTCATCGCCAGTTGAACAAAGTGGGAAAACCCGTAGATCGCGGCGAATGGGACATGACGCCGCCTACGGTCAACGCCTACTTTAATCCGCAAATGAACGACATCAATTTCCCCGCGGGTGTTTTACAGCCCCCTCTCTACGACGCAAAAATGGATGATGCTCCAAACTACGGCAACACCGGATCAACGATTGGTCATGAGCTGACACACGGTTTCGACGATGAGGGCCGCCAATTCGACGCAAAAGGAAATCTGAAAGATTGGTGGACTAAAGAGGACGCCGATCAGTTCGTGAAACATGCCGACTGCGTGGTCGATCAATATGCGCAGTACGTGGTAGTGGACGATATCCACATTAATTCCAAACTGACCGAAGGCGAGGACGTGGCCGATCTTGGCGGAACCATCCTCGCTTACATCGCGTGGAAAGACGGCACGAAAGATATGACGCTGCAGGACCGAGACGGCCTCACACCCGATCAGCGATTCTTCGTCGGCTTAGCACAATGGGCGTGTGAGAACGAACGCCCAGAAAACCTGCGCGTGAACGCGGTCACCGATCCGCACTCGCCCGGCAAATACCGCATCAACGGAGTCGTAGTGAACATGCCGGAGTTTGCGAAAGCGTTCTCGTGCAAAGTGGGACAACCCATGGCCAAGCCGCCGGAGAAAGTTTGCCGCGTCTGGTAGCTCAGCCAACCGCTGATCGAGCAAACGCTACAGAATTTCGCGGATCTCGGAATCGATGGAAATGTGAGTCTGGGGAAATCCGTTAATCTGAAAACTTGCCCCCGCGCCCGCGCCCGCGGCATTTTGAAAATGGAAGAAGCGGCTTATATGGTAGTCCTCATCGAGAACGTCGAAAACCCGCTCGGTTTCTTCGCGCGAAATTCCTAGAGCCGCCAGCGGAACCGGCTTGCCAAAGCCTCCAGCAGCCGCCAGATATTTCTCCACCAACTCTTTTAATGTCATGTTCAAATCCAAAGGTACGCGCCTTGTGCGCCGTAGGGAAGATTCATGTAAAAAATATTAGCCTCGGATAATTTGTCGAACGAAGCCAAAAGGCTTCGCGCACCATGTCTGCCGCAATAAGCTTCCCCAGCCGCGGTTGTAATCAAATCCACTTCATCCAGACTCTGAATCTGCTCGCGCGAGAACCAGAGCCAAGTCGCACCCCGGGAGCACTCGCGGCATGTCCCTATGTCCCGGCTCAGCCGTGCGTTAATCGCGCCGGAAGTTTCTGGCGCCAGCCCGGCAGCTTCGAAATCCGGCGTCGCCACGAAAAAAAACTGCGTGAAAATGGCCGGGTCCGGCTCAAACGCTACCACGCGCCCACTAAACGATTCAAGCTCCGCGGCAAAAATGTCGCTCAAACATTCAAAGCAAAGCGAAACTTCCGGACGCACCAGCTCTCGGCGGTTGGCTCTTTTCCCGCGAAGGTACAGCGTATCGGGCAAAACCGCAGCAATCCAACTGATATCATCGCCCAAATGAATACACTCGGGAGCAGTCCCTTTTAGCCTGGCCCACCAGTTACGGCTGCGCGGCAAGTACTCCAGATTGGGATACGCTTCCTCGTATGAAACGCGCGCCAACGATCACCTGCTTTCTAACTCAAAACATCGTAGCAGATTGCAAACGCAATAGCGTGCCAGGAGAAATCGCGAGCCGATATTCGATTGTTTGTTTGCGCGGGCAGCTTCAGCTATCATTGCCGAATCAGATGAAATGATTTCTAAGCATTCGCGACAGCGAACAGGAGGATTCTGAATGGCCATCTCGGTCGGCGCAGCAGCCCCGGACTTCACACTGAAGGATCAGAGCCAAAAAGAAGTGAAGCTTTCCGAATTTCAAGGCAATAAAAATGTAGTCCTCATCTTCTACCCTCTCGACTGGAGCCCGGTCTGCACCAACGAGCACACTTGTTTGGTGAATGACATGAAACGTTTTGACGAACTCGACGCGCAGGTGCTCGGCATAAGCGTGGACAGCGCCTGGTCTCACAAAGCCTTTGCCGAGAAGATGGGAATAAAATATCCGCTGCTTGCCGATTTTCAGCCACGCGGCGCCGTGGGCGAAAAATATGGCGTCTTTTTGGCCGACAAAGGCATTACCGGTCGCGCGATCGCCATCATCGATCGCTCCGGGAAAATTGCCTGGTTCAAGAATTACGATATCCCCACTCTTCCTGACATCCAGGAGGTTTCCGAGGCGCTTGCAAAAGTGAAAAACTAACCGGAGCTGCGGCGAACTACGACTTCGCAGGCTACGGCTGTTTCGGTGCGGCGTATACCGTGAAGCTTAGTTTGCGGCGGGCGCCAGGCCGGCAGGAGGCCTCTGCGCGAAGGTGCGAATGAAATCCACCAACTGCCAGCGCTCTTGCTCGCTAAGTTGGCCTTGAAAAGAAGGCATGGGGCGTCGCCCGTGCGAAATTTTCCAAAAAAGCTCGCCGTCCGATATTAGGCCCATGGCGTGTTCATCGGTGAAATCCGATGGCGCGACAGAAAGGTTCCCCGCGCGCTCCCCTTTTCCGTCGCCTCTCTCCCCGTGGCAATGCTGGCACCGAATCGAGTAAATTTTTATTCCCCGCGCGATGGATTCATCCGTCGCCGGCACCGGGTTCTGGAGATTCTTTGCTGTCGCTGGAGCGCTCCAATCGCGGTTAACATACAGAAATATTGCGCCGCCGGCAGCCAGGATGACGAACAAGACCGCCACCTTCAGCAGCAAGTTGTCGCGCGGCGGACTCGTCCCTGGGTTCATGGATAGGATCTGCGTTCCTGCGGCGAATGAGTGGCGCGAACAAGTTTTCGCATGCGGGCTTAGGATTTCAAGAAGTAGCCGTCAGTTCGATCTCTCGCAATCTCATGTCTAATGCACCACATGGACCGCGCGAAGCACCGAAACCAGGACAATGATCATCATCACAACCACATAAACACGCAGGCCCCAGAGCAGGACGCGCACGCCGGACGAAAGCGTTTGCCTCCCAAAACGCATTTGTTCTTTTGCCGCGACGACCTGATCCGCTTCAAGAAGTGACAACACCACGCGGGGATCTTCCAGGTACGGCTCCCCGGTATCGGCGGCCATAGACTGAACGCCAGGTCGGTTAACGCCGAGTTCCGAGTACTCTGATTTCAATTCCAACCTCCCGTATAAATCTGCACTGTGACACAAGATTGCGAATGCTGACGCTTCTTAGCCCCCCAGCCATTGCGGAAAGACTGTGGCCAGACCAAATCCGATTCCCGCAATTATCAAAACCACCGTTACTGCTATTCCAGCGATGTTGGCCCAGGTCCCGTTAACGTGCTCCCCCATCACCTCTCGATCGTTTACCAGCAGCAGAAGAAAAGCCAGTGCGGGAGGCATGGCCAGAACCGCAATTACGTTCACCGTAAGAACCACAAACTCGAGTGGAAACTTCGGAATCAGCACCAGGGCCGCCGCAGCCGCCGCGGAACCCAGCAACACTAAATAAAAAGGCCACGCATCGCGCAGTGGACGGTTCAAACTATGTCCCGTTTTCAGTACTTCGCCGAACGCATAAGCCGAGGAAGTGGAAATCGCAATTGCCGCCACGATTCCCGCTTCGAAGATTCCGAGCGCAAAAAGCGCCGCACCGGTATGTCCGATCAACGGCTCCAGAGCCTCCGCAAACTGCGCGGCTTGAAAGTCGGCTGCATGGATGCCGTGATGAAACAGCGGCGCGGTCGCCAGGATCGCAGCAATCGCAAATACAGAAGCCAAAAGCACGCCGAGAATCGTGTCGAAGCGGCCGGCGTTAATGTCACGCGGCTGCATCCCTTTGTCCACCACCGCACTCTGCTGAAAGAAAAGCATCCAGGGCGTCACCGTCGCGCCGATCGTCGCTAGAACCAGCACAAGAATCTCGTACTGGTTTCCGCCGGGGAAGGGCTTCCATGTCACTAGCGCGCTGGCTACGGCATGCCAATTCGGACGAGCCAAAATCGCCGCCGGAATAAAAAGGCCATTGAAGATGGCCAGGCCCATCGTTATTCTTTCCCAGGTCCAATACCGCCCGGTAGTAATTGCGCCCGCCACGATCACAAGCGCCCCGCCGATCGCGATCATAGGACGAATGCCGAAGAAACCAAGGCCCGCGCGCACCCCAATAAATTCCGTAACAAGCGTCAAGAAATTTCCCAGCACCAAATCGCCCATGGCGAAAAAACCCCAGAACTTTCCGAAACGATCGAAGATCAGTTCCGCATGTCCCCGGTGAGTGACGGCTCCCAGTCGCACGGTCATTTCCTGCACCACGTACCCCATTACGAACGTGAGCACCACGAACGGAAT
>Ga0307477_10001265_pt1 | contig 21999 bp, 24 predicted proteins | sample atmos_gasesECM2C_FD_203316 | JGI IMG/M metagenome (GOLD analysis project Ga0307477, IMG submission 203316) | Hardwood forest soil microbial communities from Morgan-Monroe State Forest, Indiana, United States - atmos_gasesECM2C_515 | ecosystem: Environmental > Terrestrial > Soil > Temperate...
GGGTCCGAGCAGGACCGGAACCGAGCCCTGACGAGCATCCGTCCGGCGGCGAGTGTCGCTTCGTAGGATGCCGGGAAGGCGTGGCGGGGCGCGACACGACGACTTGCCCCGGGCGCGCACCGGGGCCGACACGAGGTTGACGGAAGCTGTTGCCCGAGGACGAGGAGCAGAACGGAGCGGCCGGTGCATACGTGCGGGCCGTCGGCGCGAGGTTGCGGACCGTGCGCCACCAGATTGGGTTGTCCCTGCAGGCCGCGGAGTCCATGTCCGCCCAGGAGTTCAAAGCGTCGGTCCTCGGCGCGTACGAACGGGGCGAGCGGGCCATTTCGGTGGCCCGGCTCCAACGGCTGGCCCGGCTGTATCAGGTCAGCGTCGACCAACTCCTGCCGAGCGAGGACGACGCCACCCGCTGGTGGGTTTCACCCCAGCCCGAGGGGCAACCGGCCCCCAGCGCCCCCGGCCCGGGAGGCCAGCCGTGGGAGAGCCGGGAGGAATTCACGATCGACCTGACGCGGCTCAAGGAGGCGAGCGGGCCCGAGCGCGACGTCTTGAGACGCTTCGTCAACATGATCCAGGTCCAGCGCCAGGACTTCAACGGTCACGTCATCACGCTCCGGGCGGGAGACGCCCGCGCCATCTCGTGTCTGTTCGGTGTGACGCCGGATGCCATGGCACGCAAACTCGACGAGCTGCACCTGCGGGTGGGATCGCCTCGGTAGGCCTGGAGCAGCGCGAGCCGGGGCAGCCCGGGCGGGAGGCCGTCGCTCACCTCCACTCGAGCGACGACCGGTGGCGCCAATAGGCCTCGGGCGCCTCTGCCAGGGTCCCGAGGCTCGCCATCTCGGACTCGGTCAGCGAGATCGACAACGCGGCGAGGTTGGACAGGAGCTGCGCCTCGGTGACCGCGCCGCTCAGCACGACATCGGCCCACGGCTGTACCAGGGCAGCCGCGAGCGCCACCTGGTCGGTGCCGGCGCCGTGCGTCGACGCCAACTCGGTGAGCTTCCCCGCAAACGTGACGTCGGGCGGTGTGACCAGCCGCCCGTTGGCGAGGGCCTCTTTCACCAGCACCCCCCACCCCGCCGCGTGCGCCTCCTCGAGCGCCGCCCCGGCCGAGGGCTCGAGGACGTTCCACGTCGCCTGCACCGACGTGAACGGATTCGTTCCGTCGACGTCCACCCGTAGCGCCCTGCGGATGGTGTCGCTCTGGCCGGGGCCACTCACCGTCAAACCCACCGCGACGCCGCCTCGGCTCATGTCGACGAGCGCCCTCAACACGCCCTCGTCGTCGAGGATGCCCGAGTCGAGCGTGGCCGAGTGGACCTGGTACAGCCGGAGGTACGTTCCCAGCAGCGCGAGCGTCTCGCCCTCCTGGCGACGGAACGTGTCGAGGGAGTGGTCCTTCACCTCCTGCACGGGTGCGTCGAGACGCCATTCGCCCGTGTAGCGGTACCCCCACTTGGAGCCAACGGTCACCGCGTCGGGGGCGACGCCGCGCTCGTGCAACCAGGACGCCAGGAACTCCTCCGCTCGGCCGTACGACCGGGCGACGTCGAAGTAGCGGACGCCGGCGCCGTAGGCGGCGTCGAGGACCTGGTGGCTGCGGCGACGCATGGCGTCGACATCCCGGTCGGCCCCGAGGTCGCGGTCACGACCCAGCGTGATGTACGCCGGCCGCCCCAGGGCGGCCAAACCGAGCCCGATGCGCGTCACCGGCAGTCCGGTCGCTCCGAGCGTGGTGACAGGAAGGGAGACGGCCACCACCCTTGCGTAGTTGCCGGGCCAGCCGGCAAGCCAGTGGGCCGGGACTACAGGTGGGGCAGCGTGACGTTCGTCGTGGTGACCGTGCTCCCGCCCGGCGGGGTGATGCCGGGCGTGGTCACCTGCGGAGTGGTCAAAGGGGTCCCGCCCGGCAGCGTCAGGCCCGTCGACCCGCCCGGAGGGTTCCCCGACCCGCTCGAGCCCCCACCCGACCCGCTCGAACCGGTACCGCTCGGACTGGTGGGAACCGGGACCGAGCCGTGCGCTGCTCCGCCCGTGCTGACGCCGGGACCTCCGCGGGCCGTGCTCGCCCCGGACCCCGTCCCGCCGCGGTTGGTCCCGGGCCTGCTGGTCGGCGAGCTCCCGGTCGTCGTGGCGGGATGCCGTCCTGCGGGGCGCGGCGCGTGATGACGAACAGGAGTGGACGACAGGGCGAAGACCAACGACGTGACGAGCGCGGCGACGGCCGCCCCGAGCAGGACGACCACCGTGCGGCGGCGGATGTTCGGATGCCCCGCGGCGGTCGAGGCCTCGGTGGAGGGGTCCACCGCGGTCACTTGGACGTCTTGCTCCGCTTGTTCGGCATCACCGAATTCGGGATCAGCACCGGCCTGAGGTGGAGCCGCTTCGCGCCCGACGGTCAACTCCGAAGGAGGCGTCGTCTCGGAGGGCGCCACGACGGGAGCGACGAGGCCCACCTCCTTCGGTTCGGTCCGGGGCTCGACCGCCGTCGACGCGCTGGCGTAGGTCAGCGCGGCGAGGGCGGCCTCGGTGCTGACGATGGAGACCCGGTCGAAGATCTGGTGCACGCGAAGCGTGGCGTCAGGCCCGTTGAACACGCCCTCCTGGCCGATGAGCTCGCGCAGGCAGCCCAGGCGGCGGGTGAACACCGACATGGTCGAGTTCGTGCCGGCCCACTGGCGCGCCGGGTTGTCGAGTCGGGCGAGGTCCTCGCCGAACATGCAACCGAGGACTGATGCAACGAGCGCACGGGACTCCGCCTCGGCCCATGGGTATTCGTGCGCTCCTTCGAGAGCCCGGCAGCTGTCTTCCCATCGCCGGTACTCGTCGTCCCCCAAGACGGTGAACGCCGAGCGAACCTCGTCCCGCAGCGACACGCCGCCGAGCGCCCTGGCATCGGCCATTCCCCGCCCTCCCTCCGCTCCGACCTGCACCGACTACCTCGGCACAACTGACCTGGGAAAACAGGGGTCTCGACGAGTGTTGTGGGACGGTTGGCTCAAGAGGCCTGGGCCGAGGTCCGATGCGCCGTGTCCGGCGAGAGGGGAGACCGTCGCCGGGTCCCCCGCCTTCGGACTCTTTGCCGCTCGGATCAGGGAAGGGAGGGCAGGACCTCCGAAAGGTCGGATGCCACCGTCACCCGGGGGTCTTGGACCGCCGGCACTCGCCCGTTACTGAGCCAGACCGCGCGCACGCCGGCTGCGAGGGCCCCCATGACGTCGCGTTCCCAGCTGTCACCGACCATGACGGCGCGTTCGGGCGGGACGTCCACCTGCTCCAGCGCATGCCACATCACGGCCGGATCGGGCTTTCCGAGCCCGAGCTCTCCCGAGATCACGACGGCTGAGAACAGGTCACGCAGCCCGGTCTGGTCGAGCTTGAGCCGCTGGATGTCGGGCGGGCCGTTCGTGACCACGACGGCAGGGACCGCCGCTGCGACGCGGCGCACGAGGTCGGCGGCACCCGGCAACAGAGGATGCCCGCTCCGCTGGCTCTCGATGTAACGCCGCGAGAACGAGCTCGCCAGGTCGGGATCCGCGCCGACCGCTCGAAGGGCCGATCGCCATGTCTCGAGGCGGTAGTGCCCGACCCACGCGGAGGCGCCGGCCAGACGAGGGTGCGATCCTTCGAACGTCGCCCACAGCCCCTCCCACGACGCCACGCCGAGCTCCTTGAAGACGGGATAGAGCGCAGACGCGTACCAGAGGGTACGCGCGCAGCCGACGACGAGCTCCTGCCACTGCTCCGGGTCCACGCCGTCGATCAGTGCGGCGCCTTCGCCCAACCGGGCCCGGGCTTGTGCCTCCTCCAGGATGAGGGTGTCGTCGAGGTCGAGGAGAACGGCGGCGATGTCATTCACGACGACAGCATGGTCGACGCCCACCTCGGAGGACGACGCACCACCCGGTGGACGACGCACACCCCGTGGGCAGTGCCACGGTCGAAGACAGGCACCTGCGCACCGGCAATGTGGCCCAGTCAGGGCCGAAGCGCGGTAGCCCTCAGTCCGCTCGGTCCTCGGCTGGGTGCTCCACCACGGCGATGACACGCGTCGCCATGAAGCGAGCGGTGCGGACGATGCCTCCGGTGCGCGTCACCTCGTTGACTTCCACGGTGCCGCGCGAAGTCGAGACCTCGATGCGTCGACCGGCCCGTGTCGCCAAGATGTCGAACCGCTGCACGCCCTCACCGATGTCGACGAGCACCTCGACCCGGTCCCCCTTCATACGATCATCCTAGGACCCGGTGCAGGGGCGGACGTCGGCTCGGGGCCTACTTCGGCGCAGTAAGTGCGCCCTCAGCCGGGGGACAGGATCAGCGCGTTCGCCTGCGCCACCTGTCCGAACCATCGGGCACTCGGCTTGGGTTGCCGGGCGAAGGTGGTGCGATCCACCTCGCACAGCCCGAACTTCTGAGCGAAGCCCAGCTGCCACTCGAAGTTGTCCAGGAGGCTCCACGCGAAGTAGCCGCGCACGTCGACCCCCTCCGCCACGCACCGGTGCAGGCTGCGCAGTGCTTCGGTGATGAACTCGATCCGCTCCCGGTCGTCCTCGGTGGCGATGCCGTTCTCGGTCACGAGGACCGGTATGCCGGTGTACGACGCGGCTCGACGTACCGTGTACTCGACCACCTGGGGCCAGTACTCGTAGCCCATCTGGGTGAGCCTCGCTTCGGGTCCCGGCGGCAGCGGGCCCGTGGGTCCGAACTCGGTTCGTTCGTAGCACTGCACACCGATGAAGTCGTCGCCTTCGGTTGCGTCGAGGAACCCGTTCTCGAGGATCTGCTCGGCCGCGTCTCTGATCTGCTCGCCACCTTCACCGGCCACGAGCTCCTCCATCGACAACGTCAGCCCGACCGGGAACGTGCCGGGCGCGGATCGGAGCACGTCCACCGCGATCCGGTGGGCGCGACACAAGGTGTCGTTGACTGCCAGGTGGCGCCCCAACTCGTCCTTGAGCCCCGGTGGATAGGTGCCGACGGTGTATCCCAGGACGGCCACCACGTTGGGCTCGTTGAAGGTGCACGCCCAACCGATCAGGTCGCCGAGGTGATTGCCGGCCCGCTCGACGAACCGTCCGAAGCGTTCGGCGGCGTCATCGGCTTCCCACCCACCTCGCGCCGCCAGCCAGAGCGGGGTGGTGAAGTGATGGAACGTCACCACCGGCGCGAGGCCCTTTTCATGGCAGGCGGCGCACATGCGGCGGTAGTGATCGAGGGCAGCCCGCGAGAATTCGTCCTCGGCAGGTTCGATGCGGCTCCACTCCAGAGAGAAGCGATAAGCGCCGAGGCCCAGCTCGGCCACGAGGTCGACGTCGTCGGGCCAGCGATGGAACGAGTCGCACGCGTCGCCGCTCGACTCGACGCATCCCGAGGCCGGGTTGTGCTCCCACGCCCACCAGTCGTTGTTGACGTTGCCGCCCTCGATCTGGTGGGCGGCGGTGGCCGTCCCCCACAGAAAGCCGGCGGGGAAGGCGAGGCTCGTCACCGCAACGACCCCAGCGCGGCGGCTTGCTCGGCCAGCGCCGGGTCCCTGAGGTACGTGCTCATGTCGGCGAAGTCCGGACCCGGGCCGCCCCACGCCAGGTCGGCGACCTGGGGCAGGAGCGACGGCTCCACCCGAAGGGTGGCCAGCAAGCGGAACAGCAACGCGTGGTCGGTTTCCGAAGCCAGGCGGGTGGCGAGCTTGTCTGCGCCGCGCACCGCCCGACGCAGGTCCGGGTCCCACTCGGCGGCGCGCGCCGGAATGGACTCCAGATGTTCGTACCGGGCAAGCACGGTCGACGCCGTCTGCTTGCCCCAGCCTCCGATGCCGGGAAACCCGTCGGCCGAGTCACCCACCAACGCGAGCCAATCAGGGATCGAGGCGGGGCCGACGCCATAGCGCTCCCGGACGCCGTCCTCGTCGGTCACCACCTTCTTGCGCCGGTCGAGTTGGACCACCCGGGTGCCCCGCACGCACTGCGCGAGGTCCTTGTCGGGCGTGCACACCACGACCTGGTCGACCGCTTGGTCCTCCGCCGCCACGGAAGCGGCCGAGGCGAGCGCGTCGTCCGCCTCGAGGTCCGTCATAGGCCACACCACCACCCCGAGTGCCTCGAGGGCGTCCTCGAGCAGCTGGAACTGGGCGAGAAGCTCGGGGGGCACGCCGGCACTCGACTTGTACCCGGGCCACAGATCGTTTCGGAACGACTCGATGACGTGGTCGGTCGCCACGCCGACATGGGTCGCACCCTCCGACAACATCGAGAGCACCGACCACACCACGCCCCGGGCCGCGCCGACCTCGCTCCCGTCCGCCCCGGCCCGGGGCGGCTGGCCGTAGTAGTGGCGGAAGAGCTCGTAGGTCCCGTCGACGAGGTGTACCAGCACCGCGGCCAAACTACGGCACCGTCCGCGACCGTCGCCGCCTCGCCGTGCACCGTGCATCCACCACGGCCCCTCCGATGCCCGGCCCTGAAATCCGGGTTCCACCTCGACCGGTCCGACGTGCCTTCTAGGGGATCTCGCCCGAAGATGGCGGCCGTGGTGGGGGAGTCGGCCAGAGCGCTCGCCGCGACTGCGGCGGCATGCGGGTGTTCCTCACGGCGAAGGGCGCGGACGTGTACGGAGCTCACGCCCGGTCATCATGGCCCGCCCGCGGGCGTGCTCAGGCGGCGACGGCCTTGGTCAGCTGCGTCATGGCCTCGGGGATGCGGCGGGCGAGTGCCTCGACGTCGGGCACGGCTTCCCGGCACGCGATCAGTCCGAAACCGATCTGGTCCAGGTAGCTCGCGGCCGTGATGTTCAGTGCCACGCCGTCGAAGACCGGGCCGAAGGGGTGGTAACCGAGCATCTTCCCTCCCGCGCAATACAGCGGGAGCGGTGAGCCCGGGAAGCTGGACACCACCACGTTGAACAGGGGCAGGCGGCTTGTCGCCCCGGTGCGCGTTACCGCCCGCATGATGGGACGGAGCGCCGCAGGCAGCGCCAGCTCGGCCATCGACGCCAGGGCATCGGGGCCGAGGACGTGGTCCTGGGCCTTGGCCTGTCGGGCGCACGAGCTCACGGCCTGGAGCCGGGCGACGGGGTCCTCGATGGCGGTGGCCAACGAGACGAACATGCCCGACAAGCGGTTGATCCCGGTCTCGAGGGTGTCGGTCCCGCCCCGCACGGACACGGGGACGAAGCCGATGAGCGGCCGTTCCGGGAGCTGGCCCCGTTCCTCGAGGTGAGCTCGGAGCGCTCCCCCCGCCACGGCGAGGATCACGTCGTTCACCGTCGTGCCGGAGGCCTCGCGCACCTGGTCGAGCTCCTCCCGGTCCACGTGCGCCAAACCCACGGCGCGGCGTCGACCGAGTCGGGTCGCAAGGGGTGTGCGGGGCGCGCGGAAGGGCGACGGAGGGGCCACGGCGTCGGGTTGACGGTTGCGGGAGCGGATCCGCCACGCGGCCTGGCCGGTGCGAACGGCCGTCTTTACCACCGCGGGTCCCAAGCGGCCCAGGTTCAACAGGGCATCGCCCACCAGCGACAGCGGCGAGGGGATCAGATCGGGCTGCCAGGGCTCGCCGGGAGGCGGCGCCGGGGCGACCTCGGGGGAGAGGTCCATCAGGTGAGCGGTCACCTCGGCACCCGACACGCCGTCCACTGCGGCGTGGTGGATCTTCGCCACCCCTGCCACCAGGTCGCCCTCGAGCCCCTCCACGACATGGATCTCCCACAAGGGACGGGTACGGTCGAGGGGACGGCTGAACACGTCAGCCGCGTACTCGGCCAGCTCGGTGGGTCCACCCGGCGCCGGGAGCGCCCCGCGGTGCAGGTGGTGGTCGAGGTCGAATTCCGGATCCTCCACCCAACGCGGGTGGTCCAGGCCGCCGGGCACCTCGACGAGTCGCCGGCGGAACATGGGCAGCAGGTGAATCCGGTCCTCCACCACGCGACGCAGGGCCTCGAAAGGAGGCGGGGCCCCGGACGGTGCGGTCGACGGATCGAGGACGGTGACAGCTCCTACGTGGAACGGATTGGTGGGGGACTCGATGGACGTGAACATCGAGTCGAGCCCGCGCAGTCGTTGCATGCACAACCTCTCTTGGGTGCCGCCCCCCCGGATGGTCCGTGTTGCGGAACAGACATTGTGCGCGCCGAGCCGCACACATCGAAAGGCTCGATCACCACAACTCTCGATTTCGGCCAGGTTTCGGCGTTGAGCGGGTGCTTGGCGAATGCCCGGAGCGAGTGCAGCGTCTCGCGGCGCGCGCAGGTGGATCGGGTGCGCGCCGTTGACGGTATGCCCGGACCGGGGCATCGCGCCTGGTCCTGTTACCATCGCCAGCCGATATGACGGTGCGTCAGCTCGGGGGGCAGTACGCCACCGTCGTGGACCTCCTGCACGCTGCGGCTCAGACGAACCCCGAGGTGGAGGCGTACGTCGAGCGGGCGGACCCGGGCTCTTCCGGACTGCTCCCCGCCGGCCCCGACGGGCGACGCCGGATGAGCTTCGCCCGCTGGGACGAGGCCGCCCGGGAGATGGCCGAGGGGTTCTCGGCCCTCGGGGTGAAGAAGGGCGACGTCGTCTGCCTGCTGTTGCCGTCGTCGATCGACTACGCCGTGTGCTACCTGGCAGCCGCCCGCCTGGGGGCCGTCACGACCGGCGTCAACGTTCGCCTGGGGGCACGCGAGCAGGCGGTCATCACGGAGCGGGTGCGGCCCGTCCTCACCGTGGTCGACACCGACGTCGTGGCGGCGAGTGCGCGGGCGCCGGACACCGGGAGGGTGGTGCCACGCCACGCCCTGACGTCGATCGGAGGGGCGGGGCGCGCCCGACGGGTGGCGCTCGGCCCCGACGACCCGGTCGCGATCGTGTGGACGAGCGGCTCCACCGGATCCCCTAAGGGCGCGGTCTTCGCCCACCGCAACCTGAAGGCGGTGGCGGCGGGCACCGACGTGCTGTCGCGCACCGGCGACCGGCGCCTGTCCCCGCTCCCCTTCGCCCACGTCGGCTACATGACCAGGGTCTGGGACGAGATCGCGCACGGCATCACGACCGTGGTCACGTCCCATCCATGGACGGCGGGGGAGGCCATCGGACTCATGAAGGCCGAGCGAGTGACCGTGGGACAGGGCGTCCCCACCCAGTGGGCCCTGATGCTCGCCCACCCGGCTCTCGAGGCATCGGGACTGCCCGATCTGCGGATCGCCGCGACCGGAGCGGCGCGGGTACCTCCGGAATTGGTGCGCGCCATGCGGGGTCGGCTGGGGTGCACGGTCGTGGTCCGCTACACCTCGACCGAGACGTCCCTCGGCACCGGCACGGACCCCGGCGACCCCGACGACGTCGTGGCCACCACGGTCGGTCGCCCCGTGCCCGGTGTGGAGCTCGCCCTCGTCGACGACGAAGCACGACCCGCGCCGCACGGCACCGTCGGGAGAGTGCGCCTCCGTTCAGCCGCCGCCATGGTCGGCTACGTGGCGGCCCAGCCGTCTGCTCGTCTGGTCGACGACGAAGCCACCGCCCAGGTCCGAGACGCGTCCGGTTGGCTGACGACGGGGGATCTCGGGTGGATCGGGGACGACGGCAACCTGCGCCTGGCGGGGCGGAGCTCGGAGATGTACATCCGGGGTGGGTACAACGTGTATCCCGCCGAGGTCGAGGCGGTCCTGGGCGACCACCCCGGGGTGGCGCATGTCGCCGTGGTCGGCGCGCCCGACCCCGTGTTGGGGGAGATCGGTGCCGCCTTCGCCGTCCTCGAGCCGGGGACTGACCGGCCCGGCCTCCAGGAGCTGCGGGACACGGTTCGCCGACAGCTGGCGGACTACAAGGCGCCCGACCGGCTCTACGTCCTGGACGAACTGCCCGTCACGGCGGTCGGCAAGGTCGACAAGCGGGAGCTGGCGGCGCGGGCCGCCGAACTCGAGCAACGTTCGGTGCTCGATCGACAATCGATGACGGCGCAGACGAAGGTGCAGGTGAGCCGGTGACCGACACGACAGCGGCCCGAGGTCAGCACGCGCCCGGGACCACAGATCAGAAAACGGGGGGGAAGAACGTGGCGACCGAATCGCAACGTCCACCTCGGCAGCACCCGATCGTGGCGGGCGCCGAGGAAATCCGGTTGGGATCGATCCTCTTCACTCTGGTCGAGCCACGCCGCGGCCACGAGGTCGCTTATAACCGCTGGTACGAGCGCGACCACTTCTACGCCGGTTGCATGATCGGCCCCTACAACTTCGCGGGCAGGAGGTTCGTGGCCACGGCGGACCTCAAAGCGCTGCGCGAGCCGAATCCGTCCGCGGTGACGGGTGAGCCCGACCGGGGGAGCTACCTGGCGCTGTACTGGGTGCTCGACGGATACCACGACACCTGGAACCGCTGGGCGGTCGACCAGGTGAAGGCGCTGCATCGGGCGGGGCGGATGTTCGAGGAGCGGGATCACGTGCACACGCTCCTCTACCGTTTCGCGTGGGAGCAGGCGCGCGACGACGACGGTCTTCCCGCCACCCTCGCGCTCGACCACCCCGCGGCTGGACTGGTGGCCGTGTTCACCGACCGGGCTGACCACGTCGACGTCGCGGAATTCGAAGCGTGGCAGCGCCATGAGCACCTGCCCCGCCTGCTCCCCGGCACCCCCGCCCGGTTGGTGATCGCGGCCGACCCCTTGCCCCTTCTCGTCGACGCCCCGGGAGACGTCCCGCGCTCCGCCCCCGACGACCGGCGCCAGCTGACCTTGTGGTTCCTCGACGTGACGCCGGCCGAGGCGTGGCAAGACGTCATCGCTGCCCACCGTGCCGCCGTCGAAGGATCGGGGAAGGCCACGGTCGTCGCGGCGCTGCCGTTCATCCCGACCATCCCCGGAACCGACACGTACACCGACGAGCTCTGGGCGGAGCAGAGGAGAGCGACATGAGTTCGGACCGCCTCGGGGTGCCACCGTCCCGCCGCTTCGATGCCAAGACCGCGATCGTCACCGGTGCGGGGTCGGGAATCGGCCGGGCAACCGCCATCCGTCTCGCCGTCGAAGGCGCGGCCGTCGCCTGCCTCGACGTGGTCGCGGACAACCTCGAGGAGACGGTCGACGCGCTCACCATCCTGGGGGCGAAGGCGATCGCCTATCGATGCGACGTCACCGAGGAAGCCGAGGTGAACCGGACCGTGGACGGGGTCGCCTCGGCGCTCGGCCGGCCCGAGGTGCTGTGCAACGTGGCGGGCATCGGCCTCTTCGCCCACACCGCCGACATGCCACTTTCGACCTGGAACCGCATCCTCGCCGTCAACCTGACCGGGCCGTTTCTCATGTCGAAGGCGGTGTTGCCCCACATGCTGCACCCCCGGGGCGGCAGCATCGTCAACGTCGCGTCGACGTCCGGGTTGATGGGCGCGGCGTACTCGGCCGCCTACTGCGCGTCGAAGGGCGGAGTCGTCATGCTCACGAAGGCGATGGCCATCGAGTACGCGGGCCGTGGGGTACGCGTGAACGCCGTCGCGCCCGGTGGTGTGGACACTCCGCTTGTCGCCAAATTCGAACTGCCCGAGGGCGCCGATCCGAAGCACCTCCATCGCATCATGAGCCGGATGGGCTTCTGCACGCCCGACCAAATCGCCGCCGCCATCGCGTTTCTCGCCTCGGACGAGTCGGCCTACACCACGGGCGCGGTGCTCGCCGTCGACGGGGGCATCACGGCATAGGCGCGGCCCGGCTGACGCACTCGTCGGAACGGCACCCGTCAGTTCCGGGTCACTACCATCCGAGCCGTGAGCCTGCCGCCGCTTTTCATCGTGACGGAGGTCGCGCCGTACCGAGACGGCCCCGCCGGTGTCCACGGCGTGCTTTCCCAAGCCACGGTGGCGCTCCAGGAACTGGCGGGACGGGCCGGGCTCGAGCCGGTACCGGTGGCGGGCGTGTCCGACATCGATGCGGCGGCGCTGGCCGCGGGCGGCGTCCTGGCCCTCTTCACCATCGGGGAGACCCCCTGGTCGTCGTCCCAACGCGTCGCCATCGCCGACGGAGTGCGGGCCGGGCGGCTGGGGATCCTGGGTATCCACGCCGCCACCGACGCGTGCCTCGGCTGGGACGACTACGGCATCTTGCTCGGGGCGCGCTTCGACGGGCACCCGTGGACGCAGACCTTCGACGTGGAAGTCGTCGACCCGTCGCATCCGAGCGTGAGCCATCTCGACGGTCGCTGGCAGTGGCACGACGAGGTCTATCTGTTCCGAGACCTGCGTCCGGACGTGCACGTCGTGCTCAAAGTGGCAGAGGGCGAGCTCGACATGAGTGCACCCGGTGCCCGCCTCCCCGCCGCGGGCTTCCCGCTGGCGTGGTGCTTCGCCGAGGGCCGAGGCCGCGTCTTTTACACGTCACTCGGCCACTTCCCGGCGGCGTGGGAGACGCCCGCGTACCTTCGGCACCTCGAGGGCGGACTCGCCTGGTTGCTGGCCGACGCCGGCTGACCGGCGGCGGCAGTCGGAGCGATCATGGTGCATCTGGTCGACACGGTCGAGGTCGACGCGGCACTCGCCGACGAGTACCTCGCCGTGGTCGAGACGATCGGTGTCCCTGTGATGACCGGCGCCGGCGCCTCCTTCGTGTCGTGTTCCACGACCGCGCCGGATCTCGGAGAACCGGTCCGGATCCAGGTGGTCTGGGCATTCGAGGACCACGACCACTGGAACGACATCCGCAAGAACCTCGTACTGGACGCGCGCTGGTACGAGTACGGCGATCGGATCTCGGCGCTCAGGACGTCGGGGACGAGGCGTTTCTACTATCGGGTGTCGTTCGGTGCTCCGGCGGTTTGAGCTCTACGCCATCGGGGTCGAAGCGCCACCGGAGGCGGTGCGGGCGCTGGAGGGTGCCTGCCGGGAGTGCGGTCGGTTCATCCCCGAGGTTCTCGACAGCTCGGTGGGGTGGAACCGGTCGGAGGCTCCCGTGCGGCTGGTGTGGGAACACGCCTTCGAGTCGGTTGACGCGTATCGGCGTTACATGGTCCACCGGTTTCATGCGGCCGTGCTCGACCGGTACATCCTCCACGACTCACCTGAGCGTGTCGTGACGGCGAACGTGTTAGGAGCGGGTCTCGTCGGGTATCACTGCGACGGACCCGACTACCGGATGGCACAGGGCGTGCGCCGCCTGGTGCTCCTGCGCGTGGACCCCGGTACATCGGGCGAGGACGTTCGACAGCTCGAGGAGGTGCTCAACAACGCCCGTTTCGACGTGCCCGACATGGTCGTCTCCGTTTCCGCCGCCAACTCCCTCGGGGCGGCATGGTTCGACGGAGTGACGCCCGTGGGCCCATCACCGCGCTGGACGCATGTGTGGGAGCAGGGATTTCCGGCGCTCGAGGCCCTGGAGTCGTACCTCGCCGGTGGAACCGAGCTCGCCCTGGCAGAGCGACAAGGGTGGAAGACGTGGAGGGGCGGGATCGTGACGCGTGCCGCGGACGTCTACTACCAGCGACTGCACGACTGAGGAACGCCGCCGATCGTCTCGACGAGGAATCGGCGACATTCGGCGCTGCGCCTCGCGGGCCCCGACCTGTGGGGGCTGCGTCCCTATGGACAATTCGACACTCGACCCGGAAAGATGCATCACCGACAAGCCCGACGACGAACAAGGAGCGACATGCCCCAGTACGCGATCCTCGCCGACCACACGCCTGACGTGTGCCCGTCCTCGAACGCCAGGGTACGTGCCCGGGCCCTTGAGGGGATGGGTCAGCTCCTGCCCAAGCTCGCTCCGCAAGCCGGCGTGACGTTCCAGACCGGCCCGCTGCACCTCGACCCCGGTCATCGTACGATCGCGGTCGTCGAGGCCCCCAACATCGAGGCGGTGACGAAGCTGGTGTTCGACATCGGCTTTTCACAATGGAACACGGTTGAGGTGGTTCCGGTGACCCCCACGGCGGAGCTCATTGGCCGGATCGACGACTTTCCCATCGTCTTCGAGTAGAACGCGGGGACCCTCGTTGGAGTCCTGGAGCGGCAGTCGTCAGTCCCCGGTGATCGAGGGGCCGCGGTCGGGTGAGTTCTCCGCCTTCGCCGCCAGCCAGGCCTGGACGACGGGAGCGAACGCGGCGGGGTTGTAGACGTCCTCTTCGGACGCGAAGCGCATGTCACCCGCGTACTTCAGGATGGTGACATTCGACGCCTGGTAGGTTCGCCCGTCGCCCGGGTCGTTGAACCGGTTCTCGATCTGACAGATCCACCAGCCCCGCTCGACGTCGCACACGCACCAGTCGTGCGGGAACATCGTCATCTCGCTGTTCGGCCACTGCGCCATGGTCGTCGAGATCCATTGCAGAATCTCGTCCCGACCGCGGAACGTGCCGAAGTGATGTTCGATGTACTCGGCATCCTCGGTGAACAGGTCGACCCAGGGACGCCAATCACCGCTTCGTGCCGATCGATTGGCAACGGCGAGGTAGTGGTCGTGTGCCTTCTGGAGCTCGGCCCGATCCCATCCGTCCGTCGGCCTCGCCGAGATTGCAGACACCGCCGGTTCAGTCGAGGGCCAGGGCGGCCGCGCCCGTGAAGAGGTCAAGCGCCAGGGCGGTGTCCCCGGTGACCGAGGCGGCAAAGGCAGCCGGGTCGATCCGGTTGGCCACGAGGCGACAGAAATCGACCGCATCGGCGACGATGCGAACGTCGACCGGGCCCTCGACCGACCTTCCGGTCTCCGCCAGCCCCAGACCCGTCTGCCAGGTTCCCCCGCCCTCGCCGGTCAGCACGAGGCGGGCGGAGCGCCCGTCGCCGGGCAGGCTGGCGCGTGCCATTCCCCCCGGAAGGAACTGGACCGCGAGTGCCGTCATGAGGCGCAGGCTGGCAGTGTCGATTTCGGGAAGCGGACGGGTGGTCGCGCGCCGGATGTCCTCCTCGTGCGTCCACACCTCGAACGTCCGCACGACGAGAAGGGCTCCGAGTGTGACGCGCAGGCCATACAGCGCCACGGGCGTGTCGAATCCGTCGTCCTGGGAGACGACACTCTCGATTCGCCCGAGGCTGTCGTCCACGGCGCGGCGCCATTCCCGATGCGTGTCGGCCGGTGCTCGTCCCTTCTGCTGCGTGGCGAAGGGCTCAGTGCTGGCGACATGGTCGTCGTCTGCATGCGCGTCGTCCGACGCGTCGAGTGCGTAGAGGAAACCGCGCTCGACCCCGATGAGATGGCCGACAAGTCCCTGCACGTCGAGACCTCGCAGTGCGGGCCGACGCCATTCGTCGGGTTCGAGAGTCCCGAGGAGAGCGTCAAACGAGTTCACGCCGCGTCGGAACGCCTCACCGGGACCGATGGGTGGAGGAGCGTTAGATGGGGCACCGGGTGGACGCGCCTCAAGCGCACGGGTGCGCACCAATTGGGCGAGCCGGGCGGGCAGGCGCACGGCGTCGCCTTCGGCCAGAGCGAAGCGAAGCTCCTGGAACGAGTTGGCCGGCATCTCGAGGTCGGTCATACCAGCTCCAACAGCGCTGGGTCGAGCCATGACTGCAGCTTGGCCTGGGCCAGTCGAAGCCGAGACTTGACGGTACCCTCCGGGATCTTCAGCGTCGCCGCCACCTCGCGGTGGGTGAGCCCCCCGAAATAGGCGAGCTCGACGGCCTCGCGCTGCTCGGGGGGAAGACGATCGATCGCGTCGCGAACGGCGTCGGCGAGCGAGGCGGTCTCGGCCGCGTCCCCGGCGCAGCTTCCCTCGGGTTGGAGCCGATGATGACGCTGCTCACGCGCGGCGCGTCGAACGTCCCGCCGCAGCGCGTCAATTGCCCTGCGGTGGGCGTGGACGCCGAGGTAGGCGCGCAGGGAACCCCGTTGGGGATCGAAGCGTTCTGGGTGCTGCCACAGATTGACGAAGACCTCCTGCGTGACGTCCTCGGCGATCGTCGTGTCCCTCGTGAGGCGCCGCGCATGGCCGTACACGACCGACCCGAAGCGGTCCAGTGCGTCGGCTAACGCCTCGTCGTCGCCCGCTGCCAGCCTGGAGGCCAGCATCGCATCGGCGGAGTCCACGGCGGGGACCATACCGCCGACCTGTTCGGTGCGCTCGGAATCTTGTAAGGCCGGTAGCACGGCGACGACGGGGAGCTCGCGAGTCGCCAGCACCTCACGTCACCTGGCAGAGCGTTGGCACGTCCTGTCCCCCCGGGATCCCTTTCTCCGCGGCTCTGATCAGTCGTCAGGTCTTCGTCGCCGGCCTGGCGGCCGGATCACCTTTGTTGCGACCTGGTGCCACATGTTGCGACAGCGTGTCCGAAGCGTTTCGTGGTCCGGCGTGGTCGACCGAGCGGTCGGGGCGATGATCCGCCGGGGGGCCGAGCGCCGAAGAGTCGATGGAGTGCCGGAACGAACAAGGGGGCCTTCGAGTGAGCGCGGACGACAACATCAAGACGATCCAGACCATGTACGAAGCCTTCGGACGCGGCGATGTCGGGACCATCCTCGACAACGTGACCGACGACGTGGACTGGGCAACCGAGGCGGCGTCCACGGGGGCCCCCTGGTACGGCCCGAAGAAGGGGAAGGACGGAGCGGCGACGTTCTTCGAGGCATACGGGTCCACGATGGAGGTGGAGGAGTTCACGCCGGTGTCCTTCGCCGCGAACGACTCCGACGTGCTCACCGTGGTCCGGTGCCGGGCCCGATCCCGGGCCACCGGGAGGACCGTCGCCATGGACCTCCACCACCTGTTCCGGTTCCGCGACGGGAAGGTGAGCTACTTCCGGGGATCCGAGGACACGGCCCAGACTGAGGCGGCCCTGCGCGCCTGATCGCTGCTTGGGGACCGACCCCGGCCCGGGCGGAGGCGACGACGGCGAGCTGGTTCGGAGCCTGAGAGCTGTCCAGAAGTAGAGCGGGTCGACGCCGGACGATCGTCTCCCTCGCCTACCCTGGTCGCGTGGTCCGGCGTTGGAAGTGTTTCGGAGCCCGCCGGCCGCGCCTCGGCCGTGCGTAGCGCCAACATCGTCCTGCTCGTCTCGGTGTTCCTGGCCAGTGGGGTCGAAATGGTCGAGGCGCTGACCATCGTGGTTGCCGCGGGCGCCACACGGGGCTGGCGATCAGCGCTCGAAGGAGCCGGCGTCGCGCTCGTCGTCCTGGCGGGCCTGGTTGCTGCAGTGGGTCCGGCGCTCGTCCATTACGTCCCACTCAACGCGTTGCGCATCGTCGTCGGCGGTCTGTTGCTCGTGTTCGGGCTGCAGTGGTTGCGAAAGGCGGTGTTGCGCGCCGGCGGGCTCAAGGCCAAGCACGACGAGGACGCCATCTACGCAGAAGAGGTCGCCCAGCTTTCCGAGGTGCCCAGGTCGGCGAGGGGGCGCGACTCCACCGCCTTCGTGGTCGCCTTCAAAGGCGTGTTTCTCGAGGGGCTCGAGGTCGTGGTGATCGTGCTGACCCTGGGTGCGGCCGCGCACCGGCTGGGGCTCGCCGCCGCCGGAGCCGGAGCGGCGGTGGTCGTGGTGGCGATCGTGGGCGCCATCGTGTCGCGACATCTGGCGGGGATCCCCGAGAACGCGCTGAAGATGGTCGTCGGCATCATGCTGGTGAGCTTCGGCACGTTCTGGTCGGGAGAGGGCGTCGGAGTGCGGTGGCCCGGATCCGACCTGGCCATTCCCGTCCTCGTGGGTGTGTACGGCGTCGTGGCGTGGGCGTCGGTGAACGTGCTCGCTCGCTCCCGGCCCACCGGTGTCCGTGTCGGCTGATCGACCGGCGCAGTCCGGTCCGCGCGCGTGGCTCGCGGCGTTCGGTCGCTTCTGGTGGGACTTCCTGATCGGAGACACCCCCGAGCTGCTGGTGGGGACGGTCGTCGCGGTCGGGATCGTGGCGTTTCTCGCGCACCACGGCGCGGGCCGCGCCCTGACCGTCGTACTCCTTCCGGTGCTGGTGGTGGCGATGCTCGCCGCGTCGATCGGACTCGCCCGCCGCGCCACCCACCGGACATCGGGTCCCGGGCTCGACTGAGCGCTGCTCGGCCTCAGCCCAGGGGGGAACGGAGCTCCGCGCTCGTCAGAGCGGACGACTCAGCCTGGATCTCGCCGTGCCCCGAACTGCTCGCGCAGCTTGTACTTGAGCACTTTGTTGAGGGTGTTGTTGCGGGGGAGCGCATCGACGATCTCGAGCTGCTCGGGCACCTTCTGGGTCATGAGACCGGCCGCCCTGAGGTGCTCGACCATCTCGTCGAATCCCAGGGGCTCGACCCCGGCCGTGATCTCCACCACCGCGCACACCCGCTCGCCGCGTTCGCGGTCGGGCAGCCCGATCACCGCGACATCTCCCACTTTGGGATGGGTGTAGAGGAGGTCCTCGATCTCCTTGGCGGAGATGTTCTCGCCCTTGCGGATGATGATGTCCTTCAGACGACCGGTGAGCACCACATGTCCGTCGAGGCGGATGTGCCCGACGTCGCCCGTTCGGAAGAAGTCTTTCTGGTCGAACGACTCCGCGCTCAGAGTGGCGTCGGTGTACCCCTTGCACACCATGGGTCCCCGCACGCGCACCTCGCCGTCGACACCGGCGGGCGCCTCGTCACCGTCGAGGGTCACGATGCGCACCTCGGCGCCAGACACCGGCTTGCCGACCGTGTTGGCGAGCTGCTCGTCGGTGTCGGCAGGCGACCCCATGCAGATCATGGGGATCTCGGTCATGCCGTAGCCGTGCGCCACCCGGACGCCGATCTCCCGTCCCACCTCGTAGAAGATTTCGGGCGGCATCGGCGCGCCGCCGCCGGAAAGCAGCCGGAGGGTGGGGATGATCTTCGTCCCCGGCTTCTTGCGCTGCTCGTTCAGGTACGCCTGGTAGAACGCGGTGCTCCCTCCCGCCATGGTGACGCCGTTGCGGGAGAAGACCTCGACCGCGACCTCCGGGACGAACGCCTCGAGGATGACCGACGAGCACCCGTGCGCAAGCAGCATGACCAGGTAGTCGGGGCCGGCGATGTGGGCGAAGGGAAAGGCGATCGACCCCACGTCGTCTTCGGACAGCTCCACCGCCAGTGCGAGGCCACGACCGCCGGTGATGAGCGTCATGTCGGTGTGCATGACCCCTTTTGGAGCCGAGGTCGTGCCGGACGTGTAGTAGATCCATCGGACCTCGTCCCTGCCGGGAGCTGGCGGCGGCGGCAGGTCGGCTGGATCCCCCTCCGGGAGCGAGTCGTAGGCGGTCACCACCGCGGGGGGCGTCTCGAGCTCCGCGCCGATGGCGGCCGCCATGGCCTGGTAGTCGAACCCCTTCCACGTTCCCGGGACGAAGAACAGCTCGGCCTTCGTCTCGCGCAGGGCGTAGGCCACCTCCCGCTCGCGGTAGATGTGGATGATCGGGTTCTGGACCGCCCCGAGCCGGGCGAGCGCCATCGACAACACGATGGTCTCGATACGGGAGGGCAGCTGCCAGGACACGACCGTCCCGGGCCCGACGCCCATGGCGGCCAGTCCCGCCGCTACCAATTCGCACCGGTCGTGGAACTGGCCGAACGTCATGCGGCGTCCGGATTCGTCGACGAACATGGGTCGGTCTCCCGAGGCCGCGGCGCGTCGCGCCACGAGCTCCCACAGCGAGCCGACGTCGTAGATGGCCCTGTTCATCGCGTTACCGGGTTCACCGCGTCACCGGGCCCATGGCTCGATCCCGGCGCACCCCGTCCTCACCGCCCGGCTACGACAGGCGCTCGACCACCATGGCCATACCCTGCCCGCCGCCGACGCACATGGTCTCGAGGCCCCAGGTCTTGCCCTCGTCCTCGAGCGCGTTGAGCAGCGTCGTCATGATCCGGGCGCCGGTCATGCCGAAGGGATGCCCGAGCGCGATCGATCCGCCCTTGACGTTGAGCTTGTCCCAATCGATCCCGAGGTGCTTGGCCGAGGGGATCACCTGGGCCGCGAACGCCTCGTTGATCTCCACCAGATCGATGTCCTCGATGGTCTTGCCCGCCCGTCGCAGCGCCTGCCGGCTCGCCTCGATCGGACCGAGGCCCATGATCTCGGGATCGAGCGCGGACACGCCGCTCGACACGATGCGCGCCACCGGGGTGATGCCGAGCTCGCTCGCCTTGCGGTCGGACATGACCACCACCGCGGCCGCCCCGTCGTTGAGGGGGCAGGCGTTCCCGGCCGTGACGCGACCCCCTTCGCGAAACGCCGGCTTGAGCTGGGCGAGCACCTCTGCCGTGGTGTCGGGTCTCGGCCCGTCGTCCTTGGTCACCGTTGTGCCGTCCTCCAGCGTCACCGGAATGATCTCGCGGTCGAAGAATCCGTTCTTCTGGGACTCGACCGCCAGGTTCTGGCTGCGGGCGGCGAACTCGTCCATCTCCTCGCGGCTCACCTTCTCGTACTCCGCCACGTTCTCCGCCGTCTGACCCATGGCGATGTAGACGTCGGACAGCCCCGCCGGGGGCGTCCACGCCTCGGTGACGGCCGGGGCGCGTGCCGCGGTGCGGGCCTCGGCCCCGGCGAAGGCGCGGTTGTGCGGCCCGGTGTCCGATGCTCCGAACTGGAAGCGGCTCACCGTCTCGACCCCGGCCGCCACGAACACATCACCCTCACCCGCCGCAATGGCGTGCGCCGCCATGCGGATGGTCTGCAGCGACGACGAGCAATAGCGGTTCACGGTCACTCCCGGCACGTCGAGACCCGCGAGCAGCGCAGCCACCCTCGCCACGTTGTATCCGGCCTCGCCCGCCGGTTGTCCGCACCCCATCATGACGTCCTCGAGGAGGTGGGGATCAAGCTGCGGCAGCTTGGCGAGCACTTCCTTGACGACGAGGGCGGCCAGGTCGTCGGGGCGGCAGCTCACGAGTGAGCCCTTCATGGCGCGGCCGATGGGCGTTCGTCCGGTGGCGGCGATGACGGCGTCGGGCATCGGGGGCTCCTTGTGGTCGAGGTCTCGGGCCGGCTCGTCGGCGGCGACCAGGTTGGCACAGGGTCGGCCGGGACGTGGCGGGCGCGCCCAAGATCAGCCGCCGGTCGGTTGCACCGTCCGCCACATGCGCAGGTGGGGACCGATTCCCGGCACCACGAACTCCTCGCCGTGCACGGTGAACCCTGCCCTCCGGTACAGCGTCACGGCTGCGGTACGGGCGTTGCACCACACGACACCGCCACCGTGCTCGGCCACGTGGGCCAGGAGCGCGTCCAGCACGGCCCGCCCCAGTCCCTGACCGCGTCCCTCCGGGCGCGTCGCCATGCCCCTGATCCGCCAGCCGTCGTCTCGAGCCGGATCCCACGGTGGAGGACGCGGGAACACGGATCCCACCGCGACCGGCCCCTGCGCTCGTCTCGGCTCCGGCCCGAGCGCGTCGGCCGCTCGCGTGTCCGCTCCCACCGAAGCCGGTGCCGAGATGACCGCGACGTGTGCAGCGCACGGATCATCGTCGCCGCAGAACATCGATTCCTGGGGCGGGCGGCCGGGTCGCAACACCACCTGGCGAAGGGGACGGACCGCACCCGCGTCGACCAGGGCAATCACCGCGTTCGACACCGTGCGAGCGTAGGTCCGGCTGTTGGCCCGCTCGACCCGCGGAACTGTAACCTGTTCCAAGTTCACTGACGGGAGGGCCATGGAGATCGGCTACACGGAGGAGCAGCATGCGCTGCGGCGCGAGCTGCGTGCGTACTACGCCAACCTCCTCACTCCCGAGGTCGAAGAGGAACTGGCGCAAGGCCACGGCGTCGGGCCGGCCGTCCGTCGTGTCGTGAAGCAGATGGCGAGCGACGGCTGGCTCGGGATCGGGTGGCCCACCCAGTACGGGGGCCAGGGCCGCTCGGCCATCGAGCAGTTCATCTTCTTCGACGAGTCGATGCGGTGCGGGGCGCCCGTCCCGATGTTGACGATCAACACCGTGGGTCCCACCATCATGAACTTCGGCACGGAGGAGCAGAAGGCGTTCTTCTTGCCGAAGATCCTCGCGGGGGAGATCCACTTCTGCATCGGCTACTCCGAACCAAACGCCGGGACCGACCTCGCGGCCCTGAAGACGAAGGCCGTGGTGGACGGCGACGAGCTGATCATCAACGGGCAGAAGATCTTCACGAGCCTCGCCGCCGACGCC
>Ga0307477_10001266_pt1 | contig 21909 bp, 17 predicted proteins | sample atmos_gasesECM2C_FD_203316 | JGI IMG/M metagenome (GOLD analysis project Ga0307477, IMG submission 203316) | Hardwood forest soil microbial communities from Morgan-Monroe State Forest, Indiana, United States - atmos_gasesECM2C_515 | ecosystem: Environmental > Terrestrial > Soil > Temperate...
GACCGTTAACTGGGCGTATCGCTTTGAGCGCAAATCGGATTACACCGTAGTCTTTAGCGGCACACCTGTCGCTTCGGTTCTGAAGGTTGCCGATCCCATGCTCATCGGAGCGGGCCTGCAGATTTTTCCGGAGAAGCGCTTCCAGATCATCACCGAATACGACGGCCTGATTTACGTTGGCAAGCCGATCCAGAATACGAGCTTTGGCGCGCGCGACCCGGTGGATAGCGTGATGGGATTCCGTCTATACGCGCTAAAGAATCTGGCGCTAGACGTCGGCTATCGCTATAACCTGAATTTGACAAACCACCAGGACCGCAATGGTTTTGTAGTGAAAATCGCATTTGCGCGCTGGCCCGAGAAGCCGCTCCCACCGGACAGCGTGGCGGCGTCGTGCTCGGCGGAAAAATCCTCCGTTATGGAAGGTTCGAATGAATCTGTAGCGGCGACTGCCACGGCCACGGACGCGAATGGGCGTCCGCTGAATTACACCTGGTCCGCTTCGGGTGGAAAAATCTCCGGTGTGGGCCCCTACGTGCGCTGGGATTCCACCGGATTAGCCGCCGGGAACTATAGCCTCACAGCGCGAGTGGATAACGGAGCAGGCAATAACGCGAGTTGCTCAACTTCTATTGCGGTTCGTTCGAAACCGGTGCCGGCCAAACCCACCATGTCATGCACCGCGAATCCGTCAACGGTAAATGCCGGCGAGCGCCCGACGATCACCGCGGTCGTAAACGATCCATCCGGCACTCCGATTACTTACACCTGGCAGGCAAATGCCGGGCAGATCATTGGCACTGGAGAGAGCGTCCAACTCGATACTTCGGGTCTTGGTCCCGGAGCTTACACCGTGACGGGACGCGCCGAGAATGGCGCTCACAGTGCTTGTGATTGCTCAACGACAGTCACAGTGCAGGCGCCGCCTCCGGCGCCGGAGGCGAGCAAAATCGGCGAGTGCTTATACGCTCTGAATGGCGCTCGTGCCGACAACGTCTGCAAACGGACCTTGGACGACGTTGCGGTTCGCTTGCAGAGTGATGCGAAAGCGAAGATCGTTCTGGTGGGTTCTGCGGATCCCCAAGAACATCAATCGCAGAAATTGGCCGCACAACGTGCAGACAGTGCAAAGAAGTATCTGGGCGAGAAAAAGGGTGTCGACGTTTCGCGTGTGGATGTGCGCACCAAGGCGGGCCAAGAAGGCCGTCGGGTGGAGATAATTCTGGTGCCGGAAGGCGCAACGTACTGAGCGCTTCGCTTCCCTTGAAATCGTCGGTTCCGAGGCGCAGCCCGCTCTGTGACGAGGCGGTTTCAAGATCCCGATATGGTTGCGCGTGTTTTTTCTGCAACGAATTCGGGCCTCGAATTGCTGTAAGACACTCGATTGTTCTGCGGGTTTGCGCTCCGCGAGCAATCCGTGGCATCTAAACGATATGCATTGCTGTTTTGACCGCTTGCGAGCTCCTGTGGTGCTGGCATTCACTTTTTGCCTCTTTTGCATTCCCGTCCATGCTCAGAGACTGACGGCTAGGGGACCTCTCGGAGGAGATGTGCGAGCGCTGGTTGCTGATCCGGTTCGGCCCCAGGTGCTCTACCTCGGGACTGCGGATGGATACATCTACAGGTCAGCGGATGCCGGTGAACATTGGCAACCGCTTGGACGCGTAGCGAATGGCGTAGTCACCGCGATGGTCGTTCGCGCCGATGTTTCCGGTGTGCTGTTTTCAAGTGTGTGGACGGCGGAAAAAAACGGAGAAGGTGGCGGAGTTTTTTTAAGCCGCGATAGCGGGAAAACTTGGCAGAGCGCTGGACTCGCGGGCCATGCTGTTCGCGCGCTGATGCCAGCACCGTCTGATCGAAGTATTCTGCTGGCGGGTGCACTGGATGGTGTTTTTCGATCGAATGATTCAGGAAAGAGTTGGAAGCGTATTACTCCGCCGGGAGATTTGGAACTCCGCAATTTTGATTCACTGGCGATGGACCCGCAGGATCCGGAAATTATTTATGCCGGCACATTTCATCTCGCCTGGAAAACAGTGAACGGCGGGAAAAGCTGGGCGCCAATCCATGGTGGGATGATTGACGACTCAGATGTATTGAGCATGGAAGTCGACTTCTCGAACCCGCAACGAATTTTTGCCGGTGCTTGTTCGGGAATTTACCAAAGCGAAGATGCAGGAGCGAACTGGAAAAAGATCGAAGGCGTTCCATATTCGGCCCGCCGCACTCTGGTCATTAAACAAGATCCTTCGAACTCGACGATATTGTTCGCCGGTACAACCGAGGGGCTTTGGAAAACAACCGACGGTGGAGCGCGCTGGCACCGCATTTCTCCAAAGGATTGGGTCATCAACTCGATTCTAGTGGAGCGCTCCGCTCGCGCCTCTCCCGGAGATAACCGAATAGAGACTTCGGCTGCGCCCGCGCGACTACTGATCGGAACCGAAGACCGCGGCGTGATGGGAAGCGATGACGGCGGAGATCATTTTCTAGCGTTTAATGAGGGCTTTCATCATCGGCAGATCGTCTCGATAGCAGTGGATGCGGGAAAGCCTGGAACCGTCGCCATGGTTCTTGCGAACTCGCCAGACCGAATAGTCCAGACCGAAGACGGCGGGCTTACTTGGTCGCCGATCGACACTGGAGTGAACGGGAATGTGGTAACACGACTTTTTTCTTCACCAGTTGGGTGGTACGCCGCGCTGGGCTCTGGTGGTCTCGCGCTCTTCGATTCGCAAACTGGCAAGTGGTCGTCGCCGAAAGATACGAACGCATTTCACTTCGTCGTCCATGACATTGCTTTCGCTGAAACAGTTTGGTTTGCTGCGAGTCCTGCTGGCTTGTTCGTTTCGCGAGATTACGGAGTCACCTGGAACGTGCTTCCGTTTAGTTCCGGCAATTTGGCCGTTGACTCGGTAAGAGTATCGCCGGATGCTCAAAAACTCCGAATCATCTCGTCTAACGCCATGGTTTTCTCAGATGACGCCGGCAAGAGTTGGAGTTGGCACGATCTCCCGCTCGATTCGGGCGGTGCAATCGGTCTTGAATTCGCTGCCAACGGAACGCTGCTGGCGGCTGCCCGCAACGCTCTTTACGTTTCGCGGGACGATGGCGCGACCTGGCGAAAACTTCAAAACGGACTACCCGCCGCCAAGCCGGATGATCTGTTGATTCGCGGCGGCCAGTGGCTGGTAGCTATGCACGACCGAGGACTATTTCTATCACAAGATCAAGGTGCCAGTTGGACGTCAGTGAAAGAGCCGGGCGACGCTGACGCTTACGGCCATCTCTCGATTCTCGCGAGTGGTGTAGCCGATGGCCTGATCTATGCCGTATCTTCCCATGATGGGCTTTACTCCTTGGATTTGCCCCGGATTTCAGCGTCGAAGGCTAGGGAATCCACGCCAGCGGGAAATGAGCGTTGACCGATTCACCGGTTTGAAATCCTGATCCTGCTGAGGTCTGCCGAGGCAGAAGACCGCCGAAGCGCGGCGCTGCAATTCCAAACGGAGGGCAGCTACAATCGCGTCGTCAGCTATTTACTTCGGACGCGAGTTTCCCTACCATGTGCCATACCTGCGAGTTGCGCCCTGGGCGCGATTTCTTCCCGGTGCGTGACGCAGACACTACAATCCTATGCCACGCGTACCCCGGCTTGTTGTAACAGAACCTAACGGTGCTCATCGCGAAGTGCCCATCGGCACAACACCGTTTCGAATCGGCCGTCAGGCCGGCAACGAACTCACCTTGCGCGACAGCCGCATCAGCCGCCAGCAAGCGCAAATTCTTTCTGTGAACGGCACCATGGTGCTCGAAGACATGGGCAGCCGCCACGGAACCTTCGTGAATGGCGAAAAAGTCCTTCGCCATGAATTGCAGCCGAAAGACACCGTCGATTTCGGCATGCCTGATTCCTACAAGCTTACCTTCCTGGGCCAGGGAGCGACAATTGAAGAACTCGTGGAGCGTGTAGAGGCTCCGGCGCCCACTCATGCAGGCTCGCGCGAGCTTTATCACCTCGGCGTCCTGCTCGAAGTTGCGCGAACGCTGGGAACCGGACTCTCGCTGGAGGATGTGCTCACCTCCGTGGTAGACGCGGCGATTCAGGTAACGCGCACCGAGCGCGGGGTGCTGTTGCTGGCCAACGAAAAGGGCGAGCTGAACATGATTGTGGCGCGCGACGCTCAACGCGGCACTTTGCGGCCCGATCAGTTGCAGGTCTCCCAAAGCGTTGTAAAGAGCGTGGCAAAGACCCGCCGCGAACTAATCGTAAGCGACACTGGCGAAGACGGAGGAATGAATCAGCAAGAGAGCGTCGCCCGGCTGGAGCTGCATACCATCGTAGCTATTCCCATCGATAAGCTGCCACTGATTGAGACTCTTGACGCCACAATTTCCACCCGCCAGGGTGAGTTGCTTGGCGTCCTCTATCTCGATAGTCACGTCCCCTCCAGCGCGTTCACCGATCTCGATCGCGAGGTTCTGCGCAGCCTGGCGCGTGAAGCCGCCACCGTCGTCGAAAATGCGCGCCTGTTTGCCTCCTCGCGCGCCAAGCAGCGCCTGGACCACGAAATTGAAATCGCCAGCCAGATTCAGAAGACTTTGCTCCCCAAGGCAATGCCCAATACCTCGGAGCTTTCGGTCGCCGGCTCGACGCTTTCATGCCACTCCGTCGGTGGTGATTGCTTCGACGTGATTTCACTTGGTAGCGGGCGCTATGGATTTTTCGTGGGAGATGTTTCCGGCAAGGGAATTTCGGCGGCTTTACTTGCCACTTTGCTCCAAGGTGTTTTTTTCACCACTGCTGCAATGGACATTGCGCTTCCCGGCGTTTTCTCGCGCGTAAACCAGTACTTGTGCGAACGAAGCGGCGACGACCGTTACGCCACCGTGTTCTATGGTGTGCTCGACAAAATGGGGCGCTTCGAATACGTGAATGCCGGCCATGTCCCGCCTTTGATCTTACGCAAAGCGGGGGTACTGGAAGGACTGGGTTCGGCCAATTTTCCAGTAGGAATGTTCTCTGAGGCGGAGTACCAAAGCACGCGCGTCCAGATTGAGCCGGGCGATTTTCTGGTTATCTATACGGACGGTGTCTCGGAAGCATCCAACAATCAAAACGAATTATTCGAAGAGGCGCGGTTGCGTAAGATTATGGAAAGCTTCGCGGGAACCACGGTGGAACAGTTGGGTGACTCGATTCGCGAAGGCATGAAGGCATTCACCGAAGGTGCGCCGCAGTCCGACGACGTTACGATCCTGGTCGTTCAATATAAGGGAAACGCCGGATGAAGCGTAAGTCCACGGCGCGCCTAGCTTCGTCCACAGCGATTGAAACGCTGGAACAAGTAGTATCGGTCCTCAATCCGGAAACAGAGCCGGGCGAACTCGCGGCGCAGATGGTACGCGCTCTTGCTGCGCCGGGCCGGCTCGAAGGCGCGCGGCTTTGGCGCTTCGTCAATGGCACGCCCGTCGTATGGCAGGAAAGTGGCAAACTTCCTCCGGCGGACCTGGACGGCATCAAGAATGCTTTACATTGCAAGAACTCCGGAAAAGATGGAAGGAGCCATACTTGGCTCCTCGGACGCGCCGGAGATCCGCTGGGTGTGCTGGAAGCATCCCTGAAGGCGCCCCTGGACGAAAAAACCCGCGTTTGGCTGGATCTGTTCCGGCGCTACGCGGAAGTAGCGCTGGAAAGCAGCGAACGTCGCGACGCGGTTATCGAACTTTCCACCATCGTCGAGGCCACGAAGCGGCTCAACTCCACGCTGGATCTCGCTGAACTGCTGAATATCATCCTGCAGCTGACCACTCGCCAGACCGGGGCAGAACGCGGAACGGTTTTTCTGATCGATCGCGAACGCGAAGAAATTTGGTCGCTTGTAGGGATGGGGTTGGACCAGCACGAAATCAGGCTGCCCATTAATCGCGGCATCGCCGGCCATGTAGCGGCCAGCGGCGATACCATCAATTTGGCCGACGCCTACGCCGACCCGCGCTTTGAATCGGAAGTGGATCTCCGGCTTGGATTTCGCACGCGTTCGCTGCTCTGTCTTCCTATACGGAATAAAGACGGCGAGACCATCGGCGTCTTGCAACTTCTGAACAAGAAGTCCGGGCCTTTCACTCACGCGGATGAAGGCATGCTCCGCGCGATTTCCGATCACGTAGCCCTGGCCCTGGAAAATGCCCAGCTCCACCGTGAAATGATTCACAAGCAAAGAATGGAGCGAGATCTGGCGCTGGCGCGAAGCATTCAGGTCGGCTTACTTCCAGAGCGGCCCCCGGAGTTGGACGGATTTGACATTGCCGTCTCGCACCGCCCATCACTCGAGGCCGGCGGCGATTATTACGATTTTATTCCGCTCGCTCCGGACACGATTTTGACCGTGGTGGCCGACGTGGAAGGAAAGGGCGTGGGCTCCGCGATGGTAATGGCGAACCTGCAGGCCACTCTCCACGCTTTGCTCGCCCACCTGCATTCGCTCGAAAGACTGGTTGAATCGCTGAACGATATGATTCTTGCCGATACGCGCGGACAGAAGTTTATGACCATGTTTATCGGTTTGCTCGATCAGCCGCACCGCACTTTGCATTATGTGAACGCTGGACACGTACCGCCAGCGGTCGTGCGCGCGGACGGTTCGGTGGAATATCTCCGCGAAGGCGGCATGGTCGTTGGGCTATTTCCCAGCGTGCATTACGATCGCGGCCACGTCCGGCTGAATACCGGCGATATCGTCGTATCCTGCACCGATGGCATCACCGAAGCCATGGACCAGGAGTCTGAGGAATTCGGCCAGCCGCGCCTGGTCGATTTGTGCGTGCGCGAACGCGCCAAGCCCGCTCAGGAAATCGTCGACATCGTGCTGAAGGAAGTAGACCTGTTCTCCCGCGGCGGCACTCACGAAGACGACCGCGTGATCATGATCCTCAAAGTTGTCTAGGCATTTCTTTTTACTTCCTGGCCTCGGTATTCTCGAAGAACGAGACTACGCGCTTCTCATATTCGGCCGGGTCCTGTCCTAAAGCGGAAGCATGAAAAGCTCCTGGGACGATCCAGAGTTCCTTCGGCCCCGTCGCCGCGGCATATATTCGCTCGGTATGCCGGCAGGGAATCGTGTTGTCACGCGTGCCACAGATTAGAAGTACCGCGAAGGGCCTCTCGGCGACAGCCTTCACCGGAGAAACATCGTCTGGATTGAATCCGCCCGCTTCTGCCATCGAACGCATAGCAAAAACGGAAGCGGGACGGAAGTACGTTTTGCCCAGCAGGGGCCACATGCGCAATCCTGCGTAATCATAGGAAACCTCGCGCAGGTCTGCGAATGGATCCTCCGCGACCACTCCTTCGATGCGCGGCTCAACAGCGGCTGACTGCAATGCGATCGCTCCTCCCATAGATACGCCTAAGGCAAAAAGATGACCGACCTTTTCACTGGCGTACAGCTCATTTGCGATCGAAACGGTGTCGTAACGTTCTTTCCAGCCATATGTCGCCATATCTCCGCCGCTCCTACCATGAGCGCGCGAGTCCATCATCACGACGCTTAGGCCATGCCTCAGTAGAAGCTCGGCGGCGCCGAGCATCCCGGTGCGATGGTCCGAGACTCCGTGGAATAGAAGCACCCAATCGCCATTTGGTTTGGCCACGCGAACCTTCCATCCGCGTAACTCGACATGGTCGCGGGTTTGGACCACAAAGTCCGCACCGCTAGCTTTTGTTTGCCGGAACATTTCTTGCGCATGCTGCAAACGTTCAGGATTCAACCTCGCAGGATGAAGGGTGCCCGGGCCCACAGCATTGCCTACTAAACCCGCAAGGACAGGAACGAGCAAGAGAAAGATGATTGTGACGTAGATGGCTCGACGCATGTCAGCCTCTAGAGATGGTACGAAATTGCACGATCGAGGGTTTCGCAATGCTCCTTGGAATTTTTGCACCAATCCCTGGAGATCAAGACCCCGTCGAAGCGTAATGGCGGGTACCAATGTTCCATAGGGAGATCGCTAGTGTCAGAAAGGCTAGTGCGACCACGGGAACCAGCGGCGCATATTCCGGATGTACCGTGCGGCCCAGCATTCGCACGCTAGGATAGAAGGAAGCCAGCCCGAACGGAATAATCCAGCACAGAAAAAACTGCACCACGCCGCTATAAATGGAGAGCGGGTAACGCCCAAATGCGATTACGTTCCAAATGGGCGGGTGCACGCCGATACGGTCTTCAAACCAAAAGCAGACGGTGGTGAGCAGCAGGAAAATCGAGATGTAAATGGTGGCGGCGCAAGTTCCAAAGAAAAAGAGCATCGCAAACTTGCCCGGCGTCCAGGCCAGACCAAGCCTTTTTGAAGCCCACCACAGACAAAAAATGCCGGTGGCAACTTCTTGCAGCGACTCGATGCGGAAGGTTTCAAACAGCACTTGAAACAGGGAGGATACCGGGCGCAGCAGAACGCGGTCAAACTTTCCTTCGATGATGAAATTGTTTCCAAAGTCGTACAGATTTAAGCTGACGATGTTGAAAATGCCGTAGGGAATCAGCGAGAAACCGTAGAGAAACATTACTTCTTCGAATCGCCAGCCGGCCAGCTGCGTAGCTTTCTGAAACAGTATGATTACGAATCCCAGGCCGAAGATCGTGGCCGCAAAACTGGTTCCAAGGCTGATGAAGAAATCCCCGCGATAGCTGACCCGCACTTTCGCGTATTGCGTGAAATAGTCGAAAAACAACAGCGCGTGCCGTTTGATTGACGCAATTGCGCCGGTGAAACCGGCTTCTTCTTGCACCGGCGTTTCGTTGCGCGCGGGAGGCATTCCTTGGCCGGATTTGACCACGCGATTCATTCCAGATAACGACTAGCCTCCGTGGATCGTGATGTTGCGAAGCGAACGGTTCCACCAAAGGTGCGCAAGCAAGAGCAGCGCAACAACCCAGAACCACTCAGTGGCGAGCGCGCGAAAGGCTTGTGGGCGGTCGAGTTTGCCCAGATAAATCTGCAGCGGCGTGTAGGCGATGTGCTCAAACGGCAGCCAGGCAAGAACTCGCTGGATTGCTTGCGGAAAAAATGACATGGGAATTAGCAACCCGGAAAGTAACTCAATCAGCCAATACTTTGCGCGGATTAGCGCCAATATCGATTTCAACGGAATCGCGCAAGTGCCGATCATGAAGTTGATCGCGCCCATCAGAAAGAAACTTCCGAGCACGGCGACCAAGAACAGCAGAAAATGGCCACGCGATGCAGGCCTTTGCACGGGAAAGACGAAGGCGACGACAACCGCGGTAGGCAAGGTCAAAAGCATCAATCGAAACGCCGACTCTCCCATGGCGCGAAATATCCACATCCATTGCACGGAAACCGGCTTGATCAGGTCCATGGCGATCTTGCCTTCGATCACTTCGTAAGCCATTTCCTGGTCGATGGTATTCCAGTAAAACGACCGGATCATCCAGCCCACGCTCACATAGGTAATCATCTGCGCCAGGTTGTATCCCGCAATCGAGGGCCCGCTGCTGTACACCGCGCTCCAGATGAAGTAGTACACCGTGACGTTGAGAAAATAAGTGATGATCCCGGTAAAATATCGCAAACGGAACGCGAGGATGTTGACAAAGCCAACGCGCGAGAATTCCGCGTAGGGCACCAGCGTTTGGGCCCAACTGCTCATACCGCAACCTCCGGCAGAGCTTCGCCGGCGTAAATGCGCTTGATGATTTCTTCGATGGGCTCGTCTTCAATCAAAATGTCGCGCACTTCGACGGCGCCCAGAATCTGGCGAATCAGTTCGGCCGTAGCCACTTTCACGCGGTCGAACCGAATGCGATAGGTCAGCTCGTCCACTTGCTCTACTTCAAGACCATCGCGTGAGAATTTCGCGATTCCGGCAGCCTCCGCGCGGTCCTTTAGTGCGAACTTAATTTGCTTGGTGCGCAGCAATCTCTCTTTGAGGTGACTGAGCGGCCCGTCGTATAGCACCTTGCCATGGTCGATAATCATGATGCGCCGGCACAATTCTTCGATGTCGTCCAGGTCGTGCGTGGTCAAAAGCACGGTTGTTCGGAATTCTCGGTTGATCGCGCGCAGGAAATGGCGAATGTGATCTTTGGCCACCACGTCGAGTCCAATCGTCGGCTCGTCCAGAAAAAGAAGCGGGGGGTTATGCAACAGCGCCGCAGCTAAGTCACAACGCATGCGCTCGCCTAACGAAAGTTTGCGCACCGGTGTGTGCAAATAATCCCGTAGGCCGAGAATTTCATCAAAACGCTCCATGCGCGCATCGAAGTCGCGCTGCGAAACGTCATATATCCGCCGCAGCAATTTAAAGCTTTCGATAACCGCGATATCCCACCAGAGTTGCGTGCGTTGCCCGAATACCACCCCAATCGTTTTCACATATTGACGACGCTGGCGGTAGGGCACGAAGCCATTGATGCGAATTTCGCCGCTCGTTGGCACCAGAATGCCGGTGAGCATCTTGATGCTGGTGGATTTTCCCGCCCCGTTTGGACCGATGTAGCCGACCATTTCACCGCGCTCGATTGAAAAACTGACGCGGTCCACAGCTGCAACCGTGCGGTAATCCCTTATGAAAAGATTCTGGATCGAGCCCCAAATTCCTTCACGGCGATTAAAAGTGCGGAAATGTTTGCACAATTCGTGGACGTGGATTAACGAATCGGCGCTCATGAATATTCAGATTCTAGCACCTGCGCATCAACAAACGGCGGCTAGGTCGCACCTCTGGGAATCTTAGACGTTAAATCCCGGCTTTGGGCATCTGAGAATATGAAGAAAATACGATTAGAAACATCGGAATTGCAGGTCTTATGAAAACGAGGCTCGGTTGGATTTCAAGATCGTATCGCTTGCATTTTGATGGAGGACTTTCTGGTACGCCATAGCGCCGCGGCTAACCCTTGTGGCAGACCGGGCAATGCTTGGCTTCGTAGTTCTCCATGGTCACCTCAAACATGTTATTGCACCCGATGCAGACACGATGGATCTTCAACGTCTTCTTGCCACCGTTTGCCCCGGGTCCATTCGCTTGCGGTGCGTGCGGCTCGCTCATTGCAAAATTCTAACATGCCAGGTCCGCAGAGCAAGAATCTTAGAGCGAAATTCCGGCATCTTTCTTGGGTCGGGAGAGAAATCTGGCCGCACCCGTGTTTGCATAGGCAGCCTCTAACGGGTCTGTTACAATTTTGTGACTAGAGGTAAGCTTCGCATTTCAATAATGGCGCAGAACAACAACCGAAAATGGATCGCGCTCGCTCTGGCCGTGGCGCTTGCCGTCATCGGTATCGTTCTGATCGCCGGACGGGGCCAGGCGCCGGAAGTTCCCATCGCCAAAGTATCTCGAGAGGATTTGGCCTCCGCGATTACGAGCAACGGAAAGGTTGAGCCGATTTCTCCGTTCACGGCCCGCGCTCAATTCCCCACCTTCGTGTCGAAGGTAATGGCTACGGAAGGACAGCCTGTTCGCCGTGGGCAAATTATTCTGATCCTGGACGACGCGGACACGAAATCTCAGCTCGCTCAAGCGCGTGGCGATCTGCTCGCCGCGCAGACCGCCTTGCAAAACGCCCGCGCAGGTGGCCCGCCTGGTGAAGTTGCGCAGCTCGCGGGAGATCTGCAGAAGGCGCAATCGCAAGTTGCCAACCTCGAGCGCACGCAGAAAGCGCTCACAGAGTTGGTAGCTAAGCAGGCCGCTACGCAGGATGAACTCGCTCAGAATGATGCCGCTCTCGCGCAAGCTCGCGCCAATCTACAGGCTCTGGAGCAAAGAATCCAAGCTTTAAAGCAGCAAGCGGGGGTTGACGCGCAAAGCGCCAGTTTGCGCCTGAAACAGGACCAGGATCAGGTCCTGGCGTTTGAAGCGCGGTTGCGCTCCGCCACTGTCACCGCCATGATGGACGGCACCCTTTATTCACTTCCCGTGCGCACCGGCGATTACGTCAAAGTCGGCGACATACTTGCCGAAATGGCGGATTTGCATCAAGTCCGCATTCGCGCTTTTGTTGACGAACCCGATCTCGGCTGGCTTGCGCCCGGCGAAGATGTGAAGGTAAATTGGGACGCCATGCCCAGTCGCACGTGGAGCGGCAAGGTCGAACAGGTCCCCAAGCAGGTCGTCGCACGCGGCACGCGAAGTGTGGGGGAAGTTCTCTGCTCGGTGGAAAATGACAAAGTCGAGCTTCTCCCGAATATTAATGTTGCGGTGCACATTGTCGTCCGCCAACGCCCGGGAGTTCTGGTCGTCCCTCGCGACGCTGTGCGTTACGATAACAACCAGCACTATGTCTTCGTTTTCGACGGCGACAAGGTTCACCGCCGCGACATCACTGTCGGCGTTGCGAGCTTTGATAAATATGAAGTTGTTTCGGGTCTGTCCCAAGGTGACCGGATCGCTTTGCCCAAAGACGCGGATCTAAAAGATGGCATGGAAATCCGGGCTGCGGAGGCTAAATGAGTAATCGTTCTGCCCGTCGTCCCGGGTATCGGACTGCGATATTGCGGACGTTTCTCGCCGTCGCGGCCTCGCTCGTTGGAATCGTCGTTTCTGGTACCTGTCCGGTGTGTGCCGCTGGGTTACCCGCGGATGCCTCCGCGGCCATTCAATCGGCACAGCATCAGTTCAACTCCGGGAATTACGCCGCTGCGATCAAGACCTTACAAACCGCAGCTTCGCAAAATCCCAACAGCGCTGAACTGCAATTTTGGCTGGGGCGCTGCTACTATGAGCTTCGTGATTATGACAATGCGATTACCGCCGCGGAAAAATCTGTCGAGCTCGACGCCAAAAATTCTCTCTACCATCAATGGCTCGGCACTATTTACGGAGGAAAAGCGGATCGCGACCACAGTTTTTCGTACGCGCGCAAGGTAAAAAAAGAATTTGAAGAAGCCGTTCGTTTGAATCCGTCAAACGTCAAAGCCCGCCGCGATTTGGAACAATTCTGTATGGAAGCTCCCTGGGTGGTCGGCGGCAATAAGGACGAAGCGCGCAATCAGGTCACCGCTATTGAGGGCATTGATCCCATGGAAGGCCATCTGGCGAGCGCCGATTTTTATCTGGAGTCGAAAAAGCCTGAGCTTGCCGAGAAGGAATATCGCGATGTTCTGGCAGCGAAGCCAAAGCAGATTGATCCTTATTTTGAGGTTATTTCCTTTTTTATACATCAGAATAAACCGGCGGAGCTGGAAACAGCGATTCAAGCAGCCGCCCAGGCAGCTCCGAATGACTCGCGACTCGCCTATGCCCGCGGAGTATCGGCCGTGCTCTCCAACAAGGATTTCCCGCGCGCGGAGGAATATTTGAAGTCCTATCTGGCCAGTACGCCGGATAGAAGCGACTGGCCGTCGCATGCGGCCGCGCGCGAATGGCTGGGCAGACTCTATGAGGCGCAAGGCAAGCGCGCGGAGGCTGCCGAGCAATACCGCGCAGCTTTGCAATTGGAACCGGCGCGCAAAGAAGCCAAAACCAGGCTGGAGAGGCTCGAGAAGTCATCGAAATAAACACCGGCGGTAATGCCTGGAAACTCTCCATCGCCCGAACGCATCCGATCACCTGGCACTCAATATGCAACCTCTTCGCGGCTCACCAACTGAATGGCACGAGACTTGGCAGCTTGCTCTGCAAGCGCTTCGCGCCAATAAAGTGCGCGCTATGCTGACCATGCTCGGCGTGATTATAGGAAGCGCTTGTATCGTCTTGGTTGTTACCGTTGCACTGGCCGGAAAGCGCTACATCATCGGGCAAATCGAAGCGGTCGGGTCCAATCTGATTTACGCCGAGCTCATCCATGCAGGTGCGCTCAGACTTACCCTGGCGGATGAAATCACTCCCTCCGATTTGCAGGCGGTAGAGGAAAGCGTTCCCGATGTTGTGGAAGTAGCCGGCACCAACGATATGAATTTATCTCTCAGTGTCAACGGACGCGAACGCCCGATTGTTCTGGTCGGCGTGACCGACGGATATCAGAAGATTCGCCACCTGGTCATCCTGCAAGGACGCTACTTGGATCCCGACGATCTAAAGACCCAGAGTAAAGTCTGCCTGTTGACCCAAGAACTCACTAACATTCTGTTTCCATCGGAAAGCCCGTTAGGGAAACACATTGCCATTGGAGAGCTTCACTTCACCGTCATCGGCGTTTTCAAGGAGCGGGTCTCTACCTTTGGGCAAACCGAAATTCGCCCCGAATCGGTGATCGTTCCTTTTTCCCTGATTAATTACTACACCGGCACGGAATATTTCAAAACGATGTACGTGCAGGCCGCCAAACCCGAAGATGTCCCGGTGGTGACGAAACAGGTCGCACAGGTTTTGGCCAGCCGCCATCGCCCGGCGGCTGAGTATCGTGTAGCAAATCTTGCTGGGATTCTTGATGCAGCTCACAAAATTTCACTTGCGTTGACCATCCTGCTGATCCTCGTCGCCACCATCGCGCTCACCATTAGTGGCATTGGAATTATGAACATCATGCTTGTCACTGTAACCGAGAGAACCCACGAAATCGGAATTCGTAAAGCCATAGGCGCTCGACGTGACGCCATTCTCTACCAGTTTCTCGCCGAAGCCGTGCTGATCAGCGGTACGGGAGCGATCATTGGCATCGCAATCGCTGTGGCTATTCCAGCCATCATCAATTTCTTGTTTCGCTTTTTCCCGGAAGTGGGAGCAGTCACCATTCCCGTGTCGTGGCTCTCGGTGCTGCTGGCGTTCATGGTGTCTTGCTCCACCGGATTGCTGTTCGGTTATCTGCCTGCGAGCCGGGCGGCAAATCTTCATCCCACGGAATCGCTGCGTTATGAATAAAAATGCGCGAATCCTGGTTGTGGCCCTTGCGCTCGCTCTCCTTTGGCCTGCGGGATTTGCGTGTGCGCAAGACGCCGAGAAATTGACCATGCGCCAAGCGGTTACCCTGGCTTTGCAGAATAGCCGGGACTTGGCGCTTGCTCGCGTCCAGTACACCGTGGCGCTCAACGAAGCCGGCGTCGATCGCGCCGCATTTCAACCGAACTTGTACACCGGTTCCGGCGCTGCCTACACCTATGGTTTCCCTTCCGTGGGAGGTTCGCCGCCTGCTGTTTTTCAGTTGAGCTATAACCAGGCCATTTTTAATCCGCTGCTGAAAGGCCAGCAGCATGCTGCCGAAGATCGCGCCAGGAACGTGAAGCTTGAACTCGATCGCCTCCATGACGACGTGATCGTTCGCGCGGCAACCTCCTACCTTGAACTGGCCAAGGTTCGCCATTCGCTCGAGCTGATGCGCACCGAGCAAGCTAGCGCGGAAAAAATTCTTGGAGTGACCCGCGAACGGGTCACGGCAAATCAGGAGTTGCCGATCGAAGTGACTCGCACTGAATTGGCGCAAGCGCGGGTTGCGGAAAGAATTATCAAGCTCGAAGGCCGCCAAGAGGCTCTTGAACTGCAGATTCGCAACCTCACGGGTATTTCGGACTCACAGTCCATTCAAGTGGATACCGAGGAGCCCTCTTTCGCTACGGATTTGCCGCTGAGTCAGATGACCGATCTAGCGATCAAGAGCGACCGCAGTATTCTCGAGGCAGAAAACGAACGTCTCGCCCGCCAGCATCTTTTGCGCGGCGCACACCTAAGTTATTTCCCTACTGTGGATATTGTCGGGCAGTACAGTATCTTGAGCGAATCCAATAATTACCTTAAGTTCTATAAGGCTTTTCAGCGCAATAATGTGAATGTAGGCGTTCAGATCACCATCCCGCTGTTTGCCGCCAAGACCCGCGCAAATGTTGCCTTGGCGAAAAGCGAATTGACTGCGGCTGAGCTGACCCTCGGAAATAAGCGTCAGGACGTTCGGCTGGAGGTTCAACAGAAGGCCAGAACCGTTCGTGAGCTGGATGCCACGCGCGAGGTAGCTCGCCTGGATTTGAAGTTGGCGCAAGAAAGCCTGCAATTGGCCCAGGCCAAATTCAACGAAGGACGACTCACCTTGCGCGATATTGAGCAGGCGCGTTTGGAGGAAAGCGACAAATGGGTGACTTTTCTTGACGCAGATTTCGCGCGGCAGCAAGGGCAGCTAACTCTTTTGCAGGCAACAGGCCAGCTAGCTAAGGTGTTTCAATAGCGAACCTTGCGCAACCTTGTGTTGGGCTTGCCACTGAAATCAAGTAAACTAGAGCCTTGAAGAGAAGCTGAAATTCATACGGTCCTGTTTCAACCCTGAGGGGGTAAGAGTAAATATGGCGTCAGTAATGAAAACTTTGTTTCTAAATCCGCCGAGCTTTGAGAAGTTTGATGGCGGCGCGGGCTCCCGTTGGCCTGCCACACGCGAAATTGAGTCCTACTGGTATCCGGTTTGGCTGGCTTACCCGGCGGGAATGCTGGAGGGAAGCCGCTTGCTCGATGGGCCCCCGCACCACATAACGCCGGAGGAAGTTGTACGCATCGCGCAGGACTACGAATTCGTTGTTCTGTTTACTTCCACCGTTGGATTCTTCAGCGACTTGCGCATGGCGCGAGCGATGAAAGACAAGAAGCCGGGCCTCAAGATCTGCTTCGTCGGTCCTCAGGTTCAAATCAAGCCGGCCGAAAGTTTGCTGGCAAGTCCGGATATTGACTTCGTAGTGCGCGGTGAATTCGATCATGCTGTCGTGGAATACGCGCAAGGCAAACCTCTTTCAGAAATTCTAAGCGCAAGCTATGTGAAAGACGGAAAGGTCGTGCACAATCCGCCGCGCGCGCTTCTGCAGACCGCCGAGCTCGACGAACTCCCCTTCGCCACCGGCGTGTACGAGAAGAATCTAAAAGTTGAAAATTACAACGTTCCATTCTTGTTGAATCCGTATGTTTCTTTTTACACCGCGCGGGGCTGCCCGGCTCTTTGCACCTTCTGTTTGTGGCCCCAAACCCTTTCCGGCCACGCTTGGCGCGTGCGTTCGGTTGACAGCGTGGCGCGCGAATTCAAGCAAGCGCACAAAATGTTTCCGCAAGCCAAGGAATTTTTCTTCGACGACGACACCTTCAATATCCGCAAAGATCGTGTCCTCGCGCTCTGTAAGGAATTCAAGCCGGTCGGTTTCCAATGGTCCTGCACCGCCCGCGTGCATAGCGACTATGAAACGCTGAAAGCCATGGCCGACGCTGGCGCTCGTTTGTTGATCGTGGGTTTCGAATCCGGCGATCCGCAAATCCTGAAGAACATCAAGAAGGGCGCCACCATCGAGATGGGCCGCACCTTCGTCCAGAACTGCAAAAAAGTCGGCATCCACGTTCACGGCGATTTCATCATCGGTCTGCCCGGCGAGACCAAGCAGACCATCGAAAAAACAATCGAGTACGCAAAAGAACTCGACTGCGAAACCATTCAAGTTTCCATGGCCCACGCTTATCCCGGCACTGAGCTTTACGATCAAGGCATGCGCGAAGGCTTCCTGGCCAGCGAAGCCGTCACCGACATCAACGGCCACCAGCTTCCGCATCTCGAGTATCCCGGCCTGTCGCGTGAATACATGGTGGACGCGGTGAACCGTTTCTACGACAGCTACTATCTGCGTCCGCGCGTGGCCTGGCGCATCGTGCGCGAATCGCTTTGGGATTCGCACGAACGCAAACGCCTGTTCCACGAAGCGGTTGATTTCTTGAAGCTCCGCCACGACCGCCGGAAGGTTGCAAAGAAAGGCGTGCAGAAACGGGTTCTGGTCGAAGCGCCGCCCATGGAGCCGCGTCCCGCCGTCGGAGTGCCCAACGAAACGCAGAGCGCATGAAGTCGTCGGAAGGGCTCCATCTCAAAACCTATTTTTTGCTTTTTTTAATGGTCACCTTTGGCCCCGTAGGAGACATCCTGCTGGGCAAAGGCATGAAGATGGTCGGCGTTCCCCCCGCCTGGACGCCGCCTGAAATCCTGCACTTCTTCCTCCGCGCCTTTTCATCCCCGATCGTGTGGCTAGGAATCGGCTCGCTGCTCACTTATTTGGCGTGCTATACGCTGGTGCTCTCCTGGGCAGATTTTAGTTACGTGCAGCCCGCCTCGGCGATCGCTTACGCCATCGTCGCGCTGCTCGGCCATTTCTGGCTGGGTGAATTTGTCAGCACGCGGCGCTGGATCGGGATTGCCATCATTTGCTTCGGTGTTCTGCTGGTGGGCAACACCGCTTTCAGCACTACGGAGCGCCCCTAATGTCGTTAGAAGCTGCTCTGTTGGCGTTGATCGTTCTGGGCGGCACCGCCGGAGAACTTTGCATTACGCGCGCAATGAAAGTCGTCGGCGAGGTGCACGATTTCCGGCCGCTCGCGCTCGTGCGCGTTTTTACCCGCGCCATGCAGGTCCCCTGGATGTGGTTCGGACTCTCGCTGATGGGCATCGGCTTTTTCGCGATGTTGGCGATGCTCTCGCTGGAGAACGTCAGCTTTGTGGTCCCCATCACCGCGCTTACTTTTGCCGCGGGCGCGTATGGAGGGAGCCTCTTTCTCGGCGAGCGCGTGACGCCGCTTCGCTGGGCCGGGATTCTGCTCGTTTGCCTTGGGGTTGTTTTGGTAGTGCAGGGCAAAGGCTAGTGCGCTATGTGGTGGACGATGGCGTGGACCGTGGTTCGCGACGCGCTTCTGGCGCTGGCGGCCGCTCCGGTCATCTACTATTTGATCGCCACCATCGCGGCGGGAGAATTCTTTCGCGCCAGACCGGCTCGCTCCTCGATCCAACCCGCCGATCTTTCCAGCGCGTCGCAAGCTTCGTCAGATTTTTTTCCTCCGGTCAGCATCTTGAAGCCGATTCGCGGGCTCGACCGTGAAACTTACGAAAACTTTTCTAGTTTCTGCCAGCAAGATTATCCGGAGCTTGAAATTCTTTTCTGCGTGAGCGACGAGGCCGATCCGGCGGTGCCGGTCATTCAGAGAGCGATTGCCGATTTTCCGGGGCGTTCGATTCGTTTGCTTGTTGGCGCGCCGGAAATTGGGGTCAGCGACAAAGTAAACAAACTTTGCCGCATGGCTCGCGAAGCACGGCATGAGGTGGTGATCGTCAGCGATAGCGACGTTCGCGTGGATCCGGGTTTTCTTCGCGCGGTGGTAAGGCCATTCCGCGATCCGAAAGTTGGAGGAGTGACTTGCCTGTACCGCGGACTCACCGACGGCGGATTCGCGGCGGATCTGGAAGCGCTCGGCAATAGCGCCGATTTCGCTCCCGGTGTGCTGGTGGCGCGCCTTTTCGGTGATCTCGACTTCATGCTGGGTAATGGCTAGCACCAAGAAGCACCTCGCTGAAATCGGCGGCTTCGAATCGCTGGCTGATTATTTCTGCGACGACTACGAACTGGGGAATCGCATCGCAGCGCGCGGCTATCGCGTGGAACTGAGCCGCTTCCCGGTGGACATCGTTTATCCGCAGGAAACGATGGGCGACGCGTTTCGCCATCAGCTGCGTTGGTACCTGAGCATCCGCTATTCGCGTCCCTGGGGCCACGCGGGATTGGTATTTTCCAACTGGGTGCCGTGGGCGGTACTGGTCGGAGTGCTCGTGTCATGGAGGGCCGCTGTCGCCTATGGCGGAATCGCGCTGCTGTTTCGGATGGCGATGGCAGCCTCCACAGGATTCGCCGGGATGCGCGATCGGCTTGTGTTGCGGAAGCTCGGGCTGCTGCCGTTGCGTGATGCGTTTGCGTTTTTGGTTTGGGTGGCGAGCTTTTTTGCGCAGCGCATTCACTGGCGCGACCGGCTGTTTCAAGTTCGCGACAAGAAGCTCGTCCCGGTGCCGCCGGGGAATTCGCTCTAGGCTCGTGGTCGAGCTGAGGCGATCACGCCGAAATCCTGATCACGGTCGTCCGGAACCCCCAATCAACGGTTTTTCCCTTATTGAAGTTATGCCTGGTGGGACTTTCAATGTGTATCCCGTCGTAGTCACCCGCGGTAGGTTCTCGTTTGGCGGTGTCATATACGGCGCATCAGTTTGTTTGAGGCCAACCCATCGAGCGAGCGGTGCACTCGTCAAAGGGTGGTACGTCAAGAGACGTGCCGCTCCAACATCCTAATTTCAGAGATCTCATTGCGTGCGCGACAGCTCGCTTTGAGTAGGGGCAGTGGAAAAGCGAAACCGACGCCCGGTCGCTAACTTCGTAAAATACGAATATTTCAGTTGACCACAACTTCGTGATATGCGAAGATTTGATTCGTGAGGGTGATTAAGAAGAAGGCGATTCTAGATGCTATTAAGGCGCATCCAGGGTGGGACGGGGCGTTACGAGCTTGGTACAAAGTAGTTAAGAAGGAAAAGTGGAGTAAATTCCCAGAGGCTCGACAGACATTCAATACGGTTAGTTTGGTTGGAACTTGTGTTGTTTTCAACGCTAGCGGTAACACGTGCCGTTTAGTTTCGTATATTCGTTTCAGTGCTAAGAAGGTTTATATTTTGCATATTTTGAGCCACGCTGAGTATGACCGGGGAGGATGGAAAAATGATTGCGACTGCGCTTGAGAGAGATACGTTGAAGGGTCTGGATACCCCGAAACCCATTACGTCCGAGGCACAGAACGAACGGTACACAGCGTTTCTTTTGGAGATGGAACGCAAAAATCATTTAACAGCGGCGGAAAAAGCTTATATGGAAGTTTTGACTTTACTGGTCGAAGCATACGAGGATGAGCGTTATCCTATCGGTGATGCGTCCCCGCGAGAAGTTTTGGCTGAGTTAATCGCTGCAAATGATCTTCGTCAAAAAGATCTCGTACCGTCAGTCTTCGGCTCCGAAGGTGTAGTTTCTGACATTTTGAGTGGACGACAGGACCTAAATCTAGGTCACATTGAACGACTCAGCAAACGTTTTAACGTTTCTCCGGAAGTGTTTTTCAAGAAGAGCAAGTAACCGCGTTCGTTTGACTGCTCGGAACTAAACGCCTAGAATTTATATCAGCAGTCTCCGTATCACCACTCGCAGTTTATTTTCAGCGTGTTGGGAGGTCGTACAATTGGCAGTACATCAGATTCTGGATCTGATTATCCTGGTTCGAGTCCAGGCCTCCCAGCCAATCTTTTCAATGAGTTAGGGCGCCGCCCGACTCAAACTTGAGCACATTTGGGAACATTACGCGCTCAAGATTCGTCATCGCACGCCGCTGGGATTCTTCTTCTGAGCCCGCCCCACCAGCTTGATAGGCAATTGGTTTTGCCGAAGAACCTTCCAACGCGCATCTTCGAAGACACCTGCTAACTGTTGTGCTAGGGCGCTCTGATTCGCTGTTTTGATAGGGCATAAGGCGCGATGGTGACCGAAGGGAGTTCCGGTAAGCCCAGATTCTACTGCTGCATCCGCGCAGTCGGTCCCGGCGTTAACTATGCCGACAATCGCGCCCCCGTGTCGCGCGGTCGCTTGAACTGGCCCGCTACAATTTGCTTATGAAGAGGCTGATCGCAACCGGGTTGATTGCCGCGGGATTTGCGCTGGCCGGATGCAAGACTCTGACGCTGCATCCTCCCGCCCCGGCCGAGAAGTGGGAATTCGTTGTGGGCAAGCCCGATTCCCGGATGCAGCAGTTCCCTCAATCGCCGGCGATCGGTACCGACGGGACGATCTACGTCGGCGGTGATCATGGTGTCTACGCGCTGAATCCGGATGGAAGCAAGAAATGGTTTCGTCAGGCGACTTATGAGGTCCATGGGAGTTCGGTGGATTTCGCCGTGCTGGACGATGCAGGCAATATCTGGTTCGACCAGATCACGGAACTCGGCGGCGCAGTCTCCCGCATCAAGCCGGACGGCCAGGCAACCAATGATGGAAGCTCCCTGGGAGGTGTCAGCGTCACCCAGCTTGGCGCCGGATATGACGCGACGATCTTCATGGGCACGACCAAGCAGCTCGTGATTCTCGATGCTACCGGACCCGTCGCGACGTTCAAATGGAATCGTGTCGGCAGCTTCTTTGCGCTGGCGCCCG